>Ga0265295_1006971_pt1 | contig 13310 bp, 14 predicted proteins | sample Munlansysbiofilm_FD_192503 | JGI IMG/M metagenome (GOLD analysis project Ga0265295, IMG submission 192503) | Leachate microbial communities from a municipal landfill in Southern Ontario, Canada - Methane capture system biofilm | ecosystem: Engineered > Solid waste > Landfill > Unclassified ... | reverse complement strand
AGAAGGATGCGGGAACATGTCCAAAAGAAAAACGTCTGCCTGGCAAATTGATAGCACGTATTGAACGCACTCATTCGCGGCCTTTCCAAGTGGAACAACCAGAGCAGGTGAGATCGCCCTTAGCTCTTCCATAAGCAAAGTCTCTGTCATAAAACGGAGGTAATCATTCTTCAGTGGATCTGGGCTGTGACCCGTGTAGTTCATATTGTTGCGAAAGACCGGGTAGCGCAATGCCGACGTCGAGTGGAGGTCCGGGTGTGATTCGTCAAATAGCTCAACCGTCGAGGCAATGCCCAATGCTCGGCCAACACCAATATCATCAAGCATCTTAATGAGGTTCTTTCGCATGGTTCCGGCGAACGCTGCTTGTCCTTTCGCGCGCTTGCAAGCATCTGGATAGCTGAGGCCGTCTTTCAGCGCTTGTCGGGCTGCTGTGTAAGCAATTTGTGCCTGTTGCCAACCCGGGGTTATCCCGACGATAGCAAGACGGGCGCCAGTATTGATGTGGTCGCAAGGAGCCCACAACACACTGAGCGCACCTTCTCTGTGAAGGATAAACTCGGACGGAACCGAAGCGATGTCTGTTGGCACCCCGTTAATAAGCATTTTGTAGCGATCAAAGTTGTTCATGTGTCTGCCTAAACACGGCGCGGTTCTGCGGCGAGCCAAAGGCTCGTCCGTAAAAACCGTTGGATCTTTGATTGGTTCATCCCCTCTCTCAGCGGAACACCTTCGAGCAGAAGTTCAGCCAGACAACTGCATCCGCGCTTATCGACCTGCCGCAAAATTCTTACGCGCTTATTGGGGGCCTGGATAAAAAAACTCGCGGATCTTCTGGTCCAGGAACTCCCTGGAGCGGGGGCCTACGATGCGTTCGGCAATTTTGCCTTCCTTGACCATAAAAATCATGGGCAACGCAAAGATCTCATAACGGTCCACGGCCTTTTCGCCCACCCAGTAAACCGGAAATTTCACGCCCGCCTTATCCACGATGGGCTGCATGATCTCGGGGCCTTCCAGGTCGAGGCTGATGCCGATCATGTTCAGCCCCTTTTTCCCGTACTTTTCGTAGAGCTTGTTCAGAATGGGAAGCTCTTCCCGGCAGGGTTTGCACCAGGCCACGATGGGTACGATCATGTATTCGTGATCCGTCGAACCGATCATGGCGTCGAGTTCCGACATCTCCATTCTCTGAACCGTGTTTTTGGCGCCGGATGATGCCGGATCCGCGGAACATGCGCAGAGTATCATGATTGTGATGAGTCCCCAGAAGATGCATCTATATGGCATGGCAAGTTTTCCTGTATTGAAATTGAGGGCGTTTCGCGAACCACGTTTAATTCGCGGCGGCTTTATTTTTATCTGAAAAAGGCCCTGTTTGCAAAGCATTGTTCATGCTCGGGCGTTGATTCACTCAAAGGCCATGGCCTGAACGAAGGTGGCTTCAAAATCCGGCCGGCCGGCCAACTCGAGCGTCTGAATGTCGCGGGCGAGCTGTTCGGCGGCCCGGCGCGTCCCGTGATGGACCAGCAGCATGATCGCCCCCGCTCCCGCGGCGTTTCCCGCGGCGGAAATCCTCGATGGCTTCAATTTCGGCAGCATGCCGATGCAAAGCACATCTTCCGGGGAGAGAAAGGTGCCGAAAGCGCCGGACATGATGATGCTTTCGGGAATCCTCAATCCGGCATCCCGGCAGAGCAGTTCGATTCCGGCGCGAAGCGCGCCCTTTCCCAGCTGAATCGCCCGTATGTCCTTCTGGGTCAGGACGATATCCCGACCGGTTCCGGAGCTTTCCGCCGGAACCACGACGAATTCCGCACACTTCTGGCCGGAACGAATCGGTGCAAAACCCTCGACCAGACGGCCGTCGGAGCGCATCATTCCCGATCTGAGCAGTGCAGCGGCAGCGCTGATCACGCCGGAACCGCACAGGCCCATGGGTTTGACCGGCGCGCCTGCCGTTCGAAGAACCGACCAGCTCACGCGCTTTGTCTGCGGATCGATCGATACCCTGTCCACCGCGCCGGATGCCGCCGGCATGCCGCAGCCGATGGAGGCGCCCTCAAATACCGGCCCGGTAGCGCAGGAAGCGGCCATGAGCCTTTTTTCTCCGGTAAGCACCAGTTCTCCGTTGGTCCCCACATCCACCAGCATGACGCCGGAAGGAGCCTTTGGCATTCCCACCGCGAGGGCCGCGGCCACCGTGTCCGAACCGATAAAGCCTGACACCAGAGGTGCCGTGTAGATTTCCAGGGACGGGTTCCATTCAAATCCAAGGGAGGAAGCGCTTACTTTCCGGGCTTCTGCAAATGCCGGCCGGTATGGACAGGTTCCAAGGGAGGCGGGATCGATGCCCAGAAAAAAATGCATCATCGCGGGGTTTCCCACCACCGCCATTTCTCTGATGTCCTCGGCGGCAAGATTGGCGGACCGGCACAGGCTTCTGGATGCCTGTTGAACGGCGGAAACGGCCAGCTGCTGAAGCTTTGAAAGGATTTCGGGGCTTTTCGCCGATGCACTGATTCGGCTCATCACGTCCTCCCCGAAGATTAACTGGGGGTTTTTCACCGAAGCGGAACCGATGGCCCTTCCCGTAGCGCGTTCGCATAAATACGCGGCGATGGTGGTGGTGCCCAGATCCACGGCCAGCCCATAACCGGCCAGAGCGGAATCCGGTTTGAAATCAACGGGAAAACCAATCGCCAGAGCGGCTTTGTCGGTTCTTTCAAAAACCGCCAGCGAGGCTTCGGGAATTTCCAGGATCAGGTGCTCTCGAACCGTCACCTGGCAGGCGGCGCGAAATCCGGCCCGGTATTTTTCCTCGCCGACCAGGGGGATCTGGTCCGCATCGCCGCCCGGCAGGCCGGAATCGATTTTTACCAGGCATTTTCCGCAGACCCCGTTTCCCCCGCAATCCGCGCGCAGCAGAACCCCTGAAGCCGTCAGGCGCTCCAGCAGGTTGTCCCCTGTTTCCGCCTCGATCTCTGTGTTTCCAAAGGGGGTTCGAACCGTGATAATCTGTTTCATGGGCATTCATCTTTTTCACGAAACGTACGGGTTGCGGATCTGCCGGGAATCGGACCGCTCGGGGCCTGGAAAAAGCGTGACCAGCGTCTTTAACCCTATCCGGGCAATTCCCCGGCCCGGAAAGCCTTCAGGTATTTGGCGCAATAGAGGTCCTGCCCCAGCAGCATTTGAGTGGTTTTCAGAACAGCCGTCAAATCGGCGTCCAGCGGATCCAGTATGGCCGCATCCAGCCCGGCCGCCATCATCAGCGACAAAAAGGTCCGGTTGATGATCTTTCGTTTCGGAAGTCCGTAGGAAATATTGGAAAGCCCGCAGATGATATGAACACCGGCAAGCGCCTTTCTGATCTCGCTCACTGCTTCAAGCACCATGGCGCCGTTTTTCGTATCGGTGCTCACCGGCTGCACCAGCGGGTCCACGTAGACGAAATCCCTGGAAAAGCCCAGGCCGGCCAGGCGCATCACGATTGTTTCCGCCCTTTGAACGATCTGCAGGGCGGTTTTGGGCAGGCCGGAATCATCCAGGCACAGCGCGACGATTTTGCACTTTTTTCCTTCCAGAAACGGGGCCATGGCGTCGAACCGCGCTTTTTCGAGGCTGATCGAATTGATCATCGGCGGTTTCTGAACCCGTTCGTAGGCCATAGCCAGGATCTTCGGATCCGGGCTGTCCAGGCAGAGGGGCACGGAAACCACCGGCTGAACGACCTCCAGAAGCCACTGCATGTCCTCTGTCTCATGGCCGATCCGGGCGCCCGCGTTGATGTCGATATACTGCGCGCCGCACCGCTGCTGCGCTTGCACGTCCTGCTGAATATAGGCCGCATCCCGGTCGGCCACCGCCTGCTGAACCCGTTTGCGTGTGGTGTTGATCCGCTCCCCTACCATGCAAAACATTTTCAACGCCTTTCCCTAAATATCTCGCTTATTCAGACACCGGATCCGGCCAGCAAGGCCTTGGCCATTTTGACCGCAGAACCGGCATCCGCCGCATATCCGTCCGCTCCGATTTCCCTGGCGAACGCCTCGGTCACAGGGGCCCCGCCCACCATGATCTTCACCCGGTCCCGAATGCCGCTCTGAACCACGGCCTCGATTGTCTGCCGGATCATGGGCATGGTGGTGGTCAGCAGGGCAGACAGGCACAGGAGGCCGGCGCCGGTAGACTTCAATGCCTCGACAAATTGTTCCGGAGCAACATCCGCTCCGAGATTGTAAACCTCGAGGCCGGCGCTTTCCAGCATCATGGTCACCAGGTTCTTTCCGATATCGTGCAGGTCGCCCCTGACCGTTCCGATCACCACCTTTCCGGCCGCACGGGCGCCGGCGCCGGTCAGCAGGGGCTTGATGATCTCCAGAGCCGCATTCATGGCCCTGGCGGCCATAAGCACCTCGGGAATAAACATCTCCCCGGTTTCCATCCGCTCGCCGACGATATCCATTCCGGCGATCAGCGCCTGATCCAGAATCTCCCTGGGGTCCGCTCCCTGATTCAGGGCCTCATTGACCCGCTCCACCAGGGCGGCTTCGTCCCCTTCGATCAGAACCCCCATGATCGTTGTAAAATCCGTCATTTACCTTCTCCGTTCAAGCGCATTCGAAATCAAATCGAATGTTTCAAGTCGTTGCGGCTTCCTGAACCGCCGCTCTATAATAAACAAGACCCGTCTTTTGTCAACCGGCAAAAATGCACCCTGAACGCGGGAGGGACAAATCAAAAAGGCATTCCGCCTCCTTTGGCGGAATGCCTTTTGACATTGAACAGCGTTATGAATGAACGCTAAACGATCTCGATCGAATTCAGATAGCTTTTCACACAAACAATTGAGTCGGAAAACGTCTTCTGGCCGCACATGACCGCATGGGCGTCTGTTTCATCTCCGCAAAGCCTGGCAAAGTTCTGACCGATAACGGCGCCCGGATCGCCGGCATCTGAATCCAAGGCGCTGAGCGCGGTGGCATAGACATCGATCCGATTCTGCAGAATCTCAAAATACTCTAACTTTCTGCCCAGCGAGGTCGATGCGGAGGAGGAAATGTTTCGGGAAATCTCGTAAATCCGATTCCAGTACATTTCGCTGACCGACTTTCTGCAGTCCCCCTCGGCCATATAAAAAGATATCCCCCATCCCGCACTGATAATCTTCAGGAAGTTAAACTCATATTCCAATTTAACGGGATTAACGCCTGAATCGGAAGGAAGGCCGTCCAGAATTGGGTTCAGCTCATCGCGCCTGAAGGAAAAGGAAACCAGACTTCTGACCACCTCTTCGATCGCCACGCTTTTTTTGGAGGAAGAAGCCATTTTTTGTCTCTTGATTCAGATTCGGAATTGAACCCATATCATGATCGACGGCGTTTGGCAATGCTCCAGAGCGCTTCGAAAACAAGATGCTTGACACGCTCCGATGCCCCATATAGAAAGGATCGACAGGTATTTGCGGCGCAAGGCGGCTCGTTTTCTGCTTATCTTCCTTGTGCCGCCTTCTTCAGAACCCGACCAGATTGCATCATGAAGATTCAGGTGGAATGCCATTCCGACCGCCCGGGCGAAGAACCCCCCCGAAGGTTCCGGCTGGGATCAAGAAGCATCAAGGTCAAGACCATACTGGACCGGTGGACAGGCGAGGATCATGAATATTTCAAAATCCTGGCCGAAGGCGATATCTACATCCTGAGGCACGACACGATAAACCGGAACTGGAAGCTGACCTTTTTCAGCGAATCCTGATGCCGTTAACGGCCTGTGCCTCCGGAACCATTAATGTGAACAGCGGGGCATGCTGCTGAGCGCCGTACACATCGCTGTCGCCCACATCGCCCGAGGTCAGGGGCCGCACCAGGTTTATTTTTACGGCCCAGGCCGGATCGAAATACACCACCTTCAAAACCTGATCCGTTGAAATCCCATACGCCGCAGCCACGCGATCGGGAGAAAAGAACCTCATCTGCTTCAATCGCAGGTAATCCGGCTGACGACTGAACAGAACATCCAGAGTCAGGACATGCGGCCCGGCGTTCTTGCTGCGGATCACCGAGGCCAGTTCGCTCAGGGGAATCAGCCTCATGAAACCTCCTGCGCATGAATCGGGAAAAAAGCCAGCGGGTCTTCAACATTCATCAGATGGTAGATATTGAATGAGAACACCTCTCCGCAGGCGATATCCGACGGGCTGTAAAGCAGCGCCAGGTTGCCGGCGGTGGATTTTCGGCCGCTGTAGCCGCAGTGCAGCAGGGTGCTTCGAACTTCTGCGCACAGCCGGTCCGCGCCCTGCTGATCCGGGCCGACCGCCTCGATGACGACCCCCAGTTCATGGCAGGGGTTCTTGCGCTCGGGCTCCCAGGGACCCATCACGCCGTTCCGGCCGTAAAGATGGAACAGCACCTGAAAACTTCCATCCTTGCCGGCAACCGCCTCCTGCCGGACCGAATCGAGCGTCGCATCGATCTGGGAAATAAGTATCGGATCACGAATTCCGGCGATGGAGATGCTGCGGAACCCCACCCGTCGAACCCCCTCGAGTTTCAGAGTATACGGCCGGGTTTCGACAAACCGGGTGCCGGAAACGCGTGCCCGCCGGTCGTCGATCTCCTCGAACACCGTGTTCGAAAGATCCAGAAACCCGCCCGGCCCGGGAAGCATCCAGGGATCGGATTTTTCATACAGGCTGTGGGCCGCCGTCGACATGCGTGTAAACCGTCTGGCATCGCTGAGGGACTCGAGCTCAAAGCTCTCCGCGCACAGGGTTCCCATCACGCAATCTCTGCCGCTTCCCGGCGTTGCGGCAATGGCCGCGCACTCGAGAATTTTTCCCATATGAAGGGCGAGACCCGGGTCATATCCTTTTTGAATCGCCGGCGCGGCAAAAGGAACCGGATCATAGCACCGGCCGCAGAAGATCACCTGAAATCCGGATTTCAGGGCCTTCAAAACCGGTTCGAGTCCCATTTGCGCCACCACGCGAACCGCCTCGTCAATGGAATTGATCCGGAATTCGGGACCGGAGTCCAATGAGTGAATTCCACCTTCGAATGCGGCCTTGCGGATGCTGGATTTGGGAATGTCCGCATAAATTACCGCCATGGAAAATCGCAACCCTTCTTCCGCTGCGATCTCCCGAATAATTTCCGTTGTCCAGTCCACATGCACCCGGGCGCCGGCGCCGCCCGCGCTTCCGACAATCAGGGGAACGCCGGCATTCAGCGCGCCTTTGAGCATGATTCGAAGATCTCGCATCACCGCCGGACGGGAGGTAAAGGACTTTCCTGAACCCAGATAGTACGGGCCGGGATCCGTGCTGCCCGCGTCCACGGCAATCAGATCCGGCTTTTTTTCCATGCCCCGGGCAAAAGAAGATTCCGGAAAACCGTAGCCCAGAATCGCCGTCGGAGACAGTACCCTGAATGCATCGATTCCCATGTCCCGCTCCATGCCTGTGCAACGTTTCATCCATCGGAATCGGAAGCAGCTCACAGGCATTGAACCGCTGATCCCCATTTTGACATCTTTCTCAATCACATATACAATCAGCAAACTTCGTAAAATCAGAATCCGGCCCATCATCCATAAAAAGGAACGCCGCGATGACCGTTCAAAAACTTTCGGGCGCGAACCGTCACTTCGTTCGCCTGCGCCGCAACATTCTGGAATATCTTTACGGGCTTTTCAAGAGATATCCTTATTCCTCGATCGAACTCGGGGAAATTGCCGAATTCTGCCAGACCTCTCCGGAAGAGCTCAACTGGAACATCGTCTATCTGGAAAAGCACGGATGGGTGGAACTGGCAAAATCCATTCCCTGCCCGCCTTATGTGGCCTGTTCGGCCGGCCTGACCGCATCGGGCATTGATTTGATCGAAAATGCCAAAGAATTCAACCTCCGTTTGCCTGAATCGGGTTGACCGCACAACCTCTTTTTTGCAGCCGCGCTTCAGGATGAATGGATGTATCGCTGCCTCACACGAAGACGCATCAAAATCAGGGGGCTTTGTTGAATATTTTCGTGCTGGACCTGAATATCAAAAAATGTGCGCGATACCACGCCGATCAGCATGTGGTGAAGATGATACTGGAAAGCGCTCAGATGCTCTGCACGGTGTTGAATCAGTCCGGGGTGAAGACCCCTTACCGATCCACGCATCTTCATCATCCCTGCACCCTCTGGGCAGGAGCGTCTCTTCGGAACTGGCAGTGGCTTCGGTCCCTTGCCCTGTCGCTGAACGATGAGTTCATATACCGGTTTGGGAAAACGGTCGATCATCAGTCGGCCCGCGTGATCAAAGCCCTGCCTGCTCCCCCCCTCCCCGATTCGGGCCTTACGGAATTCGCCCAGGCCATGCCGCAACAATACCGCGTGCCGGGTGATGCGGTCCTGGCATACCGGCGATTTTACATTGGCGAAAAATCCAGATTTGCCGTGTGGACCCGCAGAAGGGTTCCGCGCTGGTTCAGGGAAGGCTTCTTGGACATGGAATAAAATTGTTGGCCCAAACAGGACCGCTTTGTACCGTGGGTTACAGGGCCGGTCTTACGCATGACCGGTATTTCAGGCTTCGAATTCAAAAATGCCGTTGTCGATCACGGTTTCCCCGGTTTTCATATTCACCGTGCGCCACAGAGCCTTTCCCTTTTCAACCCGCCAGAGCCGGGTCTGTATGGGTATTCCGGGATAAAGGGGCTTTGAAAACCGGCAGCCGAGGCGTTTCACCTTTTCCGGAGCCCCGGGAACAGTCATGTCGATCAGGTGCCTGCAGGCAAACCCGAAGGTGCAAAGTCCGTGCATGATGGGTTTTTCGAATCCGGCCTTCCGGGCAAATTCCGGTTCCACGTGAAGGGGGAACAGATCTCCGGAAAGCCGATAGATCAGGGGCTGGTCCGGCCCGGGGCAGTCGTCGTACACCGCATCCGGAGATTTATCCGGAAAAACCAATGACTTCTTCGGGGCGTTCTGCCCGCCGAAGCCGCCGTCCAGTCGTGCGAAAAAGGTAATCCGGCTGGTAAAAAGCAGTTTTTCGGAACCGTATGTATCGCTTTCCACCACCACCAGGGCGCCCTTTTCCCGGCCCTTGTCATAGTAACGGGCGATTCTTGCCTCGGTTCTCAGGGCGCCTTCCACGGGGATGGGGTTGTGCAGGATCAGTTCCTGCTCTCCGTGCAGCACGCCGTTTGGATTGAAATTCGAGGCCTTCTGCGTTTCCTCGAAAAGGTCGAAGATGGCGGTTATGGAGAAGCTGGGCAGCACCTTGAGCCTTTTTTCATAGCAGTACTCCAGATTATGGCGCCCACAGCCGACGCCGAGGCCGTAAAGCACGACATCCTTCCAGCTGTAAGAACGGATCAGAGGTCCGATGGGTTTTCCCTGGGCATACGGATTTAAAGCCATGAGGGTCTCCTTTTTCAGATTCCGAGGTGACACAAACGGGGGGCAAACTCGTTCATAATCACTTCATAAAGCTCTTCTCCGATCATCAGCCCCAGGTCGATGAATTCCGGCCCGTATCGACGGCCGGTTTCACTGCGGAAGGTATCTTTGATCCTCGCCAGCATTTCCATTCCCACGGGATACACCTCAATGAACCGGCTGATCGGCGTCTGGGAAAAAGCGACCATGTCCCAGACCGTGTCTGCGAAATTGTCCGGTCCCCAGCGGAACTTGTCCGCATCGTAGAGGCAGTCCGATACCGGGGTGCGGCCGGCGGGCTGTTTGGCCGAATGCGATCGAAATGCCTCGTGATTTTTAATGGCTTCGAAAATGGTTGCTTTTTCTTCAGCATTCAGCGGAGCGCCGTTGAGAACGTGTCGGGAGAAGGCCGCGCCTTTCAAAGCATGGTGGGCGAGTTTGCGCTTCAGATCGTGCAGCAGGCCGGATACCTGGGCAAGAAGCGCAAGGCGTCTGATCTGTTCCGGCGAAGCGCCCAGGTACGGGGCTTCGACGAATATCAGGGCGCCCGCATCCACGGCCACCTTGAAGGAATGCTCCAGCCCGTGGCCGAAATCATGCTCGACAGTCCGGGTGACAAACGTCTTGATTTGCGCGATAAAGGCGTCTTCATCGAAGAGCGTTCGGGACATGATCTGAGCCTCCCGGTGTTCGGCATAAAAAACCGGGCGGGGATACTGAGCGACGATCTGGCGGGCGCGTTTGCGGATCAGGGCGTAAATGGATTCCATGGCGTTTTTGAATGAATGCGAGATTCTGGTAAAATATCATTCGATCTTACTGCCAAGTACCATGGATTGGGCTTTTAGAAAAGGCTTTTTGAGCCAAACCCTCTAACGCATCAAGAAGCGCCCGCCTTCTGCCGCGGAAGGCGGGCGCTTCGGATTACCGGTTCGGTTCGGCATCCGGAAAGAAAGGCTGCTTTCCAGCCAGTTTGTAATCGGCAAACGAAATGTAATCTTTTCTTTCCCGCCAGGCGGGTCAAAAGCTTTTCGAGCCGCTATCAGCCGGTTAAAAAGAGCAGATTCCCGTATAGCTGTCTGGCGTGATTTTTTTCAGTTCCTGCTTGACGGCATCGGAAATCGAAAGCCCGTTGATAAATTCACACAGCGCTTTCTGATCGATTCGTGCGTGAGTCCGGGTCAGGGCTTTTAAGGCCTCATAAGGTTCGGGATACCCCTCCCGCCTTAAAACGGTTTGAACCGCCTCGGCCACAACCGCCCAGTTTTCCTCAAGATCCCTCAGTATGACGGTTTCGTTGAGAATCAGCTTTCCAAGGCCCTTTTTCAGTGATTTCAAACTGATCAGCATATGGCTCAGAGGTACGCCGATGTTGCGGAGCACCGTGGAGTCGGTCAGATCCCGCTGAAGTCTGGATACGGGAAGTTTTTCCGATAGATGGCCGAATACGGCATTGGCGATGCCGAGATTGCCCTCGGAATTTTCAAAATCAATGGGATTGACCTTGTGCGGCATGGCCGATGATCCGACTTCACGCGCCTGGATTGCCTGGCGGAAATAATTCATGGAAATATAGGTCCACATGTCCCGGTTCATATCAATCAGAATCGTGTCGATCCGCTTGAGGTTGTCGAAAAAAGCCGCCAGATGGTCGTAATGTTCGATCTGGGTGGTTGTCCGGGACCGGTGAAGGCCCAGAACATCCCCGACAAACCGGTCGGCAAACTGGTTCCAGTCGATTTGCGGGTAAGCAATGTGATGGGCGTTGAAATTGCCTGTGGCGCCGCCGAATTTGGCGGCAAAGGGTATGGTTTCAATCAGATTCATCTGCTGGACGAGGCGGTCCACGAAAACATAGATTTCCTTTCCCAGCCGGGTGGGTGATGCCGGCTGGCCGTGAGTTCTTGCCAGCATGGGGACATCCTTCCAAGCCCGAGCTTTTTCGGAAAGAATCTCAATGATTTCCTGAATCGCGGGGCGAATGGTCTGAATCCATCCCTCCTTCAGGCTCAAGGGAACAGCGGTATTGTTGATATCCTGGGAGGTGAGGCCGAAATGGATGAATTCCTTGAATGCAGTCAGGCCCAGAGCGTCAAAGCGGTTCTTCAGGAAGTATTCAACGGCCTTGACGTCATGGTTGGTTATTTTTTCAATGGATTTTATCTCTTCCGCATCCCCGGAACTGAAATCGAGGCAGAGCTTTCGAAGCACGTCAAAATGACCCGCATCCACTGAAGACAGCTGAGGCAGGGGGAGCTTGCACAACGCGATAAAGTACTCCACTTCCACGCGTACCCGGTATTGGATCAGCGCACCCTCTGAAAAAAAATCGGCCAGAGGCTCGATCAGATGACGATAACGCCCGTCGATCGGCGAAACGGCGTTCAGCGTTGATAAGTTCATGGCAATTTCCCCGCATATGAAGAGTTTTTGTTATTTTCGGGTTAATATATGAGGATTGGGGGTTCATGTCAACCCGACGCGGGATTCCTGTAGGGAACAAATAAACTGTCCGGACTTGTAGCGCATGATTTGTCCGGTTTTATTATGCGCCATGGGAGGTGCGTATGAAGCCGACAGCATTGCGACAGGAGGTTCGGAAGATGAGATTTGAAGAAGCGTATTATGGATGGACAGAGAAACGATTGAGTCAGACAGAGGCGGCCAGGTTGTTAGGCGTGTGCGAACGCAGTTTCAGGCGGTACATCGACAGGTACGAGGAGGAAGGGCTCGACGGATTGATTGATAAGCGACTGGAGCAGGCGTCGCATCGTCGGGCGCCGACGGAAGAAATCTTCGCATTAACGGAGCTTTATCGCAAGCGGCATCTGGGTTGGAATGTCAAACATTATTACAGTTGGTATCGTCGAGACGGAGGCAGACGCAGCTACACCTGGGTAAAGGGTCGACTGCAGGAAGCCGGGCTTGTAAAGAAAGCGCCAGGACGGGGCAAGCACCGTAAAAGGAGAGAGCCATCGCCTTTGCCGGGAATGATGATTCACCAGGACGCCAGTGCTCACGAGTGGGTTTCCGGCCAGAGATGGGATTTGATCGTCACCATGGATGATGCAACCAATGAGCATTATGACATGTTTTTTGTCGAGCAGGAAGGCACGGCTTCAAGCTTTCGCGGGATCAAGGCAGTGATCGAGTCGCGGGGGCTTTTTTGTTCTTTCTACAGCGATCGCGGCAGCCACTACTGGCATACGCCCAAGGCTGGCGGCAAAGTGGACAAAACCAACCCGACCCAGTTCGGCAGGGCGATGAATCAGCTTGGCATCGAGATGATTGCGGCATATTCTCCCCAGGCTCGGGGGCGAAGTGAAAGGGCGTTCGGTACGCACCAGGGGCGGCTGCCCAGGGAACTGAGTCTGTATGGGATCAACACAATAGGGGCGGCCAATCGTTATCTGAGAGAACATTATCTGCCGGCATTCAACCAGGAGTTCATGCAGCCGGCCCGTGAGCAGGGATCGGCTTTTGTGCCTTTCAGGGGAGGCAATTTAGACGACATTCTGTGCGAACAATTTGAACGCAGGGTAGGGAACGATAATTGCGTAGCGTTTAGAAAGCTGAAGCTGCAGATACCGCCCAACGAATATCGAATGCATTATGTGAAAGTGCAAGTCCGGGTGCATCGTTATCCGGATGGCAGGTTGGCAGTTTTCCACGGTCCTCGAAAGCTGGCTGAATATGATAAAAAAGGAAGATTGCCAGATTTAGAAACAGATGCGGCAGCGTCAGTCTGCGGCCTTGGACCCGCTGGAAAAATCCCTCCGGTCCTATTGCCTACGGGATTTTCCCAGCTCCGGCCGATAGCGGACAGTTTATTTGCTACAAAACCGGACAAAACTATTTGTTGCTAACATTGAAATTCAGGGAT
>Ga0265295_1006970_pt1 | contig 13310 bp, 8 predicted proteins | sample Munlansysbiofilm_FD_192503 | JGI IMG/M metagenome (GOLD analysis project Ga0265295, IMG submission 192503) | Leachate microbial communities from a municipal landfill in Southern Ontario, Canada - Methane capture system biofilm | ecosystem: Engineered > Solid waste > Landfill > Unclassified ... | reverse complement strand
AAGTTGTAGACAAGTAAACCTCCTCAGGTTATATAAAAATGCCCCTGCAAGTGAGGGGCATTTCGCGAGTTTTGCATAAGCCTCTCATCTTCCAGATTGTTCTGCCGGATTTGGCACCATACACAAGGTTGGTTGCCGAGGTTTCGTAGGGCCGGTCCCTCCACCTCTCTGGATAAGAGTGCCACAAGGGCTGTTAAATGCATTTTATACCACAAGCATCTGTGATGCGCAAGGGGGAATTGTGCGGGAGTCAGCACACAATAGTCATTGTCGGTTGATTATTGTTTGATTGTTGTTTATACTCTTTATCTGAAAACACATTACTAAAAGGAGTGCTTGTGGACATAAGCGAGCTTGTGAACGAACAAAGAGAGTTTTTTATGAAAGGGACAACGCTGGACGCCTCATTCCGATTAGCTGCGTTGCAAAAGCTATCCGTTGCGATAACAGAGATGGAGGCCGAAATTGTTGCCGCTCTGACTGCCGATTTGAACAAATCCGAAATCGAAGGTTATATGACCGAAATCGGCACGGTGCAGGACGAAATTAAGTGTGCAATAAAAAATCTTTCTAAATGGATGAAAAAGAAGAAGGTAAAAACGCCACTCATGCTCTTTCCTGCAAAATGTTACACTATTCCTGAGCCGTTTGGTGTGGTGCTGATTATGTCGCCGTGGAACTATCCCTTTTTGCTGAGCATCTCACCGCTTATCGGTGCGATTGCGGCAGGTAATTGCGCTATAATAAAACCCTCAGCCTACGCACCAACCGTTGCCAGCATTATAGAAAAATTAGTAAAACGCTGTTTTGAAGCAGAGTATTATGCCGTGGTGCTTGGAAGCCGTAAGGAAAACACCGAGCTCTTAGAGCAAAAGTTTGATTATATCTTTTTCACCGGCAGCATGGCGGTCGGGCGCGTAGTTATGACAGCGGCGGCAAAGCATCTTTGCCCTGTAACACTGGAATTGGGTGGCAAAAGCCCGGTTATTGTCGACGAAACTGCGAACATTGACCTTGCTGCAAAACGCTTGGTTTTCGGGAAATACATGAATGCAGGGCAGACTTGCGTTGCGCCCGATTATATATTCGTACACAAAAGTAAAAAGACGGAGCTGATCGAAAAGCTGCGACATTACATCGCCCATTGCTATCCCAAAGACGCAAGTGGTGCGGTAATTGACTATCCGCGTATCGTCAACGAGAAACATTTTGAGCGCTTATCTGGCTTGATGCAAGACGAGATCGTTGTCATTGGCGGAGAAGTTAACCATTCAACTCTATCCATAGAGCCAACTGTTCTGGACAAGGTATCGTTTGATGCACCAATCATGCAAGAGGAAATCTTCGGGCCTTTGTTGCCTCTTATCGAATACGAGCACTTGGATGACGCCATCAATAAAATTCAAGGCAGACCAAAACCGCTGGCGCTATATCTGTTTTCCTCCGATCAATCGGTTTGGGAGCGAATTGAGAAAACAGTATCCTTTGGCGGTGGTTGCATCAATGACTGCTTGCTCCATGTTTCCTCGCCTTACCTGCCATTTGGCGGTGTTGGCGATAGCGGTATGGGACGTTATCATGGGAAAGCCAGCTTTGACACCTTCTCACACCATAAAAGCATTATGAACAAGAGCACGAAAATGGATATTGATGTCCGTTACAGGCCCTATGACGAAAAGAAAATAAAGATGATCCGAAAATTATTGTGAGCTTGATTGGGTCAATCAAGGTTTTAGCAGGGCAGCTTGCATTTCATCAAACTACGGCTTCTGAAAAATATGGTATTAATGATATATGCAACGTAAGATATCATTTCTGCTACTATTAATAATCGTCATGGCGACTTTGCTTTCGCCTTTTGAGGCTCTGCCGGTTCAGGCAGAAGCCAACGAAAAACCGTTGATGCAAGTTAGCCCTTCTCAGCTCATCGCGGCGATGAACGTTTTACGGATGTCCTACGGTTTAGCCCCTTTGATTGAAAACGCAGTCATCAATTCTGTGGCTCAAGCGACAGCCCAGATTATGGCTGATCAGCAACTTTCTTGGCATATTGGCGACGTTGCCGGAAGAATTTCGGCCGCCGGTTATGGGGCCGGTGCCAAGGTTTATGCCACGGAAAATTTTGCCTATGCAGCCGGTGGAACAATTGATCAAATTATGCTGATGTGGGCAGATTATGACCATATGCGTCCCGCTACCCAACCGAATTATTGTCATGTTGGTGCCGGTGCGGCCACAGATTCGCGGGGTTTCACCTATTACATCTTACAAGCTGCCTACATTTCAGGTGCCGCTTGCGATTCCACCCCTCCAACCGGTGGCGGTGGAGCTCCCGGCGGAGGTACTGGCGGATGGGGAATTGTTACGCCGGTCGAAAAAGTTGAAGCCGATAAAGATGGGAATTACGTCCACGAAGTCAAAAGCGGGCAAAGTCTTTGGGCAATTGCTGTTGCCTATGGTGTAACCATCAACGACATCCTCGCCTGGAACAACCTGGCTAGTAACTATGTGCTTTGGCCCGGCGATAAACTGATTATCAAGGGTCCAAATTCAAGTGGATTTGCTACCCCGACAAAACTCGGCAATGTTGTCCGTGCCACGCCTGATGCGGACGGACGGATTGTCCACGAGGTTCAGGCATATCAATATCTTTCCACCATTGCTGAAGCCTATAGTGTCCCTTTGGCGACAATTCTTGAATTAAACTATCTGAATGAAAGCTCAACTCTTTCGATTGGGCAAAACATCATAATTAAAGGTCCTGATCAAACACCCACGCCCACGCCACTGCCGCTTACGCCACTGCAAAGGCTCACTCCCGGCGCAGACGGTAAGTATTATCATGCCGTGGCTGACGGGCAAAATTTGGAATGGATTGCCAATTTGTACGGCATTTCGCTAAATGATCTGATGAGCTGGAACTATCTGACTGCATCCAGCGTAATATACCCCGGGCAATTGCTCTTTTTGGACGTAACCCCTCCGCCCACCTTAACGCCAACCCAGGCAGCCCCAACCGAAACGCCAAGCCCAACGTTCACTCCCAGCCCTTCGCCAACGGCGACTCTTGCCCTGAGCCTTAGCCCAACCGCGAGTGAAGAATCAAGCGAACAAAAGACTTCTGCCAGCTCTTATAACTGGCTCTGGCTTTTAGCGCTTGCTGCAATCGCCGTGACGGGATATTTCGTTTATAGTTCACAAAAAGGGAAAAAGGCAAATTCAAAGCCTGAAGCTCCTGAAGGTCAAGATCCTCAGGATGAATAAGCAAAGATTATAAAAGCAAAACCACCGATTTTTCGGTGGTTTTTTGTCGGTGGTATCTATGGCTGAATTTCAATTTTAGGAGAAATTTTCTCCGTCAAAGGCGACCATTGAAACATTATTTACGTTTTCCAGCTTGGATATTGTATCGACCAAATTGGCATCATCCTTGGTTTTCAATTCCAAAACAAGGTCATAACGATTCTCGCTCATGGTTCTGGATTTCACCTTGTAATACTGGGTTCCTTCTTTAATAATTTTGACAATGCTTTTTTCAACCTCGGGGTCACTTGCATTTACCACCAGGATAAAAGGTGGCTTCCGCAAGGGAAGCAGATCCAAAACAAAAAGCAAAACGGTTACGACTAAAGAGGTAATGATTGCCACTTCAAATAAGCCCGAACCGCAGGTTATGCCGATAAAGACTGACCAAAGCAGATAGACCATATCGATTGGGTCTTTGATGGCGGTGCGAAAACGAATAATCGCCAATGCGCCAATCGTGCCCAAGGTGATGAGCAAATTTGATTGCAAAGTCATGATTATTGTTGCAATAAATAAGGGGATAATAGCCAAAGTAATATTGAATTGCTTTGAATAGAAACTGCGTTTCGAAACATAGCGATAAACCAAGTATTCAAATATCCCTAAAACCAATGTCATCAACAAAACAGAAACGATTAATCCCGGAGGAACTTGCGGGTTGTTGAAACCTTCTTTAATATAATCCCATAATAATCCTAAATCCATTCTAATACCTCCAATTTTTTGTCAGTGTTTGACGCGCAAAACAATATTTCGAGATGGTACTTTGGTTTAAAGTGTCCATCTGAACAGCTCTGCGGATATATTCCGGAAAGAAATCATCAAATTTCACTTCCAGGATTTGCATTCCGTTCTCCAAAATCGGAAAAACGAGTTTTTGCTTGCTTGCAATTTGATTAAAATCGTTTGAAGACACGATGTTTGTATCCAAAGTTATCCGTGTGTTTGAAACCGGTTCAACGAAGGCAAGCCGGTCATATTCAACGATGGCTTTCGGGGTAAACCCTCGCGATTGCATCATCATGCAAAACTCTGTAATCAAATCATCCTTTGATTCTCTCAGCAAACTTGAGCTGTCGTTTTCCATGATTAATCGAAAACTTTCCGGACTTAATTTCGCCTTTTTTTTGAAAGCTAAGTTTGAATGTTTAATTTTTTTCTCAAGGTTGATGTGGCTCAAATCGTGGTTATAAAATCTGATGCGGTATTTGAAGCGATCAGAAACACCCATGTAATTTGCATTCAAACAACTGTCCATTAAATCATCAAAATAGAGGCTGGTGATTGTATATTTTCGTCCATCAATGGCATTGACATCCGGCCTGAGGACAGCCTGAAGGCGAGCCTCGAGCAAAGGAAGACTGTGGTTAGGAAAAAAGTACTTCAGTTCCGATCTAAACTTTGCCGGCTTGGATTTATCGCTCAATTCAGCTCCATTTCTGCCAGGTTTTCAATGTAAGAATCCATAAAATAAAGCCTGTCAATCACAAATATTTTGAATTTTTCCATATTTGGCGTGAAATAGGTCTCAGGCCAGCGTTCTACATTACGCAGATAAGCTCCTGAACCGAAGATGTCAGCCTCATATTCGTTAAGGGTTTCTTGCATTGCAGAATCTGAGAGGAAACTTTTGCGTACTTCTGAATATCTGGATTGAAGCTTTGAGATAGCCTCTTCTGACTTTCCCTCCACAACCAATCTGTCATAAATAAGCTCTAACATAAATGGATTATCAAATTTTTCTGTAATCGCCGTACCCAAGGGGTAATTTTCATTCCAATACATCCCCCAGGTTTGGTCAAGATCCCATGGTGAAAAATAAAAAGTGTATTTATCGCCATCTCTTTTTGCGATAAAGTTGAGATTCTTACCGTTATTATCAGACGCCATTGTAGTGGTTATAAAAAGCCACAGGTCGAGCGCATTTTGTTCATCAACCAAGTCAAAGATTTCATTCGCAAAAGTCTTATAATCCCCCTCGAGAACTTGGGTAAATTCATCCAAAGGAGCCCATTTTCCGTATCCCGGTTGAGGGTCTTTGGGATAACGAAGCTCAAACCGACCAACAGTGGGTCTGGTAGAATCTTCGGGAACAAAATCTGGCTCGCCCTTAAATAATTCATGAGAAACGTCAATCCAGGAAATCGATCTATAGTAGTAATCTGACTTGCCTGGATCCCCATCATCATTCATAAGCAATTTGCTCGGAGTTATCGGTTTCATCAGCGTGTAGAGCCCCCAATATCTGCCGTCAATGAACAGCTCAACAAATCTTCCTTGCGTTCCATTTGACATTCCAAACTTATTATTCTTCGCACCCCACTCCCACCACAAATTTGTTGAAAGTGTATTACGGATTTTTTCGGGGTCATTATAAGGCGCATAGAGAATCCAATCATCATCCCATTCCATTCCCAACAATGATTTTTGGTTATTCCGCTCATTAATCCCCAAAGAATCATACTTTAGTGAAAGACGATATGAGTTTTGAGCATAGCCACGAGAAAGCCCACCACGCAAATGACATACGACATCACTCTCAAAAATTTTATTTAGAATGGATTTTGTGTTTTGGTTGTCAAGAACGGTTATTGATCCATAGACATCCTGCTCTGGAATTGGTGTATCAGGATCTTCAGGTTCTTCATTTAATTTAATTTCTACCAATGGAAGGGTAGTAATTACCAAGTCGAACTGTTGATATTGGTCCGCCGTATATACAATAAAGGGGGTGGTTTCATTCCTGGCAATCGTTTCCCAGCTTAGTTCCTTATCAAGAAAGGCAACTTGCAGTTTTTCGTCGCTTTTAAAAGTAATCAGAGGATTAAATTGGAGTGGCTGATCTGAATTAGATGAGGATGAAAAGTAGGCTTTGTTTTCTTGAGAATCAATGATTAAAGGGAGATCATCAAACAAAATTTGCTCAAACATATCTTCATCTGAAGGTGTTCTTGTTTGGCTCAGCTTTGCAAAACTCGCCTCATCAAGAATCAAATTCTTCATCCGATTTGCTGGTTTTTGAAAAAACCCAACAATCAAAACCAGAAGACTAATTGTTAAGAGCAAGAATTTTATTATCCTATTTTTCTTGATGATTTCCAAAATTTCAAAGCTCCTTTTGTAAAAACAATAAGAGGAATTCTATCACAATTACTCAATGAATCACTTTTCTTTCACTGTCAAGGCAAAACAATTTTCTTTGTAATTTCCTTATCCATAGCATACTTAATGCATTGTAAAATCACTAATATCCCAGATTTTTTCTACTCTAAACAAGTGAGGCTTTGAATGGCAAAGAGACAAAAATCCCAAAAAGATCAGCTTTGATTATCATCTTTTTGGCTATGTTTGTCTTTTGCTCTTGTAGTTCTGGTTTTAGCAGCTTTGCTGACAATAAAATCAAATCTGTTGACATTAACGAGAACGAAGACCTATTAGAAGAAGCTCTTTCAAAGAATAATCAAAATGAACTCCTCAACCCTGATGCTAATAAGGCAAAGAGTGGTGGTATCGAACGCTCCGAACCCAAATTTAATGAAAACCTGCCAACAAACGAAACGTCCGGAGAAAGCCAGTCTCCCATGCCAACCGCTACCTCGACGAGAGCTCCGACACTCACCGCAACAGCCACATTAACTAAAACGATTGCACCGACAGAAACAGACAGTCCCATTCCAACAGAGACGGCCTTGCCCGAGCTAACTGAGTTCGCTTGTCCCGATGGTTGCACCGAGCAAAAACCAGGCTGTAATATAAAAGGGAACATCTCGGTAAATTCCAAAGAGAAAATCTACCACATGGTCGGACAGCAAAATTACGAACAGACCGTAATTTCACCCGAATATGGCGAACGCTGGTTTTGCACCGAAGAGGAAGCAGTTGCCAATGGATGGCGAAAGGCAAAACGCTAAGCGATTGTCCTTCCGCTTCCCCATAGCATCCAGATACCGTTTTTTCAATTATTTGACAATTAAGCCCTAAATATCCTGTTTAACAAAACAAGCCGGGGCACTACACACCGGCTTGTCTAATAGTTGTGTGATTAGTCTAAAGACTAAACCCAGCCTCTCAGTTTCATGGCTTTGACAACTTTGTCAATGGCGACCATGTAGGCAGCGTCGCGCATATAGACTTTTTTGTCCAAAGACATGTTCAAAACAGAGGCGAAGGCTTCGGTCATCTTCTGATCGAGGCGCTGGTTGACTTCATCCTTAGCCCAGTAGAAGTTCTGATCGTTCTGAACGCCTTCAAAGTAAGAAACAGTAACGCCACCGGCATTGCAGAGGAAATCCGGGATCAAGAAAATTCCGTTGTCAATCAAAGTCTGGTCGGCTTCGGGGGTGGTAGGACCGTTTGCGGCTTCGGCAAGAATCTTTACCTGTTTGCTAATTTTCTTGACAGATTCAGCATTGATCTGGCCTTCAAGAGCAGCCGGGATGAGGACGTCAACATCTTTGCTAATCCAGGCGTCGCCATCTTCGATGGTGTAACCGGCAGCAGCGGCTTTTTCTTTATCGATTGTGCCATATTGGTCGGTGATGGTCTTCAAGAAGTTGGGGTCGATGCCATCTGCTTTATAGAAGGTGTAAGATTTTTTGTCATTGCGGTCCCAGCAAGAAACACAGACAACTTTACCACCGAGGAAATCGATGAAACCGAGGGAAGCATATTGGGCAACATTCCCAAAGCCTTGAATTGAGGCGGTCATCTTGGTGGAATCCAAACCAAGGTGTTTGATTGCTTCGCGAACGGTGAAAATAACGCCGTAGCCGGTAGCTTCGGTGCGACCTTGAGAGCCGCCACCACCGAGTGGTTTACCGGTGATAACGCCGGGGGTGTAATTGCCAACGATGGAGGAATATTCGTCCATCATCCAGCCCATCATCTGAGCAGTTGTGCCCATATCGGGAGCGGGAACGTCTTTGCGAGGACCGATTTCTTTCCAAACGCCCTTCACAAAACCGCGAACGAGGCGTTCTTTTTCGCCATCAGAGAGGGTTGAAGGGTCGACAACAACGCCGCCCTTACCGCCACCGAGGGGGATATCGGCAACAGCGCATTTCCAGGTCATCCACATAGCAAGAGCGCGGACGGTATCGGCAGTTTCGTTAGCTGCAAAGCGCAAGCCACCTTTGTTTGGGCCGCGGACATCGTTGTGTTGAACGCGATAAGCTTGGAAAACGCGGACATTGCCATCATCCATGCGAACAGGGATACGGAAATGAAACTCGCGCATGGGGAAGCGTAAATATTCACGTACGGATTGGCTCAATTCCAGCTGGTCAGCGACTTTGTCGAACTGGGCTTGTGCCATTTCAAAAGCATTGGTATTACTTGACATTAAAACTCTCCTTTTAATTGTAGGTAGATTGGGTTAACACAATAAAACGAGCGGAAAGACTTTGTCGCTCGCAATTCACTTGTGTGAGGGCTATTCGTTTTGATGAGTTTCATCTATCGCCTCAAATAATGATGATTAACCTTATCGCAAAACCTCACTTTGGTCAAGGGGAAAACGAGGAATGTGCGGGGGTCAGCACATTCTAAAATTGCTTTTTATTTGGGCTAATGCGTCTATTTAGAGTATACTTATGCAATCTGGAAAATCCAGGGAATGTTGGTGGCTAAGTGTCAAAGATCCTCTACATACCATTGACACCATACTTAAATTGTCTTATACTGATACATTGCGCTTAAAAATGTATTGAACGCGTGGGCTGCAAGCTTGCCCCACGCTTTTATCACGTTAGGAGATATGAATGCCAGAACTGATGACACCCAAAAACTATGCAAGAATTCCCGTTGGGCTCAAGTTACCTAATCTCATCGAAACCCAAATCGAATCCTTCCAACGATTGAAGGATGAGGGTTTGGGCAGTTTATTCAACGAAATTTCTCCCATCGTTTCTTATGGCGGGGACCTGCGTTTGCACTTCCCCAGCGATAGCGAAACGTCTAAAGAATTTAATTTATCTTATTGGTTCGAGGAACCAAAAAACACTATTGAGGAATGTCTTGAACGTGATCTGACTTATTCCCGCCCGCTTTACATTTCCGTCCTTCTTGATGGGGGTGAGTCCGCCAATAAAATGAAGCACGATCTCTTTTTGGGCGATTTCCCTGAGATGACGCCCAAAGGCACCTTCATTATTAATGGAAGTGAGCGAGTGGTTGTTTCTCAGTTGATTCGTTCTCCGGGTGTTTATTTTGAAGCTGAATTAGACCGGACGAGCGGAAGGATGATGTCTACTGCTAAGTTGATACCTGACCGCGGTGCCTGGATGGAATTTGAGACCCGAAAGAATGATTTCATCATTCTGAAATTCAATCGGAAACGCACTGTGCCGATTACAGTCTTTTTGCGCGCTTTGGCAGCTTTGAATGACAAGGATTTCAAAGTCGAACCATTGTTAACCGGCAGTAATGAGGAAATTCTGGCACTTTTTGCAGATGTCGACACGAATCATGAGCATCTTTATATTCAAAACTCCCTTGATCAGGAGCCAGAATATGATTTGAGCAATTACACCATCGCTGAAGCTGCTCTAATTGAATTTTACAAACGCTTACGCCCGGGTGAACCTCCTCAGTTGGATAACGCCCGTAATTATGTTAAAGAACAAATCTTTGATTCACGTCATTATGACCTTGAAAGAGTCGGTCGCTATAAACTGAATCAGAAACTGGATTTGGAAGATAAAGTCTCGCTGGACCATCGCACGGTTACGGCTTATGACATTATTCGCATTATCCGGCACATGATTCGGATTAATAACGGCGAAATTCCCGCTGATGATATTGACCACCTTGGCAATCGTCGCCTAAAGACGGTTGGCGAGTTGATCCAAAACAAACTGCGGGTTGGTTTGCGCCGGATGGAGCGGGTTATCAAAGAGCGTATGTCGATTCGCGATCAGGGAGCGAGTGCTTCACCTGTTAGTCTGGTGAATATTCGCCCACTGGTTGCTTCTTTACGCGAGTTTTTCGGTTCCAGCCAGCTTTCTCAATTCATGGAAGAAACCAATCCGCTTTCAGAACTGCGACATAAGCGAACCGTTTCAGCCTTGGGCCCCGGTGGTTTGCGCCGTGAACGAGCCGGTTTTGATGTTCGTGACGTTCACTTTTCTCATTATGGCCGAATTTGCCCGATTGAGACCCCTGAAGGACCAAACATCGGTTTGATTGGCCGATTGGCAACCTATGCCAGAGTGAATGAATTTGGCTTTATCGAAACACCTTATCGCAAGGTTTACCGTTCGATGAAGGGTGATGATCCCAATTTGGTTAATCATCTCTTACGCCAAAACATTAGCGACCCCAAGACTGGTGAAGTGGTTTACGAAGCCGAAACCAGGGTTACCCCCGAAATGTTTAAGAAGATTAAATCCTTCAAGATTGAAGAGATTTTGGTTCGTCCCTATGTCAGTGATGAATATGTTTATATGAATGCTGATGCGGAAGATAAATTTGTTATTGCCCAAGCCAATGCGCCGATGAACGAATATAACGAATTCCTGAAACGGAACAGTTGTCGCTTCCATAATCAGTTTGCGATTTACGATTATGAAAATATCGATTACATTGATGTTTCGCCCAACCAGGTAGTTGGTGTTTCAGCCGGTTTGGTGCCTTTCCTCGAGCATGACGATGCCTCGCGTGCTTTGATGGGTTCCAATATGCAGACGCAAGCGGTTCCGCTTTTGCGCCCCGAAGTGCCTTTGGTCTCGACCGGCATGGAAGAAGTTGCCGTTGCAGATTCCGGTCAAATTGTAGTTGCGGAAAAAGATGCCGAAGTTATTTCGGTAACCGGTGACAGTCTGGTGATGAAAGAATCAGATACCGGAACGCTTAAGTTCCACAAATTGCGCAAATATCAACGCTCTAACCAGAGCACTTGTATTGACCAACGACCTGCAGTGGTGAAGGGGCAGCTTGTGCATAAGGGCGATGTGATTGTCGATTCCTCTTCTACACAAGATGGGAAACTGGCGATTGGTCAAAACGTTGTAATTGCCTTCCTCCCCTGGGAAGGCTTCAACTTTGAAGATGCTATCCTGATTTCTGAGCGTTTGGTGGAAGAAGATCGTTACACCAGCGTGCATATTGAGAAATTTGAAGTGGAAGCACGCGATACTAAATTAGGTCCCGAAGAAATCACACGCGAAATCCCCAATATCGGCGAAGACACCATTCGCGATTTGGACGAAACCGGTATTATCCGGGTTGGTGCCGAAGTTGGGCCAAACGATATTTTGGTCGGCAAGATTACCCCGAAAGGCGAAAAAGAATTAACCCCGGAAGAGCGCCTTTTGAGAGCAATTTTTGGTGAAAAATCACGAGATGTCAAAGACACTTCCTTGCGAATGCCCCATGGCGAACGCGGGATCGTGGTTGATGTTAAAGTTTTCACCCGTGAAGAGAACAATGATTTGAGTGCCGGAGTGGATAAGATGGTGCGTGTTTCTGTGGCGCAGCGTCGAAAGATTACCGCCGGCGATAAGATGGCCGGCCGTCATGGTAACAAAGGTTGTGTATCGATGGTTCTGCCGGTTGAGGATATGCCTTTCCTTGAGGACGGCACCCCGATTGACATTATTCTGAATCCGCTCGGTATTCCCGGTCGTATGAATATCGGTCAGGTTTTGGAAGCAGAACTTGGCTGGGCAGCCCGCAGCCTCGGCTTCCGGGCAGTTACACCGGTTTTTGACGGTGCCACTGAAGCTGAAATTGAAGCAGAATTGGTTCGCGCCTGGATGATTGACGAAGCCTGGCGAGTTACTGCTGAAAAAGGTTTTGCCTGGCTGGATGGCATTGAGCATGACCCCGAAATGATTAAAGACGATGACGAAGTTCGCCTGCTTTATTTGGAAGAACGTTTGAGTGGTCGCGATATCGACATGTTCGAAATTCGCGAAAACAACATTTTGGCTCGTCGGGCAGCTTTGAATCTCTGGTTGGAAGACGAAGGCTTTGACCCCTCAGGAATAACATCTTTCCCTGAAGAAAAAGTGAGTGTTGCTGACCGAAAATTCCGTGATGATAACGCCGTCAGAGCTTGTTTGGTACTTTGGGCAAAGAAGCACGGCTTTGAAATTGAGCGCGAACTTGACCGGGCTGCGATGGAAAGCAAAGCCAAAGAAATTATGTTTGAAACCAGCAATCCCATTCCGACACTGGGCAAGCAAATGGTTCGCGATGGTCGCACGGGATCTTTGTATGATCAACCGGTTACGATTGGCGTGATGACCATGCTCAAACTGCATCACCTGGTGGAAGATAAGGTTCATGCCCGCTCCACCGGCCCATACAGTTTGGTTACTCAACAGCCTCTGGGCGGTAAGGCACAATTTGGTGGCCAGCGCTTCGGTGAAATGGAAGTTTGGGCATTGGAAGCTTATGGTGCCGCTTATACTTTGCAAGAAATGCTGACTGTGAAATCTGATGATGTCGTCGGCAGAAACGCCACCTACGAGCATATTGTTCAGGACAAACCGATCGAAGCTCCCGGTATTCCAGCGGCTTTCCAGGTTTTGGTCAAAGAATTGCAATCACTCAGTTTGGCAATTGAAGCGATTATGGATGACGGCGAAGTTGTCAAATTTGGCAAAGATCAAGAACGAACGCGTCGCCAGCGCATCCCAACCGGCTTGATGGATCAAGGCGCGGATGTCTTCAGCCAGCTTAATATGGGCGATAAGAAGTTTTAGGTGTTACAAGAGGTGAAACTAACGCTTGACGTAATGATGAAAGGCGTGTTAGAATAATCCCTCGTTCCTGACAGGGAGGTTTTTACCTGTCTGTCAGATTATATAGGCTAAAAGAGCCATCCGTAATATTGATGGCTTTGTTTAATGAATAATAAATTAGAAAGATTATATAGGTAGTACGGAGGCAAGGTGCCAACAATTAACCAATTGGTTCGAAAAGGTCGAAAGACAAAAAGTCAAAAAAGCAAATCGCCAGCTTTGCAATATACTTTGAATTCGGAGAAACAACGCCGAACT
>Ga0265295_1006969_pt1 | contig 13310 bp, 8 predicted proteins | sample Munlansysbiofilm_FD_192503 | JGI IMG/M metagenome (GOLD analysis project Ga0265295, IMG submission 192503) | Leachate microbial communities from a municipal landfill in Southern Ontario, Canada - Methane capture system biofilm | ecosystem: Engineered > Solid waste > Landfill > Unclassified ... | reverse complement strand
TCATAATAAATACGTGTTTTCAAAATAGACGCTCCTTTTAATGTAACAGCCATTCTAACAAAAATTTTTATTTTATTCTTTACATGTAAAAACATTTTTGACGTAATACTTAGATATTTTCTTTGTGTTTAATCGTATCAAGAACCTCTTTTGCAGCATCAAAATCAAAAGATGCAATGTACTCTTGCATACGTTCTAGCTCATCAACATACCCTAACTGACGCAAAGAAGAATCCAATTCATTGAGACAATCCACCGCTTCTGAGTCAAGCTCTTCTAAAAGATGAGTAAGCTTTTCTATCATTTCATGAAGATTTTCTTCGCTTAACAGCTCTGTTTCTTTCATTGTATTTGCATTCTCTAAAGAATGACTTTTAAAAGCATCTCTTAAATGAGTAATGACTGCTTCAAGTTCCTCTTCAGAACGTTTGAGCTCAGTTGGCACATCCAAAGACTCTTTTAAAGCACTTTCTAACGCTTGAGCGGACGTAAAGAGCTTTGTTGCACCAATATTGCCAGCTAAACCTTTAAGCGTGTGTGCCTCTCGTATGGCAGTATCACGCTGATTTTCTTCCAAAGCTTTTTTGATACGTTCTATACTTTTAGCCTGTGTTTGCTCAAAACGATGCCATAATTTTTGAAGCAAAGCCCTATTATTATTTACATGTAAAAGTGCTTTTTTGACATCAAGTCCTTCCACATCAAAAATGCCTTCATTCGAAGTGTCATCGTTTTGAAGCAAAAGAGCCTCTTTTTTGAGTGGATGAGACGGAATAATCCATTTTGCCATTGTGATAAAAAGTTTTGCCATATCAATAGGTTTACTGATATGATCATTCATACCACACGCTAAACAACGCTCTTTATCTCCCTCCATCGCATTAGCTGTCATCGCAAGAATGGGTAGCGTATATCCTTCTTCTCTGATACGTCGTGTTGCTTCAAAACCATCCATAACAGGCATTTGACAATCCATTAAAACTCCATCAAACGTCTGTTTTTCTACCCATTCTAATGCTTCTTTTCCATGATTGGCAACACTAACAACCATTCCCTCTTTTTCTAAAATTTCTCTTGCAATCTCTTGATTAACACTGTTATCTTCTACCAATAAAATTTCAGCACCTTTGAGTGATTGGATGGCTTCTTCATACAGTGTTTTTTTATCTTCCTTGCGAGAAAGGCGCATGACCTCTTTTCCTAAAACATTTAAAATTGCATTTAAAAGGGCAGAAGGGCTAATAGGCTTAATTAAAATACCATCCACAAAAAGTTCTTCAAGCTCTTTTTGAAGTTCCTCCTTACTGTATGCCGTAATCATAATAAACATCAAAGGCTGCGTACTTACAATCTCCTCGCGAATTTTTTTAATGGTATCAATTCCATTTAAGCGAGGCATCATCCAATCAATTAAAACCAAATTATAGGGTTGAGGCTCCTTTTGTGCTTTACGTAAAAGAGAAATGGCACCAAATCCATCACCAACGCTTTCAACATTGAAATGAAAAGAACGCAAAATATTCTCTAAAATTTCTCTAGCACTTGCATTATCATCCACAATTAAAATACGCAAATTCTTCACATCTTCTTCATTAAAATACGGCTTTTGTTGTGCTTCTTGTATTTCAAATTCAACACTAAATGAAAACGTACTCCCCTCACCTATCGTACTTCTAACCCAGATCTTTCCATGCATCATTTCAACCAAATGTTTACAAATGGCAAGTCCTAATCCTGAGCCTCCAAACTCCCGTGTTGTAGAGAGATCAGCCTGAGAGAAGGCTTCAAACAATTTTGCCTGCTGTGCCTCATCAATGCCTATTCCTGTATCATGTACTTCAAATAAAAGATGAACTTTCTGGTTTTGATGTTCAAGCAACTTCACCAAAAGCGTTATTTCACCTTTAGAAGTGAATTTAATGGCATTGTTCACTAAATTAATTAAAATTTGTCCCAAACGCAATGGATCGCCTTTTAAGGCTGTTGGAATCGTAGCATCAATGTCAAAAAGAAGTTCCAACCCTTTTTCTTGCGCTTTCATCACAGAGAGGTCTGCTAAATGTTCCATCACATCTTCAAGGTAAAAATCAATCGACTCAAAACTCATTTTTCCTGCTTCTATTTTTGAAAAATCCAATATATCGTTAATAATGCCCAAAAGATGTTTAGAAGCGTTGTCGATTTTACTGAGATAATTCCTCTGTTGAGAAGAAAGTTCCGTTTGCAATGCCAAATGCGCCATTCCAATAATTGCGTTCATTGGGGTACGAATTTCATGGCTCATATTGGCTAAAAAGGCACTTTTTACTTGCGTGGCCTCTTCAGCAAGCGATTTTGCTTTTTGAATCACCTCCAATGCCTCTTTTTCTGTACTAATATCCTCAACAACAACGACCACACCCTTTTCTCTATCCAAATAATCAATCGCCCGACCCGATAGCCTTGCCCAAAACAGTGTTTTATCTTTACGAAGTAAAAGGTGTTCAAATCGTATCACCTCGCCACTCCAAACTTTTTCATAAAGAGCCTCTGAATCAGGTACTTCAAGATACCATATATCCGTACTTTGGTGCAGTTGTTCTCCTGCTTGATACCCTAACATTTCATCAATGCGCTTATTGCATTGCACAATTAACCGCTCTTTTAAAAGCACAATACCCACACTGGTTGAATCAAAAATAGCTTGTTGTTCTTTATTTAAAAAGGCTAAATCTTGTGTTCGCTCTGCAACAAGGATTTCTAATTTTTCGCTCAAAGCCTCTAATTCAACATGAGCAGTCACATCATGGCGAATAGCAGCGTAACCAATGAGTGTACCAAAGGCATCAAAGTCTTGTTCAATAACACTATCGACCCAATAATATCCACCCTCTTTTGTCTTATTTTTCATACGCCCTTTCCACGCTCCTCCATGGGTAATAACTGCCCACATCTCTTCATAAATTTTCGCATCATTATCTGGGTGTCTGCTGATGCGATGATTTTTACCCATCAGCTCTTCACGCTTATAACCGCTAATCTGACAAAATGCATCCGAAACATAGGTAATGACACCATTTAAATCAGTTTTTGAAGCAATGACATGGGCATCAAAGGATTTAAGCAAAGAAGAGAGTTCCGCCGTTTTGCTCGCCACTTGACGTTTAAGTAAATAGTTCCAATAAAAAAGGGCTATAAGCGCTAAGAGCGCAAAAGAAACGACTTCTAAAAAAAGCGTCATATCAAAAGGGGTATCAATATCTTCAGGGCCCCAGCGTTTGAGGATTTGCTGAAGCTCCTCAGGAGGCATGGCGGTAATAGCTTTGTTTAAAATACCCACCAACGGCGCCCACTCTTTTTTGACATTAAACGCTAAATGCATGCTCATATCGGTTTTTCCAATAACATGCAAATTATGTAACCCCATCGTATGCAAGGCATAGGTTGCTAGCCTTAATGAAACAACCATGGCATCATATTCGCCAGAAGCAACACCTTCAAACCCTTTTTTCGCATTGTCTACTTCAACATAATGCAACTTTGGATACGTCGTTTTTAACGCATGAATATAACTGTAATCTTTAATGATGGCAATTTTTTGATTTTCAAGGTCTAGGAGAGAGTTGAGAAAATACTTGTGTTTATCTTTACGTGTCACAATAACTAAAGGACTGCTAACATAAGACTTTGTCGAAAGATGTGTAGCGCTTAATATCGTATCGTTTTCATACGCCGAGATAATATCTACCTCTTTATTTTTTGCTTTAAGAAGCGCATCTTGCCATGTTAAACTTGGAATTTTTTCTACATAAATACCTAATTTCTCCTCCACACTCTGAAGCAACTCTGCAACAATACCTATGTATTTTGACTCTTTATCAAACGCTTCATAGGGTAAGTAACGAGGATCTCCTGTAGAACGAATCACGGGGTGTTCTTTGAGCCACTGTTGTTCTTCTTCGCTTAATTCAAAAGAAGGCTTTTGCGTTCCTGAAAAATACGTATCGGTATTGAACACCCACTTACTGCGAAGTAAAATATGCTCCTCAGGCGTAATGGCATCTAACCCTTTTTGAAGGATACTATATAAAATAGCATTCTCTTTTTTGACCGCAAAATGAACATCACTTGAGAGCTCTTTATCGCTTACATCGACTTTACGAATGGTAAGATTGGTGAACATCTGCTCCATAATCGCATAACTCATCGTTCCCACACTATCAAAAGCAACATCGGCTTCACCAAAACTAACCAAATGTAAGGCTTCATAAACGTTTGCACACATAATAGGCTTAATTTCAGGAATATCTCTTAGTAGTTTTTCACTCGTCCCATATCCACGCATTAAAGCAACCTTTTTCCCTTTAAGATCCTCTAATGTTGTGATGGCACTTCCCTTACGAACCGCCATGGCAGGATAATTTGTAAAAAATGGCGTGGTAAAAAAAGCATACTTTTGGCGTTTTTTAGTCAAGTAAACACTTTGTAAAACATCAATATTTCCTGCTTCAAACCGTTTAAGTAAATCCTCCCACGTCGCTTGAACATAGTTTACATGTAAACCTACTTTTTGTGCAACAAGATTTATATAATCCACACCAAGCCCAATGGCTTTTCCCTCTTTCATAAAATCAAATGGAGGAAAATCAGGTTCGTTAGAAACACTCATAATAGGATGTTTTTGTATCCATTGTTTCTCTTCTTGTGTTAGCGTCACCAAAGGTTTTCGTACATCGTGTGTGAGAAGAGAGGTATGTTCATCTTCCCCTTCCCAGCGCTCTTTAATGCTTTTTCTTTCATCCATGCTATACGCATCAATAGCTTTATTAATAATACTAAGCAGTAAAGGTTCATCATTACGCAAACCATACTGAAAACTACTCAGCGTTTCAGAATAGAGAGAGTATGCAATTTCGAGTTTATTATCAAAATATTTTTCTTTCAAAATAGATGCAAAAGGGAGTAAATTATCAATAGCAGCATCCACTTCTTTATTTAAAACCATCATGGCAAGTCCATGCGTATCTTTTTTTGTATACACAATCTTCGCTTTTGGAAAATGCTCTTTAATATGTAACACAAATGCACTTCCCTCAATCAAAGCAATTCGCTTATTCTCAAAATTACGATTGACATCGCTTACATTTTCACGTCGTGTCAAAATCGCTAAAGGCGAAATATAATAAGCATTGGAAAAGGATAAATCGTTTAAACGCTCAGGTGTTGGCGAGGTGGAAATGATTCCATCAAAATGGTGCGCTCTTGCTTCTTTAAGAGCCTCACTCCATGGAAGAGATGTCACATAAATAGGCAACGAGAGGTAGGACTCTAAAAGTTTAAGAAAATCATACTCTAGCCCTTTCATTTGCTCATTTTTATCCCAAAATAAAAACGGCTTCCACTCTTCATTCCCCGATACAAAATAAAGCGCTTTTTTTGTTTTCAAATACGCTCTCTCCTCGGCACTCAAGTCTAAACTTAAAGGTTTTTCATTAGACCATTTGGAGAAAATCTCAACCCATTTCTGTCGTGGAATGGCCTCTATACTCTTTTGTAAAATAGAGAATAACACCGGATTTGTTTTAGTAACACCCAAAGAAAGAGGAATACTTTTGCGGGTTAAATCTAAGGCATCGATTTTTAAACTGTTTAAAAACTCTTGTTCAATTTTATAGGTGACAACCGCACGATTTCCCACATACGCATCCACTTCTTTCATAGCCAGCGCATGCAACGCCATAGATGTATTATCGTAAGTTTTGACTGCAATACCCGGAAAATGGGTACGTAAATCTTGAATCGTTCCAACATTTTTTTCTAAGGCTACGGTTTTACCATACAAGGCATCCAGTGAACCAAAGGAAGCGCCATCTTTATGTGAGACAATCACATGAGGAATATGCAAATACGCCCTAGTAAAATAAAAAAATTCTTGGCGTTCAGGTTTATCCGTAATATCCATAATGGCATCTATTTTGCCCTCTTTGGCTTGTTCGTACACACTTTTCCAATTATCAGAGACGATTTTAAGTTTGCCTTCTAAAAGTTTATTGAGCTCAACAACAATCTCAGCACCAATCCCTGAGGCCCTCCCATGATAATCCACAAAATTGATAGGTGCCCAATCGTCCATCGCCCCAATGGTAATCTCTTTTTGAGCATCTAACCATGCTTTTTCTTCACTGCTAAGAACTAAACCTTCCTGTGCTAAAAGCAAAAATGGAAAAAAAATCATTATCCATAGCCATTTCATGATGCATCCTTGAACGTAAGCGTTTTAATCATCTGAAAAACGAATTGCTATCTCGTGGAATGTCTCTTTGAGTGCTTCAAAGGCATCAACTACATCAGGATCAAAGTGCTTTCCTCTGCCTTCTAAAATGATTCCTACCGCCTTTTCATGGCTAAAACTCTCTTTATAGACCCGTTTAGCAATCAAAGCATCATACACATCCGCAACCGCCATCAACCTGCCACAAATGGGTATTTCATTACCCTTTAACCCCAAAGGATAACCGCTTCCATCCCACTTTTCATGGTGAGAATAGGCAATCTCTTTCGCAACATCTAAAAATGCCACGCTCATCCCTAACTGCTCTTCTGCATGTTCAATCGCTTTTTTTCCAAGCGTTGTATGACTCTTCATAATTTCAAACTCTTCAGGAGTTAATTTAGCAGGTTTCAACAAAATTGAATCAGGAATACCTACTTTTCCAATGTCATGTAAAGGGGCTGACTTAAAGAGTGTTTCAATCATGGTATCGCTTAAATAAGGTGAAAAATGAGGGTGTGTTTGGAGTTTTTTTGCTAGAACTTTAACATAGTGTTGCGTTCGTCTAATGTGATTACCCGTATCAGAATCTCTTGTCTCAGCTAAAGAAGTCAGCGCAAAGATAGTGACATACTGAATCGCTGAAATTTCTTGTGTTCGTTTGGTAATTTCAGCTTCAAGGTATTCATTTTTATCACGTAAAAAATCGGCAATGACTTTGTTTTGCAAGTGTGTTTTAATACGTGCTAAAAGCACAGGAGGAGAAATAGGTTTGGTAATATAATCCACAGCGCCTAATTCCAGCCCTTTTTTTTCATCTTCCACACGACTCATCGCCGTAAGAAAAATGACAGGAATATCTCGCATCTTTGAATTTTTTTTAAGCTCAACAATCACATCAAAACCTGAAAGTCCTGGCATAATAATATCGAGTAAAATCAAATCTGGCACCTCTTCATGTTGCGCAAAATAGACAAGCGCTTTTTCACCTGAAGTAGCAACTTTAACACGATAAAATGGTTTCAAAAGAGTTGAAACCAGTGTTAAATTTTCGGGGGTATCATCGACGATAAAAATCGTCGCTTTCTCGGGTACTAAAATTTCTGCACTCACCTTAGTTACCTTTGTATCAAGATGATTTATTATAACATTCAAAAAGACACTTTGCGGTTTTTATCAACAGATTTTGATTGGTTCTTTATTTTTACATGTAAAGAAGGAATACGTTAAAATCAAAGGCAAAATAGACTACAATTCACAAAAAAATAAAGAGGCTTACTTTGAAAAAGATATTTCCACTCGAACAAGAGAATAAAAACAGTGACAGAGTCATCGACGCACTCAAACATGAAATACGAAAATACCTCAAACGTGAACGCAATAAAAAACTCCCAGAGGGTTCACCGTTTTGGATTTTTGAGTGTCGAATGGGACGTAATGAAGCAACAGCTCAAGAGGTTTTGGTACAAGACTTAATTGAAGCTATTGATCAAGCACATGCTGAAAAATGGGGAGAGTGTTATATTGAAATTATTGCCAAACCTGCTAAAAATTTAAAACCAAAAGAAGAAGCTAAATAGCCTCTTTTTATGGTTTAGTGCACTTTTTTATACGTTGTTTTAACCCCTAATAAATTCAGCTCAATGGTTTTTTCATCTTTCAGATCAAATCGAATGCGCGTTTTGGTTTGAAGATCGACCACCTCAATATAGGTATTTTCAATTGTATATTCAATGGGCGTACTCACCCCATTGGCTAAAATCTTCTCTTTTTGAAATTCAACATCGCCTGTGGGGATAAAAATATTGCTCTTTTTTTGCGGTTGCCATTTTCCAATCAGAGGATTAGGCGTTTCATGCAAGGCCATAGAAATAAAAAAGGTACACACAACAATCAAAAAAAGCACGATAAAAGGCTTAGGATTTCGTTTAGGATTCCACTCCCGCTCCTTCATGCATTGTGCCATTTTCTTTAAGGTAGAATTGCGAGAAGTACTTTGAGGCTTTGTCTGTTTTACCTCTTCAAAATGTTCCATTTTCTCAGCTTCAAGCTCTTTGAAAAATGCATCTTCATCTTCTTCACTCAGCGGGTCATACAGCGATTCTCTTTTAGGTTTTATCAGCTTGTCAGGATCCATATAATTGAGCGTTTCATCTTCTTTAACTTTAAATAAATTGACCAATTTTGATATCATTCATAACCTTTTGTCAAAAATATGATTTAAAAAGTATAGCGTGAGAAAGGTTTGAAAATGATGAGAAACCTCTTTACATGTAAAAATCAAATGACCTGCTATAATGCGCCAACAGAAAGTTCTTTAAGAACACTCCTATAAAAAAGCAAGGCAATTCATGCTCAAAGACGAAATCAAAGTACCCAAAAACCGTAACACCAAAAAAGCCACGACATCGACATCTAAAAACACCAAAAAGAGAACTCCCAAAACAAAAAGACATGATGCTTTACCACCTAAAAATCGCCCCTCTCTTTTTTTAAAACTTATTGCTTCCCTTATTGTTTTACTCTTTTTAGGATTTGGCGTAAAATTTGCCCTTGATTACACGCTCTATGCAAACCCTTTGATTGGAAAATGGAGAGCGCAAACTGTTTTAGGAATTGTTGAAATTGAGTTTGAGCGCGATTCTTTCTCTTCTTTTGGAACAAAAAATCGTGTCAGTTACGATGTTTCTGACAATTCCGTTGTGGTCATGGATGAGAGTATTAAAGTGGGAAATACCTATAAAATTATTGATAAAAACACCATTGTTTCTGAAATAGGAGGCTTTAAAACCACCTATAAACGAGTAAAATAGTCTTTACATGTAAAGACTATTTTTGTAAGCTCAAAACCTTCTCAATCGCCTCTTTAAGCTCTGCATTGAGATTTTCCATTTTCGTCAGCATCCATGTCAAATAATTAGGATCTATTTCAAAAACTTCTTGCGGCGTTTTGCCATTGTATTTTCCAAAACCAATCGTCAGCACAAAACTCTCTTGCGTCATTTCAAGAGCGTGTTGAATAGAAAATTGCACATCTTCATCCAAGCCATTTGCCCCTAGCATATACTGTAAGTCATGGCGTGCGCTGCGTGCTACCTCTAAAAAATTTTTTCCTTTGTGTTTTCCATAAGGAACGTACGTAAGCAACATAGGCTCCGCACAAAGCAGTATCATTTGGGGCAAGGAATGCTCATCACACAGCTTTTCAAACAGATGCTTAAGAACCACCACATCCCCTAAAGCATCATGTGCGTTGATACTCAAACCGTACTGCTTCGCAAAGGCCTCTTCGTGTTTGTACAATCCCCATTGGTAGCGTTTATACTGCAAACTAAACGAACCTTCAAGTGGATAATAAAGCCGTAAAATACGAAACGTATCAATAAGATTCATCTGCGACACAAATCCCTCTTTTGCGAGCATTCCAAGATCAAAAGAGGCGTTTTGAATCACCAGTAAATTGTGTGGGGTATTGAGTTCCAAAAGCCTTTGATAAGCTCTGGTTTGAGTACATACAGGTTCGTTTTCCACCATTTCAGGCGTAATATGATGTACGGCCATGGCTTCATAAGAGATGGCAAGAGGCGGTTTGCACATATCGTTATGAATCTCTTCTATTTCCAAATCTTCATTGAGCACAAAAAAAGCCAATTGACACACACGATCTTTTTCCAAAATACCCGTTGTTTCAGTATCAAGTAAAATAATTTTCATACTATCTGCTTTCTAAAAAAGTTCAAAAACGCTCTTTTACATCTTTACATGTAAAGATTATTCTTTGGTGATTTCTCGAATCGCTTCGTACTCGTTTTTACGGAGTAACTCCATCAATGCTAAGACCTCATCATTGGGAACACCCATTTGAGCGAGCGCTTCTTCGCCTGTTCGTATACTACTCTCTAAAGTTTCTGCAATCACCCAATTCGCCCCCGCTAAAAGCAATTTATCCATGGCCTTAATGTCTAACGCTCTGGCTAAAATCTTAATATGCGGATAAGTCTCTTTAATGTGCCTTACAATTTTAATAGCATTTAAACTGTGGTCAATGGAGACGATAAGCATGGAAGCTTGGTCGATTTTAATGGTACTTAAAAGCCTCATGTCGGTAATATCGCCAAAAAAGACAGGAATACCCTCTTTACGACCTCTGGCAACTTCTTGGGTGTTAATGTCAAACACCATAAAGGGAATGCCACTGCTTTTGAGCATCTTTGAAATGACTTTTCCCGTGCTTCCATAACCTGCCACCACCACTTTTTGATCCATAACAGCATTGTCAATATTAAAATACGAAAATTGCGATAAATTGGCGATTTTATTGGCAAGTGTACACCCAAAATTGTAAAGTACAGGGGTCAAAAGCATACTAATTGAGATAACACCAATACCCACTACAAAGAGCGTATCATCGATAACATTCAATCCTTTTGCCGCACCAAAGAGAACAAAGCCAAACTCACCGCTTTGATTAAGCAAAAACGCTAGCTTAATCGCACCACTTTTATTACCACCAAATGCCAAAACAAGACCAAAAACCACCACCGCTTTTAAGACTAAAATCACCACAATATGCCCGCTAAAGAGCAAGGGATTGTCCAAAATTGCTCTAAAATCAATGGACATACCCACGGCAATAAAAAAGAGGCTCATCAAAATACCTTTAAAAGGCTCCAGACCCGACTCAATTTGAAAGCTATACTTTGAGGTGGAGAGAAACATACCCATTAAAAACCCACCCAGTGCCATAGAGAGTCCTGCTTGGTTGGTCAAATACGCCGCCAATACCACACTTAAAAGGGTTAACATCAAAAAGGCATCTTTGTTGCGCTGCTTGGCTACTTTATCTAAAGCATTGGGGATAATATAACGTCCAAATGCCACTAAAAGAGCAAACATCACCACCACGGTTGCTAGCGACTCCCACCATGGCGTGGACGAACTCTCTTGGTGGCTTGAGATAAGAGGAAGGACAGCTAAAAGTGGCACAACGGCTAAATCTTGCAGTAACAAAATAGCAAAGGCACTTTTGCCATGTTCTGTGTTAAGCTTACCCTTTTCTTGCAACAATTGCATGACCAACGCTGTGGATGAGAGCGCTAAGGTAAAGCCTATGAGCAGAGCTACTTTATAATTTTCAAGAAAAAAGCTCATGTAAAGTCCCAAAACAACACCTGAGACAATCACTTGTAAAGAGCCCAATCCAAAGACCTCTTTGCGCATAGACCATAATTTGGAAGGTTGCATCTCAAGACCAATGACAAAAAGTAACAAGACAACGCCAAATTCAGTGAAATGGCGCATGGTTTCTACATCACTGGTAATGATAGGCCCTGCGGTATGTGGACCTACAATAATACCTGCAATCAATAAGCCCAAAATGGAACCCAGTCCCATATGCTTTGAAAGCGTCACCATAATAGCCGTCACAGCCAGTAGGACTAACATTGAAAGAAGGAAAAAATCCATTTATACCCCTTTACATGTAAAGACTATAAAACAATCTCTTGATGAATATTCAATCCAAAACCTGACAATCCAATATAATCTTTGCGCTTTGTGGTTGAAAGAAGATTAATGTTCTCAATACCTAACTTTTTAACAATTTGCGCCCCAATACCAAATTCACGCAGTTCTGGATTTGACGTATACTCACTGTCAATAAAAATAAAAATACCATTATTGTTTTTTAGATGCTCAATCGCTTTTAAAACACCGCTATATTTTTTCTCATTCGCCAATAACTCATTATCAGGAATAATATGATGAAATTTAACAAAACTGGTTTTTTCAATCTCACCAAATGCATAAACAATATGATGATTCCCCTCATGATCCACCATATCAATTTTACGTGCAGGCGCACCAAAAAACTCTACATTGGCTGAAGCCACTTCTCGGACTAATGATTCTGATTGCATACGATACGCCACGATGTCTGAGATATAGACAATATTAATGTCATGTGCCTTACAAAAAAGGTCCAAGTCATCACGACGTGCCATATGACCGTCTTCTTTCATCACTTCACAAATAACAGCGACTTCAGAAACACCAGCCAAACGACACAAATCCACAGAACCCTCGGTATGACCTGTACGAACCAATACTCCACCCTTGCGTGCAATCAAAGGAAAAATATGACCAGGACGCACCAACTCCTCAGGACGACTCACAGAATCAGCTAAAATCTTAATAGTCACATCCCGCTCATACGCTGAAATACCCGTGGAACAAATACGAGCATCCACCGAAACAGTAAATGCCGTTTCATGTTGAGAGTCATTGTTTTGTACCATAGGCACTAATGAAAGACGCTTTGCAACCTCTTCTTTTAAAGAGACACAAATCAATCCTTTGGCTTCAGAGGCCATGAAATTTACTTTTTCAGGTGTTGAGAAGGTTGCTGCGAAAACAAGATCGCCCTCGTTTTCTCTGTCTTCATCATCCACCATCATGACCATCTTACCATGCTTGATATCTTCTATCGCTTGTTTTACTCTTTGAATTGGCATTGGCTACTCCATGTATTTTGAATATTTGAAGATTATAGTCAATTCCCCTTGACAAACAAATTAAAAATCACTATAATTTCACCTCGTTAAAGGCATTGGGGTATAGCCAAGCGGTAAGGCAACTGGTTTTGGTCCAGTCATTCAGGGGTTCGAATCCCTTTACCCCATCCACCTTTTACATCTTCCGTCGCGGGATAGAGCAGTTGGTAGCTCGTCGGGCTCATAACCCGAAGGTCGTTGGTTCAAGTCCGACTCCCGCAACCATTCCAAACACTCCATAAAATAGGCATTTTCTTTATCTTTCTACTCTTGCTTTAAGTTATTATTTTTTTTATATTTCCCACCTATATCCCACCAAGATGATTTTGCGGAATACTAAAAGTACAAAGTCAGATAACGCAATTTTTCTTTACATTTATAATTATTCAACCCAAACTGCTAGTTAAACAGAAGAGCTTTTTTGTCATCACTAAGCTTCAAAAAGCAGTTGATAGCATACGCAGTGATGAAAAGTCTAAGCTTTGTTAAAAAGCCACCAATGGTTGTAG
>Ga0265295_1006968_pt1 | contig 13311 bp, 19 predicted proteins | sample Munlansysbiofilm_FD_192503 | JGI IMG/M metagenome (GOLD analysis project Ga0265295, IMG submission 192503) | Leachate microbial communities from a municipal landfill in Southern Ontario, Canada - Methane capture system biofilm | ecosystem: Engineered > Solid waste > Landfill > Unclassified ... | reverse complement strand
GCATACGACATCGCCGGGAAATGCTTCGACATGCTGTGTGAATTTCCGTTCAAGCAGGTGCGGCATGAAGAATTCTGGAAGTCGCGGAAGCTGAACATGGCGCTGAATCGCGAGATATATCGGCTGTATTACCGGCAGGAGCCGAAGCGAGATGCGAAGGGGCGGTTTGTGAAGGGATAACGGCTTGAATTGACCAGCTCGCCTGGTCGAATGTTTGGTTAGAAATTTTCTTGCGCTTGCCCGATAGGGCAATGGAGGTTTGTTTTTGGATGAATTATCACTCTTCACAGGTGGCGGCGGGGGCATCCTTGGAACAACACTGCTCGGATTCAGGCATATCGGATACGTCGAATGGAACGACTACTGCCAGCGACTCTTGCGCCAGCGAATCGAGGATGGAATCCTTGACACCGCCCCTATCTTCTGCGATGTCCGCGCATTCATCAGTGAAGGGTACGCCGCAAGCTATACGGGAATGGTTGATTTGCTTACCGCAGGGTTCCCATGCCAACCGTTCAGCGTTGCCGGGAAACGAAAAGGAGTTGACGACGAAAGAAATATGTGGCCGGCAACAGCAGACGTTATTCGCATTGTCAAGCCACGACGCATTTTGCTTGAAAATGTGCCGGGGATACGCGGATACCTGCCGGTGGTCATCAGAGACTTGCGGCGACTTGGTTACGCCGTTCGACGACCCTTGCAGCTTGGGGCTGATGATGTTGGGGCAAAGCATCGAAGGAAAAGAATCTGGATTCTGGCGGACGCCGAATGCGACGGACGGGGACCACGGTGGACCGAACGCACGGGACAGCAAAGGGGGATTGCATCTGTCGGCCCAAGTGCACCATTTCCCGACGCCGACTGTCCAGGATGCGGAGAACAACGGGGGACCGTCGCAGTACGAGAGGAACAGCATACCGTTGAATGCTCTGGAGAAACTTTGGCCGACACCGAGAGCGGGGAAAACGACAGACGAGAACGAAGAGACATGGCTGAAACGACAATCGGAAGGGAAAGTAAGCACCCCGCCGTTGACGCTTGCGGTGAAGATGTGGCCGACTCCATCGGCATCGTCCAGGGAAGGAACGGAGAGCGGTGGTCATCCCGGTTTAGCGGGTGGGAGCGGGAACCGCTTGAAGCTCTATGCGATGCTCGGGAAAGAGGAAGGGAAGAAGATGGGCTGTCAATCCCTGAATCCCTTTTGGGTCGAGTGGCTGATGTGCTGGCCGATAGGTTGGACTTCGCTTGAAAGGATGGATATCAATGAATTTGAATACTGGAAGACGGCAAGCTCAACGAATGATAGCGGCGATATGTTGCGAGAAATGTGGGTCAACAAAGAGGCTGGAGCGCCACCACAAGGACAGGAAACCAACAAACAACCCGGAGAATGTGATAGTCCTATGTTCGTTATGCCACCATGCAGAGCACAGGCGAATTCAGCCAGCAACATGCGTAATTTGCGGGAGGGAGTTTATCCCGAAGCGCAGCAGGAGATCGAAACTGTGCGGGAATTTAGAATGCAGCAAGACTCACGGGAAACTATCAGCCGCGTTGCGGTGGATGTAAAAGATCGTGTAAGCCGACTTAAAGCCCTTGGGAATGGACAGGTTCCGCAAGTGGTTGCAGCAGCATACAGGATTTTAGCGCAAGAAGATTTATAACGATCTGAGCGCAGCAGCGGCGGTTTTTGCCGCCTGTCTGCCGCGTTTGGTTACACAAACGTAAGGAGGATAGAGGCATGACGTGTTTTTACCACAAATCGGACATGGATGGGATGTGCTCCGGGGCAATCGTGAAGGCATTTGACCAAGCAGTTGAACTGCGGGGCATTCAGTACGGCGAGCCGTTCCCGTGGGACGAAATCACACCGGGGCAGACGGTTTACATGGTGGATTTCTCGTTGCAGCCGTTCAGCGACATGGAGCGGCTGAACAACCTGGCCCGTCTCGTCTGGATCGACCACCACAAAACTTCCCTGGATGAAGCGCAGCAGGCCGGATTCCTGGCGAGCGGTGGGCAAAACCTCGCCATCGGGACGGCGGGCTGTGAACTGACGTGGGGTTTCTGCTTCCCGGATGTTGCCATGCCCGCCTCCGTCTTTATGCTGGGCCGGTACGACGTATGGGACCACATGAACCACCCCGGCAGTCTGGAATTTCAGTACGGCATCCGGCAGTACGATACGAAGCCCGAAAATCAGGAGTTCTGGCAGGAGCTTTTCCGGTCGCAAGGGTTGACCGAGCGGATCAAACAGGAAGGATCTCTGTTGCTGTCCTATGAGGAAAAGCAGAATGCCGCCTACTGTCGGTCGTGTGCCTTCGAGGTTGAGGTTGACGGCCTCCGTTGCATCGCCATCAATCGCGGCTTGACCAACTCGCTGATGTTCAAATCCTGCTACAATCCCGAGCGGCATGACGCCATGCTGACCTTCTGCATGAGGAAGCACGGGCAATGGACTATCAGTCTGTATAGTGACAAGCCGAATGTTGACGTGTCGATCACGGCGAAAGCCAGGGGAGGCGGGGGCCACAAGGGGGCGGCAGGCTTCCAATGTGAGACGCTGCCATTTCAGTTTGCGTAACGCCAAGGCTGACCGCCTCTGAGCGGTCGAGCTGTCTGGTTGTATCTTTCGGTGGAAGGAGCGGAGTATTGAATTACATGCAAGGAGGCAAGGACCGTGACAGCAAAGGAAAGGCGATATGTTGCGCGGTTGGAGACGCGCATTGAAGAGTTGGAACGCCAACACGGGAAGGAAATGGATGTATACCGCGACAACACGGAAGAGATTGTTGAGATGCGGACCGCACTACGGAACATCCACGACGCACTCATTGACGCAGTGAATGAAATCAACAGTGTTATCCGGCCAATCGACCGGATCAGTACACGTCTAACGGTGGGGGGAGAATGAAAAGGGACTAAGACGGGAGTGAAAATGCGTAAAGAAAGAATCGACAGAGTATACAGCGAGTGCAAGCGGTTGATGGAGAGGATTGACGAGTTGCGGGATATGTCGGGGGGGTCCTGTGACCCATACCCCCGCGAATCTGGCGCGGTGAGACGCGCATCAATGGACCTGACGCGGGCATTGGCGGACATGCGAAAGCCGGATTGGCCTAAATTGCCGGGGGATAAATAAATGGCCGCTCCTAGTTCGTCGCGCCCCGACAAATGCCACATTTGCGGCAAGATCGCATGCCAAGGAGATTGCTCAAAGTGCCCGAAACGTCCGATCTCTCAGTGCGACAGGGGCTTTTTCCTCCCCTGCGTCATCCGGAGAGAGTACAGGGGGATACAGTGGGGATGGATATGTGCGGAGTGCTACAAACAGCGGCTTGACCGCTGATGTGATTATAGTAACCGGCACTAATCAACAAGATCATGATACCAGGAGGACATTTTGAACGACGAAAGAGACCCGACGGGCCGCCAGGTACACGACCTGGGGGCGAAACTGGATGATGGAAAGATAATGGCTTCATTGCTCAAGGATTTTTCTTTTGCCCTCACCGAGGCGCTAAGGTGTGTACGTATGGTGCAAGATGATACTGAGAGACGAAAGGAGCGACAACAATGACTGACGCGGTAAATGATGGACACAAAGCCCTTTATGAGCAGTTTCCCGGCCTGAAAGAGTTCTTCTTGGAGATAGATCGTCGAGAGGAAGAGATCGGCGGTATACGGGCAGAAATAGGCGAGTGTTTTGATTCCTACTGTTCGAGTTATGCGACCGACAAGACCGCCCTCAAACTGGCCTACAAACTCTATAAGGCAATCAACAAGGACAAGGCCAGGGCAGAAGCCATGCAATTTGAGTACGACAAAATGGCCGATCTGCTTGTTTCCGACGTGTCACCGTTGGAAACTGTTCATGAGGCGGGCAGCAAGGAGGCGCTCGAATGAGGTTTTTTGTTGATGGCCTTCCTGTCGCGCAGGCCCGGCCCAGGTTTGCGCGGCTCGGAAACCATGTGAAGGCATACGACCCGGCTAAATCGAAGAATTGGAAAGCGTATGTGGCGATGGTCGCCACATCAAAAGGCGTCAGGGTGCAAGAGGGGGCGTTAAGGCTGTCCGTTTCGTTTCACTTCCTGAAGCCGAAATCGGCAAAGAAGCGGGTGCATCATACAGTTAAGCCGGACCTGGACAACCTCGTCAAGGCAATCCAGGATGCGCTCAAGGGCATCGCGTGGAAGGATGATAGTCAGGTAGTTGAACTGGAAGCCGCGAAGTATTACAGCCCCGATCCCGGCGTTCATGTCGAGGTCGTAGGGATTGCGGAGGAATTTTGAGCGAAGAAGGCAAAAAGTTTGACGGGCAGAAATTAGACTGGTCACTCCTTCCCCTCGATTTCGTGGAGCCGCTTGTCCCGATTTTCAAGATCGGCGAAGAGCGATACGGCTACGAAAACTGGCGTAAGGAGTTCACAAATCCCCGGCGACGGTTCAACGCAGCCTTAAAGCGTCACTTGAAGGAATGTGAGAGAAACCCGCTTGCTGTCAACGAAGAGGACGGGGGCGTTTATCACCTGGCGCAGATTGCTTGGAATGCGCTTGAGTTGCTTTACCAGGAGTTGGAGAGGGAGAAAAATGATGCAGCACAAACCGGCAAAGTTTCAACTCATTAACGATCACTTTCAAAATTACAAGGGGTATGGCATCCCAAAGGCGCAACTTGTGATTGCCGACATCCCATACAACCTCGGGAAAAATGCCTACGCCAGTAATCCCGGCTGGTATCTGGACGGCGACAACGCCAACGGTGAAAGTAAGCTTGCAAACACAGAATTTTTCGATACTGACAAAGACTTTCGCATCACCGAGTTTCTGCACTTCTGTTCAACGCTGATGGTCAAAGAACCGAAGGAGACAGGCCGCGCGCCCTGCATGATCGTGTTCTGTGAGTTTAAGCAACAGTTTGAATTGATCGAAAAAGCCCCAAAGTACGGGCTGAACAAGTACATCAACCTCGTGTTCAGAAAGAACTTTTCCGCTCAAGTACTTAAGGCGAACATGCGGGTAGTTGGTAACTGCGAATACGCCCTATTACTCTACCGGGACAAACTGCCGAAGTTCAACAACGAGGGCCGGATGGTTTTCAACTGCATGGACTGGGAGAAGGATACCGACACGCCGAAGATCCACCCTACTCAGAAGCCTGTGAAGCTCCTGGAGCGGTTGATCCGCATCTTCACAGACGAGGGGGAGGTAGTTATTGACCCAGTGGCAGGCAGCGGTGTTTCCCTTCTTGCCGCAATGAACACGGGCCGAAGGTCATACGGATTCGAGATAAAAAAAGACTTTTACCGGGCATCTCTCGAACTGTTGGAGTCACGCAGGATTGAGATTGATGAAACTAATAGGCTCGGATTTTCTCCGACAGAAATGTCAAAGGTGCATCCGGTTCTTTTCGCTTAACCTCCGCATTTCGCCGAAGAAATACTGCACCACCACAAAAACATTCACTTTACGCGGATGGGTAGAGTGGGGTATTATGTGGGCGTCCAGGAAGTAGTCAAGAAAGGAACAAACGTGTATACTCAAAATGCCTCAAATTGGTTGATTCGATGCTTCTTCCTGGACAGTTGAAGCCTTTCATATCGGATCATCCAGTTTGGGGCATTTTGTTTTTCAGATCGGGGCGGCGGTCGAGGAGGCTGCGTGAAGGAGAGCAGAAAACCATTTTTTTACAGACTTAATGCCGCTGATTTTTACGCAAAAATTAGATCGATGAGTAAAAAAGAACGCGCTCAATGGCTGTTAACTTTTGCGTTGGATTTGGTGGCGTGTGAGAGTAACGATGAGTTCACCATTAAAATGATAGAAGAGTCTAGAATGTTTATAAAAAAGAAGTCTGACGCAGGCAAAAAGGGCATGGAAAAACGGTACTCAAAAACCTAACACTGTTATAACAGTGTTAGACGTTTGTTATAACCAGAAGGCTGTTATATCACCGTTATAACCACGCGCTGTACTGCTACTGCTACTGCTCCTGGAGATAAGTACGTACTATCTCTATTAGTAGGTAGTATAGAGGAGACAAGGCAAGATGTACGAACTCCGGCCATACCAAAAACGGGCAATCGAAGAAATCAGGCAAGCCATAAAAGACGGCTTCCATTCCATCATGATCCAGGCACCTACCGGAGCAGGTAAGGGTGTCATTCTCTCCCACATAATCAACTCGGCAAACAACAAGGGAAGCAAGGTGCTCTTTCTGGTGCATCGTGCTGAAATCCTTTTCCAAATTTCGGCGTACATGGACAAATACGAAATCACCCATGGCATCATCAAGGCCGGGTTTGAGGCAGACTACACAATCCCGGTTCAGCTGGCATCTTTTCAGACGATCCACCGCCGGATGAAGTTCTATCAGGAGGAATTCGACCTGGTGATTGTGGATGAGTGCTTCCCGGCTGGAACCCTTGTTGACGGAAAACCAATAGAATCAATCAAGCCGGGTGACTACGTGTTTTCATTGAACGAAAAAACACGGAAACTGGAAAAGAAAAAAGTTGTAAAATTGTTCAAGAATACCGTTAAAAAACAGTTAGTTACTGTGAAACTAGAGCATGGGAAGTCAATAACATGTACAGCAAGTCATCCTTTTTATGTTGACGGAAGGTGGATTCCTGCTATGATGTTGAAAAGAGGTAACATGGTGCAACGCATCATAGGGGGGGGAAATGAAAAAGAAATTAGAACTGGTGTGCTTGGTTTGCGGGAAACAAGTAAATGGCCCAAGGAAAAAGCTGCTGGAATACGCGAGGAAAGGAAGGGCTTTTTGCTCGCTAGATTGCTCTGCGATCTATTGCAAAAAGGTGTCGTCAGAAACGATGGCAAAGACAAACAAGGTTTACGCCTCAAAAAGAATGACCGAAAGAAACCCAATGGCGAGGAGAGATGTTGTAGAAAAAATGAAGACTACCAAGAGAGCCAACGGAACTTTCAATGTTCTTCATTGCGAGAGAGGTGGAAACGGGAAAGTGTCTGCGACTCAGCAACTTTTAGCAATAGCTCTCGGATGGGAAATGGAGTATGCAGTTTCATTAGGAGGTCGATTTCCGGGATATCCAACATGCTACAAAATCGATGTGGCGAATCCAACCTTGAAAATAGGTATAGAAGTGGATGGTTTCAGCCACAGCGGAAAAAAGGGCAAAGAAAGGGACTTGAAGAAGGATGCAAAATTGAAGGAATTAGGGTGGACAGTGTTGAGATTTACAAATCGTCAAGTGAGCGAGGACTTGCAGAATTGCGTGGAGACGGTTTTGTTTACAATGTCGAAGTTGAAGGAAACCACAACTATTTTGCCGAAGGCGTGCTAGTCCACAACTGCCATCACGGAACTGCAAAGACGTATCTGGAAGTAATTGAGGCGTTCCGGAAAAAGCTGATACTGGGATTTTCCGCTACCCCTACCAGGCAGAACGGCATGGGCCTCGGCAACGTGTTTGACAAGCTGGTGTCGGTGGCTACAATTCAGGATTTAACAGACATGGGCTTTCTGGCACCTATCCGCTATTTTGCCCCTGTTCAGCCCGACCTTTCCGGCGTAAAGCTGACGGCTGGCGACTACAACGCGAAGCAGCTGGAACCTGCCATGATGGACGGGCATCTGATAGGCGACATGCTTGAACACTGGCTGAAATACGGTGAAGACCGGAAAACGGTCATCTTTGCCACTGGGGTGGCTCATTCGATAGCAATCAAAGACCGTTTCAACGCCGCAGAAATACCGACTTGTCACATTGACGGAACGACACCGAAGGAAGACCGTGACGAGGTATTGAGCCGGTTTAAGCGCGGAGATATCAAGATTATCGTCAACTGTCAGATCCTCACAGAGGGGGTAGATGTGCCTGACGTGGGATGTGTCGTACTGGCAAGACCGACGAAATCGCTGGTCATGTACATGCAGATGGTAGGGCGAGGAATGAGGGTCATTGAGGGCAAGACGGACCTGATTTTGATAGATCATGCCGGGGCTTGTTATGAGCACGGCTTTGTGCACGAAATCACCGAATGGGAGCTTTCTGAAACCAAACAGACCACGAACAAGGAGAACGAGAAGCGCAAGAAAAAGGAATCGAGGCCCATAACCTGCCCCATGTGCTCCTGTACGTATTCCAAGCGACTGAAATGCCCCGAGTGCGGAAACATTCCAGAAAGGGCTCAGTTTGGGAAAGAGGTTGACCATATTGACGGCGTGCTGGGCGAGATCTGTTTCAAGTCGAAGGCGGCAAAGATTAAGCCAGCGACTTCGGCAGAAAAGAGGGATTGGTTTTCACAGTTGAAAACTTATGGTGAGCACAAGGGATTCAAGCCTGGTTGGGCTTCTAATACATTTCGGGAGAAATGGGGTGTATGGCCTAATAAATACAAGGATGCAGAAACAATTCCCTTTGATATGATCAGTTTAGAGGTTTTGGACTACATAAAATACAAACGAATACGACTTGCCAAGTCGAAGGATAAAGCCCATGTCTCCGTTTAAAATCACTGGCACCTATCGGTATTTTGACGAAAACGGAAACCTCCTTTACTGGAAAGAGCGGGTGGAGCCTGGCAGGTTTGGGCGTAGCAAGGAATTCCGTTTTTACCATGGCGAGAGAGAGAAGGGGAGGGGGTGTGAGCCGATATTGTATCGCTTGCCGGCAGTGTTGAGAAGCAAAACGGTCATCATCAACGAAGGGGAAAAGCAGGCCGATTTGCTGGCAAAGTGGGGTTTGGTGGCTACGAGTTTGGACAGCGGAGCAAATAGCAAACTAACACCATCAGGAATAGGGCACCTGACGGGCAAGAGGATAGCCATAATCCAAGATAACGACAAGGCAGGGGCAACGTATGCCTTGAGCATTGCAAAGGCCCTACAGGGCAAATATGAAAGCCTGAGAATAGTTTTACTTCCTGGGCTTCCTGACAAGGGCGACGTGTGCGACTGGGTCCTTGAAGCAGGGAACGACAAGGCGCGTCTACTGGCGATTATTAAAGAGACGCCGGAATGGGAGCCAGTACCAGACGAACCGGCCAAACCAATTAAAAAACATCGTCCGGTAACGGTTACTTCTGTCACCATTACGGATGAGATGATTAAAGTAGCAAAACAATACCCAATCGACAAAATAATCGAATTCAAGCAGGGTATGGCTACATGCATATCACCGGATCACACCGATAAACGGCCCTCAATGTATCACGGCACGAAAACAAATAAGGCAATTTGCGGGGCGTGTGGTATCAGGTTGGACCCGATAGACGCCTACATGATGCTACATGGCGTATCCTTCTTCGATGCGGTGCGGAGTCTGTGCCAATGAGAGAGGAAATTGCAGGCTGTATCGTTTGCGACAGGAACACGGCGAGAAAAATATGGACAGAAGAGCCTGAAAAGAGACACCTTATCTACCTGTTGGAAGAATACATTGCAACACTTTCACTCGGCAATGATGAGATTGAGAAGATTGAAAAGCTGAAGAAGAACCCGAAGGGATTCGTTTATAAGCGCGGGATGGATTTGTCATGACCCACATCGAATTTATCAATCAATTGCGGCGGTGGCCGGGGGTGCTTTGACCCGCGCTCGTCGGGTCGAAAGCATGGTTATAGACGAGATTGGAGGCAAGGAGATGGTGACAGTATCGTGGTTTTCAGCCGGTGTTTCCTCGGCAGTAGCAACCAAGCTGCTGATAAGCGAGATCGAACGGATCATCTACACGCACATTGATGACCAGCACCCCGACACCCTCCGCTTTGTCCGCGACTGTGAGGAGTGGTTCGGGAAGCCGGTGGAGATACTGCAAAGCCCGCTGAAGAGTGTTGAGGGCGCAATCATGGCAACGGCAAAGTATCCCTCCGGCGTGTACGTCAACGGGCCGCGAGGCGCAAGCTGTACGCGATACCTGAAGCGCCAGGTGCGGCAACAGTGGGAGTACGAGAACGCGGGGCCTTTCCGGTACGTGTGGGGGCTGGATTACGACGAGCGGCACCGTGCGGAACGGATCATGGAAAACCAGTCGGATCACGACCACGCCTTCCCGCTGATCGACCGGCGGCTATCGAAAGAACATGCGCACGAGATTCTGAAGGCGTCCGGCATCCGCCGCCCTGCAATGTACGAACTCGGTTACCACAACAACAACTGCGTCGGCTGCGTCAAGGGCGGGATGGGGTACTGGAACAAGATACGGAAGGACTTCCCCGAAGTGTTTGCGGCTCGGGCGAAGATGGAAAGAATCGCCGGGGCAACCTGCATCAACGGGGTTTTCCTGGACGAACTAGAACCGGGCAGGGGACGGCATGAACCGCCTATCGTTGGCGACTGCGGCATCCTCTGCGAAGTGATGAGTCTATAACGGCTGAGCTGACCGGCGCGGGTTCTCATCGTGTCCGTGTCGGGCGGCTTGTTAGACTACGTGAGGATATTTCATGATAACTGCTAAAAATTATGTAGCACAAGCGGAACGGGACTTAATCAACCTCTCCGGTAATTACGCAGACAAAGAAGATGCTCGGTTGATTGCTGAGTTTGCAAATCAGTTAAAGAATGCCGTGCATTTCGCGCTACCTGATGGCGGAAGAATTTTTGATGATGAATTAAAGGGAATAGACGGATTGGAGGTAAATAGTCCCTTCCCTTTAATCACGGTTGAATATTTCGAGTTCGGTGCAAAGTGCCTGATTTTGGCAAAACAAATTGAATCCTTTTTCTTTGTTACGGAGTACGGTTTGCTTGACGGCAGATGGGTTCCACATCCTCTTACGATGGTGATGCGCAATGTTTGGAGCAGCGCCCAAACGTCAGAGGGCCTTACCCATGTGAAATATGAAGGACCTCGGAAGCCCGGTTCAATTTCGATGGTTTGTGACGTTTTTGTAAACTTTGACACCTTATGGAAAGGCATAAACAGGCAATCTAGGGGTATTGATTATCAAAAATACGGAGCCAATTCACTGTCAAGATGCGCCAGAAGTGTTTTTGAGTTGATCGAAGCGCTAACCTGCAAAAACGTAACAACAGAGCCACTTGAAGAAATTGATGCAAACGTGAACGCTCGCCGGGTTAAAGCGGGAAAACTTCCGTTTTACGAAACAAAGATGTTGGTGATTAACACGCGATCCGCTTCAGGCGAAAAACATGGTTGCGGCGGCTCTCACGCTTCGCCGAGGCAACACTTGAGGCGTGGTCATATACGGCGGTTGGAAAGCGGCAATATATGGGTGAACGCATGTGTTGTTGGTGATTCTTCAAAGGGCATCATCACGAAACAATATTCAGTAGTCTAACGCAAATGAGGTTGCAATTACCGCAAATGAGGCAAAAACTCCGGCCCGGAAATAAAAAAACCCTTGCGCCATAATACAATATTGCGTAAAATCCCATGTGATATGGCTAATTCAGATGAAAAACCGAAACGGGGACTAACTAACAAACAAAAAATGTTTGTGCGGGAGTACCTTGTTGACCTGAACGCTACGCAGGCGGCGATTCGGGCGGGGTATTCGGCGAAAACGGCGACATGGATCGGCCCTCAGTTGCTCGGAAAAACTCACGTTGCACAGGCGATACAGGCGGAGATGGATAAGCGGGCCGCGAAAATCGACGTGACGGCGGAGAAAGTGATTGCCGAATTGGCAAAGATGGCGTTCGCCAATTTGCAGGATTTTTACGACAAGAACGGAAGCCTGAAGGACATCCATAGTTTACCGCGGGACGTAGCGGCGGCGCTATCTCAAGTCGAAACGAATCTGACTGAGGCATGTGCAGTCCAGAAGGTGAAACTACACGATAAGAGAGGCGCGTTGGAGTTGCTCGGGAAGCACTTGAAACTGTTTACTGACAGGATTGAACATTCCGGCGAAATCACCGTGGAGATTGTACGATTTGGCGAAAACAAGGATTCAGCTTCCGAATAACTGGCAGCCACGGCCTGACCAGATGAACCTCTGGAACTATCTGGAGAACGGCGGGAAGCGCGCCGTTGAGGTAGCCCATCGTCGGTGGGGAAAAGACGATTGCGCCCTACACTTTACATCAACTGCCGCCATGCAGCGTGTCGGCAACTACTGGCACATGCTCCCTGAATTCGCGCAGGCCCGCAAGGCCGTGTGGGAAGCAGTTAACCCCAGGACTGGAAAGAAGCGCATCGACGAGGCATTCCCGGAGGCAATACGCAAAAAGACCCGCTCACAGGACATGTTCATCGAGTTCCTGAACGGCTCCACATGGCAGTTGGTGGGTTCAGATAATTTTGATTCACTGGTTGGTACGCCTCCGGTAGGTCTCGTCTTCTCCGAGTACGCCATCGCAGATCCTCGGGCGTGGGCATACCTTCGACCCATCCTGGCCGAGAACGGCGGATGGGCGCTGTTTATTTACACCCCTCGCGGCAACAACCACGGCAAAACCCTATACGATTTCGCTCTGTTAGACCCTGCGTGGTTCGCCGAGCGGGTGACGGCCATAGATACACCGGTCTTTTCCATGGAAACGTTGGAGCAGGAGCGCCGGGAACTGATAGCCGAGTTTGGCGACGATGAAGGCGAGGCCATGTACCAGCAAGAGTATATGTGTTCGTTTGAGGGCGCCGTGTTCGGGGCATACTACGCAAAGCAGATGCGGCAGGCACGGACAGAGAACCGCATCACCAAGATTCCCTACACGGTCGGCATCGAGGTCTACACGTTTTGGGATATCGGCATCGACGATTCCATGACCATCTGGTTCATGCAGCCAGTTGGGAAAGAACTGCGCTTCATCGACTACTATGAGAACTCCGGTTATGGTCTCGATCATTATGCCCAGGTGCTGCTCAAGGAAAAGCCCTACATCTACGGCGACCACTACATGCCGCACGACGCGGCCCACAATTCGGCGCAAACGGGAGTCTCCTTCGCAGACTATGCGGAGACGCTCAAGATATCGCCCATCGTCATCGTGAAACGAGCACGGGACATCCAGGCGGTCCTTGCTGGTATCCAGGCGGGCCGGAAGATTTTTAATCAGTGCTGGTTCGACGAGGAGAAATGCGCAAGAGGGATCTCGGCTCTCGAAGGGTACCGGGCCGACTACGACCAGGCGAAGAAGAAGTTGGACAACAAGCCGAAACATGACTGGTGTTCACACGGTGCGGACAGTTTCCGATGTTTCGCTATGGGATACTTGCCAAGTGTGGCGCAGAAGGCCAGTTGGAGACGTCGCCGGGGTTCAGGCATGGCGGCGTAATGGGAGGCAAAAGTTTATGAGCATCTGTTACCTCGGCGACCTACGGCGAGAGTTCCACCATGTCAAACAGTATCGCGCCGGAGAGTT
>Ga0265295_1006966_pt1 | contig 13313 bp, 10 predicted proteins | sample Munlansysbiofilm_FD_192503 | JGI IMG/M metagenome (GOLD analysis project Ga0265295, IMG submission 192503) | Leachate microbial communities from a municipal landfill in Southern Ontario, Canada - Methane capture system biofilm | ecosystem: Engineered > Solid waste > Landfill > Unclassified ... | reverse complement strand
CGCTTCCTTCAGACCCTGCCGTTACCAGCAACGCCCTTGCGATTCGGATTGTCTTCCCCCTGGCCGGGGTGACGCCTGTCTCTTGCAACAGGCCGGGTTTGCCCGCTACGCTGGGCAAACAAAAAACAGCCCTGCCTTTTTGTGAGGCAGGGCTGTTTTTTTAGAATAATGGGAAACTAATCAAAAACCTGCGGCCAATTGCAAGGTGATGATTGTTTCATCCTGCACGTTGCTCTTGAAGATTTCCTTGTCCTGATCGACGAAGGTGGTTTCGAGGCTGATCTTGTTATCAACCCCTTTGATATAGTAGTTCAGACCGACGCCGTAAACCTGAGTATCTTTTTTTCCGCTTTCGTCAACACTGATGAGCTGATAGTGACCATAGGGCTGCAACTGGCCCTTCCCAATGGTGCCAGGGAGCAGGTAGCCGGCCTTGACAGACAGCAAATTACCGTCGTCACCTGAGCCCAAAGTTGTGAAACTGATCCCGTTGACACTGTTGACAATATCGATATATGAGGCGGTCAGTGTCAGATTGCCGCCGTCCGCCAAGGGCTGATCGTAGTGCAGATCGGCGGTCCAGGCAGAGTAGTTCTGTTTGCGGCCGGCCAGAACCAGATCTTCTTGGCTGTCAGCGCCGAAGCCCAGGCTCAACACCCGCTTCTTGCCCAAATAGGTACCGGCATTGAACCAGTCGGTTTCTGGATCGAAAAAGCTGTAGCTCAAGCGGCCGGCATAGCGCTGGCTGTCGTCTACGTTTTTAGCGTTGTCTTCTTCGCCGTCGCCGAACATGAACCGGTACTGCAACTTGTCGTCGAGGAGATTGCCCCAAACAGCCAGAGCATCATCACGGCCTACTCGGCTTGGGTAAAAGATGGTGCTTCGGTGGCCACCTTGGCCCCAGTCGAGATCAAGTGTCAGCATCGATTTCGTTGAGGTCGTGCCGTAGTTGCGGGTAAAAGGCACGTACATACGACCAGCCTGAAGGATCAAATCGTTCCCCATCAACTTATAGTTGAGCCAGGCATCGCGAACGGCCACACCGGAGCCCAGCCCGTTTCCGGAATCGTCTTTCATTTCATCCATACCCAGCTTGTCACTGGCAAAATGGACGAAAAAACCCAGCTCTTGGGTAATGGTGCCGCCTAGATAAAAGTAGGAGCGGCGCATCAAGATGTCGCTGAGGCTATCGTCGAAGCGTCCGTCGCTATCGGTATCCATATTCGATACTGATTGAGCCCAGATCTGGCCCCACCAACCAGCATTAATCAAAACCTCATCCTTTTTGTAGACCTCCAACGAAAAAGATGTGACGGGGACCAACAAGAGCAGCATGACAAGCAAAAACAACCTTTTGTTCACCGGTAAAACCTCCTTTGAATCAAACGGTATCTATAACAACGCTTTCACTCTGGCCGCGATGTTGTCGGCGGTGAAACCAAAATGCTCCATCAGCTTCTCGGCGGGGGCACTGGCGCCAAAGCCAGTCATTCCAATAACGGCGCCGCTGATCCCCACATAGCGCTCCCAGCCAAAGGGAACGGCGGCTTCCACCGCCACCCGGCAAGCGCAGGCGGGGGGCAGAACTTCGTCCCGGTAATCCTTTTCCTGCTGGTCGAAAAATTCCCAGCAGGGCATGGAGACGACGCGGGTGCCGATTCCCTCCTGCTGCAACAGTTCCCGGGCCGCCAGGGCGGGATGAACTTCGGCGCCGCTGGCCAGCAGAATGGCTTTCAGCTCCCCTTCCTCACGGGCAAGGACATAGCCCCCCAGATGCAGGCCGTCGGCACCGGCAAAACATTCGCGGTCAAGGGTCGGAAGGTTCTGGCGGCTGAGAATCAACGCGGTGGGCTCGTTGCGGTTGGCGATGGCCGCCTCCCAGGCGCGCACCGTTTCGTTGGCATCGCAGGGGCGGATGACGTTGAGGCCGGGTATCGCCCGCAAGGTGGCGAGATGCTCCACCGGCTGATGGGTCGGACCGTCCTCGCCGAGACCGATGGAGTCGTGGGTGAACACGTAGACTGTCCCCAGTCCCATCATCGCCGCAAGGCGGATCGGCGTGCGCATATAATCGGCGAAAACCAGGAAGGTGCCAGCGAAGGGAATCAGGCCGGGGGTATGGGCGAGACCGTTGAGGATGGCGCCCATGGCGTGCTCGCGGATGCCGAAATGAATGTTACGGCCGCTCGTTCCGGGGGCGAAGAACGACTGCCCTTTGAGCTCGGTGTTGTTTGAGGGCGCAAGGTCGGCCGAACCACCGAGGAGCAGGGGCAGAGCCGGCGCCAGAGCATTGAGGGTGTCGCCGCTGGCCTTGCGCGTCGCGGCCGAGGTCCCGGCGGCGAATTCGGGCAGGGCCGTCTGCCAGCCGTCGGGGAGTTCCCCGGTTTGCAGCTGGTTCCAGGCCTGCAGGGAGGCATTATCCTCTTGCAGCTTCGCGGCCAGGCGAGCCTGCCAGGCGCTTTCCAACTGGGCGCCGCGCGGGGCGATTTCGGCCATGTGCGTGCGCACCGCCTCGGGAACGACGAAGGACTGCTCGGGATCGAAGCCGTAGAAGGCCTTGGCGGCGCGCAGCTCCTTCTCGCCCAGAGGCGCACCGTGGGCCTCGGCGGTGTCCTGCTTGGTCGGAGCGCCGATGCCAATGTGGGTGCGGGCAATGATCAGCGACGGGCGGGGATCCTCCTTGGCGCGCTTGATGGCGCCGTCGATCTCCACCAGATTTTCCCCTTCGACCCGCTCAATGTGCCAGCCGCCGGCAATGAAGCGGGTGGCGACTTCTTCGCTGAAGGCCAGAGAGGTTTCGCCCTCAATGGTGATGCGGTTATCCAAGTAGATGTAGATCAGATTGCCCAGACGCAGATGACCGGCGAGGGAGGCCGCCTCGGTGGAAATCCCCTCCATCAGGTCGCCGTCCGAACAGAGAACGTAGGTGCGATAATCGAAAAGTTCCCCATCCACCTGCTGCTGGAGGAAGCGGCCGCCCATGGCCATGCCGACGCCGACCGCCACCCCCTGGCCCAAGGGGCCGGTGGTCGTTTCGACGCCGGGAGTGTGACCAAATTCGGGATGACCGGGGGTGCGGCTGCCCATCTGCCGGAAATTTTTCAGATCGTCCAGCGATACGTCATAGCCGCTCAGGTGGAGGATGCCGTAGAGCAACGTCGAGGCATGGCCACAAGAGAGGATGAAGCGGTCGCGCCCGGCCCAGTTGGGATTGGCCGGATTGTGGCGAAGGTGGCGTTGGTAGAGCAGGTAAGCGATGGGGGCGGCTTCCATGGGGGTGCCGGGATGGCCGGAACGGGCTTTTTCTACGGCGTCGGCGGCGAGCAGGCGCAGGCTGTCGATGGTCTGCTTGGCCAGGGTCGGATCAATGACGGCTTGGGACACGGTAATCTCCTGTCGAATAAAGAAGGGTATGAAGCGGGGAAAATTCGAGCGGCCGTTTTTTCGGGAAAATCAACCGCGAGATAAAGCGGAGAAGCGACGGTCGCGTAGCGGACAAGACGATGCGGGTCGCAAAAGAGCAGCGGGATTATAACTGAAACGGCTGCGCGATACACCCCTGAATTGCGCAAAAATCGAGATTTTCCGAGCTGTAACCACGGCTCGGAGAACCCGGGGAGCGGATGGAGACAAACAATCGGTGGGAGGCACAAAGGGAGAGGGCCGGTCTAGGGGGAGGCATCCCTTATGACCGGCCCTGGGGTGAAACGGGGAGATGGAGCAACAGGAGGTATCTTCCGGCTCGCCTGCCACAACAAGCCGTCGATGGTTTTACTGTACGGAAAAGACCTGATCGTCGCCACGGGGGTAAACGTAAAAAATCAAGACCGCATACCGGGTTTTGGTCTGTGCAAAAACACAGTACATAAGCGGAAGACGCAAAAAGACGACCGGCCAGGGGGAGGTAAGCCCTGGCCAGTCTGGGGTGGAACAAGAGGGAGAAATGAAGAGAGAGTCTTCCATGCTCAACGAGCCGCCTGCCACAACAGCCCGTCTATGGTTCAACACTAACTGAAAAGGCCCTCGCCCACCACGGCGATTCCCGTAAAAAATCGCGACCGCGCTCACGGGTGTTGACTGTGCATCCGCACAGGGAAAGACAATTGCGCACCCCGGAAAAGTCAAGGCCGACCTCGAAGTTTTTCGGGGTCGGCCTTGAACAGGGGGAGAAATGAAGAAGAAGGGTCTTCTTCAGCCTGGCCCGTCTGCCACAACAGGTCGAGGTTAGTGCAACTATAAACGAAAAAAAAACCATTGCAACGCGTATTACCGTGAAAATAATCGCGTGAATGCACAATCGCCAATCTTGATTAGTCTTTTTCACAGCCGCCGCGCTCAAACGGAATAATCACCGCATTCCCGTAAACTCTGCAACTTACCCTCCCGCATACCCTGCCGGCAAGCCAAAAAACGTTCCACGAGAATAACGCCCGACTTGACGATTTCCTGAAATTCCTCCAGAAAACAAGTCTCGTCCCGCCCCGGTGCATCCCAGCAAAAAGGGCGGAGAATGGGCAGCTAAGAAAACTCCCCGGCGGCGAACCGCCGGGGGAGGCTCAGTCAGGACTGGAGATAGGCGCCGATGGCGGCGGCGATAGTTTCGAAGATCTTAACCAGTTCCTGTTCATCCCGCTCCAGCAGGGTGATGCGGAAACCCTGCTCGGGGGTGCAGAAGGAGGAGAGGGGCACCACGCAGATACCGGTGGAGGCCAGCAGATAGTAGACGAAACGCTTGTCCAGAGAACAGCCCGGCTGGTTCACCAGCCCCTCGACCAGTTGCTTGACCTCGGGGTTATCGATGGGCAGGCTTTGCCGGTAAGTCAGACGACCCTTCTCGAAGGCCACCGCCATATAGAAGGCGCCGTTGGTACGGTTGACCTTGATCCCCGGCACATCCTTGAGCACCTGATAGGCGATATTCGAGGCCCGCTCGTAGCGAGCCTTACGCTCTTCCAGATATTTGGGATATTCGGGGTGACAAATCAACGCCGGAATCGCCTTCTGCGGCAAGGTCGTGGAGCAGACCTCAACCATCTTCGAATTGAGGATCGAGGCCACATACTGCTTGAACATCGGATCTTTGTCGGCGTTGTAGACTTCGATCCAGCCGCAGCGGGCACCGGGCCAGGGAGTTTCCTTACTGATCCCCTTCATGGCGATGGCGGGCACGTCGCCAATCAGGTCGGAAATGGGCTTGGTCGATTCGCCGTTGTAGACGATATTGTGATAGATCTCATCGCAAATAATGAAAAGATCGTACTCTTTGGCAATGGCGATCATCTCCCGGAGGATGCGCTCGGGATAGACGGCACCGGTGGGGTTGTCGGGATTGATAATGAGAATGCCGCAGATCGCCGGGTTGTACTTGACCGAAAGACGCAGATCGTCGAGGTCGGGATACCAGTTATTATCCGGATCAAGCCGGTAGGAGACCGGCTTCTGCCCGGCGTGAGCGGCCTCGCCGGAAGAATGGGTCGAGTAGGTCGGCGAGGGGCCAATCACTCGGGCCTCGCGACGGAGAAAACCATAGACCTTCTGGATGGCGTCGCCGAGTCCGTTAAAGAAGAGAATGTCGTCGGGGGTGATCTGGGTCTTGCCCCGCTTGTTGGTCAGATCGGCGAGAAACTGGCGGGTCTCCAGCACGCCCCGGGTCGGACAGTAGCCGTAGGAACAGTCCTTCATCGCCAGGTCGGCGACAATCTCCTTCATCCAGAGGGGGATTTTTTCCCCTTTGGCCACGGGATCGCCGATATTCTCCATGTTGGTTTTGATCCCCAGGGCCTTGAGCTTGTCGGCGATATCGACGATGGCCCGGATTTCGTAGGTCAGTTCCCCTGCTCCGATGTGGACGATGTTGTTACGCATGATGTGCTCCCCGTTGAGGATGGTCGTGGTCGCTAAAGAAAAAGGCCATGGACTCTACAGTATCCATGGCCTCGAAGGTTTTGTCGGTTTCGGAGTTAAGGGCTGACTCCCTGGCAACCATCGGAGGCCGAACAAGCGGCCGCCGCGGCCGCCGCGCATGCTCGCGCCGCGAATGCCGTGCGGAAAAAAGATTTCAGACTGAACAGGGGCATGGAAATCTCCGAAAAAATCAGGCTGTCTGGTTATCACAGCCGCCGGACAAAGTCAACGGTTTCCTTGCGGACGTGAGCCGGAGATGGGAATGTGCCCCGCCGCCCCCCTTATTTCACGACTTTCAGGCCGCCACGGGCGGGCTTGCCCGCCCCCGTTCCTCCGGGAGAAGACGGCGCAGGCGAGCCATCCCCGTCGCTTGTCGGCAGGCTGCCGTTGCGCACCATCTCGCTGACGGCATTGGCAATGGTCAGGCATTGCTTCATGCACACCCGATAGGCCGGGCAGGCGGTGCAGTCGGCCTCGCCACCAGCGGCGCGCAGGGCGTGAATCACCAGTTCGACACTTTCAACCTGGGAAAGGGGGATAAAAAACATGTGATCTCCTTGAGTGAGGAATGGATCTTCGCACCCCCACTTCCGCCGGAAGTGGGGGTGCGAAGGCTTTTTCTACAGCTCTTTTCCAGCAACCCGGGCGAATTCCCGCAGTTTGGTCATCATCGCCGAGAATTCCGCTGGGCGCAGCGACTGGGGACCATCGCTGGCGGCCTTTTCCGGACAGGGATGGACCTCGACGATCAGGCCGTCGCAGCCGGCCGCCACGGCCGCATAGCACATGGAAGGAACCAGGCTGGCATGGCCGGTAGCATGGGAAGGATCGACGATGATCGGCAGGTGGGTCTGCTCCCTGAGTACCGGCACCGCCGAGATGTCGAGAGTATTGCGGGTAGCGGTCTCGAAGGTCCGAATCCCCCGCTCGCAGAGGAGTACCCGCCGGTTGCCCTCGGCGAGGATGTACTCGGCGCTCATCAGGAATTCCTGAATGGTGCTGGCCATCCCGCGTTTGAGCAGGATCGGCTTGTCGAGTTGGCCGAGCATCTTGAGTAAGGCGAAGTTCTGGATGTTGCGGGCCCCGACCTGCATGATGTCGGCATAGCGAGCCACCAGTTCCACATCCCGGGGATTGACCACCTCGGTGACGATAGGCAGGCCCGTCGCTTCCCGGGCCATGGCCAGCAGCTTAAGACCGTCCTCCTCCATTCCCTGAAAGGAATAGGGGCTGGTGCGCGGCTTGAAGGCGCCGCCGCGCAGTACCGTGGCCCCGGCCGCCTTGACCGCATGGGCGGTCTCGAGAATCTGCGCCTCGCTCTCCACCGAACAGGGGCCGGCCATTACCACCAGCTTGCCGCCCCCGACAGTGAGTCCGCCGCCGAGTTCGACCACGCTCGGCTCCGGCTTGACTTCGCGGCTGGCCAGCTTGTAAGGCTTGAGGATCGGCACCACGTTCTCCACTCCCGGCAACGATTGCAGGGATTGCAAAACCGACTTGCCCCGCTCGTCACCGACCGCGCCGATGACGTTACGGGTCTCACCGTGGATGACGTGGGGCTTGTAACCCAGTTCGCGGATCTGCTTCTTGACTTCGGCCAGTTGCTCCTTGTCGGCCCCTTTTTTCATGACGATAATCATTGGTTCGGCTCCTTGTCGATCGACGGTTGGGGGATAAACGGCAAAGGCCGCCCGGCTCTCCCCCGGCGGCCCCTGCCTCCATCGATCCGGAAACAAAAAAACCATGGGAGAGCCCGAGTCGGTCTGCCCATGGTTTGCTGGTTCGGTGCTGGTTTCTTTCGTTACGCCAACGAACCTTTCCCCCAGGCAGACGGCCTAAAATAAAAGCCGAACCAGAAGGTAAAGTTCATAAAGTGGGCGTAACGGGTCAGCATGTTGGAAAACTCCGAAAAAAAGTGTTCGTTACTTAGCAGAATTCAGCCATGATGACAAGGTTTAAATTTTGATATTTTTTCTTGACACCCTCCATGCTTTTGGTTATAAACGGAGCCTCTTCGCCCAGATAGCTCAGTCGGTAGAGCAGAGGACTGAAAATCCTCGTGTCGGTGGTTCGATTCCGCCTCTGGGCACCAGACGGAAACAAGGGGTTACGGCAAAAGCCGCAACCCCTTTTTCCGTTCTTTCCGCCTGCGGGGCGCTCCTTGACAAGGTCGGGGGGCTATGTTAAGCAAACCCATCCAAGCGGAACTCTCCTTCGGCTTCGCGCCGAACAACCTAATGACAGGGAGTTTTTCCATGAATCATCAGCAATCGGCGGCGCTCTTCGCCAAGGCCAAGCAGATCATTCCCGGTGGGGTCAACAGCCCAGTGCGAGCCTTCAAATCGGTCGGCTGCGATCCGATCTTCATCACCCGCGCCGCAGGTTCGCGCATCTATGATGTCGACGGCAACGCCTATATCGACTACGTCGGCTCCTGGGGGCCGATGATTCTTGGTCACTGCCACCCCAAGGTGGTCGAGGCGATCCAGCAGGCCGCCGCCTCCGGCGCTTCCTTCGGCGCGCCGACGGAGAAGGAAGTGACCCTTGCAGAGATGGTTCGCGAAGCCTATCCCAACATCAAGAAGGTGCGCATGGTCTCCTCCGGCACCGAAGCCGCTATGAGTGCCATCCGTCTCGCCCGCGGCTACACCGGGCGCGACAAGATCCTCAAGTTCGACGGCTGCTACCACGGCCACGCCGACTCGTTGCTAGTCAAAGCCGGCAGCGGCGCGGCGACCTTCGGGGTGCCGACTTCCCCAGGCGTTCCCGCCGCCTTTGCCCAATACACTCTGACCGCCACCTATAACGATCTCGCCGAAACCCAGGCCCTGGTCGCCGCCAACAAGGGAGAGATCGCCTGCATCATTCTTGAGGCGATCGCCGGCAACATGGGCTGCGTGGCACCCAAGCCGGGCTTCCTTGAAGGGCTGCGCGCCCTGTGCGATGCCGAGGGGATTGTGCTCATCGTCGACGAAGTCATGACCGGCTTCCGCGTCGCTTTCGGCGGCGCCCAGGAGCGCTACGGAGTGCGCGGCGACCTGGTCTGCCTCGGCAAGATCATCGGTGGCGGCCTGCCGGTGGGCGCCTTCGGCGGTAAGCGCGAGATCATGGAAAAACTCTCCCCCGAGGGCGGCGTCTACCAGGCCGGCACCCTCTCCGGCAATCCCCTGGCCATGAGCGCCGGCATCGCCACTCTGAATCTCCTCAAGGAGGAAGGTTTCTACGCCCACATCGAGGAGAAGAGCGCCTATTTCGAAAAGGGGATGCGTCAGGCTGCGACTGCCGCCGGGGTGAAGACCTCGCTGCAGCGGGTCGGCGGCATGTTCTGCACCTACTTCCAGGGCGAAGAAGTCTTCAATTTCGCCGACATCAAACCAGAGGCACCGCAACGCTTCGCTAAGTTCTTTCGCGCCATGCTCGAAGAGGGGATCAATCTCGCGCCCAGCCAGTACGAAGCCGGGTTCATGAGCATCGCCCACAGCACTGAAGATCTCGACCGCACCATTGAGGCGGCGGCCAAGGCGTTCAAGGCGTTATAGGGGATCAGGCTGAAGGCTGAAGGAAAAAAATCCCGGCGCCCACGAACAGGTGCCGGGATTTTTTGTCGTGAAATCAGGGGATGTCGTTCCTACGCCGGAGCCTTGCCGAGGCGCAGCACAAAGGGAAGATTCAGTCCTTCCGTTTCCAGTAACGCGGTCACAGCGGCGTCTCCTTCGACGCATTTTTGGCTCAGGGCATAATGCTTTTCCAGCCAGACCAGATAGGGGAGATTGCCGGCCAGAGAAAAACCGAAGACCCGTTCCATGGCCAGAAGCCCCGCACCTTCCAACGCCCGCGCCAATTCCCGAGGCTCGGCCAGGTAATGGGTTGGGAAATCGACCACCGTGCGGTCGAGACTGGCCATGAACAGCTCTTTTTCGATGGCCGGCAGCTCACCGAAGTCGACACCGCACCACTCGGCGGGGCGGGTTGAAAAGAGTGCCCGGCAGGCGAAAGGACGCGTTTCGTAAACGGCGCAGGCTCCCTCATCATCGAGAAAGGGGCAATCCCCCAATTCCCGCCGCTGCATGCGCAGATAGCTCTTGAGATCCGCCACCTTCGGCAGCCGCTCGCGCAGGCGTTCGACATAAACGTCAAGCGCTCGTCCCAGCCCTTCGTTCACGGCCTCGGCGACGAGCAGGGCCTCGCCGAAGCTGCAATCAACGGTCAGGGTGCAGCAGGCCCGACAGCCCCGGCCACAAAAAATCCGCCCGCCCCGGCCTTCATACTCCGCGAGCAGACGCGCGCAATCCCGGTCAAAATCACGCTGTCGCCGCCCCAACTCCCCCCTGGTTGCCACCCATCCTGACACCCATACCTCCCACAACTTCCGAAATACTTAAAGGGGTTAGGTCTTTCGACCTAACCCCTTGTTTTTGTTGGTGGAGCTGAGGGGGATCGAACCCCTGACCTACGCATTGCGAACGCGTCGCTCTCCCAGCTGAGCTACAGCCCCAAAACACGCTAAAGATAATCCAGACACGGCGATTTTGTCAATGAAAAGCTGCGGCGCCTAAACCCAGGGGGATTCGCAGGGTAAAGACCGCGCCCTCGGCCTCGTTGTGAACTTCGATGGAGCCCCGGTGTTGCTGGATGATGCGCTGGCTGATGGCCAGGCCAAGACCGGTCCCCTGTTTTTTTGTGGTGTAGAAGGGCGCAAAAATTTCCTTGAGAATTTCCGGAGGGATGCCACCGCCGGTATCCTGGATTTCGACGACCACTGCCGATTCGTCGCGCAGATGCCCGAGCCCGGCCCGGATGTGCAGTTCTCCTCCCTCGCCCATGGCGTGGCGGGCGTTGTCGATGAGATTCATCAGGACCTGCAAGAGCTTCTGATCATCCCCTTGGAAAGGCGGCAGCGCACAATCATAATCGAGGTGCACCTGAATGTCGGAAGCGCGCAGGGCATCGTCCTCCAGCACCAGGGCCTGCTCAATGATGCCTTCCATCCGGCATTCGCTGTAACAGAGCATCTGCTTTCGGGAGAAACCGAGAATTTCCGAAAGAATCTGTTCCATCCTCCGGGTTTCACGCTGAATAATCTCGCAGTATTCCGCTTCTTTGCTCCCCTCTTCCACCCGTTGTCGAAGGCGCTTGGCGAAGCCGCCGATAGGGACCAGCGGGGTCTTGAGTTCGTGGGCAATAGAAGCCGCCAACTCGCCCAGCGCGGCCATCTTTTCCCCCTGAATCAAACGCTCGCGGGTCTCCCGCAACTCACGATTGACCGTTTCCAGGCGCTGCATGAGCATGGAGTTGTCGATGGCGGTACTCGCCTGATGGGCAAAGAGTTCGAGAAAGTGCAACCGGTCGAGCCCGATGGGCTCGCCGCTCTCGCAGCTGTCAACCACCAGCACGCCGAGAGACCGATCTTTAGTGCGCAGCGGCGCGCAGGCATAGGGACCCAACCCCAGCTCGGTGGCCAACGCCGCGCCGGCGGCCGGCTCGGCGCTGGGTTGGGAAACAAAGATAACCCGTCCCTTGAGAACCGCCCGCGCTAGGGCGTTGTCGTCAGCGTCCAGATTGAGACGCTGGCGCATGACCTTCTGGGAGAAGGGCATGCGCCGCTGGATCTCCCGGATCTCCGGGCTGACCCCAGGCTGTTCCCAGGCGCTTCGCTCGTCATGGGGAGGGAAAACCAGGGCGGCGCCGTCCTGATCGACCCCGAGCATCCCCTGAAGGGCGCCGCTGCGTTCGTTGATGGTGAAGAGCATGGCGCGCTCGAAGCCGCCGCCGGCAGGAATGGTTGCCGCCGACAGAATCAGGTGCATGAGTTCGTTGAGGTTGAGAGTGCTGTGAATCGCCCGAAAGGTCCGGTAAAGAAGAGAAAGCTCCCGAAACTTGAGATCGTTCTCCGCCGACAGGGCTTCCAGGCGCTCAAGAGTCGCGACCCGCTCAAGAGCATGGCCGAGGAGTGAACCGACAGAGTGGTAGAACTCACGACTGGCGTGCTTGCTCGCTAGGGGCAACTCGGCCGGTTCCCGATCGAAAAAGAGGGTCAGGGTTCCCAGCGGGCGCTGCATGAAACGCAGGGGCATGATCACCATGCGCAGCGGCAGAGGCTCCCCACCCGGAACGACAGGCAGTTCCGCGAAGTAGAGGGGCTCGGCCTGGCGCAGGGCGCGCTGGCCGTACTCTTCCTCCAGCTGTTCCAGCCGGGGGCGATACTTGCGAAAAGGGGAATCGATACGCAGAGCGCCACTGCCCATGACGGTGCCGCCGAGCAAGGGACGAAGGATGACGCAAGAAGCCTGGGAATGGCGATGGATACTCTTGGCGGCGGTGGTCAAAAGTTCCTTGAACTGCTGGGCGTGGGTCAGCTGGCGGCCGAGGTCGGAGAAAAACGCCAGCTGCTCCATCCGCCAGCGGTCTTCCGCCTGGATGGCGACATTGCGGACGAGGGTCGCAAGTTCTTCGGCGACAAGAACGAGGGTGTGCCGATCCTGTTCGGTCAGTTCGGCGTCATCGCCAAGCACCAGAACAAGAACGCCGTAACTCCGGTCACAGCAAAAAACGGGAAAATAGAAGGTGTCGGCCAACAGAAGAGGCTGGCGGGAGGTCAGGGCCTCTCCGGGGGGGGAGCCGTCGACTTCCTGGCGGCAGGGCCGAAAAAACTGAGCGCTGCCAGCATCGATCGATTGCACAAAATGGTGACCGCCGGAGTCGAGCAGCAGGAGGGAAACGGCGTCGAGCGGAAAACAGCGTTCCAGGAGCCGGAGAATATCCTTGAAAGCCCGGGGATGGTCATGAACCGCGCAGTGGGCAATGCGGACAACCTTGTAAAGCAGTTCAAAGCCATCGCACTTCATGAACCCGTCCTTCCCTGGGGCGCGTCGTCATATCATAAGGCTCAGCCGATCCGCTCCTGACGCTCCTGCTCGGTCTTGCAGTCAATACATAAAGTGGTTACCGGGCGGGCGCGAAGGCGGGCCTCGCCGATTTCTTCGCCGCAGCTTTCACAAATACCGAACTCGCCCGAATCGATCCGCTCAATCGCTTCTTGGATCTTCATGATGAGCTTGCGCTCACGGTCGCGAATGCGCAGCTCAAAGTTGCGATCCGATTCCAGGGACGCCCGATCGGTGGGATCGGGGAAATTGGTCTTTTCGTCCGTCATCTCCGACACGGTTTTATCGGCTTCCCGCAGCAAACCATCGATCTGGGATTGCAGGAGCAGCCGGAACTCTTCGAGTTTTTCCTTATCCATGCAAGGTTCTCCTTGGGGTTTATTTATCACGACATAATAGGTTGATGCAATCGCGAAAAAAGCTCACGCGGCTTGAGGCATGAGCCAACCAATTCGGTTGTTGCCGGGCCGAAAGGCCTCGGCAAAATGTCGTAGATATCCCCGCAGCGGTCTTAATGGCTCTTTG
>Ga0265295_1006965_pt1 | contig 13315 bp, 9 predicted proteins | sample Munlansysbiofilm_FD_192503 | JGI IMG/M metagenome (GOLD analysis project Ga0265295, IMG submission 192503) | Leachate microbial communities from a municipal landfill in Southern Ontario, Canada - Methane capture system biofilm | ecosystem: Engineered > Solid waste > Landfill > Unclassified ... | reverse complement strand
TCGTCGTCGAATGCGGCGTTTTCGATATCGCTTTGAGGAAGCCCCTCTATATCATTCGGATCGGTGATAATATACTCGTACGCATTGGTCGCATCGAGCAGATTTTGGGAGAAGTCGTTGGTGAGGAGACTTTTTCTAAGGTTGATCTCTTGGAGGCGCTCTTTTGTTTTAGCGTCCAAATGGGCACCGCTGAGTTCAAAATGGAGAATATTAAGCTCTAAGACCCTCTTTTGCTCTTGATTGAGGTTTGAAGCCTCTTTGGCTTGGATCTCTTTAAACGCTTCGTAAATAGCAAGGTTTTGCGAAAGGAGTGTGGAGTATTCGGTAATGATCGGCAACGCTTGGGAGTAAACCTCTTGCGTTTTTTCGCTGTTGCAAACGGCGTTTATATGCGAGAGAGGCGTGAAAAACTCTTCGAGTCTCTCCCCCGACATGCCAAGGGGTCTTACGAAATTTGCGTAGTTTTTTTCTTTAATAGCCAAAAGCTCCTCTACGTGTTTCGTGTTGCCGTTTATATGGTTTTGTAGCTTTTCTATGAAATGTTCAAGATCGACTTGAAACGGTAAAAATGTGTGCATAGTTTCTCCTTAGATTGTTTAATTATTTACTGATGTTACGCACTTTGTGAGCAAAGCACGTAAAGGGCAGTTATTCATCTTCGTCGCGTTTGAGCGGGATCGCTTCAAAACGGTGGATTAAAATATCGTCGTATTTATCGGAATAGCTCAAAAGCCTCTCGAGCGCAATTTTACCCTCTTTTGCCGAGAGCGACGTGTCTATGATAAGGTAAGAGAGATAGATCGTGTTCTCGCTGATCGAAAACTGCAGATAGGTGAGTTTTTCGTTTTCTTCCAAAAGATAATCGTAGAGCGCGTCTATGTTGTTTTTGGGGATCGAGCAGAGTCTTGCATCGCCGATGATGATCCCGTTTTCGTAGTAGTTGATATCTATGCGTGCCGAACCCCTCTCAATCCGCCAAGAGGACTGTGAACGGCGGGCAAGGGTAACGTTGACCTCGAGCGATTCTAAAATCTCCTCTAGGAGTTTCGTCGTTGCAGTGGGTTTGTACCCTTTTCTTCGTTTTTTGGCAAGTTCGAGCTTGCTGCCGCATGCGGGGCAGTAGTCGTTGAGGATGTTTTTTTCTTCGATCAAATTTTTGCACGAGGGGCATTTGATGATATTTTCTTTCTCAAGAGCATTAAATTCGTTGAGCGCTTCTTGAACATAGTAATAGGGGAGTGCAAAACCGAGATTGTTGGAGTTTTGGATAATAAAGGTGTTGATTCCGATCACGTCCCCTTTGACGTTAAGAAGCGGACCGCCGCTGTTGCCCGGATTGATGGCGGCGTCGATCTGGATATATTCAAGGTCTCCCTGCAGACGCGCCGCTTTGGAGACGATCCCCTCGGTAGAGGTGTAGTTAAGACCGTAAGGGTGCCCGATCGCAATGGCGACGTCGCCGTCTTCGATGACCTCTTCGCTAAGGCGGAGCGGGTTTTGCGCTTTTGTTAAATTTTCATGCCGAATAAAAGCAAGATCGTAGTAAGGGTCGTCGTAGATGACTCTGGCGATACAGCGCTTGATCTTTTTTGCGCTGATTACCACTTCACTAAGACCCCCAACGACGTGGGAGTTGGTAATGATAAGGTCGTCGATAATAAAACCCGTACCGCTGCCGTAGGGGGTCATGATTTGGATGATATTATCGATGTAACGGTTGAGTATAAGTTGCGTATTCATAGACTATATCTCTTCGAAATTGAGGTTTTTAAGCTGCAGATAAAAGCTGTTGCTAAATTCGTTGAGGGAGGTGAAATTTAGCTCCCCTCCAAACGGTTTGAGTGATTTAAAACGGCTTTGATAAGGGGCGATGATCTCTTCGATGCGCGAGATAATTGCGCGTTTTGCAAACGAATTTTCGTCGTTGTTATAGAGGATTGGGTACTCTAGGGCGCTGAAAAACTCTTTGTTGTAGATAGAAACAAACATATGCAACAAAGAGCGTACAACAGGGTGTAAACCGTAGTTGTAGAGCATGTAAAGCGCGATATATTGGTAGATGGTGGGGATGATTTGCGTATGGCGGTTGTTTTTATACCATCTGATTTTTAAAAGCGATTCGCCGATAAAAGTGTTCATCTCCTCTTGGGAGGTTCTATCGAGAGGATTAAACGTGTATTTGGCATTGAAAAATTTTGTAGAGAATTTTTCAAAATCAAGCTCTTTGAGTTCGAAAATAAACTCTTTAAGCTCTTCGTTTTTTGTTTCGATCGCCGAATTTTCTTCGCCGAAATACTCTTGAATTTTGCGGTTAAGATTGTGAAACATATCGTATTTCGGTACAAGCAGATAGTCGATTTTAAAGAGTAAAGTAAGTGCGGCAAATGCCTGCATACCTGCATTGTCGGTGGTGGGAAAACTTGCGACTTCAAACTCGAACGTCTCGATCCATTTTTGCAAAAAGGAGTATTTGATCTCAAGCTCTTTAGGGTCAAGCGGCAAAAGATGATCGATATCTTCTAGAGGAATATCGCTAAATTCGCTGCGTATGTACTCTTTGTCGAAGTCGCTGTTAAGTGCGAGTTCCCGTAGAGGGAAAAACACCTTTTGAGGGGTCATGGTGATGTTGTCTTGGTAGAGCTTGAGCTTGATATATTCTTTGTCGCTAAAGTAGCTACAATAGGTGAGATTGTAGTTGCGCTCAAGAATATGGCGCTTAAGCGAAACGTTGGCATGTACCCGTTTTGCGATGATAGTTTCGGCGTAGAGATGTTTGGAGGTCACGTAACCGGTAATGATGGAGGTGCCTTGATAGATTGTAAAAAGTAATCTGTCTTTCTCTTTTTCAAGCACGATATTTTCGTTTGGGATCTCGTCGGTAAAGTTTTGCTGCGAAAGAAAAAAATACTCGTAAGCTTGGAGCGTCTTTTTTTCCAAAAAAGCTTCGTACGACTTTGTAAAAAGATCCTCTTCATCTTTGGGAATCGTTGCATTGATTCCCCGACCGAATGGGTGTATGCGGCGTGTTTTGTTTTCAAAAAAATTAAACCAGCTCACTCGTTGTCTAACCGCCTCTCTCTAAAATAAAGAGGGATTATAGTAAAAATCGGCTTTATAGAAAGTGAATGGGGAGCTAAAACACTACATGCCAAGAAGCCCCATATTTTCCAAAGCATTTTTAAAGAGAGATTAAAGTATAATTCGCGGATTTTATATATAAGGTGTATCATGGCTAAAAAGCGCGTTTTAGTTAAGTTTTCAGGTGAAGCTCTTGCCGGTGAAGCGGGTCATGGAATCGACACTCAAATCTTAAAATATATCTCGGGGGAGATAAAATCTCTCGTAGATGCAGGGATAGAAGTGGGGATCGTGATCGGCGGAGGAAATATCATTCGCGGCGTAACGGCTGCCAAAGACGGGATTATCAAACGTACTTCTGCCGATTATATGGGGATGTTGGCAACGGTTATCAACGGCGTTGCGATGCAAGAGGCATGTGAACACGCAGGGCTGGAAGTGCGCATGCAAGCGGCTATTAAAATGGAGCAGATTGCCGAACCTTATATAAATAGAAGAGCGATCCGCCATTTAGAGAAAAAGCGTGTCGTAATCTTCTCTGCGGGAACGGGAAACCCGTTTTTTACGACCGATACGGCAGCAACGCTTCGCGCGGTAGAGATCGGTGCCGAAGTGATTATCAAAGCGACAAAAGTAGACGGCGTTTACGATAAAGACCCGCATAAATACAACGATGCAGTCAAGCTTCCCGAGCTCACGTACGAACAAGCATTGCACGATCATATCAAAGTGATGGACGATACGGCAATAGCACTCGCAAAAGATAACAAACTCCCTATTATCGTCTGCGATATGTCCAAAAAAGGGAACCTTTTGGATATACTTCAGGGCAATATGCAAAACTGCTCGATCGTAAAATAAATTTGAAGGAATAATGATGAAAGTAGAACAATTAACGGCAAAAATTTTAGAAAATAACCCGAATATGGATCGCTACCAACTCGCACTTGCAGTTGCAAAAAGAGCGGATCAACTTTTAAACGGTGCAAAAAGCAAAATAAGCGTCAAAGCCAAAAATATTAAACCTGCCGATTTGGCACTTATGGAACTAGCCGAGGGGTTGGTCGTAGTAGACGGTTTTACGCAAGAGTAGGAAACACGGTTTGTCACTGAGTCAATTTGATATAGAAAAAGTCAGACATATCCACGATGTTGACTCAGCAACGAAGTATCTCTTTTCGCAGATACCTCAGTCGCCCCCGCTGCAACATGCCTTGGAATATGCGAGTAAAGCGCATGAAAACCAACGACGCAAAAGCGGTGAGCCCTACATAGTCCACCCGATACTCGTTGCGGGGATCGTCGCTTCTTTTACGGGATGCGAATCGATGGCGGTTGCGGCATTGCTGCACGATATCGTCGAAGATACCCATATCTCTATCGAAAATGTCGCCGAGATGTTCGGGGAAGATGTCGCGCACCTCGTAGACGGTCTGACGAAAATAGACACCATCAGAGATGCAGAACTCGTCTCTTCGAGTTCAAACGACAAGCTCGTCGTTTCTGCACTTTCGTTTCGCAAGATGCTTCTGGCAAGCATCAAAGACGTACGGGTTTTGGTGATCAAACTCTGCGATCGCCTCCATAATATGCTCACCCTCGATCCTCTGCCGCAGCACAAACAAAAGCGTATCTCCGAAGAAACACTCGTCGTTTATGCGCCTATAGCCCACCGTTTGGGAATCTCATACCTTAAAAATACCCTCGAAGATTTGAGTTTTTCTTATCTTTTCCCCGAAGAGAAACACCATATCGACAACTACCTCGATACCAACTACCATGCCATAGAGATGAAGCTCGACGAGTTTAAAAAGTCGATCCAGATGCTTTTGGTAAAAAACGGGTTTTGCGAAGAGGATTTTGAGATACTCTCCCGTATCAAACACCGCTATTCGATCTATTTGAAGATGCAGCGCAAAGGGATCGGGATCGATGAGGTGCTTGACCTTTTGGCGGTGCGGATACTTACCAAAGATGCGGTGAAATGCTACACGATTTTGGGGCTTATACATCTGCATTTTCAGCCTCTTTCGTCACGTTTTAAAGATTATATCGCCGTACCCAAAGACAACGGCTACAAAACGATCCACACCTCGGTATTTTACAATACCGCGATCTTTGAGGTGCAGATTCGCACCTACGAGATGCATAAAACCGCGGAACTCGGCGTTGCGGCACACTGGAAGTACAAAAGTGGCGAAAAAGAGGATGTCAAGCTTGATTGGCTCAATAACCTCGGCTACCAAAACGAATCGGTAGAGGATTTTTATTCGCTTATAAAAAACGATCTTTACAGTGAAGATATCGTTGTTTTCTCCCCGAGAGGAGAGGCATTTACCCTCCCTATGGGTGCGCTCGCGCTTGATTATGCCTATGCGGTGCATACGGAGATAGGCAACAAAGCGGTAGGGTGTCTTATCAACAAAACAAAAGCGCCTCTACTTAACGAACTTAACAACGGCGATATTGTTAAAATAGAGCTGGGATCGGAAACGGTGACGCGATGCACGTGGATCGATGCGGTCAAGACCTCCAAAGCAAAAAGCAATATCAGACTTAATTGCAATATGCGTTTAAAAGAGATCAATGCCAAAACGGGTGTGAATATTCTGGCAACGGCGATGCGTCTGAATAGATCGAGAGTGGAGGAGTGGCTTGAGAAGCACGGCTGCGACAATATCGCGCAGCTTCCTAGCGATATCGAGCTCTTTCGCAATATAGTGCACAAATACACCAAAGAGATCAGCGAAAACGGACGTTTTCGCAATTTCCTTTCGCGCCATCGCTTTAAGCTTAAATCTTACAGCATAAACGGCTTGGAGATATACAGCGCGATGGGGGTAAACGACGTCGTTTTCGACTACTGCTGCCACCCAAAACACGGTGATGAGATTATGGGTTTTTTTGATAAGGGGAAGGTGCACGTACACCATAAAATGTGCCAAAACGGTATTAAAAAACTCGAAGCGCACGAACCGATGGTGTTCGTGCGATGGGAAAAACAAAATATTTTCCATTATAGACTCATTGCCTCGCTCCACAATGAAACGGGGGCATTGGCAAACTTTTTAACCTTTTTGGTCAAGCTCAATATCGATATCAACCTTATAGAGCTCGGCAAAGAGCAAAACGCATACGTCAAATACTGCGAACTCGGGTTTGATTCCAAAGAGTCCGACATCAACAAATTGCGCGGAAAGTTAGAACAAAAAATCAAAGTGATCCATCTTATACGCACCGACGATGCATATAGAAATTAATCTTTTTAAAGGAATACGACAACAATGTTAGAAGAAGCTTTACGCGAAATACAAAGAGGCACCGCCGAAATTATCGATCTCGAAGGGATTGAAAAACTTTTAAAAGCCTATTTCAAAGAGGGGAAAAATTATACCGTCAAAGCAGGGTTCGACCCCACCGCACCAGATTTACATCTTGGACACACGGTTCTTTTGCAAAAACTGGCTACTTTTCAGAAATACGGAGCAAAAATCCAGTTTCTTATCGGGGATTTTACGGCACAAATCGGAGACCCCACGGGTAAGAGCGTAACGCGTAAAACATTGACGCAGGCGGATGTTTTGGAAAATGCCAAAAGCTACAAAGAGCAGGTGTTTAAAATACTCGATCCCGAATATACCGAGGTGGTGTTTAACTCCGAGTGGATCAATCAACTCGGTGCTTCGGGGATGCTTTCTCTTACGACGACGTTTAACGTAGCGCGTATGCTTGAGCGTGACGACTTCGACAAACGCTACAAAAGCGGTACCTCTATCTCTATCAGCGAGTTTATCTACCCGCTTTTGCAGGGGTATGATAGCGTCCACTTAAAAAGCGATATCGAAATAGGGGGAACCGATCAGAAGTTCAACCTTTTGATGGGGCGCCATATGCAAAGAGCGTACGAAATCGGCAAAGAGCAATCGGTACTTATGATGCCTATTTTAGAGGGGCTTGACGGCGTACAAAAGATGAGTAAATCGCTGAACAACTACATCGGCGTAACCGATCATCCAAACGACATGTTCGGCAAAGTGCTGAGTATATCGGATGAGCTGATGTGGCGTTACTACGAACTCTTAAGCGCAAAAGCGCTCAGCGAGATCGATGCGATCAAAGAGGGGGTCGCTAACGGTTCGCTCCATCCTAAAAAGGTTAAAGAGGATTTGGCTTTGGAGATCGTGGAGCGTTTTTGGGGTACAAGCGAAGCGCAAGCGGCCAAAGAGGAGTTTGAGAGAGTACATGCCAAGAGTGAAATTCCGACGGATATCGATACTTTCAGTGTAGAGGGTGAAATTTGGATTGCAAAAGCGTTGGTAGATTGTAACATCTGCCCCTCAACGTCGCAAGCAAGAAGAGATATTAAGCAAGGTGCTGTTAAAATAGACCAAGAAAAAGTAAGCGACGAACAACTCCAACTTACGCAAGGCGAGTATATCTTGCAAGTAGGTAAAAGAAAGTTCGCAAAATTAAGGGTACTGTAGATGAGTTATGAACCATTAAAAATCGGGAAACACGTGATCGAAAAACCTATCGTCCAAGGCGGTATGGGTGTGGGGATCAGCTGGGATAGATTGGCGGGGAGCGTCTCTAAAGAGGGCGGTCTCGGTGTTATCAGTGCCGTGGGAACGGGTTATTACGAAAACAAGGTACATGCCAAGAAACTTGTAGCCGATCGCCCTTTGGATGCGGCGAATTTTTACTCCAAAGAGGGACTAGCGGCGATTGTTACGAATGCGCGAAAAATCTGCGGCGATAAACCTCTTGCGGCGAACATCCTCTATGCTATCAACGATTACGGGCGCGTCGTTACCGATGCGTGCGAAGCGGGGATCGACATTATTATCACGGGTGCGGGTTTGCCGACGAACATGCCTGAATTTACGGCAGACTACCCCGATGTTGCGCTTGTGCCCATCGTCTCCTCCGCAAAGGCGCTTATGATTATCTGCAAGCGCTGGCAAAAACGTTACAACAGACTTCCCGATGCAGTAGTATTGGAAGGGCCAAAAAGCGGCGGGCATCAAGGGTTTACCTACGAGCAGTGTGCTTTGGAAGAGAATCAGCTTGAAAACCTCGTGCGCCCCGTCGTAGAGGAAGCAGCAAAATGGGGAGATATCCCCGTGATCGCTGCAGGCGGTATTTGGGATAAAAACGATATCGACGCCATGATGGCGCTGGGTGCGCGAGGCGTGCAGATGGGTACCCGTTTTATCGGAACCCACGAGTGCGATGCACACGAAAACTTCAAAAAAGTGCTTCTTGCTGCCAAAGAGGAGGATATTCAGCTGATGTCCTCTCCCGTGGGGTACCCTGCGCGCGGCGTGAGAACCAACCTTATCGGTCTTATCGAAAAACGGGAGGGACCTTCCATCAAGTGTATCTCCAACTGTGTTGCGCCGTGTAACAGAGGGGAAGAGGCAAAAGAGGTCGGGTTTTGTATTGCCGACAGGCTCAGCGATGCTTATTTCGGAGATATGGAACTGGGGCTTTTCTTCTCGGGAACCAACGGATACAGAATCACCGAGATCATTTCGGTCAAAGAGTTGATGGATAAATTGACAGAGGGTGAATAATTCGGGTATGGTGCGTTTTCTTTTTGCTTTTCTTTTCGTAACTCTGCTTGGTTTATCGGCTTCGACGAACGATCAAGAGATACTCAAGCGTGCAGCGGGGTATATGAAAAGCGAAAGCAAAAGCGATTATTTTCGCGCCTACAACGATTACAAAAACCTCTATCTTCGGGCTATTATGGCGGAAGATGAGGAGCTTAAAATCGAAGCCCTCCGCGGCATTGTCAAAAGCGGGCAGAAGCTCCACATCGACGTGGTACAGTATTCCGAAGAGCTTATAGAGCTTGACAAAACTCCCGTCCTCACACAGGAAGCCCCCTCTAAACAACCATCTCTCAAGAGCGATCCTGCAAAAGAGATCAAACTAACCTCCAGCAACAAGCTCAAAGCGGTCAAATGGCGCAGTGAACGGCTTGTTTTGGTGTTTGACAAAAATCTAAAAAACAACCACGTAAACTATTTCGCACTCGAAGAACCCGCAAAAAATAGTTACCGCTATATTTTCGATATCCACGCTTCGATGCTTACCGAATCGCAAAATTTGCGAAAAGAGGGGCTCTCAAGGATTAAACTGGCGCAGTTTGATCCCAATACCTTGCGCCTCGTGATCGAAGACGACAACAAAGTAACCGTACGTTTTAAAAAAGAGAAAAACGAACTCGTTATCTATATCCAAAATAAATTGGATTCCCGTAAACCGCCTATTCCAAAAGCGGCACCCGTTCCGGAAAAAAAAGATACCAAAAAGCAGTTTGAGAGAAATAAAACGATCGTGATCGACGCAGGGCACGGAGGCAAAGACCCCGGAGCCGTGGGGTATAGAAATTACCGCGAAAAGGTGATCGTACTTCAGGTGGCGCAAAAGCTTCAAAAAATTCTCAAAGCACGCGGTTACAAAGTGTATATGACGCGTGACAGCGACAAATTTGTCAAGCTTAGCCATCGCACCAAATTTGCGAACGATAAAAATGCCGACTTGTTTATCTCGATCCACGTAAATGCTATAGACGGCAATAGCGCAAACGGGATCGAGACCTATTTTCTCTCCCCGTCTCGTTCGGAGCGCGCCAAAAACGTAGCGGCAAAAGAGAACTCGGCGGACTTGAGCGATATGAATTTTTACGGCAAACAAAGCCTTTTAAATACCCTAAACAGCCATAATATCGTCGCATCCAACAAGCTTGCCATCGATCTGCAGCAGGGGATGCTCCAAGAGAGTAGAAAACTTTACAAAGACGTGCGCGATGCAGGTGTACGAGAGGGACCGTTTTGGGTTTTGGTAGGGGCTTTGATGCCTTCTGTTTTGGTGGAGATCGGTTTTGTGAGCAACCCCAAAGAGGCAAAACGCCTCGTCAAAGAGAAATACCAAAACTCTCTAGCCTCGGGAATGGCAGACGGTATAGACCGATATTTTTACAATAACGGTCATTAAATCGTTCCATGCCGTCATTTTCTTGGCATGGTGCAATCTTCTTGGCATGTAAAAAAAGGATTACGCCTCTTTTTTAGCTTCAAGCTCCTTGGTCGTTGCTTCTTTATCTGCCAAAAGTGCTTCAATCTGCTGTTTTACTTTATCGTACACAAATTGCTCTTTAAACCCTAAAATACGTCCGCCCGAAGCGTTTGGGTGTCCTCCGCCGTTGACCCACTCTTTGGCTATGAGCGCGACGCTTACTTTATTGTTTGCACGCAGGCTGAGTGTCCCTTTGTAGCTGACGTCTACGATAAAATCGTATTCGGGGTGTGCCGTTAAAAAGCCGTTGCCGATGATCGACGTATTGCCAAGCGCATAACTTAAAAACCCTTTATACCCTTTGTAGTAGATAGTCATCTCCCCTTTTTTCTCTCCCAAAAGATCGACGATATATTTCGTTGCCAAGTTGTCCAGCGTATCGTTGTTTTCGCGTTTGAAAAACTCTTTTTTTAGCAGATGGATCTTCTCGTCAAGCACGATCGGAGCGCTTGGCATGTGGATATATTGCGCCGCTTCTTTTAAAAGCGAGAGTTTATAAAGATTGTCTTCGGCGGGAAACATAATCTTGTTAAGCTCTCTCATTTCGCTCACCAAGCGCATACATACCTTGCCGAACTCGAAGTTTTCCCTCTCCTCTTGTTTCCACAAATCGACCGCATTGACCACGTCGACAAACGCGCAAAGCCATGAGGGAGCGTCTAGTTCAAAGTTCTCTTTGGCAAAATCGTAGGTGATTTTCGTCGCGCTTCTTGCGGTGTCGAGCATATACCACGCGTATTTTTTGGCGCTCTCTTCGCCGCTTCCGTGGTGATCGAGAAGTTGGAGCTTTATATCTGCGCCGTTTTGGTTGCGTAGTTGCACCTCTTCGTTGATCCATCGCGATTCTTCCGCCGAGAGGTTGAGGTCGGTGACAAGGATATAGGCTTTATCTTCACTTTGCTTGATTGCATCTAAAATCTGTTCGAGTTTTTGTTTTACTTCCGCACCGTAGTTGGCATTGTAATTGACTTTTTTATAGGGGGTAGATTGCATCACGAGTTGGCAGCTGTAGCCGTCAAGGTCGGTATGTGAGAGGTGGTGGAGCGTTCTGTCTAGCATCTGTTTCCTTTGGGTAAAATGGTTAATCTATCGTTATGGAGCCCATAACTTCAAATTTTGCATTCGAGTCGATTTCGGCGTGGGAGAGGGTAACGACATCGAGAGAAAATCTCTCGAATATCTCCGCAACGGCGCGTCTGAGCGAAGGATCGACGATAATAACGACGGGGGAGACCCCTTTTTGCAGCAAGTCCGCCGCTTTTTGGCTGGTTGCTTGGATCAGTTTATTGATCTCGCCGACGTTGAGCATAAGGTTGCGCACGCCGTCTTGTTCATGCGATTTCTCCAGCATCAGCTGTTCCGATTTGGTATCGAAGGTAAGAAGACGGATCACGCCGTCGTCTCCCGAATACATCTGCGTGATGATGCGGGAGAGGCGTGCGCGCACCTGCTCGGTGATAATGGTGACGTTTTTGGTAAACTCCGCCACGTCCGCGATGGTCTCTAAAATAGTGAGCATATCTTTAAGCGGTATTTTCTCGTGCAAAAGAGCTTTGAGGACGCGCTGCACAAGCCCGATATTGGCGACTTTGAGAAGATCGTCGATAATAACGGGGAAGTCGTTTTTGATCTTGTTGATAAGGGCTTGCACCTCTTGGCGGGTGAGCAAGTCTTCGGCGTTGCGTTTGACGAGTTCGCTCATGTGGGTCGAGATAACGGTCGCAGGATCGACCACGGTATAGCCGTTGATGATCGCATCCTCTTTTTGTTCGGGTGCAATCCAAAGCGCATCAAGCCCAAAAGCGGGCTCTTTCGTTTTTTCGCCTCGTAGATCGCCCGTTGCCATGCCGCTGTCCATCGCCAAAAATTTCTCGGGCATAATCTCGCCGTCGCCGATAACGATCCCTTTGAGGAGAATCTGGTACTGTTGGGGTTTGAGGTGGAGGTTGTCGCGGATACGCACCTGCGGCATTAAAAAGCCGAAATCGCTTGCGATTTTGCGGCGCATCGAGCGGATACGCTCAAGCAAATCGCCCCCTTTGTCGCGGTCGGCAAGGCGGATAAGCTGGTAGCCGAGGGTGAGTTCGAGCATCTCCACTTTGAGGATATCTTCGAGTGCGGCTTCCTCCTCTTTGTGAATCTCTGCTTGCGATTTGACCGGTTTTGCGGCGGCGGCTTTCTCTTTTTCTTGCTGCTCTTTTGCTTTGGGGCTTAAGATGTTGTCTACTTTAAGGATATCGAGTTCCCCTCGCTCGAATTTGTAAAGCATCCACCCAAGAACGGCAAAGATAATCCCCACAAGACCCATAGAAGCCGTCGGAAGTCCCGGAACGAGAGCAAAAAGAAGCATTATGAACCCTACGATCATCATGATCTTTGCATTGCCCATAATCTGGTTGATCGTACCCTCGGCGAAGTTGTCGCCGTCGCTTGAAGAACGGGTGATGATAATACCCGTCGCCGTGGAGATAATAAGGGCGGGAATCTGCCCTACAAGCCCGTCGCCGATCGTTAAAAGGGTAAAGGTCGAAGCACTGTCGCCCACACTCATATCGTGTTGGAAAACCCCGATTAAAAAGCCGCCTATGATGTTGATAAGGGTGATGATAATCCCCGCAACCGCGTCCCCTTTGACGAATTTACTCGATCCGTCCATCGCTCCGTAGAAGTTGGCATCTTGTAAAATTTCGGCACGACGGCGTTTGGCTTCGGCATCGTCGATAAGCCCCGCGTTGAGGTCGGCATCGACCGCCATCTGTTTTCCGGGCATAGAATCGAGCACGAAACGCGCTGCAACCTCTGCAACCCTTGTCGAACCTTTGGTGATAACCATAAAGTTGATAAGTACCAAGATCGAAAAAACGATGATACCGATAACGTAGTTCCCCCCTACGACGAAGTTCCCGAAACTGGTGATGATGTCGCTCACCTCTTCGGGTCCTTGGTGCCCGTTGCTTAAAATCATCCTCGTCGTAGCGACGTTGAGTGCGAGACGAAAGAGGGTGATAATAAGGATAAGGGTCGGAAAGGTGGTAAGATCGGTAGGTTTGGGTACATAAAGCGAAATAAGCAAAATCAAAACCGCGAGCGCCATGGAAACGGTAAGCATCACGTCAAGCAGCGCCGAGGGTAGCGGGACGATGATGATCGC
>Ga0265295_1006964_pt1 | contig 13318 bp, 11 predicted proteins | sample Munlansysbiofilm_FD_192503 | JGI IMG/M metagenome (GOLD analysis project Ga0265295, IMG submission 192503) | Leachate microbial communities from a municipal landfill in Southern Ontario, Canada - Methane capture system biofilm | ecosystem: Engineered > Solid waste > Landfill > Unclassified ... | reverse complement strand
GTTTCATCGAAAGCCTCCTTCTCTGAGAACTTTGAGCGGTTCACAGACGGGAGGCTTTCATTTACTCCCGGAACTGTCAAACTTCTGAGGTCCCCCGGCAAAGCCGGGGGGTTTCCTGTTGTACTAATGGACAAATGGGAGGAGGCCACCAATAAAGAAAGTTTCTGGAATGTAACGCTCCCTGTTATTGACTGTTCAGATAACAACATCGGTACATGCGAAACTCTGGTTGGCGCAGTTAACGTCGATATTGTTTGGATAACTTCAAATGGAAAAGATCCTCAATACAAAGAAGTACCTGCCAAAATGGAAAGCTGGGTTGCACCAGCAGGAACAGGTGAATATATTTGGAATGAGTTTGTTGAAGAATTTGAACTTAAGAATGTTGACGACACCAATGCACCATATCAAAAATCAGCTATTTATTTTAGAACCAATGGTGAAGCTCATGGGCCTGTTGGACCTACAGGAGGCGCCAATTTTGGTTTCCTTGCCAGAATTCCAAAGCTTGTAAAATAAAATATTTAAATAGTAAATTGCTCTCTTTTACTATGAATTTTAATCTATATCACAAGGTGCTTCATGCCACGTAAACTGCTTGTAGCCATTGAAATCTCCGACACCCGCCTGGTTCAGGCGATCCAGGAAAAACTGGGAGAAATCCCCAACTTGGAGACCAACCAGTGGTTTGATTCCGCGGCCGAAAAAGGCCCTCTTGCCGTCAAGGGGTCGCCGGATATCATTATCCTCGACGACCCTACAGACGGGCCTACCATCTTCAACCGGCTCAAGCCGATCCGGCAGAACTTCCCTCGTGCCGAGGTGTTCGTGGTGTCCTCCAACCAGTTTCCTCAGCATATCGTGGAGGTCATGAAAGCCGGGGTTGCGGAATTTCTGGTCAGCCCCATCAACGACAAGGTGCTGAAAAACGCCGTCGAGGAAGTGCGGCTCAAGCTAGCCGCCGGCGGGCAGATCTCCCGCGGCAGCATCTACAGTTTTATCAGCAGCAAGGGAGGCATCGGCTCGACGGTCCTCGCGGTCAACACCGCATGCGCCCTGGCCGGCAACAAGGATGTGCGGGTAGCTCTGTTCGACATGAGTTTCCAGTCCGGAGACGCTACGGTGCTGCTCGATCTGTACCCGCAAACCACCATGAGCGACATCGTACGCAACTACCACCGTCTCGATGGTTCCTTCCTGCTGGCGGCCATGACCAAACATGCTTCCGGGCTGGAATTCATGGCCGCGCCGAACAATCCGGAGGAATACGACGCCATCAAGGCCGAACATATCGCCAAAGTGCTCAGCCTGGCCTGCAAAATCTACGATTATGTGGTGGTCGATTGCACTTCCATGTCGATCAACGACAGCAACATCGAAATTTTCAAGAATTCCGAAATCACCTTTCTGGTGACGGACATGTCGGTACCTTCGATCCGAAACTGCGCCCGCCTGCTGAATCTGATGAAAAAGCTCGGCATCGACGAAACCCATATAGAAATCGCCATCAACCGGTTCATCAAGGGCGGCGCCCTGAGCCTGAACGACATCGAGAAGAACCTGGGGAAAAAAGCGTTCTGGATGTTCCCCAACGACTTCAAGGGCGTGGTTTCGTCCATCAACAAGGGCGAGCCTCTGTCGATGGGGCATTCGGGAACGCCGCTGGCCAAAAACATATGCCAGTTTGTCGAAAAGCTGCAGTCCCCTGAAAGTTCCCGATCCTTCCGCGGCATCCGAGGGGTGTTCGGGAAGGCGATTTAATTCATTACCAAGGAGGTCGACATGGCCATCAAGGATCTGTTTTCATCGGGAAAATCCGCCCCCCCCGTACAACCCCCGGCCAAACAGGCCGATGGGGGGCGCGACGCACTGTTTTATGAAATAAAGCACAAGATCCACAACCGTTTCGTTGAAGAAGCCAACCTCGCCGCCCTAGACGACCTGGATCAGGCCGAAGTCAAAACGGAGATCAGCAAAATTGTCGATTATTTCCTCAGGGAGGAGCAGGTTCTGCTCAACGAAGAGGAGCATCAGTCGCTGATCCTGGAGATTCTCGACGAATTGACCGGACTCGGGCCCATCGAGCCGTTTTTCAAGGACCCGACGGTCTCCGATATTCTGTGCAACACCTACAAGGATATCTACGTGGAGCGCCGGGGCCTGCTGGAAAGAACACCGGCGCGGTTCGTCGACAACGCCCACCTGATGAACATCATTGACCGCATCATCTCCAGGGTCGGGCGCCGTATCGACGAGTCTTCGCCCATGGTCGACGCCCGGCTCGCCGACGGTTCCCGCGTCAACGCCATCATCCCTCCCCTCGCCCTTGACGGACCGATCCTGTCGATCCGGCGTTTCTCGGTCAATCCGTTGAAAATGGACGACCTGATCAACTATAAAACCCTGACGCCGGATATCGCCACCCTGCTGGCCGGCAGTGTCAAAGCGAAACTGAACATCATGATTTCCGGCGGTACCGGAGCCGGCAAAACCACTCTGCTCAACATCCTGTCGGGGTTCATTCCGGGCAACGAACGCATCATCACCATCGAGGACTCGGCCGAACTGCAGATGCAGCAGGAGCATGTTGTTCGCCTGGAAACCCGACCCGCCAGCATCGAAGGAACCGGCATGGTGACGCAGCGCGATCTGGTGCGTAACAGCCTGCGTATGCGTCCCGACCGCATTATCGTCGGCGAGGTGCGCGGCTCCGAATCCTTTGACATGCTGCAGGCCATGAACACCGGCCACGAGGGTTCCCTGACCACTATTCACGCCAACACACCGCGCGACTCGCTGACCCGTCTGGAATCGATGATCCTGATGACCGGCGTCAGCCTGCCCGAGCATGCCATGCGTTTCATGATCTCCTCGGCTCTGGACATGGTCGTGCAGGTATCCCGCCTGGCGGACGGCACCCGCAAGGTCACCTCCATTGCCGAAGTCGTGGGCATGGAGGGCGAGGTCATCACCCTGCAGGATATTTTCGTCTTCGAGCGTCAGGGCATCAATGCCAACGGCAAGGTTGTCGGACGCTTCCGCGCCACCGGCATCCGCCCCAAATTCGCCGACAAGCTGGAAGTTGCCGGCGTCGATGTTCCCGAAGATCTGTTCTTTGCCCACAAATACTTCGAATAAGGAGGCCGCATGGATCTTCTAGACGCCCTTATCATGGCCACGGTCTTCCTGTTTGTTGCGTCGGTGGTGACGCTGCTCTATCTGGGTTGGTCGGAAAGCCGCTTTGCCGAAAAAAAGGCCATCAAAAAGCGCCTTCTGTTCATTTCGGCCGGCGGCAAGCACGGCCGGGAAAAACTGTTCCGCTATCGGGACAAGGTCCTCGCCGATGCGGAACCGGTACAGAAACTGGCCCTCAAGATGCCCCGGGTGACCACCCTGGATCGCATGCTTCTCAAATCGGGCCTGCCTTTCAACGCGAGCGTATTCGTCCTGTTGAGCTTTTCCCTCGGGCTGATCGCCCTGTTGGTGGGGTTGAAGTTTATTCCCGCGACGTTGATCGCCATCGTGCTTGGCATTCTGGTGTTCTTCCTGCCCTTCGGCTACCTGAAACTTGCGGGAAACGCCTATCTGAACAAGTTTCAGGACCAGTTGCCCGAAGCGCTGGATCTGCTGGCCCGGGCGCTGCGTTCCGGGCATGCCATGACCTCGGGTCTGGAAATGGTATCCAGCGAAATGGAGCCGCCCATCAGCGCCGAATTCGGCGCGGCGGTGGATGAAATCAACTTGGGGCTGACCTTTCAGGAGGCCTTTGAAAACCTCTGCGAACGCGTGCCCAGCACCGATCTGCGCTTCTTTGCCATCTCCGTCATCATCCAGCGGGAAACCGGCGGCAACGTCGCTGAAATCCTCGATAACATCAGCCGCCTGATCCGCGAGCGCATGCAGTTCAGACGCCAGGTCAAGGCCCTCACAGCGGAAGGACGGCTCTCGGCCATGGTTCTTATCGGCCTGCCCATAACCCTGTTTGTCTATATTTTTTTCGTTAATCATGAATACCTGTCGCTGCTCTGGCAGGATATCATCGGGCAATACATGCTGGCCGGGGCTATTGTGCTGCAGATAGTGGGTGCCTTCATCATTAAAAAAATCGTTACCATTGAAATGTAAGGAGGCGCTGCATGAACACTGTATTGAATTTCTATTATCAATTGATGGACAATGCCGGTTACTGGGCTGTTCTCGTTCTGACTTTCCTGGCGACCGCCCTTTTCATTTTAAGCATCTATTTTTATCTGACCCGCAAGTCCCGCGAGGAAAAGCGTCTGGAAAAGTTGGTCCCAGCCTCAAAAACACCCGTCAAACACAAGCCGAGGCTGCTGGATGCAGAGCAAGGCGGGTTTATCACTCGCTTCGCCAAACCGATTGACAACATCGTCTCCAGCCAGCCCGGAGCCCTGCATAAATCCATACGACTTCGCCTGATTCAGGCCGGATGGCGTTCCAATACAGCTTATTATAACTACATAACCGCCAAGGTTCTTATCGGCTTCGTTTTGCCTCTGGGATACCTGATTTCCCGGTTTTTCTTCACCTTCTCCCTGCAGGTCATCCTGCTGTGTCTGCTGCTGGCGGTTATCGGCTTCGGTCTGCCCGATACCATCCTGGGTTTCGCGATAAGAGCGCGGCAAAATCGCATTCTGCGGGCGCTGCCCGATGCCCTCGATCTGATGGTAGTCTGCGTCGAAGCCGGCCTTGGTCTGGACATGACTTTCCGCCGGGTGGGCGAAGAAATCAAGCCACTGTGCCGGGACCTCAGCGAAGAATTTTTCCTGACCAACCTGGAGATCCGCGCCGGCAAGCCGCGCAACGAATGCTTCAAAAATATGTCGTTGCGCACCGGTGTTGCCGAAGTGGGCAATCTGATGACCATCCTGATCCAGACCAGCCGTTTCGGCACCAGCCTCGCCAAAGCCTTGCGGATACATTCCGACGCCATGCGCATCAAACGCCGTCAGGTGGCCGAGGAAAAAGCCGCCAAATCAACCGTCAAGCTCATCTTCCCGTTGGTGTTCTTTATCTTTCCTGCAATCTTTGTTGTCCTGGTCGGACCGGGTGTGATAAGAATTGTTCGTGTTTTGTTCCCTGCAATGAGTGGAGGCTAAACACTTCTCCCAGGTCACTTATTGATTAATTACATTTCAGCCTTTATTTAATGCAAGCTATGTCTATACACTTCGAAGGAGGGACTTCATTGAAAACCTGGATAAGCATGTCTGTTATCTTGTTGATCGGCAGTATTACGGCATGCGCACCCGTGGCTGATCCCTACCACAGAAACGTTGCAAGATTTACAGTTCAGGAAAAAGGCGAGGACGCATACACCCGGGAAAGAATCGCCAATCTCCCTCCGGAGGAATTGACCGGAAAGGGCCTTTCCTATCTGAACCAAGGCAACCTCGAACTTGCCCGGCTGCATTTTTCCGCGGCCCTTCAAAAAAGGCCTGATGCCACTGCAGCGCTCGCCGGTTTGGGACAGGTATTCCTTGCCCGAGGCAGCGCACCGCAGGCCCGTGAAATCTTCAAGACGGTTCTGGAAAAAGATCCGCAGAACATGGCCGCGCAGATGGGGCTTGCCCGTATAGCACGCAGCCAGGGAGACTACCTCACCGCGCAAAAACTGCTGGAAACGCTCCAGTCAAATTATCCCGAGGCCCCTGCTGTTATCAGCGAACTGGCCATCACTTATGACAGCATCGGTCAGGACAAATTGGGCTTTGCGGAATCATTGCACCAGAAATTCATCTCCCTGCGGCCAGACAATCCGTCTGGTTACAATAATCTGGGGTTCAATTACCTGCTGCAGGGCCGCTACACGGATGCGATAACCCAGTTTTCCAGGGCCCTGGCCCTCGAACCCGCCAACACGCGCAGCAAAAACAATCTGGCGACAGCCTTTCTGCTCAACAACCAGGAAGTTCGCGCTTTGCAGCTCTTTGAAGACACCCTCGGCAAACCTGCTGCCTATAACAATATAGGCTATCTCTACATGACCCAGGGGAACTGGGACAAAGCGGAAAAAGCATTCAAAAAGGCCCTCGAACTGAATCCGGTGTTTTATCCGCGCGCCCAGCAGAACCTGGACAGACTCAACAGCCTGCGCTCCCAATCGGCACAATAAAACAAATGCAATCTACAATGACCGAAAAAAAAAATATCTCCGGAAGAATTGCAATCTTGCCGGACATTGCGGGGCTTTACGGTTTTATAACCTTTGCCCTGCTGATCCTTTTCGACAACGGCAAAGCTCTTGGTGATGGTGATACGCTGTGGCACATTGCTGCCGGTCAGCACATGCTCAAAACCAGAGCTATCCTTACACAGGATATTTTTTCCCACACGGCGTTCGGCAAACCATGGACCGCCCATGAGTGGCTTTCGGAAATCATCATGGCCTGGGTTCATCAGCATGGCGGCCTCATCGGCACGGTACTCTTCTTTTTCCTGATAGCCGCCCTGAGCTTCTGGCTGCTTTTTCGGATCGTATCCGCCGCTACCAACGACTGGATCGCCATACTCGCGGTGTCTGTCGCCCTGACCTTCTCCATGACACACATGCTCGCCCGACCGCATGTTTTCTCCTGGCTGTTCGGCGTCATCGTTCTATACGCCCTGCAGAAACAGGGTCGATGGCTTTGGATCCTGCCGCCGCTTACAGCCCTGTGGGCCAACCTGCACGGAGGTTTCATTCTGGGGCTGGCCCTGCAGGGACTGTTTCTCGGCGGGATACTGCTGGATGACTTTTTTACGGAACAACCTTTCAGCTTCAAAACAACCTTTAAGACGATCCGCCGGCCAGCCACCTTTATGCTTCTGTCCGTCCTGGCAGCCGGGATCAATCCTTTCGGTTTCAGCCTCTATCTGTTTCCTTTTCATGTAGCCAGCGATGTTTTTGCCCGGGGCATTGTGGAATGGCTGCCACCGAATTTTCAGGAACAGTGGCTCTACCGAATTTACCTGCTTATTGTTCTTCTTTTTATGTCGCTCAAATCCGCTCCAACCAACTGGACAGATCGGCTGTTCGTCCTGTTTTTCATCAATGCTTCATTAACACACCAGCGCTACATGGGCATAGCATCGGTTTTTATCTGTCCGTATTTTGCGCGAATGCTCCAGTCCTCTATCCGAGTCGCATCCCCCTTTCGTCCCGCGACCAAAGAGGGCGCGCAGCTTCCGACTTCACCCCTGAGCGGGCCGCTGGCCATCATCATAACCGCCGTTATCCTTTGCATGCTGGCCGGCTCTTCCTACACCGGGGCTCGCCAAGTGCTGGGGACATTTATGCCCCTGCCCGAATCCAGCCATCCGACCAAGGCCGTTGCCCATCTGAATCAGACGACCCGACCGGAAGGAAATATGTTCAACCACTATGCGTGGGGAGGCTACCTGATCTATGCCCTCGATCCGGCACAGAAGGTTTTTATCGATGGACGTGCTGATATGTACGGTGAGGAAATTTTCGAGGATTACCGGAAGATAATATCCCTGGATAAGGACGCCGAAAAACTTTTAAAAAACTATGGCATCGATTGGGTTCTGTTCCCGTTCGATTCGGCTCTTGTAAGATATTTGAAGGCAACAGGTAAATGGCAGGAGATCTATTCGGATGGCGAAGCTTCAATTTTGCGACGGCTGACATTGAATTCGCCGTAATTTCCCCGCAGGGCATTCCGGCGGATCACCAGCAGATCTCGCAGCATGCGCGCCGAATCAATAACGGGATGGACTTTACTGTCCGGAGAATTCAGCCACCGCACGCCGATCTCCCGAATCACCAGGCCGCGTTTGCGTGCCAGGAAAAGAACCTCGACGTCAAAACCAAAACCGTCGATTCTGCAATCCCTGAAAAGATCCATCGCCGCCGCCCGGGTAAAAAGCTTGAAACCACACTGGGTATCAAAAATGCCTGGAGTGGCAAGCAGTTGCACGAACTTGTTGAAGGTTTTGCCCATCAATACCCGGTAAAGCGGCTGGCGTTTCTCGATCACGGTCTGCCTGGCGGCTCGCGACCCGATCGCCACATCCGCCCCGGTCTCCAGTGCTTCGCGCAGCTTCAGCACTTCCTCAACAGGAGTGGAAAGATCCGCGTCACTGAACAGAACCAGTTCCCCTGTGGTAGCAAGCACTCCGGTACGCACAGCGTAACCCTTACCGCGGTTTGTTTCATAACGAATCAAACGGATGCCACGATGACCCTCGGCAAAGGAGACCACAAAATCCGCAGTACCGTCCGAACTGCCATCATCCACAACGATTATTTCAAAAACAGGGAAGATTTTCTGAATGCGCTCCCACAAGACAGGCAGAGTATTCGGCAATCTTTTCCCCTCGTTATAGGCGGGAACCACAACGGAAATTTTCATCACTGGAAAGGTCATCAATCCCCCTTCAAAATAATCCGAGGTTCAAAATAGTGACATACAGATAGCAATTCTAAATACTTTACCTGCATTGATAGAATCATATAGCAAAAAATGCTAATGGCAATAATGTATTCAACAATACATACGTTTTACTCCCGGCACTGATGGTCAGGTTGATTCTTCTAAAGAGTATGATATTCTTCCAAACCATTATATAAAGAATTTATCATATATCAAAAAAACACTTTCATAATCAGCTACTTTTTACGATTGTCCACATATCATGATAGGGGTAAGGAATGAAAAAAAAAGCCCTTAAGTTAGTAGACACTGAAAAGTCCATTAAAATAATGGACTATTCTCTTATATTTGCAATTTTTTCTTCGTTTTTATTAAAATTTCACTTGATATTAAATCAAAAAATTGCCTGGGATGAATTTTATTTTCTTTCAAAGGTTTTTCTTTATAAAGAGGGAACCCTTTCTGAACCATTTCAGAATTTTCATGTTCACCTTCTTCAATGGGTTGATACAGTCTCTAAAAATGAAATAAGTCAGGTCATCTTTGCACGATCCGCACTCTTTGTATTTTTTATTTTATCGGGGATATTGATATACAAAATATCTCAACATTTCATGACCAGAACCGGCGCGCTGTTTGCGGTTTTTTGCTGGCTTGCTTTTTCGAATGTCATCGAGCATGGAGCCAGCCTGAGATACGATTCTTTTTGTTCGTTTTTTTTCCTTCTGGCTTGTCACTCACTTCTAAAAAAATCAGGGAAAAAATATTGGGCCGCCATCGCTGGAGTGGCAATGGGCGTTTCCCTTTTGGTATCTCTCAAAGCGGCCATTCACGTCATTGCCCTTATCACTCTTTTGGCCGGGTTTTGGCTGATCAAATCCGAAAAAGCCCCTACCCTATGGGAAACCGTTTCATTTTTAACCTTTATGATCGTTACTTTTGCTACGGGATTTTTGATTCACAAAGGATTGCTACATCCGCCTGTCCAACCTGTCTCCCAAAATTTTGTCTCCCATGCATCCTCCAAAGCAATCATATTCAATACATTCTTTCCACAATTGGGATATTTTTCGGATACGTTACGAAAAAATCCGGTTGTCTGGTGGCTTTTGGCAGTAGGGGTTTTCTACGTACTGTTCGATTTCAAAAAAAACAATCAAAAAGAGCAACTTATCGCCCTCGCTTTTCTTGTACCTCTCTGCTCTCTGCCTTTTTACCGCAATGCCTTTCCCTATTTTTACACGTTTATCATGGCACCGGCATGTCTATTCTGTGGCATTTTACCCAACCGTATGCTTCAGGACTTTCGGGCCTCCAAATCCATAGGCCTGCTTTTTATTGTCGCGCTCCTTTTTCTGTCGGTCGCCGTTGGTGCCGGGTTTCATTTCAAAAAAGCTATCCAGCAAACCAATCATTCACAAGCACAACTCTTCACGGTTATACACCGGATGTTCCCCCAACCTGTTCACTATATTGATGGTTGCTCTTCTGTCTCATCCTTCCCTCAAGTCGGATTTTTCATGAGTACCTGGGGTTTTGAAAATTATCTTTCCCAGGGAAGGCCAATTTTCAGAAAAATACTCATAGAAACAAGACCGGAGTTCCTGTTGGCAAATACGCCTCACCTCGACCTTGATATCCCAAGAAATATAGAATTTTTCAAATACAATCACGATTTTTTCGAGGAAGATACGAAAACGTTGAGGGACAACTTTGTGAATTTCTGGGGAATGGTCTGGCTACCTGGCAAGAATTTTTATTTCAAAAGCAAAGATGAACAGCATCATTTTGAAATACTCATCCCAGGTTTATACAGCATCCATGGTAAGAGCGATATTTATATCGATGGAAAACACTATCAAGACAATGATAAATTATATTTATCTCAAGGATTCCATAAAATAGAGACCGGAACAGGCAAACAGAGTATAAAAATTCTTTGGGCAAAACTGAATTTCATCCCCGAAGAACGGCCACCGGAAATATCCACTTTTTACGGATTCTGATAAGAGAAAGTACATGAAATAAACCTGACTTAGTGGCGTTCTGAACATCTTTGGATGGAGGTTTTTACTGGTGAAGCTCATCATCCAGATCCCCTGCTACAATGAAGCCGATACCTTGCCCGCCACTCTCGCTGCGCTGCCCCGGGATCTGCCCGGGTTCGATTGCGTCGAATGGCTGATCATAGATGACGGTTCCCACGACGATACAGTCGAGGTGGCCAAAGCTCACGGCGCTGACCACGTTATACGCCACACCCGCAACCAGGGCCTTGCTCAAGCCTTTATGAGCGGATTGGATGCATGCCTTCGCCTCGGGGCCGATATCATTGTTAACACGGATGCGGACAATCAATACAATGCGGACGATATTGTGCCTCTGACAGTTCCGATTCTGGAACATCGTGCCGAAATTGTTATTGGCGCTCGTCCGATTGCATCGATAGAGCATTTCTCTACCGTTAAAAAGTTCCTACAGAAAATAGGCAGTTGCGCAGTGAGAATGGCGAGCAAAACGGATATTCCTGATGCTCCCAGTGGTTTTCGCGCCATGAGCAGGGCTGCGGCTCAACGCCTGATCGTTTTCAACGATTATACCTATACATTGGAAACCATCATTCAAGCTGGCCAGAATAACATGGCCATAACCTCCATACCCATCCGCGTCAACAAAGATCAGCGCCCCTCCCGCCTGGTTAAAAGTATTCCCTCGTATGTTAAAAGGAGCGTCAGCACAATTGTTCGAATATTTGTTGTCTATCGTCCATTAAGATTTTTCAGTACTATTGGTCTTATACTTTTTTTCGCAGGCTTTCTAATCGGCCTTCGCTTCCTCTGGTTCTATATCGGCGGTACGGGAGATGGACACATTCAATCACTGATCCTGGCTGCCCTGCTCATGGGTATGGGGTTTCAAACCTTTCTGATCGCTTTCGTTGCTGACTTGCTGGCTGCGAATCGAAAACTCCTTGAAGACATACGTTACCGTCTCCGTGTCGGATTGGAAAGTGAGGGACCGAGCATTAAAAAAGAGTCCCATAAGCAGGAGTGCTGATCGGTATGAAGGTTTCGAATGGGCTGATTGAGAAAGGGGTTGTTGTCGGCAACGTCTATGACAAGTATGGTGCCCGCAACCTTTTGGTTCGAAGCATCATGGCAGGCTTTTCCCGCAATCTGGAGGCGATGGTCAGCCAGGCATCGCCCGACACCATTCATGACGTGGGATGCGGTGAAGGGTACTGGGTACTCAAATGGATCCACGAAGGCTGTGCTGCGCGAGGCACCGACTTTTCTTCCCAAGTGATCCAAATAGCGCAATCCAATGCAGTCGAGCGGGAGATCTCTCCTTCAGTATTCGAAACTCGCAACATTTTTGATCTTGCCCCTATACAAGATCGTGCCGACCTTGTTGTGTGTTGCGAAGTCCTCGAACATCTTGAACATCCTGCAGATGCCTTGCGCATCCTTGCCACGATTGTCGATAGATATCTGATCCTCAGTGTCCCCCGGGAGCCTGTTTGGCGTATCCTCAATCTTCTTCGAGGAAAATATGTAACAGAGATGGGCAACACGCCAGGCCACATTCAGCACTGGTCTAAAAAAGGATTCATGGATTTGGTGGCCGGATACTTCCAAATAGTCGACGTAAGAACACCCCTCCCCTGGACGATGCTGCTGTGTCGTCCTCTCTGCTGAATCCCCATGGATATGACCCCGGCTCTTAAACGCAGCGTTCACTGGCTTGGTATCTGTCTCAGCGTGGCCGCCACCACCTTTGTTTTGATGCGTTTGCGCAATTACTATCAAACCTTCAGTTTGTCGGATTACGATAGTTTTTTTTGGATTGCCATCATCGGCCTTGCGCTAGTTTACGGAATAGCCAATATTTTGCTTGGCCTGGCTTGGTGGGCGGTGCTCAGGCAACTTGGCATAAGCACCACGCATCGATGGGCAATAAAAACCTATGGCTTGACGCAATTGGCAAAATACGTTCCCGGTAATATTTTCCACCTCGCCGGAAGGCAGATCATTGGCATTGCAGAGGGCCTGCCGGGGCTGCCACTGGCAAAATCAGCCATATGGGAACTGGTGTTTCTCATCCTTGCCGGCGCACTGACTGGCAGTCTGGCTATTCCATGCCTGCTTTACGAATTCAGTACCAAAGCATCCATCATAGCTTTTACCTGCGCGGTTTGTGTCCTTGTTTTCGGGATATCGCGAAGCTTGGGTGCGTGGTTTGCCCGGGCATTCATTCTGCACTGCGTATTTCTTGTTATATCTGGACTGGTGTTTGCCGGAATAATCAGTTTGCTCGTCAACAATCCCCGCTTTCTGCTTTGGCCTGAATTGTGGGGAGCTTTCATCCTGGCGTGGCTGGCAGGGTTGGTAACGCCGGGAGCCCCGGCCGGAGCAGGGATTCGGGAATGGGTGCTGATCCTTCTTTTAAATAAAACGATCGGTGAAAATATCCTTTTGCTGGCAATCGTACTGGGCAGATTAACGACGGTCATTGGCGATATGGCATTTTTTTCATATGCCTTTGTTCTCAAAAAACAGACAGCCTTTCCTGAGAGTTCCGGCACCGATTAAGGCGTGCTGGACATGCAGCAAAAGGTGCCGCGGGACGAGAACACATCCAGCATCATCAGCGTAGGGCAGATACAAAAAAACCCCTCCAGCAACCTGAAGAGGCCAAGCGCCACCGATAGCAAAAACCGACAACTCAGTGCCGGGAAACAATCCTATCACATACCCCGCCCTGCCCTGCGTTCCACTCCGCGGTAACAGCCTGCATTCGACCGGCCGCGCACGGGGTCGCGGCCGACCAGGACCGGACCGGAGGATCTCCAGAAAATTTCTACTTTGTTAGCACCGATAAGACGATCGAGATAGCTGTCTTTAACCCGATCGTAGGTC
>Ga0265295_1006963_pt1 | contig 13321 bp, 9 predicted proteins | sample Munlansysbiofilm_FD_192503 | JGI IMG/M metagenome (GOLD analysis project Ga0265295, IMG submission 192503) | Leachate microbial communities from a municipal landfill in Southern Ontario, Canada - Methane capture system biofilm | ecosystem: Engineered > Solid waste > Landfill > Unclassified ... | reverse complement strand
AAACTGACAATATTGTTATAAGCTTCTTCTAAAAACCAACCTTCAAGGATGAGTGAACCATTCGCGACGATTGGCATCGTATCCACTCGCGCCGTGAAGACTGACTCTAATGTGGCGTCACAATGCGTGATGAAATGAACCCAATGTGGATCGTTAGGAACTTCGGAACCCGATGAGTCAGTTAACGATGTTGAATCGCCACTTAAAGTCGTGTCGCCACTCGTGTCGTCAGAACCGCAAGCCGCTAATACAAAGACAAGCGGAAGAAGGATTAAGGCATTAATTTTTGATTTATTCATTTTTATTACCGCTATTGATAGCATTATAGCAAGTAAACAATTATTCATAAATACTAATTTGTCATGTGTCTTAAATATATTATTTAATTTTTCATATTTTTAGTATAATGAAACCAATACGCATGTAAACAGGAACCGACTTATGAAAATCATCTCGAAAATTGCCGTTCTTATTACAACCATTGTTGGCATTATTACGCCCTTGAAAAGCAGTGAAGTTATCGCCACAGATGTAAGTCCTAGCATTATTGTTCATTATCGCGGTGATTATGCAACTCCTTATATTCATTATTGGGATGCCGTGCCGAATACTTTACCAGGAACTGGATGGCCTGGTGAAATATTAATTAAAGATAGTGGCAGCGACTGGTACACAAAAAGTTTTCCTGATTTAACATCGATAAAATTAATTTTTAGCAACAATGGTTCGCCACAAACGGGCGACATGCAAAGAGCGACTGGTGAGTGGTGGTTTGAAGGAAGCGGCTCTGGCGGTAAATGGTATAGTCAAGATCCAGATACAATCGAAGATCCGGAATTCGAAAATACTGGTTTAATTAATATTCACGTTAAATCAACTGGTTCGGTTCCAAAAATTCGTTATTACGGAAGCGAACCGAGCGGCGTTGTCACAAGTGCGCCGATTAATATGCTTTCGGAAACAAACGGCTGGTATCGATATAACTTTAATAAGTTAAATAGCATTAAAGCCAAGTTCACGATTGGAGCTTCAGAAACGGCCGAATACACGTTCACCAATGGCGAATGGTATTTAAAAGATGGTGTTTTAACCGACTTCAGGCCTAAAGAAGGTTCGAGTCGTGGCAATGATTTCCGTGAGGAGACGATTTATTTTGTTATGACTGCTCGGTTTTATGATGGCGACCCATCCAATAATGTCCATTGCTGGGATGATGGAAAAGCCAATAACCCAGATAGTGATCCGGCTTGGAGAGGCGACTTTAAAGGCTTAATCGAAAAACTTGATTATATCAAAGCTTTAGGCTTTTCAGCTATTTGGATTACCCCGGTCGTTGAAAATGCTTCTGGTTATGACTATCATGGCTATCACGCAATTGATATGTCGCAAGTTGACCCTCGCTTAGAAGTTCCGGGGGCGACTTATCAAGATTTAATTAATGCCGTCCATGCCAAGGATATGAAAATTATACAAGATGTCGTTTTTAATCACTCCGGCAACTTTGGCGAAGAAAATCTTTTCCCGATGTTTGAAAAAGATTATACAAAAGCTGATGAAGTCGATAATTTGAAAATTACTGATCCCTATAAGGTTTTACCAGATGACTACGCCTCTTTAAGTGGCGACCGTCAATATAGTTCGCGCATTAACGCGATGAAGGAAGACATGAATGACTTCCGCCACATCTATCACCACGAAAAAAGTATGGGTTATGAACAATATATCGAACAAACCGGACAAATTGCCGGTGACTGTGTCGACTTAAATACCGAGAACCCATATGTCACGAATTATTTAATTGATGCTTATAATCGCTATATTGATATGGGCGTTGACGGTTTTAGAGTCGATACGGCAAAGCATATTTCACGGCTTGTCTTTGACAAAGTGTTTAATCCCGCCTTTCAGGCGCGTGGCGGCGATAACTTCTTTATGTTCGCTGAAGTGTGCACTCGGGTAAGAGAAGTATGGAATCACGGACAACCCGCTGACTCTGCTCCTTTTTATACTTGGAAAGAACAAAAAGACTATCCGTGGTCAACAATGGAAGAAAGAGCAGCCTCCGCGGAAGCAAACTGGTATGACAATCTTTCGACTTGGAATCAGCCAACAAGCAATAATCATTATCTAAATGGCAATAATTACCGCGCTGTTGATTACAGTAAGAAGAGCGATCTTAATGTCATCGACTTCCCGATGCATTGGAACTTTAAAAATGCGTGGGATGCCTTCAATATTGCAAAGGGAAACGATCACGTTTACGCTGATGCGACATGGAATGTCACTTACGTAGACTCTCATGACTATGCCCCTGATGGCGCCCCCGAAGGCGAAAGATTTAATCAGCCACAAGATGTTTGGGCTGAAAACCTCGCTTTGATGTTTACTTTTAGAGGCGTTCCAAGCATCTACTACGGAAGCGAAATTGAATTCCAAAAAGGCAAACGGATTGACGTTGGCCCTAACGCACCATTAAGTGATACGGGACGCGCCTACTTTGGCGATCATATTGCCGGAAGCGTGACTGCGACTGATTTTGGTAAGTACACCAATGCTAGCGGTGCCGTGGCAAATACTCTTAATCATCCTTTAGCTAAACATATTCGGACCTTAAATCTTATTCGTCATGCCGTTCCTGCATTGCAGAAGGGACAGTATTCGACTGATGATGTTAGTGGTGGCCTAGCGTATAAGCGCCGTTTCACTGATAGCACGACTGATAGTTTTGCCTTAGTCGCTGTTTCTGGAGGAGCAACGTTTAATAACATTCCTAACGGTACTTATGTCGATGCCGTCACCGGTGACACCAAGAATGTTTCTGGTGGCAGTTTATCAATCTCAATGTCTGGTAAAGGCAATGTTCGCGTCTATGTCTTAAGCACTGGCTTAACTCCTGCTCCGGGCAAGGTGGCCGAATATGGTAATTACATTCGTTAGATAAATCTATTTTTGGTCTAAATCACTTGTGATATTGTTTTCATTGCTATTGAAATAGCGCGATAAACAAGTTAATATATTGAAGTTGTTTAGACCACTTGGGGCTGTAGCTCATCTGGGAGAGCGCTTCCATGGCATGGAAGAGGTAGCGAGTTCGATCCTCGTCAGCTCCACCAAGTACACGAAAAGACCTCCTTCACGGGAGGTTTTCTTTATTGCATTTTATGGTCTAGAAATATATATTGAATTTGCTAGGGCGAATATAAAAAGTCTTATCTATAATCAAACTGTTTTAGAAGGCGTGGGTATGACCTTTCCTCAAACCAAAACCATTCTCGAAAATGGTAAAGTTAGTGGCGTCACGGCAACGGATGTTTTTAAATACTTAATTTAAAGCGTGTTTGTGGAGTTCAATTTAGATAAAATCGTGATTTAATCAGAAACACATATTCATATGCTGACATAAATTGCCAAGCTTGTTAATAAAGGAAATAAGTATGACAAACTTCCAATTACTAGTGTACGAAGCGACAAAAAAGATACCTTTTGGCAAGGTCGCGACTTATCAAGATATTGCAATCATGATTGGTCGGCCAAAAGCCGTGCGGGCCGTAGGTAATGCCCTTCACCATAATCCGACGATGATTGTCATACCTTGCCACCGAGTTGTTAACGCCCAAGGCGGATTAGCAAAGAACTTTGGCTATGATGGTCCAGAAGGACAAAGGACGTTACTTGAAAGCGAAGGCATCATTGTCGAGCATTATCACGTCGATTTAAAGATTTACCGTGCTTTTACTTTGTAAATATTACATTTTATGAGTGTTGGCTTTGGTTAATGATGTCAAAAAATGGTAAAATAATTATGTTATGGATAAATTACATATTAAATCAGAAGTTGAATCCTTAAAAAGAGTGCTTGTTCATCGTCCTGGACAAGAGTTATCAAACTTAACACCGAAGTATTTGCAAGAACAATTGTTTGATGATATCCCCTGGCTTTTAGAAGCCCAAAAAGAGCACGATGCGTTTGTTAGCGTTCTACGAAATAACAAAGTCGAAGTTGTTTATCTTGTTGATTTGGTTTCTGAAGCCATCGCTGACAAAAAAGTACGGAAACTTTTCATAGAGCAGTTCATTATTGAATCATATATTAATAACCCATTGACGATTCATAAGATGCGAGATTATCTTTTTTCGTTAGAAGCAAAAGAATTAATTAGAGTGACGATGGCTGGTATCCGTAAATCACAATTGCCTGGCTATAAAAAAGAATCCCTTCGTTCGTACATTGAAGATTATCCGTTTGTCACCGATCCGATGCCAAACCTTTATTTCACTCGCGATTGCGCTTGCGCAATTGGCGGCGGCGTTTCTATTAACCGTATGAATAACGAAGTTAGACGGCGCGAAGCGATTTATATCGATTTTATTTTTACTCACCACCCTGATTATAAAGACACAAAGCAATTTTATGAGCGTGAAGAAACATCTTCGCTTGAAGGCGGTGATGTCATGGTTTTAAGTGATAGTGTTATTGCCATTGGTATAAGCGAACGAACTGAGCCGGATGCTATCGAAGTCTTGGCCAAGCGTTTGTTCTTAGAAGGGAATTGGCAGATCGTTATCGCCATCAATCTCCCCAAGCAAAGAACGTTCATGCATCTTGATACTGTCATCACGCAAGTAAGTGACAATATGTTTGTTGCCCATCATGAATTTATCGATAAAATCGATCACTTTGTGATTAAACCTGGACAGAAGCCAAATACATTAAGGATTATTCCATATAAAGATAAACTAACAAGAACCTTTTCAAAGTATTTAAATCGTTCAATTACCTTTATTCCCTGTGGTGGAAATGATGCCGTTGCCAGCGACCGCGAGCAGTGGAATGATGGGGCCAACACTCTTGCTCTTGAATCAGACAAAGTTATTGTTTATGCCCGCAATACGATCACTAACGAAATTTTAAAAAGCCATGGCGTTGAAGTCATTGCCATTCGTAGTAGCGAACTGGCCCGTGGACGCGGTGGACCGCATTGTATGAGCATGCCGCTATACCGAAAGTAAGAGCGTTAATGCGCTTACATGACGTCGTTTCACTAAAGTGATAGAAAAAACACTGTTGCTCGGTTAAAATAAATAAGGATAAATATTCCAAAGGAGAAATATAAATGTCAAAAATCAAATCTGTCTTTGCGCGCGAAGTTATCGACTCACGTGGCAACCCAACGATTGAAGTTGAAGTCCAGACTTACTGCGGCGCGTTTGGCCGTGCAATCGTCCCAAGTGGCGCCTCGACCGGCGAACGCGAAGCCCTCGAATTACGCGATGGCGATAAGAAACGTTTCGGTGGCAAAGGTGTTTTAAAAGCCGTAGAAAACGTTAACAAGGTTCTTGCTCCAGCCATGGTTGGCATGGATGTCAGAGAACAAAAAGTTATCGATGCGAAATTGCTTGCTCTTGATGGCACCAAATTTAAATCAAATCTCGGCGCGAATGCTCTTCTAGGCGTTTCATTAGCTGCTGTAAAATGTGCCGCTGATTTTAATCATGTCCCACTTTATGAACAAATTGCTCTTAATGCCGGCGAAGTTGGTGTCACCTTACCGGTTCCGATGATGAACGTCATTAATGGTGGTTCCCATGCGGACTCCTCCGTTGATTTCCAAGAATTCATGATTATGCCTGTTGGCGCACCAAGCGTCCGCGAAGCTATTCGTTGGGGTGCGGAAATTTTCCACGAACTGAAGAAAGTTCTTAAGAAGATGGGCCATGTTACCGCCGTTGGTGATGAAGGCGGATTTGCTCCAAACCTTTCTTCAAATGAAGAACCATTAGAAGTTATCGTCGAAGCAATTAAAAACGCCGGCTATGTGCCTGGCAAAGATGTTGTCTTAGCTATGGACGTTGCCGCCAGTGAATTTTATGATGAAGCAACTGGCACCTACAATCTCAAAAAGAGCGGGCAAGGCGTCAAAACTTCGGAAGAGATGATTGCCTGGTATGAAAAGATGATTGAGAAGTTTCCAATCGTTTCCATCGAAGATGGTTTAGGCGAAAAAGACTGGGCGGGTTGGAAGAAGTTAACCGAGGCCCTCGGTGATAAGATTCAGCTTGTCGGTGACGATTTATTCGTCACTAATCCTTCAATCTTAAAAGAAGGTATTGACAAAGGTATTTGTAACTCCATTCTTATTAAGCTTAACCAAATTGGTACATTATCCGAAACCCTTGATGCAATTAGAATGGCTAAAGCCGCTAATTACACGAATGTTATCTCGCATCGTTCTGGTGAGACTGAAGATACAACGATTGCTGATTTAGCTGTCGCAGTAAATGCTGGTCAAATTAAAACGGGTTCAATGTCAAGAACTGACCGGGTTGCCAAATACAACCGTTTGATGAGAATCGAAGAAAGACTCGGCGCTAAAGCCAAGTTCCCTGGTTTTGAAGCTTTCAATAATTTTAATAAATAACTAATATATGTTCTTATCTTTGACCCAAGGGGACTGGCTAATCCTCATTATTGGTTTATCGATGCCATTTGTTGGCACTGCTTTAGGTGCCTCAATGGTCATTTTCGCCAAAAATGGTATTAAGCCTTGGCTCCAAAAGATTCTTTTGGGTTTCGCTTCTGGTGTCATGGTGGCCGCTTCGATTTGGTCACTAATCATTCCTTCTTTAGAAGCCGAAGTCAATGGTGGCATTGTTGCCGCTGTGATTGGCTTTGCTTTAGGAATGGGATTCTTACTCTTACTTGATACCGTCATTCCTCATTTACACATTAATAGTAATCAGCCTGAAGGGGTTAAGACGAAGAAAATTAACCGCACTTCGATGATGGTGTTTGCCGTCGCCCTGCATAATATTCCCGAAGGAATTGCTGTCGGCGTGACATTTGCTGGAGCTTTAACCGGAAATGCTGGAATTACTTTTATGGGTGCTTTGGCCCTTGCGATTGGTATTGCCATTCAAAACTTTCCGGAAGGAGCGATTGTTTCTTTACCCTTAAGACTTGAAGGTCACTCGCGCACAAAGTCTTTTTTAATCGGTGGATTAACTGGTATTATCGAACCAATCGCCGCGATTATTACGATTCTACTGACGGAGCTAATGGTGCCAATCCTTCCTTATTTACTCTCTTTTGCGGCCGGTGCGATGATTTATGTTGTCATTGAGGAATTAATTCCTCAGTCGCAAGAAGGCGAACATTCAAACCTGGCGACGGTTGGCTTTATGGCTGGCTTCATCATCATGCTTTTACTTGATTTTCTTATTGGCTAAAAGGTACGTATTTTTATAAAAATATCACTCTTCGGAGTGATTATTTGTTTATAATTAGATTATGAATAACAAAGATTTTATTCCTGAACAAATAAAGCAATTGTCTTTAAATAAGAAACTTAAACTTCTTTATGGTGATGGCTTTTGGAAAGTTCGTGGTGTCGAAGAACTTGAATTAGAACCGTTTTATGTTAGCGACGGACCTCACGGTTTACGTAAGCAAGTCGAAAAAGGCGATCAAATCGGAATTATGCCGGCTTACCCGGCGACGTGCTTTCCGACTGCCGCAATGTTAGCCTGTTCTTTTGACGAGCATTTAATTCATGAGATGGGGCAAGCCATTGCCAAAGAGGCTTTACATCAGCAGGTTGCTGTTGTGTTGGGTCCGGGCGTCAATATTAAGCGTAATCCTTTGTGCGGACGTAATTTTGAATACTTTTCCGAAGACCCATTACTTTCCGGGAAGATGGGTGCGGCGTTTATTAGAGGCGTTCAAAGTCTTGGTGTTGGCACGTCGTTAAAACACTATGCCGCGAATAATCAGGAGACAAACCGTTTAACAATTAATGCCGTCATCGACTCAAGAGCCCTTCGTGAGATATATTTAAAACCATTTGAAATTGCAGTGAAGGAAGCTAGACCATATACGATTATGTGCTCTTATAACCGCATTAACAAAACGTATTCCAGCGATAACCGCTGGCTCTTAACTGATGTCTTAAGAAATCAATGGGGATATCAAGGAATGGTGGTCACTGACTGGGGTGCAATCAATGATGATTTTATCGCCCGGAAAAGCGGTACCGATTTAGAGATGCCCGGTATCGGAAGACGCGATAAGAATTTGATGCGCGGAATTAAAAAAGATCTACTAAGTGAAGACGACGTAAATGTCTGCGTCACGAACATATATAACCTTCATCATAAAATTAAAAATATTAAGTATAGCGAAGATTGTGATTATGATGCTCATTTTAATTTAGCTCGCAAAATCGCTGCGGAAAGTTCTATTTTACTTAAAAATGACGGCATTTTGCCATTAAAAAACTTTGTTAACGTTGCGATTCTCGGGTCTTTTGCTTCTTCTCCACGTTATCAAGGCACAGGAAGTTCAAAAGTTAATCCGTACAAATTGATGTCTTTTAAGCAAGCATTAGAGGAAGAAAAACATCCGTTTGATTATGCATTGGCTTATCAGGAAAATAATGATGAGGTTAATGAAAACCTCGAACATGAAGCTCTTGAATTAGCAGAGCAAAAAGATGTCGCGATCATTTTCGCTGGTCTCCCTGATGCTTATGAAAGCGAAGGTTTCGACCGCGAAAAAATGAGCTTACCGGATTCACATTTGTCATTAATTGAAAAGGTTGTGAAATTAGGTAAAAAAGTTATCGTCGTCTTATCGGGAGGATCGGTGATGGAACTGCCATTTGGCGACGACGTTAATGGCTTGCTTTTAACCTATCTAGCCGGCGAAGCATGCGGCCCGGCCATTCTTGATGTCCTGCTTGGCCGTGTCAATCCATCTGGAAAGCTTTCCGAAACTTGGCCTTTATCTTATTTCGACTCACCATCGGCGAATAATTTTCCTGGTGATGACACGAATGTATTTTATAAAGAAAGCATTTATATCGGATATCGATATTTCGATACGATCAATTTAGAAGTTCGTTATCCCTTTGGCTATGGTCTTTCATATACGACGTTTGAATATAAAAACCTTGATTTAAAATATGAGTTTGTTGATGAAAAGATTCGTTATGTTATTTGTTTTGATATTACGAACACTGGACAAGTTTTTGGCCAGGAAGTGGCTCAGCTTTATGTCGCAAGCTCGGCGAAGGGAGTTTATAAACCAAGTCACGAACTAAGAGGTTTTACTAAAGTAAAGTTGGAGCCTCAAGAAACAAAACGTGTGAGTATTAGTCTTAATCAAGATGACTTAAAAATTTTTGATCTCACGACTCATGAATATCTTCTCGAAAAAGGCGAATATGTCTTCGAGGTAGGTGCTTCCTCGCGCGATATAAGACTTAGCAAAAAAGTGATGGTCGAAGGTGAAGATGCGAGTTACTTAATCGATGATGATCTAGCGACTTACTATCAGCCCAATCACCCGCTTACTATTAGCGATGCTCAATTTGAACAAATCTTACAAGACAAAATACCCAAGAGAAAAAACCGCAAGCAGAGACCTTACACAAAAAACTCGACTCTAAGCGATATTGAAAATACACTTGTGGGGAAAATCATCACCAAAGTTTTATACAAAATGGCCGATAAGATGAAAGGCGAAGATATCGAGGCGACGCGGAAGATGTTTATCAAAAGCGCCGTGACGATGCCGCTTCGTGGTTATACGATGTCGGGTATGTTAAGTAATGGAGCAATCGATGGTATCGTCCATATGGCGAATCGCAGGTTTTTACGCGGTTTATGGTGTATGATATTTAAGGGAAAGTAATATGCCACAAACAATCCGAGGACTTATTATTGCCGGCATTGTGTTAATCCTCTTGATTATCATCATTTCGGCAGTTGTTAATCTAATGTTCAAATTAGTACTGAATAGACGTGGAGACGGTTCGCCGGCTCTTCGATTCTTACAAAGCGAAGATTTTCCGGGCCTATCCAGTGATCCAATTCAATTTCTTGGTGATAAAAAGCAAGTTTTGCGTGGTTTTTTGTATTATCAAAAGAATTTTAAGACATTTAAAGAACTCGTCATTTTTACTCACGGAATCGGTGCGGGTCATACGGCGTACACGACCGAAATCAATCGCCTTGCTCAAGAAGGATTTCTCGTCCTCGCTTATGACTATACTGGATGTATGCTTAGTTCGGGAAAAGCGATGAAGAGCATTATCCAACCCTTAGTCGATTTAGAATATGCTTTACGCTATGTCGAATCAAGAACTGACTTAAAGGATTTAAAACGCTACATGGTGGGACATTCATGGGGAGGCTTTGTGGCAATGAACAGTGTTCTTATAAACAAACACCGGATTGATAAAGTCGTCTCGATATCTGGTTTTCTTTCGCCGACACTGATTGCCGTCAGCAATCGCCCCATATTAAAAATCTTTTACCCCTTCCTTTATATGCATGGCTTTTGGCGCTACGGCCGTTATGCGACATATAATGGGATCAAAGCGGTCAAGAAAGCAACAATTCCCATGCTGTTTGTTCATGGCCAAAACGATACTATTATTCATCCTAAAGACGCCATCGACAAAATTCGAAAAATCGCCGTTAACAAAGAACATATTGAAGTGCTATATGTCGAAAATCGCGGTCACTCACCCTTCTTATCTGAACAAGCCGAGAAGTATTTAAGACAAGTAATGAAAGATAAGGGAATCGATAACCCCAAGGCCCCGGTCCTTGATTACGAAATCGACTATCAACTCATTACCGAAGAAGATGAAACGGTGATGAAACAAATCGTTGCCTTTCTCAAGAATTAAAGTTGCACATTCGCTTCTATCATTTATACTAATAAATGCACGGTGATGGCGGAAATGGCAGACGCGTTAGATTCAGGTTCTAATGGTTAACACCTTGTGGGTTCGAGTCCCATTCACCGTACCAATTGAAGAGCATTGGTCTGTTACACAAGCGATTTATTAATCGCCTAAAGTATTAGACCTTTTTTATAAAAAAAGAGATTTTTCGCCCTTTATTCTCTTTTTCAAAACTCAAGTAATTATTTTTCTTTCTTAAGAGATTGAATATTGAAATTTTGATTCGCAACACAGCGCACGATTACTTTATGATTTACCGATTATCCTGCCATTTACACGATATCCCTTTTGCTTACACGATTATATGGAGTTAAAGGCATTTAGATTGATGCAAACACACACATAACAACAAGTATATTATTAGTAACGTGCAATAATTAAACCAATAAAAATCAAAAAACGTGCAAAATGAATTTATTAAAAAATCAAAAAGCGTGTATAATAACGTTGGAAGAGGTGATCTTGATGAAGCTAGAGCGTAAGATATATGACAAATTGCTTTCATGGAAAAATGAAAATGGCAAAACAGCTTTATTGATCGAAGGTGCAAGACGTGTTGGAAAAAGTACAGTTGTAGAGGCTTTTGCAAAAAAAGAATACAAATCATATATACTGATTGATTTTAGTATTGCTAGTGATGAAGTAAAATCACTTTTCAAAAAGTACGCATCGAATCTAGATGATTTTTTCTTTTTCCTAACATCCATCACTGGGATTACATTATATGAAAGACAATCACTCATTGTATTTGATGAAGTGCAACTATTTCCTCAAGCAAGACAACTGATAAAACATCTAGTGAATGACAACCGCTATGATTATATCGAGACAGGCTCTTTATTATCCATCAAGCGTAATGTTGAAAGTATTTTAATCCCTTCAGAAGAAAGAGCAATCAAAATGTATCCACTTGATTTCGAAGAATTTTGTGTGGCACTTGGTAGAGGTGATGTTATACCTATTATTAAAAAGCATTTTGAAACTTTAAAACCTCTAGGTGCAATCCATTCAACGATTATGAAACTTTTTAGACAATACTTGTTGATTGGAGGTATGCCTCAAGCAGTCATGGAATTTTTAAATACCAATGATTATACAAAAGTCGATCGAATTAAAAGAGACATCTTAAAACTATATAAGAATGATATTTCAAAATATGCAAAAGGATATGAACATAAAGTACTCAGTATCTTTGATGAGATCCCGAGTCAATTATCAAAGCACGAGAAAAAGTTTATGTTAAGTTCACTATCCAAAGATGCTAGATTTAGAGATTATGAAGATGCTTTTACATGGTTGGATGAAGCCATGATTACAAATGCATGCTTTAATGCATCAGATCCCAATTTTGGTTTATCTTTAAATCGTGACAGATTAACGCTTAAAATGTACATGGCAGACACTGGTTTACTGTTGAGCCAAGCATTCAGCGAAAATGATGAAATGCATCAAGAAGTAGCAAAAGCCATTATTCAAGATCGACTTGAAGTCAACAACGGTATGATATTTGAAAATATCGTCGCACAAATGTTTACTGCCTTAAATAAGAAATTATATTTTTACTCACGAGCAGATAATCAAAATCGGTCAAATACGATGGAAATAGATTTTCTGATCATAGATCAATCTAAACCAACTAAAATATCACCGGTTGAAGTTAAGTCTGGCAAAAACTATACAACGTCATCATTGGACAAGTTTGGTATAAAGTTCAAAGACAAGCTTGGTAAAAAGTACATCATTCATACAAAAGATTTAACACAAAAAGATGATGTTATTTATTTGCCGGTTTATATGACGATGTTTTTATAGAGGCATTGTGACGGAAATCAATCAAAATTTAATGTAATTAAAGGAAATACACTTACACTAAGGCTTCTTGAAACTTTTGCCGGTGATGAAAAAGTCATTTCATTCTCCTATTATGATGGCACCCAAACATAGTATTTATAGAATTGATATTTAGTATCATTGTATTGTTCAGCCGTTTCAATCGAGGTGCTATAATATTTCTCGAGGGTGCTAATTAGTATTAAAAAAGGTAGCATCACACAATTTGATTGAAAATATCTATTAGTAGATAAATTCATAGGGGCAACTAAAAAATTCGGGGGCTTGCTGTTCGCAGTTGAATCATTTTTTACATATGTAAAGCATTTTGTTTGTAAGTGAACTCCAACTTGCGGATAATCATAACTTGCCATGAAACTGACAAAGCGCATTAAAACCACAATTCTCGTCTATGCCAATCTCGCCGCCGCCATGGTCGGGATTGGGGCTTTTACATATACGACGCTCGCTTGGTTCGCGCAAAATCTGACGCGTCAGGTTCATATGGAATCGGTCCGCGTAACCATTCCCGGCTTTGCCGTCACCGGTTTTGATTGCTATGAAGTAACGAATTTAGTAAAAGGCGAAACAAATACGGCGATTACCTTTTCTAGTCAAACCGTCACCTCTCTTGCCACCTATGACCCGCAGTGGCAAATGAATACCACCTTCTCACCCGCCATCGTCGTCCACGTTCAATTCACATATGACGCCGCCGCGGCCGTCACCTTTTCCGCGAC
>Ga0265295_1006961_pt1 | contig 13322 bp, 13 predicted proteins | sample Munlansysbiofilm_FD_192503 | JGI IMG/M metagenome (GOLD analysis project Ga0265295, IMG submission 192503) | Leachate microbial communities from a municipal landfill in Southern Ontario, Canada - Methane capture system biofilm | ecosystem: Engineered > Solid waste > Landfill > Unclassified ... | reverse complement strand
TCTTCGAGCCCTCCACGCGGACGCGCCTTTCCTTCGAGATCGCCGCCAAGCGGATGAGCGCCGACACCTTCAACATCTCCGCCTCGACCAGCAGCACCACCAAGGGCGAGACCCTCATCGACACGGCCAGGAACATCTCGGCCATGCACCCGGATATCATCATCATCCGCCACTCCTTTTCCGGGGCCCCGCACCTCTTGAGCCGGTACGTCAAGGCGGCGGTTATCAACGCCGGTGACGGAGCCCACGAACACCCCTCCCAGGGGTTGCTCGACCTGATGACCGTGCTCGAGCACAAGGGGCGGCTGGATGGTCTGAAAATAGCCATCATCGGCGATATCTCGCACAGCCGGGTGGCCCACTCCGACATCATCGGTTTCACCAGGATGGGCTCCGAGGTGCACGTCTACGGCCCGTCGACCCTGGTGCCCAAGGGAATCGACCAACTGGGCGCGGTGGTTGCTTCCTCCCTGGAGGACGCGGTGCGCGATGCGGACGTGGTGATGACGCTGCGCATCCAGCGCGAGCGGCAGAACGACCCGCTGCTGCCGTCCCTGCGCGAATACGCGCAGCGCTTCGGCATTTCCCGGGAGATTCTCGCCCTGGCCCGACCGGACGCGGTGGTCATGCACCCCGGGCCGGTGAACCGCGGGGTGGAGTTGAACCCCGACGTGGCCGACGGACCGCAGTCCGTCATCCTCGACCAGGTGACCAACGGCGTGGCGGTGCGCATGGCCCTGCTCTACCTGGTGATGGGCAACTCCTGAGCGGGTCGGGCTGCCCCCTTTCCCGTGTCCCTCTTTTACTTGAAGGCGAACGAGCGATGCAGACGAACTGGCGCATAACAAACGGCCGCATCATCGACCCGGCCAACGGGGTCGATCAGACCTGCGACCTGCTGATCATCGCCGGGCGCATCGCTTCGCCTGGCCAGGAGGCGCCGCCGGACACGGCCGAGATCGATGCCGCGGGCTGCTGGGTCGTGCCCGGACTGACCGACATGCATGTCCATCTGCGTGAACCCGGACAGGAATATAAAGAAGACATTCTGTCCGGGGCGCGGGCGGCGGCGGCGGGAGGCTTCACCTCCATTGCCTGCATGCCCAACACCTCTCCGGTGAACGACGGTGCCGCGGTGACGGCGATGATCCGCGCGCGGGCTGAACAGGCGGCGGTGCGGGTGTATCCTGTGGGCGCGGTGAGCAAGGGCAGCGAGGGGCACCAACTGGCTGAGTTTGGCGAGTTGAAGGCGGCCGGTGCGGTCGCCGTGACCGATGATGGTCGGCCGGTGGAGGACAGTCAGTTGATGCGCCGGGCGCTGGAGTACGCCGGCGACTTCGGCCTGGTGGTGATCAGCCACAGCGAGGACCGGTCTCTGGCCAGCGGGGTCATGAACGAGGGGGTGGTGTCCACTCAACTCGGGCTGAAGGGCATCCCCACCGCGGCCGAGTCGATCATGGTCTACCGGGAGATCGCCCTGGCCGAGTTCACCGGCCAGCGGGTGCATATCGCCCATGTGAGCGCCGCGGCTTCCATCGACCTGATCCGGTCAGCCAAGGCGCGCGGTGTCCGCGTCACCGCCGAGACCGCGCCGCACTACTTCACCCTGACGGATGAGGCGGTGTTCGGCTACGACACCAATGCGAAGATGAATCCGCCGCTCCGCTCAGCGGCCGACCGCGAGGCGGTACGCGCGGCCCTGGCTGACGGCACCCTGGATGCCATCGCCACGGACCATGCGCCCCATTCCATCCTCGAGAAAGAGACCGAATTCGATACCGCGGCCAACGGCATCATCGGTCTGGAAACGGCGGTGCCGCTGGCCCTGGACCTGGTGCGCGACGGGGTGGTGGACGCAGGCCGGATGGTGGCGTTGATGGCCCTGAACCCGGCCACCATTCTCGGCCTGGACGCCGGCCGCCTTGATCCCGGAGCGATGGCGGACGTGACCATCATTGATCCGGAGCGTGAGTTTGTCTACACCGCCGATCAGGTCGTCTCCAAAAGTCGCAACACGCCGTTTCTCGGCTGGCGGCTCAAGGGGCGCGCCGTGCTGACCATGGTCGGCGGCGAGGTCCGGTACCGTCTGCCCGGCTGAGAGGGCCGGGCTCGCCGCGCGCTACAATTCCTTGTCTACATAGCGGGCCGGATCGGTCAGGCCCGCATCCCTGAACCCCTGCAGTCGCAGTCGGCAGGCGTCGCAACGGCCGCAGGCCAGTTCACCCACCGGATCGTAACAACTGTGCGTCAGGGCGTAGTCCACGCCCAGCTCCCTCCCTTTGAGAATGATTTCCCGCTTGCTCAGATGCAGCAGCGGCGCATGGAAGCGGAAGGGGTGACCGGTGGCACCCGCCCGGGTGCCGAGGCTGGCCATCCGCTCGAATGCGGCAAGAAATTCGGGACGACAGTCGGGATAGCCGCTGTAGTCCACAGCGTTGATGCCGAGAAAAATGTCGGCGGCGCCCAGAACCTCGGCCCAGGATAGGGCGTGAGCCAGGAAAATGATATTGCGGCCGGGTACATAGGTGGTGGGAATATCATCCGGGTCTGACGAGGGACGGCGGTCCTTGGGTACGGGTTCGCTGCCGGTCAGGGCGGAGCCGCCGATGGCGTCCAGGTCGACGCGGAGCACGAGATGCCGGCGGGCGCCGCAGCGGACGGCGATCTCCCGGGCGCGGTCGAGTTCGACCCGCTGGCGCTGTCCGTACTGGAAACTCAGGCAGTTGCAGACGAATCCCTCCGCCCGGGCAAGGGCGAGGACTGTGGTCGAATCAAGGCCGCCGCTCAGCAGGACGACCGCTTGTTGGTCACGCATGGTCTGCACCGGAACGTTCGAGTTGGAAGGGAATCTTTCGGGTTATTGTGATGGCCTCGAGGCACACCTCCGCCTGGTAGGCCAAAAATCGCACCCCCCTGGCCGCGGCCGACGCGACGGCCCGGGCATAGACCGGATCGATCTCTGCCGCCGGCCTGCAGCGGTCAGCATCGCCACGCTGCACGCAGAACAGCACCGCGGTCCCGAAGCCGGCCTCGCTCAACTGAACGAGTTCGGCGATGTGCTTTGTGCCGCGAACGGTGACCGCGTCCGGAAAAAGGGCCGTACGATCCCGTGCCAGCGAGCAGTTTTTTACCTCAATATAGACCCGCCCCTGATCCGTTTCAATCAGGAAATCCAGGCGGCTCCTGGCGGACACCACCACCTCCGGGGTGATTGTGAGAATTCTGCCGAAGTCGTCGATCACCCCGTTTTCCAGACCTTCCCTGACCAGGGTGTTCGTACGGCCGGTGTGGACGCCAATCCACACGCCATCTTCCTGCACCATTTCGAGGGTCCATGGATATTTTCGCGCCGGGTTGTCCGACCGGCTGATGACCACCGGGCTGCCCGGGGTGGAACAGCCCCGCATGGAGCCGGAGTTGGGACAGTGGACGGTGAGGGTTTGGCCGTACGCCAGGCGGACGTCGGCCAGAAAGCGTTTGTATCGCTTGATGAGCACGGCGTATTGTCTGATCTGCGGCAGGTGCATGGCTCTGGGGGAGGCAGCGGCCCCGGGGGCGGCCAGTGGTGGAAAGAGGCGAATGCTGTTGCGCAGCATTGGCCTTCCCGACAGCGATCAGGTATGATAATTAATCATGCCGAGCGGAACGACTTGTGCCCGCATCGCCTGAAGACCCGGCTTTTTGCCGATCCGGCGAGGTTGTGCTACCGGTGGACAACGAATTTTGCTATAATATTGCCATTGTTCAGAAAAGCAATGAAGTTCCTTGAAATGCGCCAGCAGGCGGCGTCCCCGCTTTTCCACCGTTCCATCATCTTCCCAACTCTAACGAGAGGAGAGCACTGTTATGAAACTCGGGATCAACGGCCTAGGCAGGATCGGCAAACTATCGTTGTGGCACCATGTCTCTCGGCAGTTTTTTTCTGAGATCGTGGTCAATCTGGGAAGAAATGTCGGCTCCGGAATCGAGAGTATTGCTTCATCCATCGAAAAGGACTCCACCTACGGCCGGCTGAGTATGTACCTGCACGGCCATAAGGCTGGGCGGATGATCGAGAACCTCGACGAGGCCCGGGGCAGCATGACCATCAACGGCGTGCCGGTCACCTTTCTCCGCAAGGCTCGCAACCCGAAGGATATCGACTGGCAGGGCAACCTGGTGCGCCTGGTGGTCGATTCCACCGGCGCCTTCAAGGATCCGACCGCCGACCCGGCGGAAGGCAGGGGGGCGGTACGCGGACACCTGCAGGCCGGCGCGGAGAAGGTCATCGTCTCCGCCCCGTTCAAGATCCAGGCCAAAGGGCTGGACATGCCGGAAGACGCCTTGACCACGGTCATGGGCATCAACGACGACGACTACGATCCGGCCCGGCACAACATCGTCTCCGCCGCCTCCTGCACCACCACCTGCCTCTCCTATATGATCAAGCCGCTGCTCGATCATTTTGGGGCGGGGAAGATGCTTTCCGCCTCCATGGTGACGGTGCATGCCGCCACCGGTTCCCAGGAGGTGCTGGACCGTTTGCCCGGTGCCGGTGCCACCGATCTGCGTAAGAACCGCTCCATTCTCAACAATATCATCCTGACTACCACGGGCGCTGCCAAGGCGCTGGGGCTCGTCATCCCGGAGATGAAGTCCATCGGTTTCATCGCCGAGTCGGTGCGCGTCCCGACCACCACCGGCTCGCTCATCGTCCTGGTCCTCAACCTGCAGGACGAACTGGAGAACCCGATCAAGCGCTCGCTGCTTAACTCGATCTACGAGGAATACGCCACTACCAGTCCGTACCTCATCTATTCCACGGAGCAAAACGTATCCTCGGATATCATCGGCATACCGCGGGCTGCGGTGACCATCGAGTCGACCGAGACGCACACGCGCACGGCCACCATCAAGGTCGACCTGCAGAGCCTGAAGAACTTCAGGTTTGAAGCCGGCAGCACACCCCCGGTCCTTGAGGTGCCGATCACCCAGGCGGTCATTTACGGCTGGTACGACAACGAACTGGGCAGCTACACCAACATGCTCGGAGAATTGACCACTTCCATCGCCGAACGGATGGTGTGAGGATTCGCCGGGTGCGGCCGGCCGACCTCGACGGGGTGCTGCGTGTCGAGAGCCGGTCCATGCCCGACCCGTGGGATTCGGTCGCGATCGCCGCGGAGTTGCAGGTCGCCAACAGTGTCGGCTGGGTCGCGATAGCAACCGGACGGGTCTTGGGATACGCCTTCTTCCGCACCTGCCGGCCTGAGAGCGAACTGCTGCGTCTGGCCGTCGAGCCGGAGTCGCGAGATGGCGGCGTCGGTCGTGCGCTCCTCGACAGAGCGCTCAGCGGCCTGAAGGACGAGGGATATACCCACTGTTTTCTCGAGGTCCGACGCGCCAACACGGCTGCACGCAGGCTGTATCAGCGAGCCGGGTTTGTGCAAACCGGGGTGCGTACAAACTATTACAGTCAACCGGTGGAGGACGCGGTCCTGTTGTGCCGCGATTTGACCGGAGCGAATGGAGGATTGCCATGAAAACTTTGAAAGATCTGGAACTGGCAGGCAAGCGGGTGCTGGTGCGGGTGGACTTCAACGTGCCCATGAACGATCAGGGCGAGATCACCGACGATCTGCGCATCCGCACCGTCCTGCCGACCCTTCGCTACTTGGCGGAGCAGGGGGCCCGGGTGATCATTTGCACCCATAGGGGACGGCCGAAGGGACAGCGGGTCGAGGCGTTTTCGCTGGCACCGGTGGCCGCCCTGACCGCGGCGTTGATTGGTTGGCCGGTGCCACTCGCCCCGGACTGCATCGGTCCAGAGGTGGAAGCGGCGGTGGCGGCGCTCAAGGACGGCGACTGTCTCATGCTCGAAAATCTCCGTTTTCACCCGGAGGAGGAAAAGAACGATGCGGCGTTTTCCCGGCAGCTGGCGGCCCTGGCGGACGTGTACGTCAACGACGCCTTTGCCGTTTCCCACCGGGCGCACGCCTCGGTGGTCGGGGTGACCGCGCATGTCCGTGAGAAGGCGGCCGGCTTTCTGCTGCAAAAGGAGATGGAATACTTCCAGCGGGCCATCGGCACCCCGCAACGGCCGCTGATCGCCATTGTCGGCGGGGCCAAGGTGTCCGGCAAGCTGCAGGCCCTGCAAAATATGCTCGGCCGGGTCGACCGGATGATCATCGGCGGTGCCATGGCCAATACCTTTCTCAAGAGCCAGGGGTACGATGTCGGCGCCTCCAAAGTGGAGGACGACCTGCTCGATACGGCGCGGGATCTGCTCGTCCAGGCGCGTGAAAAGGGCGTCAAAGTGTATCTGCCGGTGGATGTGATCGCTGCGGACCGTTTCGCGCCGGACGCGGTCATCAAGCAGGTGACGATTCAGGATATTCCCGACAACTGGATGGCCCTCGACATCGGGCCTGCTTCGGTGGTTCTCTTCAACGAGGCCCTGGCCGACGCGCGGACCATTGTCTGGAACGGTCCCATGGGCGCCTTCGAGATGGACGCCTATGCCCGCGGCACCATGGCCCTGGCGCACACCGTAGCCAGTTCGCACGCGCTGAGCGTCACCGGCGGCGGGGACTCCAATGCCGCGGTCAAGCAGTCGGGCGAAGCGGAAAACATCAGCTACATGTCCACCGGCGGCGGTGCCTTTCTCATGCTGATGGAGGGCAAGGAACTGCCCGGCATCAAGGCCCTCGCCTGATCCGGCGAAGGCGGTCAGCGATGGAACAACCCACGGGAAGCAGGAGGAGACCATGAGCAGGCGACCATTGATAGCCGGAAACTGGAAAATGTACTTGTCGCTCGGGGAGGCGGCCGCACTGGCCCGGGCCCTGGCGACGAACTGCGGCAACTGCACCGACCGCGAGGTGATGATCGCGCCCGCCTTCATCGCCCTGGCGGCCGTGGCTGAGGCGGTCAAAGGGTCCGGTATCCGTGTGGGCGCACAGAATGTCGCCTGGGAACGGGAGGGGGCCTTCACCGGTGAGATCTCGCCGCCCATGCTCACCGGCATCGGGGTGGAGATGGCCATTGTCGGCCATTCCGAGCGGCGGCAGATCTTCCGGGAGGACGACAGGATGATCAACCGTCGTCTTTTGGCTGCGCTCGCTGCCGGGCTGGGGCCGGTCCTGTGCATCGGTGAAACCCTGGAGGAACGGGAAGCCGAGCGAACCTTCGCCGTACTCGAAGGGCAACTGCGGAGCGGCCTGCAGGGCGTGACCGCGGCAGAGGCCAGCCGGGTGGTGCTTGCCTACGAACCGGTGTGGGCGATCGGTACCGGAAAAACCGCCTCCAAGGAGCAGGCGCAGGAGGTGCATGGTTTCCTGCGCGGCTTGCTGGGGCAGTTGTTTGAGAAAAATATTGCCGAGTCGATACGAATACTGTATGGTGGCTCGGTTAAACCTGATAATATTGATGCTCTTATGGCGCAGCCGGATATTGATGGCGCGCTCGTCGGCGGTGCCGCCTTGACGGCTGAATCGTTTGAAAGGATTGTTCATTTTCGATGACGACCCTGCTTATTGTTGTTCATGTGGTGGTTAGCCTGTTTTTGATCTGCATCGTCCTGCTGCAGCATGGGAAAGGTGCGGATATCGGGGCCTCGTTCGGCGGGTCGAGCCAGTCGCTCTTTGGCACAGAAGGACCGGTGCCCCTGCTCAACAAGATCACCACGCTGGCGGCCATCATCTTCATGGGGACCTCGGTGACTTTGGCCTATGTCTCGGCGCATAAAAGTTCCGGTTCGGTGATGACTGACATCGCCGGTCAGGAACGGCAGGCGCCGGTCAGCCAGGAAACGAGCCCCTTGCCCGTGCCGCCAGAGAAACGGGCCGAAACAGAAAAAGCACCGCAACCGGTTGAAAAACCGAAACAATAGTAGCTCTGGAGTGCCGAAGTGGTGGAATTGGTAGACACGCTATCTTGAGGGGGTAGTGGCCCACGGTCGTGCGAGTTCGAGTCTCGCCTTCGGCACCAGTTGCAAATGGGGCTAAGTTGCTTAGAAATAGGCAGCTTAGCCCTTTCTTGTTTTTGAGGGTAAGTTGAATTATAGTGCCCACCAATTAGCAGTCCATCGCATCAATTCGCAGCAAATTGCGAACAAAAGTGCGAACAAAAAAAGTCCGTGATCGGTTTAAGACGCGCTATTTTTTCAGGGGTGTGGGATGGCTACCATTAAGACCCTCAAGAGGAGCCGGAAAGGGCTGGTCTATTGCGCTGAGGTACGAATAAAAGGGCATCCAAACATTTCGAGGACTTTTGATCGTAAATCAGATGCGCTCCGGTGGGCCGAGGATACAGAATATGCCTTGCGGACAGTTGGCTATATTGGGGACATTCCACCTCGGGACATGCTCTTTGAAGAGGCACTTCAAAAATATTTAACCGAAATTTCTTCCCGAAAGGCTCCATCAACCCATCGTCGAGAGTTATATCAGGCAAGGTCCTTAAAATTTTTCAATGGATCAAGATTAAAAGAAATCACTCCTGCTCTAGCTGCACAGTTTAGAGAAAAACGTTCTTCAGAAGTCCAGCCTGCGACGGTCATAAAAGATCTTAATTTACTCTCTCATGTTTTTACAATAGCGATTCGGGAATGGTCTATTGATGCTTCCAATCCAGTATCGATTATCAGGAAGCCGAAAACTCCACCTGGAAGATTACGATTTCTTACTTTTTCAGAAATTGCCAGACTTCTTGAAGAAAGTAAGAAAGGCCATCGACCGAATTTGTACAATTTTATCTTGCTTCAACTTCACACAGGTATGCGACCTAGTGAAGGGGCTGCTCTTAAATGGGGACAAATTTGTTTTGACGGTAGAATTATCGATTTGCAAAAAACAAAAACAGACCCGCGAAGGGTGCCGTTGACAGTGTTTGCTATTGAAGCCCTGTCAAAGCTTGTCCCAGAAGATGGATGCCGATGCGATGATTTTGTTTTTTTGCCAAAAGATCCAAAGATGACTCATCGCCTTAGGCCGAATCAGTATTTCCGTGAAAGTTTTGAAGCAGCCGTGAAGCGGGCTAAAATTGAGGACTTTCACATGCATGACTTGCGTCATACCGCAGCAAGTTACATGATCATGAATGGAATTGATCTGAGAACTGTAGCAGATATTTTAGGACACAAAACCATTAGTATGACAATGCGCTATACTCATTTGTTGGATGATCACAAGTTGGCAGCAATCGATCGAATTGAACAGTTAGGTAGATGAACCCATCATAAGATTCGTCAGTTTGCTGCCGGCCTTGAATTTCACAACCTTCTTGGCCGCGATTTTGATCGGCTCACCCGATTTGGGATTCCGTCCTTCGCGGGCGGCCCGTTCGGCGACCGAGAAGGTACCGAAGCCCGGCAGCGCTACCTTGTCACCGGCTTTAATGGCAATCGCGATTGTGCCGAAGACGCTGGCGACCACCCGCTCGGCGTCCGCTTTCCCCATACCGCATTCCTTGGCCACCTGTTCGATCAACTCGCCTTTGTTCATTCTACCTCATCGTGTCGAAAAAATTATTCTGCCAGAACTCTCTCATGGAGACGCCATAACACTCCATTCCTGTCCAGGCAAGGCGATTCAACCGGCTGGAATCGCCGGCCAGGCAGCCGGGGGCACGTCTTCATTACGATTCCTTCTCCTGCCCATCCACCACCCGCAAATACTCCTCGATCTCCCGGGGGGTGTAGTAGCGGAAGTGGATGCGGTGGCAGAGTTTGTCGGTGAAGTCGGAGAAGGCCATGACGATGGTCCGCCCCTCAGCCATCAGGGCCTCACCCTCCTCGTAGGAGATACCGCCCATCTCGCCGAGCCGTCCCTTGAAGTTGGCATAGGCCAGGTCGAACTGGCGCAGGATGGTGCACAGGGTCGCGCCGAGCGGCGAGTTGATGAGCAGCACCCGCGAGCCCCGTTCCTTGACCAGGCTGATCTTGCGCTCCTGGATCTCCTGCGGCGACAGCCGCTGCTTTTCTTCCGCCATGATGGCCTCCCTGGTTGGTTAGGCGGTGATCCGCCGGGCGTTGCGCCGGACCCGGTATCGCTGCCAGCAATCGAGCAGGTACACCGAGCCGTAGGGAAAGACCGCGGCCAGCACCATGAGCAGGGTGCTCCTGGTGGCCAGCGGCAGCAGGTGCGGCCTGATCGTCCTCATCCCCTCATATATTTCCCGGGCGTGGGACATCCAGTGGCTGGCCACCCGCCAGACGTTCTCCGGCGTGGCCAACCGATCCGCCAGCAGGTAGAGCACGTAGACGAGAAAGGCCTTGAGCAACAGCGACAGGGCTCGGCCGGTGAGCAGGCTGTTGACCCCCTTGCGGGTGATGTTGCCCACGAAGTAGCGGCTCAGGTAGCTGCACATTACGGAGTTGATGATGAGCGGCAGGTAGGGGATGGCGCCGAAGAACAACTGGCCGGACCAGTCGAGGTGCTCGAACACGAACGGCAGAAGGTACAGATGGAACACCGGGAACAGCAGCACCAGCGCCAACCCCTCGTGGAAGCCGCTCTTCACGCCGATCTTGAAGAAATCGATGGTCCGCTCCAGGGTGAGGAACTCGGCCGGGATGTTCTGGCCCTTGCTCTCGATCACGTAGAACTGCTGGATCTCGGAGATGGCGCTGAGCAGGTTGCGCGGCTTTTCGATCCGGCCGCCGTCGGTGGTGATGATCGGGGCATTGGTGTCGTTCGCGCCCCGCGACTCCCGGTCCCTGGCCATCAGTCGCCACGCTCCTCACCGGCCCAGGGCGTGACCTTGACGATGTCGCGCAGCAGGTCCGGCTTGGCCCGTTCCATCTCGGCGATGGAGCCAAAGCACTCGGCGTGGAACGGGGTGTAGTAGCCGCGCAACTCCTTGCCGAATTTCCGGGTGAGGAGGAAATAGCCGCCGAAATAGTTGTCGCGGATGAGGTGGCGGGCGATCAGGTCCGGTTCCTGGCGGAGTCGCTGGACCACGGCGAACAGTACCCGCCGCATGGTCGGGTCGTCCGCGGCCATGGTGGCGATCTCCATGCAGCCGGCCCGTTCCGCCTGCTGACGGGCCGCCTGCTCGAGCGCCTTGACCTGGAAGTAGACCAGGCCGTCGGCCATGGAAAAGGCGAGGAAGCGGCGACCGTCGAGCCGGTTGATGGCCGGCTTGAGCAGGGCCAGGAACCCGGCGGCATCGAACCAGTGGGAGATGTCCAGCGGCCGGAGTTTTTCCGCGCGTGCCACTCCCGGCCCGGTCGTCTCAGCGAAGATCTCTTTCATTCCCTGCCGAGCTGTCCCATCCTCCACCACCGCAGTCCCTTCCTTCCCATCCACCTCCTGCAGCCCGCCGGCCGCCATGCCCTCCTCCAGTTCCTGCTGCCGGGCCAGCTGGTCCGCCTGCTTCAGCGTCTTGCCCAGTAACCCGTCGGCCACCTTGTGGTGCAGCTTGATGGCGCGGAGGATCTCGTCCTTGCGCCCCAGATCCTTGAAGCCGGGAACCCCGGCCAGCACCGTGCCGGCGGCGAGCGGATGCTCGCCCAGGGCGTAGAGCGTGCCTCGCGCGGACGGCAGCTTGCCCAGGTCATGCGCCAGGGCGGCCACCAGGGTGTCCGGGATCACATGCCAGGCCTGGTTGTCGGCAAGCAGCCGCACCACCTGGTCGGCCACGTCCAGGGAATGATCGAGCAGGGTGGTCCGCGCCAGCAAACGGTAGGTGTTCGCCTCCCAGGCCGCCTCGACATCACCACGCACATCCACCACCGACGGACAGTCGCCCTCCCGGTCGAGCAGCTGCACCAGCTGCCGGCAGACCGCCCCCTGCTCCGGGCAGGTGCGGAAGAAGGGCCAGTCATCGAGCTGGCGGAGAAAGGCCGCAGCCCGCGGATGGGCCACGACGAGGGGTTCCGCCTCAGTGCGGGCAACTCGTTCGTCCCGCCACAGGTGGACCAGGTCGGCGATGTGCACGGTCCTATGCATCGGCGATTTGGTCCAGCACGCGGCCAATTCGCCCAGGGCGATCTCCCGGGTGTCGGGCGGCCGGCTCTCCCTGGAACGGAGCAGCACTGCCCCGGCCAAGCCGGCGAGCAACACGGCCAGGCCAAGAAACAGGTCCGGCCAGCCGAATACCTGCCGGATCGCAGCAAACATGCCGTCACCTCCCATCCCGGCTGACCGTCACCGCAGCCAGGTCCGGGAAGGTCACCCGCAGGGTGGCGTCCTCGACCGTGGCGGTCCGGCCACGATAGGTGCCGGAATAGGTCACCAGAAAGAGCTCGCGCGGCGCCAGGTTGAGGATCTCGGTGTGGCGCACACGCACCTCCTCGGTCTCGCGGATACTGAGTCCGCCGCCCACCGAGATGATCGGCGAGAACCGCCGCTCCTCGCCCAGGTGCTCGGACACGTAGCTGGCCGTGTGCGCGTCGGGCACGCGCATGAACAGCTTGGTGTTGCAGTTGTCGAGGATGGTGTTGGCCCGGTCCTCGCCCACCTCGGCGTGCAGCTGGCTGATCGACTGGCAGTAGCCGTGGATGAACACGCCGGCGCCGCCGGCCTTGGCGAACAGGTCCTCGATGCCCTGGTAGAGCACGGACTGGGCCTCGTCGATGTGCAGCACCAGGGGCGGCTCGACGTTGCGGCCGCTGGAGTAGACCCGGCCGACAAAGGCCTGGATCATGGAGATGATCACCTTGCCGGCGGTGTAGGCGGCCCGCTTGGTCAAGAGCGACCCCAACTGCACCACCAGGATGATGCCCTGGCCCTGCTCGAGCCGCTGGATGAAACGGTTTTCGTCGGCCTTGCCGATGATCCGGCCGACATTGCCCGAGGTCAGCTCGGTGAGCGCCACCCGCAGCGAACTGGCCACCTTGGAGTAGTAGTCCGCCGGGGTGGAGAGGATCTTCTCCATGTCCCGGGAGAGCTGTTTGGCCTCCGCGGTGTTGATGTAGTCGATCTTTTCCTTCAGCCGTTCCAGTTCCTGGTGGCTGATGTGGTTCTTGATGTCGTTGAGGTTGAACGAGGGGCTTTGCCCGGCCTGTGCGGCCAGCAGGATGAGGGCCTGGACCACCACCAGGCTGACCTCGTAGGCCACGCCGAAGAAGTAGGGCTCGCGACCGACCGCCACCCCGGCGGTGATGTGGGCGACCAGTTCCTCGGGCATGTAGTAGGAGGAGAGCGGGTCGAGGATGGCGCTGTACTGGGGAAAGATCGGGGTGATGAGCATCAGGTCGGCGAGCCGGTCGGTCTCCTCGGCCAACTGGGTGATCTTGGAGAACAGGCCGATGTCGCCCTTGGGATCGATGGCCACCACCGAGTAGCCCTTGCGGATGTCCTGCTCGAGGATGTGCTCCATGACCCGGGTCTTGCCCACCC
>Ga0265295_1006960_pt1 | contig 13323 bp, 7 predicted proteins | sample Munlansysbiofilm_FD_192503 | JGI IMG/M metagenome (GOLD analysis project Ga0265295, IMG submission 192503) | Leachate microbial communities from a municipal landfill in Southern Ontario, Canada - Methane capture system biofilm | ecosystem: Engineered > Solid waste > Landfill > Unclassified ... | reverse complement strand
CCCAGGAGTGAAGCACCTTGCACGACTGCTCCAGGACCCATTGCCCAATGGGCAGGATGAGCCCGGTCTGTTCGGCGATGGGGATGAATTCGCTGGGGGGGACCCAGCCTCTGTGCTTGGGGTTCCAGCGCAGCAGGGCTTCAAAACCGCTTAGGGTTGCGTCCTGAGTGATGGAGAAAATCGGTTGCAGGGCGAGGAAGAACTCGTTTTCGCTGATGGCGTTGCGCAGTCGTGTTTCCGTATCCAGTTTCTTGATGGCCTTGTCCTGCATCTCCGGCGCGTAAAACCGGAGCTGATCGAGCCCTTGTTCCTGGGCGTGCCGCAGGGCGATGTTGGCTCCCTGCAGAAAGTTTTCGGGTGAAGTGCATTCGTTGGGGCCGAAGAGCGCTCCGAAACATGCGCTGATGTGGATGGGGTGGCGCTCGATGTCCAGGGTGCGGTTCAGCGCGGACTTGATTTTCTTTATGCTGGCCGTGCCCGTTTTTTTGGAGGGCAATTCCTCCAGCAGCACCACGAATTCGTCGTCGCCGAGGCGCGCCACCGTGTCCACGGCTGATACGGTATCGAGCAGGATGTGTCCGACGGACTGAAGCAGCTGGTCGCCGATGAGATGCCCGAGGCTGTCGTTGACGTCCTTGAAACGATCGATGTCGATCTGCACGACGGCAAAAAGGTAGTTGTCGCGCACCTGGCTGCGTTCCATGGCCTGCTGGATACGGTCCAGGCAGAGGGCGCGGTTGGGCAGGTTGGTCAGGGCGTCGTGAAAGGTCCGGTGCTGCAGATGTTTTTCAGCATCCTTGCGTCTGGTGGTGTCCTCGAATATGGCGGCCACCTGACGAGGCTGGGGACTAAAAGCGACCACGGAAAAATGCTTGTCCACAAATCCCGCGAAGCTGTCGAAGCGGATGGACTCGCGGGTCAGGGCGGTCTTGGCGAGGATGTCGATCCAGTACGGTTCGACTTTCTCCGAGAGCTGACGCAGGCTGCGTCCGATAATGTCTTTCGCGGGCAGGTCGAAAAAGCTGGCAAAGGCCGGGTTGACGTCGAGAAAAAGAAGATCCCGGGGTTTTCCCTTGTCGTCGGTCACGACCTCGTGCAGGGCGAAACCGTTCAGCATGGAGTCGAAAAGAAGCCTGTACTGCTGTTCGCTTTTTTGCAGCGCCTGCGCGGCGGCGTGTTTGTAGAGGGCGATCTCGATGGCTACGTGCAAATCCCGGGATTCGGCGGGTTTGATGATGTAGCCGAAGGTTTCCGTGATCTTGGCCCGGTTCAGGGTTTTTTCGTCGTCATGTCCGGTCAGGTAGATGATGGGAATCTGCGTGTTTTCGAGGATGGCCTTGGCCGCCTCGATGCCGTCGATGCCTCCGTCGAGAAAAATATCCATGAGGATGAGCGACGGAGCTTGCCGGGATACGGCTGCTATGGCCTCTTCGCCGGAGGTGATGATGCCTTGGACCTGGTACCCGAGTTTTTGCAGGCGTTGTTGCATGTCGAAGGCAACAATGGCGTTGTCTTCGACCAGAAGGATGCTGGCCGCAGTGGGAGCGTTGGCGGCTGGCGCATGGTGGGTGGAGTTCATCGGAGCATTTTGTATTGGGTAATGGTTGTGGTGCGTTTACGTTTTTTCGACTGTCAACGGCAAGGCTTTTTACATTTTCCAGAAATTCATAATGTTGACAAGGATAAAGCGGATATTCTTTGTCCGCGAAAAACGTCTTTTATGTCTGCTGTGTATGACATTATTTAGGCCGATCCGCTTACAAATGCGAAAAATCAGGGGCAACGATCAGAATTTGTTGCAAATTTTTGTCAGTGATGTAGATTGATATCGTACGGACCCCTGTGTAAGAAGATCCTCCCAGCCATGATTTTTTGTTTCAAGGAGTCGCCTATGTCTGCTATCGTCCGCGAAGGGAACAGTGTCACCATCACCCCGGGCCAGGACCTTGTGTCCTCCATGGTCCCGCAGTTCAAGCAGGAGCTGGCCTCGTTGTTGGCCGAATCGCCGACAGAGCTGCGCCTTGATCTGGCCGGGACGGGGATGATGGACTCCATCGGCATCGGAGTGATCATCGCCACGCATAATTCGATGAAGAAAAAAGGCGGGAAGCTGATCATTGCCAATGTTCCCGAAAATATAATTAAACTTTTCAAGTCGATGCGTCTTGATCAGCATCTGAATTTGGACTCGTAACGCGGCCAGGCGGCAACTGCTCGCCACCAAGGTCGATGAGCATTGTCGTAGGTTTTGACAACGGAGCAAAGGGGCGAATGATCAAATTGTCCCGATGGCGTTTTTAAGAGCAACAGTGCCGGCGAACGGCTCGGCACTTGGGACCGGTGCCTGTGGGTGCGCAAGAAGGCCTCATAAATTGAAATCGACATGGAGTTCGCACAATGATGATGGATGACGAAACTCTCCAAATGTACGTGGAAGAAGCAGCTGAACACCTCGGGGATATCGAGAACGATTTGTTGGCCATTGAGCAGGCCGGCGCCGATATCGATGTGGAGTTGGTCAACAAGGTCTTTCGCGCGGCGCATTCCATCAAGGGTGGCGCGGGGTTTCTGGGGCTGACCAAAATCAAGGACCTCGGGCACAAGATCGAGAACATTCTGGACATGGTCCGCAACCGCGAGCTTGTGCCTGAGCCGGAAGTGGTCAACATCGTCCTCTTGGCCTTCGACAAGCTGCGCGACCTGATCTCCAACGTGGCCGAGAGCAACGACGCATACATCGACGATCATGTCGCGGCCCTGACGGCGGCGGCTTCGGCCAATCTGGAGGGCGAGGAGAAGGCTTCCGTGGATCGCCTGGTCGAGGTCAAGGATCGCCGCGGGCGCGTCGTCTTCGAGGTCGCGGAGTTTGATCTGCTCCAGAACAAGAAGGGGGGGAAGAATCTCTACCTTCTCGAATTCGACCTGATCCATGACGTGCAGCGCAAGAACAAGACCATCTTCGATATCCTGAAGGGCATGGACTCCACCGGAGTGATTCTTGATCTGAAAGTCGATTTCGAGGCGGTCGGCACCCTGGAGGATGACGACTTTTCCAATCGCATTCCCTTTTTCGTTCTTTTCGGTTCCATTATCGAGGACGACATCATGCCCGCGCTGTTGGATCTTGGCGGCGAGTTCATCACGACGCTCAGCATTGACCTGCCCTCCGACACCAAGGCTCCGGTAGCCGATTTTGCCCAGGAGCTTCTGGATCAGACCCCGCAAACCCCCGATGAAGACCGCACGGATTCCCTGATCTCCGAGCTCTTCAGCAGGGAGACGCTGACCTCGTCCTTAAGTTCGCCCGCTGCGGATTCTGTGCCTACGGCCCCGGCTCCTGCCGCCCCCGTCGCGCCGGCTCCGGCCCCGCAACCTGCGCCACAGTCCGTGGCCGATGACGATGCAATCCGCAAGGCAGATCCCAGAGCGCCCAAATCCGCCATCAGCCAGCCCGACTCCCTGCGCGTGCATGTCAGCCTGCTGGAGGACCTGATGAACCTGGCCGGGGAGCTGGTCTTAAGCCGCAATCAGCTCATGCAGGCCATTTCCTCGAATGCCATCCACCAGATCGAGGTGGCCGGACAGCGCATCGATCTGGTCACGTCCGAGCTGCAGGAAACCATCATGCTGACCCGCATGCAGACCGTGGGTAATATTTTCAACAAATTCCCGCGCGTGGTCCGGGACCTGGCCCGCACCTTGGGCAAGGAGATCGACCTGCAGCTGGAAGGCAACGATGTCGAACTCGATAAGACCATCATCGAAGGTCTGGGCGACCCGCTGACCCATCTGGTGCGCAACTCCGCGGATCACGGCATCGAGATGCCCGACGTGCGCGCCAGAGCCGGCAAGCCGGCGCTGGGCACCATCGTGCTCAAGGCCTACCACGAGGCGGGACAGGTCATCATTGAGATCGTCGATGACGGTGGGGGGCTCGACACCGAAAAGATCGTGGCCAAGGCCTTGAGCCGGGGCCTCATCACGCCGGATCAGGCCAAGTCCATGTCCGACAAGGAAAAGGCCAACCTGATTTTCCTGCCCGGCCTGTCCACGGCCGAACAGGTGACGGATGTTTCCGGGCGCGGCGTGGGCATGGACGTGGTCAAGTCCAACCTGGACCAGCTTGGCGGTCAGGTCGATATCGAGACCGAGCGGGGCAAGGGTACGACCATCCGCATCAAGCTGCCGCTGACCCTGGCCATCATCCCCAGCCTCCTGGTCTCCGTGGGTCAGGAGCGTTACGCCATCCCGCAGGTCAATGTTGACGAATTGCTGCGCATCCCCGTTGACCAGATCACGGAGCGGGTGGAACTGGTGGGCGACGCCGAGGTGCTGCTGCTGCGCGGGGAGCTCATCCCGCTTCTGTATCTTTCCAATGTGCTCGGCCTTGACGACGACTCCTGCGAGGCGTCGAAGATGGTCGGCGAGATTTTGCGCGGCGAGAAAAGACTTGATGAAGTCCAGGAGGCCGGATGCATTTCGGCCGACGTCAACCTCGTCGTGGTTTCGGCCGGGCAGTTCCGTTACGGGCTGGTGGTCGACCAGCTCCATGACTCGGTGGAGATCGTGGTCAAGCCGCTGGGACGCCATTTCAAGGAGTGTCAGGGGTATGCGGGCGCGACCATCATGGGTGACGGGCATGTCGCGCTGATCCTCGACGTGGCCGGCCTTGGCCGCCTGGGCGACCTGAGCCTGAGCGTGTCCCGCGAGAAACAGCAGGTGACCAAGGAAGCCGAGGCCGTCACCGGCCCGGAAAAACTCTCCCTTTTTGTCTTCCGCAACACGCCGCAGGAATACTGCGCCGTGCCTCTTGATCTTGTGGCCCGGGTGGAGCTCATCGATGCCGCAGAGATCGAAGAGGTCGGCGGACGCCGGGTCATCAAATATCGGGGCGGAACCCTGCCCGTCTTCTCCCTGGATCAGGCGACCAACGTGGGCCTGCTCGACCTCACGGGTGAACTCATCGTCATTGTCTTCCTCATGGCCGGCCATGAGATAGGCCTGCTGGCCAAGCCGCCGGTGGACGCCATCGAGGCGCGGGTGAACCTCGACAGCTTCACCTTGAAGCAGCCCGGCATCAGCGGTTCGGCGGTCATCGGCGAGAACACGACCCTCATCGTCGATATTTACGAGCTTATCCAGACTGTCCAGCCCGACTGGTTCGCCGTGCGCGGCAGCATAGAGATTGCAAGTGACGCGGGCGAGGTCGGGGTGCCGCATCTGCTCCTGGTCGAGGATTCGGATTTCTTCCGCAACCAGGTCAGGAAGTTCCTCGAGGACGACGGGTATCTGGTCGATGTGGCCGAGGATGGACTGGTGGCCTGGAACATGCTCGACGCAGAGCCCGAAAAGTTTGACCTCGTGGTCACGGATATAGAGATGCCGAATATGGACGGATTCGAACTTGCCCGGCTGATCCGCCAGGACAAGCGCTTTTCCATGGTGCCCATCGTGGCCCTGACGTCTTTGGCCGGTGATGAGGATGTGGCTAAAGGCAAGTCCGTGGGCATTGACGATTATCAGGTAAAGCTGGACAAGGAGCGCCTCCTGCAGTCCATCTACGAGTGGTTGAAGCGTTACGCCTCTTGATGGTCGCGGACGTGGGCGCCCCGGAACTCGCGAACCAGCCGGAATCTTTCTCAAGCGTGTACGGTGTACCAGTGATGCCTAGAGCTTTTTCAAGGAGAAGTGCATGAAACAGCAGGCCAAAGAAAAGACGGGTGCCTTGCAGCTGTCCTGCTTTTACGTAGGTTCGGCCCTGTGCGGGATTGACATCAATCTCATTCAGGAGATGAACAGACAGATGGAGATGACCAAAGTGCCGCAGGCTCCGTCCTATGTACTTGGCATCATGAACCTGCGCGGCAGGATCGTGACCATTATCGATCTGGGTCGCAAGCTTGGCCTAGCGCCGTCGAAAACTACGGAGACCAGCCGCATCATCATCGTCAATTCCCGCGATGAAAACATCGGCTTGCTGGTCGACCGCATTACCGACGTGGTCACATCCAAATGGGAAGACGTGGAGCCGACGCCTTCCAACATCAAGGGTTTGAAGGGCAAATATTTCCAGGGCGTGCTCAAGTCTTCCCGGGATCTTATCGCCGTGCTCGATGTCGGTGAAGTGCTTTCTGACGATTAGGTCTTTTATTTCAAGGAGTCTGGATGAATCTGCGCGTTTTGGTTGTGGACGATACCATCATGTATCGCAAGGTGGTGGGCGACATTCTCGCCGAGATGTCCGGGGTTGAAGTGGTCGGCACCGCCAATAACGGCAAAATCGCCTTGACCCGTATTGCGTCCCTGAAGCCGGATCTGATCACGCTGGATGTGGAAATGCCGATTATGAACGGCCTGGAAACCCTGCAGGAGATCCAGAAAAGCTACCCTGATGTGGGCGTGATCATGCTCTCCACTCTGACCAAGCGCGGCAGTGATATCACCATGCGGGCCCTGGAACTCGGGGCCTTCGATTTTATCGCCAAGCCTGACGCCGATGTCATGCAGGAAAATGTGCAGTTGCTCCGCAACGCCATCGGGCCGAGGGTGAAAGCCTTTGCCAAGCGGCTTGAGCTTCGGTCCCTGCTCAAGCAAAGACATCGCTCCGTGACTGCGGCCGCGCCGGTTCCGCCCGCGCCGTCAGTGCTGGCTTCGCCCCGGCGGACAGGCAAGTCGAAGGCTGTGGCCATCGGTATTTCCACCGGAGGACCCAATGCCCTGACCAAGATGCTGCCGCAACTCCCGAAACTTGGGGTGCCCATCTTCGTGGTCCAGCACATGCCGCCTGTTTTCACCAAATCTCTGGCCGAGAGCCTGGACTCCAAGTGTCAGTACGAGGTCCGGGAAGCCGAGCACAACGAGATCGTGCGTCCCGACGTGATCTACATCGCTCCCGGTGGCAGGCACATGCGCGTGGCATCGGGCCCGGGCGGGACCAAGATCATCCAGGTCACCGACGATCCGCCCGAGAACAACTGCAAACCGGCGGTGGACTACATGTTCCGCTCCGTGGCCCGCGAGTATGGCGCCTTGTCCACCGGCGTCATCATGACCGGCATGGGTGGCGACGGGACTCTGGGACTGAAGGTGCTGAAAAGCTTCGGGGCCGTGACCATCGGTCAGGACGAGGAGTCCTGCGTGGTTTACGGCATGCCCAAGATCGCAGCCGAGGCCGGTGTCGTGGATGTGGTTTCACCTTTGCAGATGATCGCCTCGGAGATCATCCGCACGGTGAGATAGCTGTGCCAATACCAACAGTGGCGGCAAAATGACGACCATCACCGCTGACGAGTTCAGCGTCCTGTCCAAGTACATCTACTCCATTTGCGGAGTGGCCCTGGATTCGACCAAGACCTATCTGGTCGAGACCAGGCTCAAATTCATGATGCAAAAATACGGTTGTGTCTCGTATCTGGATCTGCACACCAAGGCCAAGGCCGATCGCAGCGGAAACATGGAAAAAGAGATCGTCGATGCCATCACCACCAACGAAACTCTTTTTTTTCGTGACGCGTCTCCCTTTGAAGTCTTCAAGCACAAGATTTTGCCGGACCTGATCGACGCCCGCTCCAAATCGGTCTCAGGCCGCAACATCCCCTTGCGCATCTGGAGCGCAGCCTGCTCCACCGGACAGGAAGTCTACAGCATCGCCATTGCCCTGCGTGAAGCGCTGGGCAATTTGAACAATTTTCAGATTTCCATCCTCGGCACCGACATCTCCGATGAGGCCGTGACCAAGGCAAGCTACGGGAAATACAATAAATTCGAGATAGAACGCGGCCTGCCGCTGCAGACCCTGAACAAATACTTCACTCTCCAGGGCGACGGGTGGAAGATCAGGGACGAGATCCGGGCCATGGCCGTGTTCAAGAAGTTCAATCTGATGAAGCCTTTTGCCGGGCTAGGCAAGTTCGACATCGTTTTTTGCCGCAATGTGGCGATTTATTTCACCCCGGCGGACAAGAAGATGGTTTTCGAGAAGATTGCCTCCGTGCTTGAACCCGACGGGTCCCTGATCATCGGCTCCACCGAGTCCCTGACCGGCGTGACGGGCATGTTCGAGCCCAAGCGTTACATGCGTTCCATTTTCTATCAGCCTGTCCCAGGCTCTTCCCCGCAGACTCCCACGGGTTTCACCTACGCGCAGACACCGGCGCCGGCGTTTGCAGCGGCGGCTGCCTCCGTCGCGCGGCCGCCCCTTCCGGCGCCACGTCCGGCGCCTGTAGCCGCGCCGGTATCAGCACCGACATTTGGCCAGGCATCTGGCCAGGCATCTGGGACACGGCCGGTTCCACGGGCTGTTCCCGCTCCTGTCGTCTCACCCGCGCCGCAGCCGGTTCCGGTCGCGTCCGCGCCGTTGGAACGGCCGATAGCGCCTGCGCCAGTAGCTGTCGTTGCCCAGCAGGCTTCCCCCCCGGAAGAGGCTCCACGCCCTGCGGCACTCCGTCCCGCTCCGGTCCGATCCCAGCCCGCGCAGGTGTATCGCGCAGGAGACAAATCCGAACTCAAGCGCCTGCTCATGCAAAAAAAACAGAAGGGCCAATCCTGACCCGATTCGTATCGGTAAAAGCCCATGCCTATTCTCTGGACTCCTGATATCGTCGGCGTCACGGACGCCTTTCACGCCGAGCATGATGACGTGTCCGCGATTCTTGGTGCGGGAGGGTTTGACCCGCTCCGTCCGGAGGAGCGTGTCTATCTCTGCGGGCCATGCTCTTCGGTGCTTGACGTCGCCGGACACCTGGCCGGGCAGGGGGGGCTTGATCCGTGGGATTCGGTCCTGGCCACACGGCAGTGGGCCGGCAGGGGGCAAATGCGGCGGACCTGGATTTCACGGCCCGGCAACCTCTTCGCGGCCTGGCGTCTGCCCGTTCCCCCTCTGCCCTGGCAAAACATGATCTCCGTCCTGGTCGGCTGGACCATTTGTCTGGAGCTGGGCGAGCTCGGCCTGCCCGTGCAGCTCAAATGGCCCAATGATATCCTGCTGCACGGTCGCAAGATCGGCGGAATCCTGATCGAGGAGAGAGGGGATGTGCTCCTGGCCGGGATCGGGATCAACATCGTCTCATGCCCCGAGGACGCGGACTTGCGCCGCGATCACGCCTGCGTCGCGGCCAGTCTCGGCGGGCATTTGCGCGGGATGACCATTTTTGACCTGTGGTTACGGCTTGTGAATTTGGGGCGGCTCCGTTATAGTACTGAACTTTCTGATTCGACCCCTCTGGAGTTTTCCCAGTTAATTGAACCTGTTCTAGCCAATCTCGGGACCCTGGTGCGCGTTTCGGACAATCGATCATCGGTTTGCGGAACGTATGCGGGGATAAGTCCGGATGGAGGCATCGTCCTTCTCTCCGGCGGCGAAAGGCGGATCGTGCATTCCGGTTCGCTGCGCCCCGAGGGCTGATTGGAAGGTCAAATATAACGCATACGGAGAAATATATGTGTTCGCAGCTTTCCCGCAGTTTTGAAGAAGTGGCCCTGGAGTTGAGGGGCAAGAAGATTCTTGTCGCCAATCGCGGCATTCCCGCCAGACGCATTGTCCGCTCCATCAAGGAAGTTTTCCATGCCGTGCCCATGATCACGGCCACGGATGTGGACAAGACCGCCCCCTTTACCTCCGGCGCGCAGGAACTCCTTCATCTCGGGGAGAACCCGCGGGCGTACCTGGACATCGATAAAGTAATTTCTTTGGCCAAGGCGCGGGGCGTGGCGGCCATCCATCCCGGATGGGGTTTTGCCTCCGAGGACGACTCCTTTCCGTTGAAATGCGCCGCTGCCGGCATCATTTTTATCGGTCCCACTTCCGAAGCCATGCGGCTCTTGGGCAACAAGGTGCAGGTCCGCATCCTGGCCCAGAAGCTGGGCATCCCGGTGGTACCGGGCTCGGAGGGCGCCGTCTCCGTGGAAGAGGCAAAGGTCGTGGCCGCCGAAATAGGATTGCCGGTCATGCTCAAGGCCGAGGGTGGCGGCGGCGGACGCGGCATTTATGAAGTGTTCAGCGAGGACCAGTTGGCCGACGCCTTCATCAAGGCCTCGACTCTGGCACAGGCTTCCTTTGGCAATCCGCGTCTGTATGTGGAGCGATTGTTGACCTCCATCCGGCATATCGAGATCCAGGTCATCGCCGACAAATACGGGAATGTCTTTGCCTTTGACGAACGCGACTGTACCGTGCAGCGCAATCACCAGAAACTGGTCGAGATCACCCCGTCGCCGTGGCCGGGCATGACCGAGGAACTGCGTGAACAGCTCAAGGAATATTCGCGGCAGCTGGTGCGCGCAGTGGGCTACCATTCCCTGTGTACCGTCGAGTTTCTGGTCGATGCCGAGGGCCGTGCCTATCTCATCGAAGTCAATACGCGCTTGCAGGTCGAACATGGCATCACCGAGTGCAGATACGGCATCGATCTGGTGGAAGAGCAGATTGCCGTGGCTTTCGGAGCCACGCTGCGCCTGACCGAAGCGAACTGCACGCCCAAGAGCCATGCCATCCAGGTCCGAGTCAACTGCGAAGATCCACAGAACAATTTTTCGCCCAATGCCGGCCGCATCACCCGCTATATGTCTCCGGGCGGTCCCGGAGTGCGCGTGGATTCGTGCGTTTGCGGCGGGTACGATTTTCCCTCTCAATACGATTCGGCGGCATCGCTGCTTATCGCCTACGGCCCGCAGTGGGACAAGGTGCTTGGGATCATGGAACGGGCCCTGGATGAATATGTCATCGGCGGGATCAAGACCACCATCCATTTCCATCGTCAGATCATCGCCCACCCACGGTTCCGCGCCGGCGAGTATGATACCACGTTCGTGTCCAGCGCCCCGGAACTCATGATCTACATGGACAAGGAGTCCGAGGCCGTGCGTCTTTCACGGCTGGTGGCCGAAATTTCCGCGCATGGGTACAATCCCCACGTCAAGCTCGGGGAGTATCGGACCCGGGACGGCAAGCGCATGGACGCCTTCAAGCCGTCCTTGCCGGGCGTCGAACCGGAATATTACGAATATCCCTATCCCCGTGGAGACAGGGACGCGATTCTTGCCTATATCCGCGATTCCGACCATGTCCATTTTTCGGACACGACCACCCGCGACATCACCCAGTCCAACTCCGGCAACCGTTTTCGGTTGGCCGAAGATCGCATCATCGGGCCCTATCTCGACAACTGCGGATTTTTCTCCCTGGAGAACGGCGGCGGGGCGCATTTTCATGTCGCCATGCTGGCCAACATGACTTACCCGTTCAGCGAAGCCCGGGAATGGAACGAGTTTGCGCCTAAGACATTAAAGCAGATCCTCATCCGCTCTACCAACGTGCTCGGCTACAAGCCGCAGCCGCGCAATATCATGCGCCGCACCGGCGAGATGATCTGCGAGCATTACGATGTCATCCGCTGTTTCGACTTTCTGAATCATATCGAAAACATGCGTCCCTTCGCCGAAGTGGCCCTGAATTCAAAGAAGAACATCTGGGAGCCGGCCATCTCCCTGTCCTGGGCCAAGGGCTTTGACGTGCCCCATTATCTGGGCGTGGTGCAGGAGATCATCGACATGACCGCCCAGGTCGCGGGCTGCTCCAAGAAGAAGGCCGAGCGCTTCATCATCCTCGGTCTCAAGGATATGGCCGGAGTCTGCCCGCCCGTGTTCATGACCGAGCTGGTCTCGTCCATCCGCAAAAGCTACCCTGAACTGGTCGTCCATTCGCATCGTCACTACACCGACGGCCTTTTCGTGCCGGCGGTGGCCGCAGCGGCCAAGGCCGGCGCGCATATCGTGGATACGGCCATCGGCGCTTCCGTGCGCTGGTACGGACAGGGAGAGGTTCTCTCCACGGCGGCCTATATTGAGGAACTGGGGCTCAAGACCAATCTCAACAAGGACATGATCCGCACCACCGGTTTCGTGCTCAAGCAGATCATGCCCTATTACGATCGCTACACCGCTCCGCACTTTCAGGGTATCGACTACGACGTCATCGAGCATGGCATGCCCGGCGGCGCGACGTCCTCTTCCCAGGAAGGGGCCATGAAGCAGGGCTATATCCATCTTTTGCCTTTCATGCTCAAATTCTTGGCCGGAATTCGCAAGATCGTGCGTTACCACGACGTGACCCCTGGTTCCCAGATCACCTGGAATACGTCTTTTCTGGCCGTGACCGGTGCCTACAAGCGGGGAGGGCGGCGCGGCGTGCGCAAGCTCCTGGCTGTGCTCGATCAGGTCGTGACCCTGCCCGAGGAAATGCTATCGGAAGAAATCCGCGCCGAGCGCCTCAATATCTACCAGGATGCCAACGATGCTTTCCGTGATCTGCTCCTGGGCAAGTTCGGTCGCCTGCCGCTCGGTTTTCCGCCGGACTGGGTCTATGAATCCGCTTTCGGTCCGGAATATCGGGACGCCATTTCCCGGCGCACCGAGTCTTCTCCCTTGACGACCCTGCTGGACATTGACGTGGTCAAGGAACAGCAGAGCCTGACCGAGCACATCGGGCGGGTTCCTACGGAAGAAGAATTGATCATGTATCTGAACCATCCGGGTGATGCGCTGAATACCATCAAGTTCGTGGGCAAATACGGAGACTGCAACCGCCTGCCTCTGCATGTCTGGTTTGAAGGTCTCAAAGCCGGCGACGAGGTCATGTTCAAAGACAGTCAGGGCAAACATCATGTCCTTTCCCTGCAGCATATCGCGCGTCCGGACGATCATGGCATGAGCCTTGTTTCTTATTCTCTTGATTCCGAATCCTTTTCCATGCAGATCAAGGTGGCCGAGGCCTCCGGCAAGGATGATTCCGGCGTGGAAATGGCCGATTCCCGCAATCCGTATCATGTGGGCTCGCCGTCCAGCGGCGACCTCTGGGTCGTGCACGTCAAGCCCGGCGATTTGGTCAAGAAAGGTGAGGAGCTTTTCAATATTTCCATCATGAAGCAGGAAAAATCGATTCTTGCGCCAGTGGAAGGCATGGTCCAGCGCGTGCTCAAATTTGCCGATTACCAGGAAGACAAAAAAATGGTACCGGTCAAGGAAGGGGAGCTTCTGGTCGAGCTTGTACCTGCTCCCCGCAAATGCCCGACCTGCGCGGCGCCGGTGACCAGGGATGATTTCAAGTTCTGCCCGTCTTGCGGTCAGAAGGTCTAGGGCAGGCCCGGGGGCCTGTTCTTTTCTGTCAAGAACTTTTGCATATATTTTTTTCGTGTCATGAAGGTCCAGTTTTGTTGACGTACAAACGCGTCTACATGTACCCCAAGCCCAGTTTTTTTTCGGGCGATCACATTTGATTTCGATTTGCGCACGAAAGAGGAGGAGAAGATGGCTGAAAGCGATAAGAAG
>Ga0265295_1006958_pt1 | contig 13328 bp, 10 predicted proteins | sample Munlansysbiofilm_FD_192503 | JGI IMG/M metagenome (GOLD analysis project Ga0265295, IMG submission 192503) | Leachate microbial communities from a municipal landfill in Southern Ontario, Canada - Methane capture system biofilm | ecosystem: Engineered > Solid waste > Landfill > Unclassified ... | reverse complement strand
TCCTGCTTTCAAGGCTGCCACGATTGCTAATTTGATATCTCTGGGTTACTCTCTGGATTATCACCTTCAACGTGAACAACGGATTAGATCTATCACCTTGGATCAGATCCAGACCCTGGCCGCCAAATGGTTAAAACCCGATAATCAATACACTCACATAATGGTTTAGATATGTATTCATTAGGCATTGATATCGGTTCCCGAAATACCAAGATCGTCATTTGGAATCCTCAAGAACGTACAATAATATGGCAGGGATACCAGAGCACAGAAGTATCAGCTCTTGCAGCAGTGGAAAAACTCCTGGCTCTTGCCGCCTCTGATTGCGATTTATCAAAGATAAATAAAGAATGCGTAACCGGTTATGGTAGAAAGCTTTACAATAAGGCTGATAAAGTGCTTTCTGAAATCACTTGTCATGCAAGTGGTTGTTATGAACTCTTTCCTGCAGGCAGGACAATTATCGATATCGGTGGTCAGGATTCCAAGATTATCAGCCTGGAACCTGCAGGTGGGGTAAAAGACTTTGTGATGAACGATAAATGTGCAGCAGGCACCGGAAGGTTTTTGGAAATGACTGCCCTGCGCCTGGAATGCACACTTCATGAGCTTTCAACCATGGCGGATCAAAGCGATATGGAATTGCAACTCAATTCCACCTGTGTAGTCTTTGCTGAATCCGAGATCATAGGTTTGCTGGCTGAGGGAAACACTCAGCAAAACATTGCTCATGCCGTGTTTATGAGCATTGCCAAGCGTATCTATGCCCAAATGGCAGGTTTATCTTTGATCCCTTCGGTGGTCTTTACTGGTGGTGTTGCGAAAAGCACACATCTGAAGAAGTGCTTGGAGACGCTCTTTGGAACAGAACTATTGGTACCCTTTGAACCAGAGATCAGCGGGGCTTTGGGAGCAGCAATTCTGGCATGAAAAGATACGATTTTCATATTCACACGGAGTTCAGCTATGATAGCCGGATAAAAGGTGTCGAGTTACTTCAGAAAGCAATAGACCTGCAATATGATGAAATCGCAATCACAGAGCATCTGGATCTCTTGCCACAGGAGTTAAGCATTTATGGCCTCCCTTCATTGTCCAGGTATTGTGCATACATTGCTAAATTACAAAGGGATTTTCCTGCCATTACGCTTCATTGTGGGATTGAGATTGGAGATTATCATCTTGTTAAAGAATTTGCGAAACCTCTGATTGAGTCTTTTGAGCTTTTCCCCATTCTTGGTTCTGTTCATTTTCTCAAAGACCACACCAATGTTGCCATCCTCCTTTCCTCCCCTCTCACCAAAGCCCAAGTGATTGACTACTATGAAAACAACCTCAGATTGGTATCAGAGTGTGACATTGACGTACTGGCACATCTTGGAGTGTACAAAAGGTATTACACCGAAGCAGCCCCCGAGGATTGTGTTCTTCCACTGATTACTGAGATATTCCGTGTAATGATCCAGCGAAACATTGCGTTGGAGCTAAACTTCAGTTCTTTGCGTAAAGCGTATCAATCAGTTATTCCTGAACCCCAATACATTGATTTGTATCGATCTTTGGGTGGCAATCTCTTCAGCTTGGGCTCCGATGCACATCGAATTGATCATTTTGGCATCACACGCCTTGCTGAATCCCTTATTGGAGAACACGATACTCCCATCAAGCGAGTTGTTACCAAGTAGAGACCCCAGCCTTGCCATTGGATATCCCTGTCCCCCACACAGAACCTTGGAATCTCTTATAGCAACTTTGTTCCCTTTTGGGAGAATGCATTGACGTCCAGAGGTGAAAACAGTCCAGCTTTATACTTGGGGATTGCAGCCGCTGCTACCATTGCTGCATTATCCATACATAACTGCAGAGAGGGATAATACACATGTATGCCATAGTGTTCAGCTTTCTGGCTAAGCTTTGTTCTCAGGACAGAATTAGCTGCTACACCGCCAGCCAATAGTATACATTTTAGCTGTAGTTGTCTGGCAATGCGCACGCTTTTATCTATCAGCGGGTCAACGATTGCAGCTTGAATGCTGGCGGCAATATCAGCCTGATGCTTTTGGATAAAATCAGTTGATTGATTGTGCAGATAGCTTCGGATCGCCGTCTTGACCCCACTATAGCTAAAGTTAAAATTGTCTTTCTGAGCCAGTGCTCGGGGAAAGCGGACAAAGTCTGGATCACCATTATGAGCAAGTTTGTCCAGAATCGGTCCTCCGGGAAATCCCAAGCCCATAAGTTTGGCAGCCTTATCAAAAGTTTCGCCTGCAGCATCATCCAGGGTTTTGCCTACAACTTCAAACTCAGTTTCTCTACGAAAGTGAATCATTTCAGTATGCCCCCCAGAAACCACCAGTGCCAGAAATGGGGCATGCAAACCGGGATGATCAATGTAATTGGCAAAGATGTGACTCAATAAGTGATTCACAGTGATCAGAGGTACTGATTTTGCCCAGGCCAGACTTTTGGCAAATGACAGGCCAACGATTAATGAACCTATCAAACCGGGATTAATCGAGACGGCAATGGCACTGATATCATCCAACTCCAATTCTGCCTTCTCAAGGGACAGTTCGCACAGCTTAAGGATATTCTGCATGTGAAGCCGTGAGGCTAGTTCGGGTAAAACACCCCCAAACTCAAGATGCTGAGGTTGGCTGGAGATCAGATTTGCATATATTCGATAATCTGTATCCAACACTGCTACTGAGGTGTCATCACAGGAGGATTCAAATGCTAAGATATAGCTCATTTTCGCAGTCTTACCTTAGCAGGAGTTACATCAATCAATTCCAATCCCGTAGGAACACTAACTTCCACACTATAAATACCATTATCATCTGGAACATCATTAACTTTGGCTTCAATCTCCAGTACTGATAGTTTTTGCAATATTGCGCTTTCTCCCCGAACCCGGACAGCTATCCTGGAGGGAACATAGGCTGCGGGTAAAGTAATATCGGTAAACACTCTGGTGGCTTCTTGAGCTCCACTGATAGTTAAAAGCACGCTGCTTTCCGAGATCGAGATTTCGCTGTCAGGCAGATTCAGGCTAAGCTTACTTTGAGTTTCAGCCAATTCATTGCGGCCAATTGGAGTTGTTTTGATGCTTGTGATATTTTGAATCTTTGTCTTGGGGCCAAAAATGGTGATCTTATCAGGATCCAGACTATAACGCAATTCATGCATCCGTTCTTTACTGAGGTCATCCTCAAAATCCAAAACCACAGGAACTATCCTCTGATGAAACACATCGGCCTGGATGGCAATTTGATCTGCCTGAGCAGGCCCCAGAAAGGTGACATTCACATTTTCGGGCAAATCGATGCTGTAATCCTCAAGAGATAGAATGTCCGTAATAGGCGTGATCTTGCTGGCATCAATGTTAACTTTGGGTTTAAATATCATCATCTTCAGGATATCCTGTCCCTTGCCTTTTACGGAAAAGGGGATCTGCTGCGGGATGTCTTCAAGAGTGATGTTTTGGGGCACGTAAAGCAAATTGATGGGTAGATTCACCACACTCTTCTGTTCACTGGCTAATACTGATTGTAACCAGATCAGAACAGCTAGCAGCAAAGCCACAATTCGCAAACCAATGTTTTCTTTCAACATCTCAGTCCGTACTTTCTGGCATCAGTGTGATGCCAAACTGCTTGATTTTCTTATACAGGGTAGTGCGTTCAATACCAATCGATCTTGCCGTTTTGGATACCTGCCAGGAATTGAGGGCAAGATGGTGGATCAGATAGTCACGTTCATATTCTGTCATGCTCTCCTTAAGGTTGTTCATATTCACATAGCGAACATTTTCCATATCCCTCTGAGCATCCTTGTTATTTATCTTTTCATTCATGTGTTTGATGATCACATTGTTGGTGATGTTCTTTTCATTGATCATCACGAATTTGCAGAAGTTTCTAAGCTCCCGGATATTACCAGGCCATGAGTAACTCAATAAGTGTTTCTTGAGTGTACTAAGATCCAATTGATCGTTGATGTTGTATTTATTGGTGAAACTGGTCAAAAAGAAGCTAACCAGCAGCAGAATATCCTCTTCTCTCTCTCTTAATGGGGGTAATTCCACGATGTTTCCCTCAATGCGATAAAACAGATCTCTGCGAAAACGATCGGGATGGGAGAGCACCTGCATATTCGCATTGGAAGCAAAGATCAGGCGGGTATTCACTTTTTTCATCGGACCACCTACTACCTGGATCTCTTTATTTTCAATAGCCCGCAGGATCTTGGATTGTGATATCAGGGACAAATTGGTAACTTCATCAAGAAACAGCACTCCATTACTACATTCCTCAAAGAAACCTGTTTTGTTGCGATCTGCATTGGTGAAGCTACCTTTGACATGACCAAACAATTCACTTTCTATCAGGGTTTCGGTAAGAGCAGAGCAATTCAAGGTATGAAATGGTTTACCAAAGCGGTTGGAAGAGATGTAATAATAGTTTGCGGCAACTTCTTTGCCGGTTCCAGTTTCACCCAGCAGAAAGAGATCCTCACCATGCTCAGCAAGTTTATGGATCTGCTCGCGAACCTTTTTGATTGCTGGACTCTCCCCGATGAAAGGAAATGAGCGAGTAAATTGCTTTTTGAGGTTTATGTATTCAATTTGAAGACCAATATGCTCTTCTTCCTGTCGTTTCAGAGTAATGGCATTATCAATGTGCAAGAGCAATTGATTGGTGCTGAAACTGCTTCCCTTTTCTATGAAGTGGTAAGCTCCCATGGAACGGATTTCCTGCACCTGATTGGCGCTTACTTCTCCAGAGATTACGATCACCTTGTAATTCAGGTCCATATTGGTTTTCAGGTGCTTGAGTACCTCAATCCCATTCAATTTACTACCCACCAAAAACACATCCAATAGGATTACGTCTGGATTGAATACTCTTAATTCATCAAAAAAAGCATCGCTGTTGGATGTAATCATCACATCATAAGTAAAGCGTTTGAGTACAAGCGCGATTTGATCGGCTAATACAACATCGTCTTCAAGAATCAGTACTTTTCCTTTGGACATTTGCTTTCTACCTCACAGTCTTTCTTCAAGTGCAGCCAGGGCATTGATGTAATAGATGTAAGCCTGGTCAGGTGAATCATAGGGTGAAAAATACTTGTGTACGTCTCCATCCTGAAAATACTTGGCACACATGTAGTAGAAATGATCCGAGGTGCTCAGTAAGCGTGCTGTCTTAAGGAGCTTGGGATCACCCTTGCTTTTTATCCGGTTAAACATTTCGTATAAGGTTTCGATGGCATTATGCTGCATGTCATTTTCCAGCCAGGCACTCAGATCACGTTGCTCGTCTGCCCAGGATACTGCGTCTGGAAATGATATTGATTCCTGCTGATAATTTGCCAGATCAGATGTATCTTTGGGATGGGCAAAACCAAGGTTCTCTCTCTTCAATATCTCAGTGGGGAAATGAGCCATAAAATCAAAGATTCCGCTCTCTGCCCATTGGTGCTCACCAAAGGTTTCATAATCCATAAACAGATTCAGGAATTGATTGCGCCCCTTATGCTCACTAAGGGTTAGGTGATCAATCCAATTCACAAACTTATCCACTGTTAATGGATACTCTGGCCAATCCCGATTGGAGAAACGGAAGGCAATATCATCCGATAGCTGGTAATATTTCAGCAAGAGATTGATATCCTTGGTGTAGTTCTTATAAGCATACAGGGGTGAGCGCCACTGTAAGATTCGATCCACACCTTCGGTGAGAATTGTCTTAAAACCCTCAATCTCAAACACCAGATCACTCAGGCGATCCTGATATATCAGTTCTGTGTTACGAAAGCTAACCGTGTCATAGCCAAATTCCTGTTTCATTAAATCGCGATGCATCATCACCTGATCCAGAAACTCATTTGAGTCATACAGAAAAGACAGAGAGTGATAATAGGTTTCTCCGATGATTTCCACACAGCCTGTATCAACCAGCGCTTTAAAGCTATCCAGAGTTTCAGGGCTATAGCGCTTGAACTGCTCGATTGCAGTACCTGTAATGGAATAGGATATCTTAAAGCGTCCTTCATGCTTCTTGATAAGTTCTAACAGCAGCTTGTTGGTCGGCAAATAGCACTTCTGGGAAACCTTGCGCATGACCTGCCCATTGAGTTGATCATCAAACATATCAGAACCTTGGGCGATGTCCAGCACATTGAAGTGTTTCAGGCGATAGGGTTGATGAACCTGAAAGTAGAATATTATGTTCAGCATGTCACTCTCCTAAGCACCAACTTTTCGGATATATTCAGCAAGGGTGACCGAATACAGTTGGCGTATCTTTTCGGCTGCCTCGTCCCATTGAATACGGTTTACTTCATGCATACCATCGATTCCCATCTTCACGCAATTCTGAGGATTTTCGATCAAGTGATTAATGGTTTCAACCCACAAATCAGTATCCCAAAAATCAATTTTAAAGGCATGGTGCACCACCTCTGCTACACCTGATTGCTTGGATATGATGGATGTAATCCCAAAGGCCATTGCTTCCAAAGGGCTAATCCCAAAGGGTTCTGAAACCGAGGGAAGTACATAGATATCCGCAGCTTGCAAAATGCGTTCTACCTGCTTCCGGTTCAGAAACCCAGTAAATAGAAAACGGTTCCTGAGTTTCAGTGAAGCTGATCTGCGTAATAGCTTTCTGCTCATATCACCGGTTCCAGCCATGATGAATCTGGCTTCCGGATGCGTTGCCAATACACGCTGTGACATTTCCAGGAAATAGTCCGGACCCTTTTGCAGGGTGATGCGTCCCAAAAATAGGATTACTGGTCCTTTGAAGATCCGCTGCTTCGCAATCACAGCATCATCAGGCACGGAAAAGGCATTGTGTACGATCTTGATTTTGGCTGTATCAATGCGATAGCGGCTCATGATCATCTGTGCCGTATATTGGGATACCGCTATCACTTTGTCGGCAACGGTCATTCCGGCATGTTCAATCTTGTGGATGCGTTCGTCACCAGGTCCACCTGCTCTGTCAAACTCGGTTGCATGGATGTGGACGATCAAAGGCTTTCCCCCAATCTTTCGTGCCAGCATTCCTGCTGGATAGCATAGCCAATCATGGGCATGGATCAAATCATACTCCAGGCTTTTGGCAAGCTTCTCTGCCCGCAGAGTATACTCCTGTACCTTGCGGATTAGATCTTCTTCCCCGATCAGATTTGCGGTCATTTCCTGCCAAAGCTCCCTTTCTTCCATGTTCACAGTCTCAGATAACCAGTATTCCTTCTTTAGAGCTATGCTATCCCTACGGATATCGGCAAGCTGAAAGTAGCTTTCCGGTTGCTGGGATATTCCGATGAATTCCAGACGTTCTTCCACAGTATTGAATGTATTGTAAACATAGCTCTTTTGCTTCTCCGCATCCACGAATACTACCGGCAGAGTATCTACATCCTCTACTTGGCGCATCGGGAAGTAGACAAACTCCTTGGTGGGCAAAACCAGATCTATCTTGATGCCCTGGGCCAATAAAGCTTTGATCATCCCATAACACGCCATGCCCAGGCCACCCGAGATCAAGGGGGGAAACTCCCAGGTAAACATCAGAATCTTCATAACTCCACCCCCAAGCTATCAATGTAGCTTTCAATATTATACAGGGCAGCAACGCTCCAGGCTTGAGCTGGGGCACCTTTGGGGAAGTGAGGAGCATCCCCATCCCATACTTCGGCTACGGAGGCAATATGCCCCCGCATGAAGCCATTGCGTAAAGTAGCAACAAAATCACTTAGTGCTTTAGCAAGCTCTGTCTTGGATTTCTCTTTCTGATAGACTTTGATATACAAGCCACAGAAGGGACCCAACAACCAGGCCCAGGCGCTGCCATTATGATATGCCATGTCCCGGTCTCGTTGAGAGCCATAATACTTTTTCCGAAACCTGGCATCCTTTGGGCTCAGGGTTCTGATCCCATAAAAAGTATATAACTCGGCAAAAGCAGTCTCCAGAACCTTGCGCATCTGATCTTGATCCACCACCGGCCAGGGCAGCGAGACTGCGATAATCGCATTGGGACGGATCTCCAATATCGGCTTTTCACCCTCAAGGCGATCTGCCAGATAGTTGTCCACATAAAACTTGGTAAAGGATTGCTTGACCTTATCCTTCAGTTTCAGGTATTCTTTCTTTACTTCAATGCTTTTATTTACCAGCTTGTTGTATTCAGCAATCATCGCTTCATAACTACACAATGCGTTGTACCATAAAGCATTGATCTCCACAGGAGCTCCCCAACGTGGTGTAACCGCCTTCCCATCAAGACGTACATCCATCCATGTCCCATGGGCAAAAGTGGGGCTGAGCTCTATCAATCCATCTTCACGTAATGAATAATTCGGATCATTGTTCTCAACTAATGCGGATATGATCCGTTCAGAGAGATGGATCACTTCCAGCCAATAGGTTTTGTTTTGTTTGCATTTGCCATACTTCCACAGGATAATCAAATACCACAAGGTGGCATCAATGCTATCATAATTGGCTTCCCGGCCGCTTTCTGGCAGCATATTGGGGATCAAACCATTCCTGATGTTACGGCTATATTTGCTTAGGGTTCGCTCAATGACATCCTGGTATTGAGGATTGCGCAAGAGTGCATTGAGTACCACCATGGTATCTCTTCCCCAGGCTCCATAGAATGGATAACCTGCAACAACATCGTCGTTGGTCACGAAATCTGTGAGTGCAAACTCCAGATTCTGCATATACTGAGAACGTTTGAAAAGGATGTTGTCTTGATAATCAAGGTTTTCAAGGATGCCGTGGGATATCATTGAGGGATCCGGGAAATCGGCTGCTCTGGGTAGGACTGCATAACGCTTTTCTATCTGGGCAATTAACTTGCCCGGATTTTCAATAGCTTGATCGCTAAACAGAATGTATTCACTATGCCCCACCGATAGATCAAAGGTGGCTTGAAACAGGCTAATCTGATCGCCAATGCCTGCATAGCCGGACATCACTTCCCAGGGATAATAGACATTGTAGTACACATAGCGGTTCTGAATCACATCTCCCTTGCTGATATAGCCATGCACTTCAATACCATTGCTACCACGTTTTGCTGCAAAGCGACAAGCTTCATCCTGTTTGTCAATGGATGTCTCAAAGTGTTCATAATCCATGCTGCCATGAGGGTTCAGATCGTGGTGGATGCACATGGTGAACTTTGGATGCAATTCAAAATGTATTTTGTGTTGCCCCAGATTTGTATATTTCACCAGAGTAGTATTGCTGCATTCATCCATCATGATTTCTTTTAGCACCAAAATCTCATCCTGATGAGGCAATCCCGAATACAGAAAGGCTGGATATGGGCGCAACCAGGGCTTAACCAGATGCATAAATCCTTCCGGATAAATACAATTGCTATAGTTGTTGCTGTCTAAATGAAAAAACTCCCCCCGCCATTCAATGCGCTCTTCCATACCGGCAACAAGGTGACGTCGATTGAATGCCTTGTCGCTTGCAATCAACAACCCATGATACTTACGCTGGTTGATCAGGTTCCCTGTTCCCAAGGCATAAGAGCCAAGTCTATTCGCCAAAAGCCATTCATGGTGATGGGTCTCCATGAAGTAGTTATTCATTGAACCCCCTAATAATCATTTAGTTATGCTTCGTGTTGATTTTTTTCAATAGCTTGCTTTCCGTCAAGGTTTTTGTTTGAACTCAGTATATCTCGACGACATGTTTCCAGCTAACTATATGGGACTCACAAGGTAGTCAATACTCGCTGCTATTTGTCTTTTCTGAAACGATGTCTTTGCTCCTTGGATAGCTTCTCTGTGGCATATTGAATGATTAGCCGTGCGGCAGTGTTACGATGTTCATACAGGAAAGCCTCTACCAATTCTGAATGCACTTTCCACAGCTCTCTTAAGAACCAGCCTGTACCTTGATGCACCACTCTTTCTGGATCTGTCATCAGGGGAGCTACAAATCCCAGTAGTTTTTGGGGATCTTCAGTTTTCGTGATCTTAATAAAGCTAACCGGTGCAGCTCTTCTGGTCCAGCGCGAAGTGGAATCCCGCCAGGAATTGAAATCATCGATCCCCACAATGTTCTGTATCAAAAACCACGGAGTGACCTTTGAACATAGATAATCAGCATGAGCCCAATTTGATACACCATGATCAAACCACAATTTCAAACCATCAAATATCCCGCGATTACATTCATTCAGACGTTTCTCCAAGAGCATGATCGCCAGGCTGCCCATCTCATATTTCCCATGCTGAAAAAGAATGTTGCCCAATTCAATCAGATGCTCAGTGGTCAATTGAGGATAATCATTTAGGATCTGTTTCATTACTTCGCAGGTTTCTGTCAGATCATTACCCCAGGCATTGTATCCATCTTTGAAGTAACGGGAATATTTGATCACATTCTGGGGATTTGCCCTCTGAGAAAGGTAATCCTCTGCTCTTTGGACAATTTCTCGATAAGTCCGGGCATCCTTGATATGCATCATTACCTCACATTGTATTTTTGAACAATACGGATTGTGCGGGCATTATTGTCAATTCCTATTGCATCCTGACGTGTAGCTTCGGAAAGATACGACTTCCCCATTGGTTACCGTCTCGATGCGGTTACCTTGTGGTTACAAAAGTAACGGCATTGTGACCGCATCGTGACGACAATGAATAGGGATGGATGTTTGCTGGAGGTTTGGCTATTTCATAATTCCAGGGCTCAGAAACATTCTGCTTGACTTCTTTTTCCAGAAGATAGACTTGTACTCAAAGCAAAAATGAGGTAGATATGGAACTCGATGCCAAGATCCTGATTGTAGATGATGATGATGTAGTGATCAATATCATCAAAAACATCTTGAGACGCGACGATTATCTTACGGATTTCTGTCACAGCGGCGAAGAAGCTCTGCAGAAAGTGATAGAGAACAATTTTGATCTGGTTTTGCTGGATGTTCACATGGGAAAAGGTTTGGATGGATACGAAACCTGCCGATTGATGAATAAGGCAAAACCCGAACTCCCGGTGATTCTGGTGACGGCAAATCAGGATGATGAATCCGTGAATCGGGGATTTGAAGCAGGTTCCAGTGACTATATCAAGAAACCCGTTTCCAAGCTGGAGTTACTTGCCAGAGTGAATAATACCATCACTCTTAAACGGGCGGAGCGAAAGAATCTACACCTGATTGAAACCCTGCGCAAGGATCTCAACACTGCTGCAAACATTCAACAGGCCATGCTGCCCAAATGGGTGTATTTGGACAATCAGATCCTCTTCTCTTCCTATTATCAGCCTTGTGAAGCTGTAGGTGGTGATCTCTTTGACCGCATCATGCTGAGTGATACAAAGTATGTGGTTTATATCGGGGATATATCCGGTCATGGCGTTCAGGCTGCTTTGTTGATGTCGGCGATCAAATCCACCATCAAGTTGATGATCGAAGCTTACAAGGATGACAAGTCCATGGCGGAACTCTTTACCAAACTGAATGAACGGCTCTATAATGACATGTTTATCCGTAATAACTATCTAACTCTTCTGATGGGTGTGGTGGATTTGGATTTGCAGGAGTTTCGCTTCCTTACTGCAGGACACCCTCCCTTGATCCGGATCAATAAGGAAACCGGCAAGATTACGGTCATGAACAAAAAAGGCTCGCTTCCCCTGGGATGGATGCCAAACACCAGGTATGATGAGGAAGAGATTGATCGCGTATCCCTGAATCCCGCTGATATGTATTTGCTTTTTAGTGATGGAATCTACGAATGCACAAACCCGGAGAACATGCAATTTGGGATCGATGGATTGAAAGCGCTGCTGCAGGATGAGATCCATACAGATACTTGTATCACTTTACCATTCAGGATAATTGACTATTTGGAAAAGAACCACTATGAAACCTCGTCTGATGATTTTACTTTGTTTTCATTTCAAACTCTAAAGTACTCCGGGGCTAATGAAGATGCCCAGCATTTGATCAAACATCATCACATAGTCTTACAATCAGCACTCAAAGAAGTGGGTAAAACTGCTCAGGATTGTGAACGCCTGGTTCTGGACTGGACTCATGACAGCTTTTTGGCAGCTAAAGCAGAATTAATTGTGGACGAGTTTTTGAACAACATCATCACCTATGGCTACAACTATCAGGAAGACTCCGAAATTGTTCTGGAGTTCAGATTTTTCCCTGAGATGCTCAGCATTCGCTTCTGGGACAAAGGCATCGAATGGGTGCCTGAAAATCTGAGTTACAGCATTGTAGAACCTTATGATTTTGAACTGGATGGGATGGATGCCAGCGGTAGAGGTGTCAAGATCATCATGTCCATGAGCAACCGCTTTCAGCGCAGACGCTTTGGACATCTGAACGAGACAAAGGTGGAGATTGATCTGTGATCAGCATCATCATGCGGATCAAGAACGAGATGCCCTGGTTGAAATATACCCTGCGCATGCTCAAAGCTCAGGATAATCAGGATTTTGAGCTGATCTGCGTGGATTCAGGATCAAGCGATGGCAGCTTTGAGCTATTGCAGGAGTATCATCCTGATATATTGTATCGGATTGAAGCCGGGGATTACATTCCGGGTAAGGTGCTCAATGAGGCAATCCAGCATGCCAAAGGCGAATATATCGTATTCAATAATGCAGATTGCATCCCACTGGACCGGTCATGGCTGCATAAGCTGATTGCACCAATGCAGAATAATCCCTCAGTAGTTGCTGTCTATGCAAATCAATTGCCCCGTCCCGATGCCATTCCCATGGTTCAAAAGGATTATGAACGAGCTTTTGGAGATGGAAAGATATCCGCAAGCTGGCGGCACTTTTTCTCCCTTGCCAGCAGCGCAGTACGCCGGGACATAATCCTGGAGCATTCCTTCAACAATGATATCCAATATTCAGAGGATATTGAATGGTCATGGCGGATGAAGTCTCTTGGATATCAAATCCAGTATGTGCCGGAGGCCAGGGTTGAACACTCTCATAATTATAACCTAAAACAGATCAAAAAGCGCTATCTGGGCGAAGGTAAAGCTGAAGCATATATATATCGGGACTATTATCGGGAGCATCCCGGGGATTTATCCTTCTTCCGGTCAGTGGTGCTTGCCGCCACGATGGAGACCTTGCGAGACTTTAGATATCTTGCCAGACAGGGTAAAATCGGGTGGTTCCCCAAAGCCAAGATATATCGCTTTGCGCAGCGTTACTATGCCTTCAAAGGCCGTACCAGCGCGTCAAGTTCCAGGGCTAAACTGGCCGTTAGCTGTCTGGCATTCGATGAAGGGAAAAGCGGAATCTC
>Ga0265295_1006957_pt1 | contig 13329 bp, 8 predicted proteins | sample Munlansysbiofilm_FD_192503 | JGI IMG/M metagenome (GOLD analysis project Ga0265295, IMG submission 192503) | Leachate microbial communities from a municipal landfill in Southern Ontario, Canada - Methane capture system biofilm | ecosystem: Engineered > Solid waste > Landfill > Unclassified ... | reverse complement strand
GCACCAACAATATGATTGACTTTATGGCCTGCCATAATCTTACATACAAATGGCCATGTCATGACATCTCGTCTATTGATATCGGAATCGGGCATTCTCTTTCTAACGACTTTACAAATCACACTTGGGATAGTCTTTCATTCAGCTTTACAATACAAGCTTTATATTTTGAAATAAATCTCCCCATTTTCCTAGCTAATTCTATTCCTGAAATCCCTGAATTATGCGTTCCATCTGGCATTATTGATTCAAATTCAATTGCCCAATCGATTTGTATGCCTCAAATAATCATGCCCGACCATCCACCACTTGCTCCTGATATTCAAATTATTATAGGTCCTTTGATTGATTATACTTGGCCCATTGGATATATTCCCATTACATGGTTCAACCAAACATGGGAGCTTGCAGGATTTCATGATACCATTTTTCCACCCTTCACAATGAGCACTTCGTGTCCTGCACTTGAAATAGCTTCAATACAAAACGATGATGTTCTGTGCTACGGACAGTCAACAGGCAGTGCAACAGTAACTGTACAAAACGGAGAACCACAATACACCTATGAATGGAGTAACGGATTTACAGAAACCACAGCCTCAAATTCAAGTACAGCTTATAATCTGAGTGCTGGAATATACTCTGTTACAATCACCGATTCCTTTGGCTGCACAGTGACTGATTCTGTTGAAGTATTCAATGCTTATCCCCCATTAGCTGTTTCAATTTCTTATGTTGACGTAACTTGTGTTGGTGGAAGCGATGGCTCGATAACACTTGGAGTAAGTGGAGGACTTGCTCCATATACTTATCTGTGGAATCCTGATGTCAGCAATTCTTATGCCGCTGGGGGTCTGCCCGCTGGAACATACACAATTACAATTACAGATGCAAACGATTGTGACACTACTGTTTCAATCACTTTAATTGAACTGTATCCCCTGCCTCCTGTTAATTTCTATGGAGAACCCATTAATGGCTGTCAACCGCTTGAAGTACAGTTTTATGAAACATCTCCTGACGAAGGACAGACTTATCTTTGGCAATTTGGAGATGATTTGGGCTTCAGCACTCTCAAAAACCCTCTTTTCCTATTCAATCATCACGGACTTTTCGACATCACACTCACTGTTACTTCAATGCCTGGTTGTGAAAACATCCTTATAAAACCCGACTATATTGAAGTGTATAAAAAACCTCATGCTCAATTCCTTGCTAATCCTAAATATCCTGAAATAATTGCACCTGCTGTATATTTCTACAACCAATCGTCCAATACTTTTTTCAGTGATTGGTATTTTAGTGACGGAACTACTTCCAACGAAACCAGTCCATATCATACTTTTCAAGATACTGGAAAATATTTCATTACCCTGATTATAGAAACTGAACACGGCTGTAAAGACACTGCATACGGAGATATCACAGTTGAAGATATTTATACAATATACTTCCCCAATGCTTTCCGTCCTGTCGGAGACTATGGAAATCCAAATCAGTATTTTAAGCCCGCAGGCTACAACATCATGACAACAGATTATCAGATGATGATATTTGACCGCTGGGGGCAGCTTATTTTTGAGACTACAACTCTAGATGAGGGATGGGATGGAACACTGAACGGACAAGCATGCAAGCCTGATACTTATGTTTTTTCAATCAAATACAGAGATTTCGAGGGTTTGCGACACCAAAAGATAGGTACTGTAAACTTAATAAAGTAATTTTTTATTATAAAAAAACTCCAGAAAATACTGGAGTATTTTTTTGTGGGCCCACCTGGACTTGAACCAGGGACCTACTGATTATGAGTCAGTTGCTCTAACCAACTGAGCTATAGGCCCATTGCTAACAGTGTCAGCAATTATGTCGCAAAATTATATAAAAAAAACGAATATTCTTATTTATCATTTAATGATTTCTTAGAATCTTTAGCAGATTTGATAAAAACAATGTGAAGTGTGACGGCAATGGCAATAATAAAGAGTAATAATCTTAGCCATAATATTGTGGTCGCAAACAGTATACTTAATATTATTCCCACCCATAAAATTGTAATAGTAAAGATCTTAATTCTAAGAGGAATACCTCTGCGTTCAATATAGTTTCTTATGTATACTCCATATATTCTGTTATTCACTAGTCTGTTATAGTGTTTTTGAGACGACTTAAGAAATAACGAAGCAGCCAATAATAAAAAAGGAGTTGTGGGAAGCAGGGGGATGAATATTCCAATTGATCCAATAACAATACATAACATTGCAATAATTATAAACAACTTTTTCTTCATTACCTGCAAAAGTAATCTTATAAATAGTTTTTTGGGATATCTGTTTCTATAATTAGGAAAACACAACGCCCTGCCACAAGTAATAAGGACTTGTTTATTTTGAGCCACTATTTATTTAGCAAATTCATCACATAAAAAGAATGATATTATGAGTATAATCATCAAAAAACCAGTGGTTTATTACTCCTACAAATAAATAATGCTTAAAAATTGACTTAAAACATTTAATTTTGCTAAGATTATTATAAGGATTACACTATGAACGCTATTTTCCTAAAAGAACTTAATAGTTTTCTCAGTTCATTGATTGGGTACATCGTTATAGCAGTTTTTCTGCTTATCAATGGGCTATTTTTATGGGTCTTTCCACTGGATTTCAACATTCTGGATTACGGCTACGCTAGCCTCGACAGCCTTTTTGTTCTTGCCCCCTTTGTTTTTCTTTTTCTAATTCCGGCTATAAGCATGCGATCCTTCTCTGAAGAAAGGCGCACGGGCACCATAGAATTGCTAATGACAAAACCATTGACAGAGTTTCAACTAATCGGTGGAAAATATCTAGCCAGCATTGTTTTATTATTATTTACACTTATTCCGACTCTTTTCTATTATTATACTGTCCATCAGTTGGGATTCCCGGCAGGCAATATGGATGTTGGCGGCACTTGGGGCTCATATCTTGGGTTGTTGTTTCTTGGAAGCGCTTTTGCTGCAATCGGAATTTTTATTTCTTCGCTCACCAACAGCCAAATCGTTGCATTTATCGTTTCTGTTTTTCTATGCGGATTTATGTATTTTGGCTTTGATTTTATTTATGAATTCCGTTTTCTCGGATCATTTGACCTATTTGTGAAATCAATCGGAATAAACGAACACTACATTTCCATGAGTAGAGGAGTTATTGATACTCGTGATGTACTGTATTTTATCAGCTTTATTCTGATTTTCCTTCTGATGACCAAAATATCTCTTGAACGTAGAAAATGGTAATTATTCTTCTTTTTTAATTCCATGACAATGAAGACAAAAAATATACTTAACCCCAAAAACATCAAACGACAAAATATTTTTCAGTTTGTTATTCTTCTTGTAATCGTTTTGATGATTAATGTCATCGGAAATTTCTTCTTCACAAGATTTGATCTTACTACAGAAAAACGCTACTCTCTATCTGAGAACACAAAGGAATTGATCAAAAACCTGGATGATATTGTTTATTTTAGAGTTTATCTAGAAGGAGATCTCCCCGCCCAATATAAAAAACTCAGGAATGAAACACGCATCATGCTCAATGAATTTAGATCTTACGGAAAGAACAATATTCAGTTTGAGTTTGTTGACATTACATCAGGAAAGGACAAAAATGCAACATATAACATTGTAGAAGAACTGCAACACAAGGGGATTCAACCTATCATTGATTACGAAGGAAGCGAAACTGAAATGTCACAAAAAATCATTATCCCCGGTGCAGTTGTCAGTTATCGCGAAAAAGAAGTTCCAATTCAATTGCTTGTCACTTCATTAGGACCCGAATCAGCCAACAAAGAAGCCATCATCAACAATTCCATTCAGGCTCTTGAATTCAAGCTCGCAGATGCTATCCGCAAGCTGACAATCATCCACAAGCCAAGAGTTGCACTCCTTGATGGACATGGAGAGCTTATGCCTGTTCAAACAGCAGAAGCAGAACGTCTGTTGTCTGAGTATTATGTTGTTGATCGAGTTCAGATTAACGGACAACTCAATGCTCTTGAAAGATACAAGGCCATTATAGTAGCAAAACCAGATTCCGCTTTCAGTGACAAGGATAAATTTGTTATCGATCAGTTCATCATGAAGGGTGGCTCTGCCCTTTGGCTGATAGATGCTGTTTATGCCGAAATGGACAGCTTAAGAAACGCAAATAGACTTGTCTCATTCTCCAAGCGACTGAACCTTGAAGACATGCTATTCAAATGGGGAGTGCGAATTAACACTGATCTTTTAATGGACATTAACTCTGCTCCAATTCCAGTAGTTACAAGCATGATCGGAGACCAACCCCAATATGAATATTTTAGTTGGGTTTACTTTCCGCTTATTTTATCAAATCAGGTTCATCCCATTGTAAAAAACCTCAATGCCGTCAAACTCGAATTTACAAGCAGTATTGATACCGTCGGCGGTAAGGGCATTAAGAAAACTGTTTTACTCACAACTTCTAGATACACACGCAAAAACAATACGCCAGTCACTATTGACCTGAGTGAATTATATAATCTTCCAGAAAAAAAATTATACAATAAACAAAATATCCCTGTTGCTGTTCTATTGGAAGGGGAGTTTGAAAGCGTATTCTTCAACAGGATACCACCCGAAATTGAAGAAGATCCTGAAATCAATTATCAATCACGCAGTGTTCCCACAAAAATGATTGTTGTTTCCGATGGTGATATTTTTAAGAATCAATACACATTTAAGGACGGCAGGTATATGACATATCCCCTAGGGTATGATCGTTACACACAAACGACATACGGAAATTCAGATTTTATTCTTAATGCCATGAGTTATCTAGTTGATAAGAATAATCTACTAGAAATTCGATCTCGTGAGTTGAAAATACGATTGCTTGACAAAACCCGCATCAAAGAAGAAAAACTAAAATGGCAATTCATCAATCTTATACTTCCTATATTTTTCGTGGGCATTATTGGTCTTATGCTTACCTTTATCCGGAAAAAAATTTTTACAGTGAAAATCAAATAATCCAATGAAAAAAAAGATCCTAATTATTATTCTCCTCATTCTTTTTGTTGTCGCAGCATTTTTAATTCTCAGCCAAACAAAAGGGACATTTTCAAATGACGAAAAAGATTTTGCTATCCATGATACAGCCATAGTATCAAAAATATTTCTAGCTAATATGGAAGGCAACACTGTATTGCTTGAACGTACAGATTCATCAAACTGGACTGTTAACGGCAAACACGATGCTCAACAAAATGTTGTTCAGGACTTTCTGCGAACACTGATGTATGTTACAGTTCGTAATCCTGTTGCCACAGCTGCCAGAGATAATGTTTTAAAGTATATGGCATCCCACGGAATCAAGGTTGAAATTTATAAAAAAATATATATTATTGATTTTTGGGGTATCCAACTTTTTCAAAGAGAGCGGCTTGCCAAAACCTATTATGTGGGCGACAATACCATGGACAATGAAGGGACTTATATGAAGATGAAAGATTCAGAAACTCCTTTTATAACATATATTCCTGGATTCAGCGGATTTCTTCACACGCGCTATTCTACCAATGAATATGAATGGAGAGATCACGCCATTTTCAATTTTTTTATGAAAGATATCGCCAGTATAACACTAGAATATCCTCAGGAAAATGAAAAATCTTTTAAAATTGAAAACCCTGACAATAGAAATTTCAAGTTATACTCCATCGCCGAAAAAAAATATATCGACGGATATGACACCATCCGAATGATTAACTACTTATCTGGATTTTATGATGCCAGATTTGAAGATTTTGTATTAAGCCCAACAAGAGCCACACGCGATTCCTTGATGAAAATCACTCCTTATCAGTATTTAACAGTTGTTCCAAGAATAGGAGATCCTGTGCAAATGAAAACATTCCTAAAGCCTAATCAGCTAACAGAAGAAGAAATGGATGCAAAACATATGCCTATCAATGACTATCAATGGGACAGGGAACGAATGTGGGCATTAGTATATGATGATAATGAGCTTGTTTTAATACAATATTACGTTTTTGGCAGAATCCTGAAGCCTATTGCTTTCTTTTTTCCCGAATACCAAGAGAAAAATATAGAAGGAATAAATATCTATGAGCTTTAAACTAGATTTGAGCTTAGAACGGAATTATTTCTATGCCAATTAAGAAAAATAAAGTATATTTGCTTTCCCAAAATCTACACCCATGAAATGTATTGTTTCTAATGATGTTCTTTTAAAGAACCTGCAGGCCATCAACAGCGTGATTGCCTCTAATACAAGTTTACCCATTCTTGAAACATTTTTGTTTGAATTACAAGAAGATTCATTATTGGTCACTGCTTCTGATATGGAAACATCTATCCGTGCAGAAATCCCTGTAACCATGGTTGAAAATCCTGGCAAAATTGCTATTCCTGCACGTATTCTTGTGGATACGCTCAAAACTTTTCCCGCGATTCCAATCACAATCTCTGCTGAAGATCCTGCAAACCCACTAAATATTGAAATTATTGCAGGAGAAGGACGCTACAAGCTTGCCGGATATGATCCTGCAGATTACCCCAAACGTCCAGACATGGATTCCTCTGAAAGCGTAGTGATGACCAGTGAAGTTATTTCAAATGCCATCTCAAAAACTATTTTTGCAACTATCAGTGATATGCTCAGACCTGCAATGACAGGAATATATTGGGAAATCAATGAATCACACACCAACTTTGTTGGAACCGATGCCCACAGACTTGTTAGATATCGCAGAAAAGATATTACATCTGCAAAACCTATCAGTTTCATCCTTCCTAAAAAAACATCTAACATTTTAAAAAATATTCTCTCTGTAACTGATGAAAATGTGACTGTTGAGTTCAACTCAATCAATGCCAGTTTCTCTTTTGATAATTTCCATCTAATTTGCAGACTCATTGATCAAAAGTATCCCAATTACGAAGCAGTTATCCCTACCAAAAACCCTAACAAGCTTATTGTTAATAGAATGGAGCTCATCAACTCTTTGAAACGAGCTACAATTTATGCCAACCAATCAACACACCAAGTTAGGTTTATTATCAATGGTCAACTGTTAACTCTCAAAGCCGAAGATATTGATTTCGCTAATGAAGCTGTTGAATCAATCCCTTGCAACTATGACGGGAGTGATATGGAAATTGGATTTAATGCAAAATTCATCATTGAAATGCTGCAAAATCTAGAAGACGAATCTATTATTTTTGAGCTTTCTGAAGCCAAAAGGGCAGGATTAATCCTTCCTTCTAACGTAGACAATACTGATGAAGAAATCCTGATGCTTGTCATGCCTGTAATGATCGCTGGATAAACTCTAAAATGAGTTTTTTTCAGGAAATATATAAGAACGTGGTGCTGACTCAGTCACCACGTTCTTTTTTAATACTGGCTGGTGTTTCCATACTACTGTACAGAGTTCCCCTCATTGATAAAATATTTAGAACATTTCATACACTACTCCACGAAAGTGGACATGCTTTTGCCTCGCTTCTCACAGGGGGTAAAAATCACCGAATGGAACTCAAAACAAACCTCAGCGGTCTGACAATTACAGAAAGTAAAAGTAAATTCCACCAGTTTATAGTTGCTCTTGCTGGATACCCTTTTGCTTCCGCATCAGGGTTTTTAGGCTTTTATCTTATTATCAACGATATGACAGGAGTATTTCATATCGCACTATTATCTATTGCTGGATTGCAACTGCTGCTTAATATCCGAAATACTTATGGAATCATCTGGGCTATACTTGTATGTACACTTCTTACACTTGAGCTCATAAAACTACCTCAACTGATGTGGAGCACAGGAATCATCATCTGCTCAGTAATATTATTTGAGTCAGTACTTATGGCTGCACATATCTTTATCCTCAGCTTTAGAAAACCTTCACTATCAGGAGATGCTGCCAATCTTCATAAAATCACTGGAATCCATTCCGGATTTTGGGGCACTTTATTTCTTGCACAATCCGTTCTTTTTTTATTGTGCTCAACAAAATTAATCCTCAGTTGGGCTGAAATTATAGGTTAATCATTGATTACACCATAGGATATTTCTTGAAAATATCTTCCGACTTCATCAGAATATCAATGTATTGAGCTCTTTTATAAGCAAACACATCCTTTGATTTTGAAGCAGAAAGGTTTCCCCTGAAATCATCCAGTGAAGAATAATGTTTTGATTCAATCCACTTTTCAATTTGTTTCAGGATTTCAGCAATCACACCCACCTTGTTTTTATATAACGTACTGACCAACTGAACTGTATCAGCTCCGGCCATAATCATTTTGATAACATCATGCCCATCTAAAATCCCTGTGTTAGCACAAATACTTCCTGAAACATTTCCGTATAATAGCCCTGAATATCGCAATGGTAATCTATTGTCTACAGAATGGCTCAAGTTAAATGGGAAATAATGTTCCTCGCGCTCAATATCAAAATCAGGCTGAAAAAGACGATTAAACAGAACAAATCCTTTCACACCCAAATCATCAAACTTTTTCACCACATTCAATATATTTGTATAAAAAGGACTGAGTTTAACTGAAACAGGAATTTTGATTGCAGCAATAACTTCTTTAGCTGCCTCAAATTGTTCAGCCATAATATCCTGACCACATTTAGTCATATTATGTGCGTCTGCATAAAAGTTTAGTTCAATCCCAGCAACTCCCATGTCTGCAATTTTTTTTGCATACTCAACCCAAGTTTCTTTATTAACGGCATTCAGACTGGCGATAACTGGAATATTTAGCAAATTAACTGCTTTAGCAAGATTAAATAAATGTTCTTCCGGACCTGCATGATTAATATCAGGAAACAATTTAATCATTTCAGCATGCCTGTCATTGTATTCATCAAGCTGATTTCCAAGTTTCAATCTTTCCAATTGGATTTGCTCTTCAAATAAAGACTTATATACCACAGCTGCTGCCCCTGCTTCCTCCATTTTTTTCAACTGCTTTTCGTCGGCTGATAAATTGTTGGATCCAACAATAATGGGGTTTTTAAGAGGAATTCCCATGTAACTAGTATTCAGATTAATCATAATTTTTCTGTTTTAAATTGTTCTAATTAAGTATTGTTATACAAATTTACAAATAATTTTCATAATAAACACTAAAAATGGTTAATAATTATTGCCAAATGTTAAAAAAAGAGTATTTTTTTCATAACTTCGCGGATAAATAGAATACTAGTAATTAAATAAGGATATGGAAAAAAAGAAAAATTTTATCACATGTGACGGTAATTACGCTGCATCACATGTCGCTTACATGTTCAGTGAGGTTGCGGCTATTTATCCCATTACACCTTCTTCAAACATGGCTGAAAACGTTGATGAATGGGCCGCGCACGGTCGTAAAAATGTATTTGGCGATACCGTTCAGGTTGTTGAAATGCAGTCTGAAGCTGGTGCTTCAGGAACTGTTCACGGAAGTTTACAAGCAGGACTTCTAACATCAACTTACACTGCATCACAAGGACTACTACTAATGATTCCAAACATGTATAAAATGGCAGGCGAATTGCTTCCAGCTGTTTTTCATGTTACGGCCCGAAGTCTTGCTGCACAAGCATTATCAATTTTCGGAGATCATAGTGACGTCATGAGTACCCGTCAAACAGGTTTTGCACTGTTAGCCACGGGTTCCGTTCAAGAGATTATGGACCTTGCAGCCGTTGCTCACCTTGCAGCCATTAAATCCCGTATTCCCTTTATGCATTTCTTTGACGGGTTCCGCACTTCTCACGAAATTCAGAAAATAGAATCTATTGACCAAGAAGCCCTGCTTCCTCTTCTAGACAAAAAAGCACTTCAAGCTTTCAGAAAAAATGCACAGAGTCCTGATCATCCAACAACCAAGGGAACTGCACAAAACCCAGACATTTATTTCCAAACACGTGAGGTAGCTAACAAGTTTTATGAAGCTGTTCCTGATATTGTTGCAAACTACATGAAGGACATCACCAAAATAACTGGCCGTGAGTATAAACCGTTTGTGTATTACGGAGCTGCAGATGCTGAAAACATCGTTATTGCAATGGGGTCAATCACTGACACTCTAAAAGAAGTAGTTGATCACCTGAATGCTTCTGGTAAAAAGACAGGACTTATCGCTGTTCATCTCTATCGTCCTTTCTCTTCTAAATACTTTTTCGATGTGCTTCCAAAATCAGTAAAAAGAATTTCAGTACTTGACCGCACCAAAGAACCAGGTGCTAATGGCGAACCTTTATATCTTGACGTAGTAGAAATGTTCTACGGGAAACCTAACGCACCAATTATTGTCGGAGGACGTTACGGCTTGAGTTCAAAAGATACAGTTCCAGCACAAATGATTGCTGTTTTTGATAATCTTATGAGTTCAAAACCAAAAAACGGATTCACTGTAGGAATCGTTGACGACGTTACCCATCTTTCTCTTCCGCTAGGCGAAGACATCAGTATTTTACACCCAAGTATTTTCTCTGCTAAATTTTACGGACTTGGTGCAGATGGAACTGTCGGTGCAAACAAGAATTCCATTAAAATCATTGGAGAAAACACTGACAAATACTGTCAAGCATATTTTGCATATGACTCAAAAAAATCAGGTGGTTTCACCACATCTCATCTTCGTTTTGGAGATGTTCCAATTCGCGCTCCCTATCTTGTAAACAATGCTGATTTTGTTGCTTGTCACAAACCATCATACGTATTCCAATATGATATGATTAAGGGCATTAAGAAAAATGGTGTCTTTCTATTAAATACCACTTGGAGTATTGAAGAAACCAAAGAAAAACTGCCTAATAAAACCAAACGAATTCTTGCTCAACAAAACATTCGCTTTTACGTAATCAATGCAACAGCTATTGCTGAAGAAATTGGCCTTGGAGGAAGAATCAATACCATCATGCAATCCGCTTTCTTTAAAATTGCTAACATTATCCCTTACGATAAAGCCGTTGAGGATATGAAACTTGCAATTAAGAAAGACTTCGGTAGAAAAGGAGATGCAATTGTTAATATGAACTACGCAGCTATTGACAAAGGTGGTCAGGTTGTTGAAATTAAGGTGCCTGCAGAATGGGGCAAACTTGCTGATGAACCACTACCTATTCCAGAAGGCGTTTCCGATTTTTACAAAAACATTGCTCATGTCATTCATAGCCAAGCAGGAGACACACTTCCCGTTTCAGCATTTGTAGGCAGAGAAGACGGAACATTCCCTGCAGGAACTACCAAATATGAAAAACGTGGTGTTGCTATCAATGTACCAGAATGGATGCCAGAAAACTGTATTCAATGTAATCAGTGTTCTTATGTTTGTCCTCACGCTGCTATTCGTCCTTTCCTGATCACTGATGAAGAATTAGCGAAATCACCCGTAGAGCTAAAAACTATTCGCGGTATCGGAGGATTTAAAGAATATAACTTCAGAATGCAGGTCAGTGTTCTTGACTGTACTGGATGCGGAAACTGTGTTGATATTTGTCCCGCAAAACCCAAGGCTTTAGAAATGAAACATCTTGACTCACAATACGATGAAGCTCCAAAGTTCAAACACCTTGACGAAGTAGTAGGTTACAAAGATGATGTTGCTGATAAATTTAGATCAGCTAAAAACAGCCAGTTTGCACAACCTTTATTTGAATTTTCAGGTGCATGTGCTGGTTGTGGCGAAACACCATATCTCAAAAACATCACACAATTATTCGGAGAACGTATGCTCGTGGCCAATGCTACTGGATGTTCTTCAATTTACGGAGGTGCAGCACCATCAACTCCATATACATCAAATTATAAATCAGGCAGAGGGGTTGCATGGGCAAACTCATTGTTTGAAGATAATGCCGAGTATGGTTTTGGGATGGCTGTTGGAGTCCGCAAAATGCGTGAGCGTATCGCTCGCGAAATGCAAGAAGCCATTGCTGCCGGAACTGTTTCAGCAGATTTGAAACAAGGATGTGAAAACTGGATAGACAAATTTAATGATGGTTCAGAAACAACTGCTGCCAGCGAAGCTCTTGTTAAACTCCTCAAAAAAGATAACACTCCTTTTGCTCAGCACATTCTCGAACACGAGCAATACCTGATTAAAAAATCAGTATGGGTCTTTGGTGGTGACGGATGGGCCTATGATATCGGATACGGTGGATTGGATCACGTTCTAGCATCAGGAGAAGACATCAATGTATTTGTACTCGATACTGAAGTGTATTCAAACACTGGTGGTCAAGCATCAAAATCTACTCCACTAGGTGCCGTTGCAAAATTTGCAGCATCTGGAAAACGAATCCGCAAAAAGGATTTGGGAATGATGGCAATGACTTACGGGTATGTGTATGTTGCACAGGTTGCAATTGGTGCTAGTCAGTCTCAGTTCTTCAATGCAATCAAAGAAGCCGAAGCATATAAAGGACCTTCTCTTATTATTGCTTATTCTCCATGTATCAATCATGGCCTAAGCGAAGGAATGGGAAGAACCCAGCATCAACAGAAATTTGCTGTTGAATCAGGATACTGGCACACATACAGATACAATCCAACGCTCGAAGCTGAAGGCAAGAATCCATTTACTCTTGACTCAAAAGAACCCGACTGGGATCAGTTTCAGAATTTCCTCAATTCAGAAGTACGTTATACCTCTCTCAAAAAGTCTTTCCCTAAAGAAGCAGCAGAACTATTTGTAGCTGCTCAGGAAAATGCCCTTTGGAGATACAAACAATATCAACGAAAAGCTGATTCTCAGTTTTAATCCTTGTTGATACTTATTCTTTTCAAAGCCCTGAATTTTTCAGGGCTTTTTTTATTGTTTTTTTGCTAATCCTACTTGCAAATGCAACCATTGTACCCTTATCTTTGTTAAATTATTTAATCTACACATCGACAACTATGAGAAAAACTATTAGTTTTACAATAATACTTATTTCAGCTATTATACTCAAGGCCGCACCCATTAATTTTATGCCAGTTTCTATCTATCAACCCAACGGAACTGAAATTAACTGCTTTGCCTCTGGTGACGAATTTTTTAACTTTCTACATGATGCCGAAGGGTACACAATTATTCAAGGAAATGACGGCTGGTATTATTATGGAATTACATCTGACGGACTTGTTGTCCCCTCTCAACATATAGCTGGAACAGTGAATCCTGCTACAGTGGGATTGACAAAATGGGCAAAAATTTCTTCTACAGAATATAAAAAGAAAAAAGATGCCATGTGGGCTGAAGTGGAAGCACTAAAAACAGAACCTGTGAGGGCACCACACAGCGGAATAATG
>Ga0265295_1006955_pt1 | contig 13335 bp, 12 predicted proteins | sample Munlansysbiofilm_FD_192503 | JGI IMG/M metagenome (GOLD analysis project Ga0265295, IMG submission 192503) | Leachate microbial communities from a municipal landfill in Southern Ontario, Canada - Methane capture system biofilm | ecosystem: Engineered > Solid waste > Landfill > Unclassified ... | reverse complement strand
TCCTTTATTCATAAAACTTGACGATGTGGAATTCGGATTGCGTCGTATGAAGGATCACATCATAATGAATGGTATCGGCATCTGGCATGACAGCTTCGAGAGCAAAACCAACCCTGTGACTGATCACTATTTCCTTAGGAGGAATACACTGATCCTGTATTCCATGTATGGGAAGAAGAATGGCATATATGCAGGGATCAGTCATCTCCTGAGAATGCTGCATTGCATAAAGGAAGAGAAGGGCGATGAATATCTTTACACCAGAAGAGCCGTGAATGATTTTCTAAAGGGGCCAGAATTCATCGAAGGTGCCGAACAAACGGAGATTTTTGAAATAGCCGGTGACCCGAACGAAACGATTCTGTCCGCAAAGAGCACCGAGACGGGAAAAATATGGGAAATATTCAAAAAGGCGTCACCTGCAGAACTGCTATCCCTTCTTTCAGAAAGCATCATATTAGCAACGAAATGGAATGGTCTGGCCAAACAATACCGCAGGTCCGCTCAATATCTGTCCTCACAGGATTACTGGGACAAAGAGCTTTGAACTTCCTTATTTCACTGTCTCAAACCTTTATCGAATGGATTAAACTATAAACCTTAATAACAAGTACGAACCCGATATGATGTTCTGACATCTGAGGAATTAGATCATGATTTCATGGAATGCTGTCAAAGGAAAAATCTCGGAGCTGTACCGCTTCCGATACATGTTCTATTCTCTCGTCAGGAAGAGCCTCTTCGGGAAATACAAGAACTCGGCTCTCGGGTTCCTTTGGAATTTCATAACTCCTGCGATATCGATATTGCTGTTCTATATCGTTTTCGAAAGCTTCATGGGCCGAGACATACCGCATTACTGGGCATATCTTTGCATAGGTATGTTCCCCTTCGCATTCATGAGCAATAATCTGATAGGAGGAGTCTCCAATATCACGTCGAACGGCGGCATGATAAAGAAGATGTACTTCCCTCGTGAGATACTACCTCTCTCCCAGGTAGCATACACTTTTATTGTTTTCCTCATCGCCTATTCAATAGTCGCAGTACTGATGCTGATAACCGGATTCCCTTTGAGTTCAAAGGGGTTACCGGCACTTCCGTTTATCATACTGACCATGTTCGCCTTCTCGTTCGGAACCATTCTGCTGACGTCTGCGATCTCCGTTTACTCAAGAGACTTTGAGTATCTGATCACCGCGCTTGCAAGGATCCTGTTCTGGGTGACCCCGATATTCTATACAACCGATTCTTTGACGGGCGTTCTATCAACCATAGTGTGGCTGAACCCCCTTACGTATTATGTAGAGGGGCTTCGCGATATCGTCTATATTGGAATAATGCCGGAAACAGAGCTTCTGATCATGTGCACGATCATCTCGGCAGTGATGCTTGCCATAGGGGCATACGTATTCGAGAGACTTAAAGACGGATTCGCGGAGAGGATATAATGGGTAACGAGAACGCCGTAAGTGTCAGGAACGTCTGCAAAACATTCACTACCCGTGCCGATTCCAATCATGAAAGAAGATTATTCAGAAGATCTGAGAAAGTAACCCGAAATGTGATAGACGACGTGAGTTTCGACATAAGAAGGGGCGAGGTTTTCGGCATCATAGGAAGGAACGGGTCCGGGAAGAGCACTTTGCTGAAAATGATCTCCATGATCATGAAGCCGGACTCCGGCACGATAGAGATAAACGGGCGTGTGGCCAGCATATTGGAGCTGGGCATGGGATTCCATCAGGAGCGGGAAAGAGAACATCTACATCAAAGGATCCATGTACGGATTCACAAGGGAGCAGATCGATGAAAGATTGGACGGCATCGTGAAATATGCGGAGCTGGAGGATTATATCGACCTGCCCATCAGAGTATATTCTTCCGGGATGACCTCCCGTCTGGCATTCGCGATAATGATCAATGTGGATGCTGATATAGTGATCCTTGACGAAGTATTGTCAACAGGCGATCTGGCTTTCGGCACTAAATCCAGGGCTCATTTCTCGAATATGAAAAGCCGGGGCAAAACGATAGTCATAGTCGCTCATTCTATGGCAACCATGAGGGACATGTGCGACAGAGTGGCATGGATAGACGGGGGCAAGATAAAAGAATTGGGCCCGCCGAACGTTGTCTGCGGACATTATGAGACGGAATTATCTGAATCCCTTGAAGTGATAACAGAACTGGCCGAATCCGGGGTGCCTGCCTCCCAGAACACTCTGGGCTGCATGTACAGAGACGGGGCCAGCGTCGAAAGAAATTTGGAACTCGCCATATATTGGTTTGAAGAAGCTGTGAAAAGAGACAATGATGAGGCGAAAATAAATCTCGCAGATATGATTGTCTCCGGTGTAAAAACAGATGACCGCGAAAGGGCACTGGATCTTTATATGAGCGCGGCGCAGAAGGGCAACCGCGACGCACGCGCAAAGCTGTCCAGACTGCTTACTAAAGAGAAGGCCGATGTCGGCAAGGAATTGATCGACGATTTCAAGAAATTACTTTTGACGGAGAATCCCCAGCTTTATTATGAATACGGGGACCTCCTGATGAAGACTGCATGGAACAACGAAGACAGGACAGAAGCCCTTGAATGGTTCCAAAAATCCTCTGACGGCGGCAACATCAATGCGATGTACCAGATCGCGATCATGTACCGCGACGGCAACGGCCCCAAGCGCGATAGCATAAAACATGTAGAGTGGCTGAAAAAGGCCGCGGAGAACGGGCATGCGCAATCCCAGCTTATGCTGGGTAACATGTACCGGGACGGCGTCAAAGTCGAAAGTGACGAGTCGGAAGCATTCAAATGGTACAGAATGGCCGCGGAGAACAACAACCCGGATGCGATATATCAGGTCGCGATGATGTACCGGGACGGGAAAGGCGTCGATAAGAACAAAGATGAGTCGAACAGATGGCTAAGATTGTATTCCGAGCACAATCTCTTCCGTCAAATAAATGTCCTGGCTGATTCTTTCTCCCATGCTAAGAACGGCGTGCACGATCCTGAGATCGGGATGAAATGGTATTCAGTGAATTCCGAGCACAACGACGCGAATTCGAAGTACCAGATGGGTCTGATGCTTTCCGAAGGTGACGGTAAGAACATACCTGAAGCCGTGTCATTTCTGAATTCCGCCACGGACAACGGGCATTTATCATCCGCGATTCTTATGTTGAATCTTTACGGGCTGGGTCTTGCTGATGATTCTGCTTTTGAAACTGCAGTCAGATCCATAGACGACATCGTAAAGAAAGGAAATTCTTGGGCGGCTAATGTCGTCGGGAACATGTATGCTTCGGGCAACATAGTGCAAACTGACGGAAAGAAAGCTGTTGAATATCTTCAGGCGGCAGCAGTATCCGGCACACCTGCCTCAATGCATAAATTGGGAGAGATGTACCGCGACGGAACCGTGGTGGAACAGAACCTCGAAGAATCCGTGAGATGGTTCAAAGAGGGCATGAGGGCTGGCAGTATGTGGTCTGCAGTGTCCCTCGTCAACATGTTCGGTGCGGGAACCGCCGACAAAGAAACGTTTGATGCTGCTTTGAAAGCTCTGGAGAATATGTGCATTACAGGTAACGTTTCTGCGATGAGGACACTGGGCTCCTTCTACCGTAACGGTACGGTTGTCAAACCCGATTCCGAGAAGGCCCTTCATTGGCTTAAAACCGCATCGAGATTCGGGGATTCCGCATCAAAACACATGGTGGGCGAGATATACCGTGACGGCAAAGGGGTCGAGAAAAATGCTCCGGAGGCTTTGAAATGGTTCATGTCCGCTGCAGAACAGGGGAACATGCATTCTGCACTTGCGATCATAAGAATGCATGACGCAAAACAGGCCGATGAAGAGTCCTTCGAATACGCCTTCAAGCGCATAGAGCAGCTTGCTGACGGCGGCAACGTCACCGCCATCCGTACTCTGGGCACGATGTATCTGGAAGGGAAATCTGTCACGAAAGACATAGAGAAGGCCAAAGAATGGTTCAAAAAGTCGGCAATCTTAGGAGACGTATTTTCACACAACAAATTAAAATCCTTGGAATAAGGCAGTGTTTAAATCTCTTCTATAATGAAAACTCGTTACGTAAAAACAAAATATTAAAACCAGTGTTTGACACTTACACGTAATAAGCTATTGAAATTTCACATATTGTTATCTTCTCCGCACATGTTATCTGCATTTTAACTTGACTTATTACGATATCAGACCGAATATCCCTTTATTTTATAACAGGTTAAAAATGGTTCAACAAGAGTCTGGGGGTGCTTCACATCATCAGACTCCAACGCATTTTTCACCAGTAGTGGCCAGATGGAGAAAGTCCATGAAATTGAGTGTCTTCTCGTAATACGCCGACACTTTAGGTGTCTCGGCATCAAATGGCCCATGGATCTACCTGACATTCTTGATGATTTCAGAAGATCTTTTCTGATCTTTGTACTCGAGCGCCTCAAGCGTGTTCGGTGTCGCAAGAATGCTTCCAAGTGCATATTTAGAGTTCGTGTCGTTTTACCGAACACAAACTTTGATTTCAACCCATATCTACCCCAGGAATTGAATAAGGTGCTGTCCTTCCAATGTTACAGAATAAAAGCCCTTGGTTTTCTGTCCCACTTTTTCTTAGTGTCAAAGACATACCCAGAGAGATATCTTGCGTCATATGTTGCCATCAACAACTCTAACGACACAGTTAGGAAAAAACCATGACTGATGTCTCCGCACGGTTATCACTAAGCTAATAAACGTTGTTCTTCTCAGTCAATTTCGCTTTGCACTCATCAGTAACGACAACGAAATGCTTTACAACCTTCAAAGTAAGTTTCTTAAAAGCTTCCATAGAGTTCGCAGCGCCCGTTCTCTTTGCACGCCCCCCATAGAGATCGAACATCAATTCACAAGCATCTCAACAGAATACTTCTTGATATCGAAGCATACGTATATGGTCATCTTTCCCACCGTTCTATGCTCTTCTTCATCCGACCAATCACAACACGGGAAAACCACTAATGTACGTGAACGAACCAATATTACTCAATGCGGTAGATATCCGATACCGCACATATCCCTCAGGTACAGCTGTCGAACATCAATGTTGCATACGAAAACCAGCTAGTATTCAAAGTCAAAGCAAACACACAAATCATTATCGCTTTGGCGAGGACACCGTACAATCTGTGAAGGTCCCCTCCAAAATGAGTCCTGCGCTAGATGCGGTTGATAAAGTGTGAGTCGTCATAGCATCACTATTAATTTCCAAGAAGTCAACGAACCGGTTCATTTCCATACAGATACGAGTATGCCCCTTGTGGCTCTTCATTTGCTTCTTTAGAATGACGGATATAGTATTGAAGTCCCACTACCAAAACAATCAATTAGGATCTTCTTTCCGTCATCGATTGTCTAGGATACATTCATGTATGCATAGAAGTGTCCGTTTTTCTTGCGGATCTACAATTTCTGTCTATTCCCACCTGTCTTTCTGACCGTGCTATTGTCTTACAGAATAAATTTATGGTAGCAACATACAAGAATGTGACCCAACAAAAAACAATCATCAAAAAATTACTCAATTGTCCTACAAAAAGTCAGGTATTAAAGACAACCCCAGGTGTTCTCAGTAATAACTATGTAAATAGAGAAATAATTTCACGTTGTTGTAGTGCACAGATTGCTATTTAGTTATAAGGATTAAAAGACAGGCGTATATTGGAAAGGATTTAATGAGAGTCAGTAAAGATGTTTGTGTGTGCAAACAAGTATTCACAGCACATCAGTCTGGATGATAACGACCTCATTGATAGGAGGTGCTCAACAGAAGTATTCATAAACTGCATTATCTTTATAATTTAGTAAAAAACTACATAGATTAAAATCTGTAAATGACAAACACGACCTGAAAAAACACACAAGAGGGATATGAAGTGGTAATCATCTCAAAAGAAAATTTCTATCTGTACAACATACACGAGATGTACATTCATGCCAGTTGGATTAATTATTACGTAAATATTAATGAACAAACAGTAAATCCTCTCAAAGCCAGCATAAAATTCTCATCGAAATTGAATAACAAAATCTACAAGAAAATGATCAAAGCCCAGATTCGTATCATCGATGGAATATCGACACCAATATCTGGAACAACACTAAAACCTATCAGAAATGAGAGTTTGGAAAAAAGATTTACTATTTCTTCGCCAACTACAGATAGAAAGTTCTCTGTGTGCTGCAGCAAAGAGTTATTTGGATTCGACGGAGGGACGTCTTGCGAGCATTGCAATGAGGGGGCCGCGCATGAAATGGTATAAATTACGAAACACGTGAAAATTTGATAAAGGAGATGACAATACATGGATGCCAGTTCGTTCAAGAAAATCAATTTTGGAGAATCTTCAGCAGAAAAGGAAAAAGCGCACAGTCCAAATCTGCTGTTGGAAGGATTTCTCGATGAAAGAGGAGATATAAATGAAGTTATCGCTGGCGCAAGATTCCTCATATACGGACAAAAAGGATCTGGAAAATCTGCAATATGCTCTAGGGTCGAGTTGATAGCTGACAGCAGAAATCTGTCCGTAAAAACGTATACACTTGAAAGATTGAACTATAATGCTTTCGAAGGGATGGATACCAAAAAAGAAGCTCCAGAGATAAAAAACACAAGATCTTGGGAAATGGTACTGCATACCGCACTTCTCGGAATGTACTCCAATGACCCGAACTTAAAATCAATTTCTGGAAAGAAGAAGGCAAAACAGGTCATAAAAGAACTGCAAAGATTGAACATACTCCCGATAGACGACATATATTCACTGGTGAAAAAAGTATCCAAGAGCGAATTAACAGCAAATGTTGAAGTCATTAAATACAAAAATGAAACCCAAAAGAAGTTTGATTATACCAAGCTCTATGATAATCTTAGAGTGGCTGTGAATGATTCTCAACCCTCAAAAAAATGCATTCTGTTCATAGACGGATTAGATAGCGTTATAACAACCCGGGACAACCAAAAAAACGTACTATCTGGCCTGCTTCGAGCATCCAAAATCATCAATGAGGAAATGCAAACAAACTCTATAAATGTAAAAATTGTTGTTTTGTGCAGAACGGATCTGCTCAATATGTTGTCAGATCCGAACAAACAAAAAATCATAGACGATTATGGTTTGGAATTGAATTGGTATCAGCATGGATTAGAACACATAAATATCAACTTGATAAAACTACTAAACCTGAGGGCCAAAACATCATTAGAAAAAGAAATTGATATTTTCTCTGAATTTTTTCCAAAAACAACAGGGAATAAAGAAACGTTCAAGTTCATTTTAGATTACACAAGATACATCCCACGGGACTTGATCAGGTTGATGAATGAGATAAAGAAAATGTATGTCAAACCGATGCAAAAAAATCACTTTATAACGGCCATTAAAGAATATTCATCCAATTATCTCTATGGAGAAATACGTGACGAACTCTTCGGCATTGCCGAAAGTGAGGAACAAGTTGAAGACATCTTCAACCTTTTATCGGAAATGAAAAAATACAGAACATCTCAAGTAGAACTCCAAAACAAAGCAAAAGAACTTGGCATTGATGTGAATGTAGAGAATATGCTTCCATTATTATTCAACATTGGAGCGATAGGTAATGTGAAAGTGATTAATGGAAAAGACATGTATTCTTTCAAATTCAGAGAAAGACGTACAGTTTTCAGTCCAAAAGATGAGATAGTGATCCACTTAGCTTTACAAAACCTGCTGAAAGTACGTGGCGGCTACGAGAATGTAAAAGAGATTGATTATGATTGATCGTATTACCGAATCAATGATCAATCCCAAAAAAATTTATTCACTAGATAATCAAGATTTAAAATATGCCGGGTTCATAATTAGTAAGTAAACAGTTAAACTATAGATTTATTAAACTATACCTAGACATTTTGTATGATTTCAAGAAGACGTTCACTGAAACTCGATTTTGACACTTACGTCCTAAATAGCTCCTTGTACGAGTATAAATATTGTATTTCTGAAGTTATAAGCTAACGGTTCAATGCAATCATGAATGATCTAACGTGGTCTGATGATTCTCTAAAAAGTATCGACTGAGTAAAAAATTATGCCCTAACATTTCGATATAGATTTATGGTCAAAAAAAGAAAAGATATGACTGACAAAGAACAGATGGAACTTACACAAATTCATCATAAAGAAAGTGCCGCAAAAGCAGGTTTATATGAATTGACAAATGAAGATTGTAGTAAATTGAGAGTCCAGCACGGTTATCTAAGTGAAGTGGTCGGTAAACAAGAACAACGGAAGGTGTTATTTTGTTTTAATTCGGGTATTAAATTTAAAGATATACCCGTTGTGAACAGAAAAGGAAATACAGTTTCTGATTATATTTCGGAAGAAAAAGAAATTCTCATAGAAGTTAAAACTTCGGTTCGACCATATAACTCTAAATCTCCAGTGAAAATATTAACAAAAAAGTTAATGATGCGATTAAACACTGTACAGAAAAAGCAGATTATAAATATAAAGGATACAGCCGTGTTGCTGGACTATTGTTTCCATATCTTGGAGGTTTTGCTAATGAACGTTTGGCTTCATACGCAATGGACAAGAAAAATGGGATGAAGAGCATTGAAGAATTTGTTCTAAATTGTAAAAATCGGAATGATAGTAAAATAGATGTTATAATAATTTTAATTGAGGTCCCTCTTGGAACTGGTTACAACGGAAGAATCGGACGTGTGATGTTTGCCATCTGTAAGAAAAATTGTGGAATTGAAAGTGGAATTTTTGCAGAACAGTGTGAAGTATCTTTTGTTTGATTTTTCAAACGGCGATTATGGATGTCCCGATAAGAGTTTGGCCTGGTAGTATTTAACTTCAACAACATTTGTTATTCAAAACACGGGGCCTTTCGGCCCCTAAGAGATTTAATCCACCACTCCGGAGCAGTCCTTGATGAAGCCGTCCTTCATCATCTTCGCCGTCAGGCCTCTGGAACGGTCGATCATGAACTTCGCCTTGTCGTAAAGTTCCTGTCTGCTCAGCTTGAGCTTCGCGACACCATCTTTCTGAGCCTGCATGCCCACCGCCGCAGCCTCGCGATAGAAGACCTCCGTCTCCGACATCGTTGGTATGATGTACTCCTCGTGTATCCCTTTCTCCTCGGCGCACTTGGCCAATTCCCTGGCTGCCGCGAGGCACATGTTATCGGTGATCGTCGTAGCTCTCACATCAAGAACACCGCGGAATATGGCCGGGAATCCCATGGAGTTGTTGACCTGGTTCGGGAAATCGGAGCGTCCGGTGGCGAATACCTTCACGCCGCGCTCCTTCGCCTCCCATGGCCATATCTCCGGTATGGGGTTGGCCGTTGCGAAAACGATCGGGTCGGATGCCATGCCGTCGATGTACTCAGGCGGGATCGTTCCGGGCCCCGGCTTCGATGCCGCGATGACGATATCTGCGCCCTTCAAAGCTTCTTTCAATCCTCCCCTCTTCCCGGCGCCATCGGTCTTCTCGCAGATCTCCCACTTCTGCCTGTACTTCGTCTTCAGCTCCTCCCTCTCAAGATTCAGTATCCCAGTGGAATCGCACATGCACAGGTTCTGCGGTCTCGTTCCCGTCGCGAGAAGAAGCCTCGCTATCGCCAGCGACGCGGCTCCCGCACCGACTATGGCGAAATGGGCCTCCTCGAACTTCTTGCCCACCACTTTCAAGGCGTTTATCGCACCCGCGACTTCTACAGTGGCCGTGCCCTGCTGATCGTCATGCCATACCGGGATCTTGCAATCCCTTCTCAGCTCGTCCAGTATATCGAAGCATTTTGGATTGGAAATATCCTCGAGGTTTATCCCTCCGAAGGACGGGGCTATCAGACGTACAGTCTCGATTATCTTGTCCGGGTCCTTGGTGTCCAAGCAAATAGGAACGGAGTCCACTCCTCCCAGATACTTGAAGAGCATGGACTTGCCCTCCATCACCGGCATCGCGGCCTCCGGGCCTATGTCCCCGAGACCTAATACCCTCGTACCGTCGGATACCACGGCGACGGTGTTCCACTTGCACGTAAGCTCGTACGCCAATTCGGGGTCCTGGGCTATCATCTTGCAGGGCTCCGCCACCCCGGGGGAGTACCATATGGAGAAATCGTTGAATGATCTCACGCAAGCCTTCGGCACGGTCTCGATCTTCCCGCCGTAGAACTTGTGCAGTATCTTCGCGTCCTCTCCCGGCTTCTTCGCCTTCGCGAGGCGTTCCTCCACGCTTAACTCTCTCTCTCTTTTCCTGTCATCGTAATTCTCCCCTATGTTTTTCTACGAAATTCGTAGTCTGGCTTCGAATCGCTAAAAGGGGACTAGGAGAAATATTCTATTTATATCTAACCGAACCTCAGATACCGTGCATGGGAGAATTGCGAAGAACCGTGATAGTTGACGGCTACATCGACGACCCGGCCGCCCTGGGCGTACCGCCCTACATATCGCCGATCGTCAGGGCCGCCGCCGGCGCCGCCCTGGACGCAGGTCACGAAGTAGAGTACATCACAGCGGACATGCTGCGTCATGGAAAAGAAATACCGGACGCCAACCTAGTTGCCGTGATATCCGGGAACACCGTTCCCGGCAAGTACCTGAGATCGATGCCCATGTCCTCCAGGGAGCTCATGCGCCTGGCGCGTTCGATAGGATCGTACAGCATCCTGGGCGGTTCTTCCTGCTCTTCCCCCGCATCAAGATTCTTTGACGAAATATCGGAAAAGGATATCGCCGCCAGGATATTCGATATCCTTTCTTACAGAGAAAGAAAAGAAAGATACAGGACCCTGGACGAATGGAACCGATGGATGGTGCTGGGCGCATCCGTCGTTAAGCAACACCAGGACCACCCAAGACCGTTGATAGCTGAGATAGAGACGTACAGAGGATGCCACCGTTACGCATCCGGAGGGTGCTCGTACTGCATCGAGCCTTTGAAGGGAAGACCTCTGATGCGCAGTCCGAAGGACATCCTCGAAGAGGCTGCGGAACTTAAGAGGAACGGCATAGTCAACGTGCGCATAGGAGGTCAAACGTGCATCATATCCTACGGAACGGAGGATGACAGCGGTGTCCCCCGGCCCAACCCTGACGCGGTCAGAGAATTATTCTGCGGCCTCAGAGACCTCGGATTCGAAGTACTGCATGTGGATAATGCCAATCCTGCCGTTATGTCGGAATATCCGGAGGAGACTGAGGAGATACTCCAAACACTGACGGAGTGCTGCACGCCCGGCAACGTGCTCGCCCTGGGAATGGAGAGCGCCGATGTCAACGTGATAGAGGCGAATAACCTCAACGCAACCCCGGAGAGGACGATGGACGCGATACGGATGATAAACCGCATCGGCTCCCCGAGGGGGGAGAACGGGATGCCGTTGCTGCTCCCCGGCATCAACATCATCGCCGGCCTGGACGGGGAGACCTCCGGAACGTATGAGAAGAATCTGGAATTCCTCAGGAAGGTCAAGAACGAGGGCCTAATCCTCCGCCGCATAAACATCCGGCAGGTCCTTCCCGTAAGAAGGGAATTCGATGTCAGGATAAACGAGAAGAGGTTCAGGAAGCACAAGGAGACGATAAGGGAGGAGATCGACAGGGAGATGCTGAAGCGCGTGGTGCCTTACGGCACGGTGCTCCGTAACGTGCTCATGGAGCTGGCGGACGGAGGTACCACCTTCGGAAGGCAGATCGGGTCGTATCCTCTTCTTATAGGCGTATCGTATCCTTTGGAGATCGGGAAGTACTACGATATCGTGATAACCGATTGGGGCTACCGCTCCGTGACCGGTATCGAATATCCCTTCGACGTGAACGCGGCCTCCATGACCGCTCTCTCCGCGCTTCCGGGCATAGGGAAGAAGAGAGCTTCCGCGATAATCCGGGGGAGGCCTTTCGAAGACTTCGATGAATTCAGTTCTGCTCTGGACGAACCTTCCGTTTCAGAGCCTCTGAAAGATTTCCTTACTTTTTGAGACTGGCATCAATATGTGCCAGATATCAAAAAGTGATAACATAGCAAGAGATATATCCTCTCTATTCACATATATATGTAAGATGTACTCATATCATATATCTGAATTCAAAGAAGAAGATCTGAAAGATGTTTTCTTCGATTCTCTTCGGGAGGATTATGTTTCTTTCGATGTTTGGTTCCGCAAAAAGATAGCTCAGCAGGAGAAGGCTTACATCTATCGGGATCAAGACGGAATACAGGCTTTCCTCTACATCAAAAATAACGAGAAGGAGGCTGTAGGCGATCTTACCGACGCTCCGAGGATGAAGATCGGGACAATAAAAATATGTGATTCTTCGAAAGGGAATCGTTTAGGAGAGGGGGCCCTGGGTATAGCTCTTTGGGAATGGCAAAAATCCAATCTTGATCAGATATACCTGACGGTTTTCAGAAGGCACGATTCGCTAATCAAATTGCTTAAAGACTTCGGGTTCAGAGAAGGCGGAACTAAAGAGAATGAGCTTGTCCTTTACAAGGATAAAAACAACATGACATATGATTCGTCTAAAGCCTCTTTTCCTTATCTTGACCCGAGTTTCAGTCGGGGAGGATACATCCCCATAGATGCTGAATACCACGACAGCCTCTTCCCTTATTCTGAACTTAAAAATGTATCGAGTTTGGCAGAATCCGCCGTGGCTGCATCTAACGGAGTCACAAAAATCTATATTGCTACACCTCGTGAAAAGATTGATTATGTGCCAGGAGACATAATATTCATTTACAGAATATCTGACGCGGAAGCGGGTAAAACTTACAAATCGGCCGTGACCTCTTTTTGCAGTCTGGTCTCATGCATACCAATCAAAGAAGAAAATAATAAAAAAATGAATCTCGAGAAATTTCTCGCTTCGGTTGGCAATAAATCTGTTCTAACAAAGGAAAGGTTGAAAGAATTGTACAGAAGCCGCAAAAACCTGTACGCATTGACAATGTTGTACAATGGATTCTTCGGATGCGGGAATAACGTTAATCATTATACGCTTAACGCAAACTCTCTAATGTGGGACTATCCTTATAAAGTGAAGCTGAACAGAGATGAAGTAATAGAATTGATGAAACTGGGGAAGAAAAATGTGCAAGATCTTACTATCGATAAATCCTGAGCATGTGCAGAACATAATGGACGGGTGGCAAGTATACTGGAGCTGGGAATGGGGTTCCATCCGGACCTCAGCGGCCGGGAGAACATACACATCAAAGGATCGATGTATGGTTTTACCAAGCAACAGATCGACGACAGAATC
>Ga0265295_1006953_pt1 | contig 13336 bp, 12 predicted proteins | sample Munlansysbiofilm_FD_192503 | JGI IMG/M metagenome (GOLD analysis project Ga0265295, IMG submission 192503) | Leachate microbial communities from a municipal landfill in Southern Ontario, Canada - Methane capture system biofilm | ecosystem: Engineered > Solid waste > Landfill > Unclassified ... | reverse complement strand
GCATCGGTGCCCTCTCGCAGGTCACCCGTGATGCCATCGCAGTGGCTCTTGCTCCCGTTCCTCAGCCCATGGGTGCACACGACCTGCCCGACGTCTTCTGTACCGGCGCAGGCTGTCACGGTGAAGCTACAGACATCGCGATGCTTCACGTGAACCTCCCTGAAGGCAAGATCGGGTGCGACTACTGCCACGGTATCGTCGGTGGCCCGACGAACGACTGTGAAGGTTGCCACACCGGCGCCAACGCAGCACACGTCGACTCCCACCCCGAAGTGCTGAGCAGTGATGACTCCTGTACGCAGGCTGGCTGTCACGCAGTCGGTGTCGTTGCCATTCACGCGGCCTGCACTTCGTGTCATAACGACACGGCAGACGTTGCAGGTGCTACGTGTGAAACCTGTCACGGGTCGGCAGACACCCAGCACGCGGATGTCCCGGCCCATACGGTCGTCGACACCGGCGGTGGCTGCTTCGATGCGAACTGCCACGGTACGGACGTCACCAAGATGCACGGCAACGACTTCCGTCTGTCAGGTGACACGGCCCCTGGCTGCTCCGCCTGTCACGCTGAAGGAACCACCCCGTCTGTGACCTGTCTGGGCGCCTGCCACTCGAGCGCAAACTTCGGTGCGTGGCATGACTCCGATGTTGGTCACCTCTACCTTGAGGGCGCTATCGAGACCAACAGCGCGGGCTGCGTCAGCTGCCACGGCAGTGACCTGCTTGCGGTCGCTCCCAATGAGCACGCTGGCTGTTCCTGCCATGGATACGGGTTGGACGCCGGTGCTGACTCTTGTGAAAGCTGCCACGCGGATCCACTGGACCCTCTGGCCGCTGACCCGTATCACGTGGGCGTACATGCTGCGTGGGAAGCCACCGCGCGTGGCGTGTCGAGCCAACGGTGTGTGTCGTGTCATGGTCCCCAGCTTGTGGCGATTCGACCTGCCTTTGGGTTCGAGTTCAAGGAAGACCACGGTGGGTGTGTCTGCCACTACTACGACACGCTTTTCACTGAGGACTACCAGCCGACTGGAGCAATGACCACGATTGCAACGGAGTGTGTGAGTTGCCATGGCGGAGTATTCGACCCTCATGGTGGACTATTCACAGGGAACTAGGACCGAATATCGATCTAGCCAGGTAGCCTGAGTGGTTATCTGTAGGCGGATCCATCGATAGGCATGCAGAAGGGACGCCGTTTCCGGCGCCCCTTCTTGTTCGCATGGAGGGCGTAGGTGACGCTACTTGGCGACTGCGTTCGCTGTCTTCCCTGTAGTCTTTTCGTTAGCGGTGAGCTTTTTCATAGCCTCGACCATCTTCTTCGGGACCTCGCCGATCTTCTCTTTGCCGACTCCCATGAAGTCGAAGTGCTCGCCATAGTCGCGCATCATGAGCTTCATAGCGGATAGCATGTAGCTGCGCTTGAAGCCTTCCGGTAGCGCGAGGATCTCGTTCATCTTGTTCGCGTAGAACGTCATGTAGCACCGGCTGAGCGCGATCGTGATATCGGTGAGCGACATGTCATGAGGCTCGATGATCGGTGTCGAGATGTTGTACTTGGAGTAGTCCCAGACACGGATGCGGTCGTACACCTCTGTGTGGAGTGATGTGTATGGCATCGGCGTGAGGATCGGGAAGACGGCGATGTCGGGATTGAGCTTCTCCGCCATCGCGATAGTCGCCTTGATGGAGTCCCACGTCTCTTCGGGGAAGCCGATCATGAACGACGCCTCGATCATGATGTCGTGCTTCTTGAGGATGCTCACAGCGTGCTCGTTCATATCGATCGTAGTGCCCTTATTGAGGCTGCTAAGCAGCTCATCGGTCGACGTCTCAAGGCCGACGTAGATGTGCATGATGCCGGCCTCGCGGTACTTATGCAGGATATCTTCGTCGCGGATGATGTCCTCGACGCGGGTCTCGATCAGGATCTGTACGCCGAGGTCAGCTTCGATGAGTAGGTCGAGGATCGTCTCCCAGCGCTTCCGGTCGAACGTGGGGTACGCATCGATCATCGTGATGAACTCGACCTGGTACTCCTCCACAAGGTGTCGGATCTCGTCCATTACCTTGTACGGATCACGTGCGCGCCATTCGTTACGCCAGAATACCCGCTGACTGCAGAAAGAGCAGCCCATCATGCAGCCACGAGAGGTCAGGATCGACGCCATGCGGCCCCATGGGTCGATGTTGTAGTGGTAGTCTTCCCACTCCAGGAGGTCCCAAGCGGGCGTGAGGGTATCAAGGTCCTCGATGTGCGGCCGCTGCGGCGTTGCCACGGTCTCGCCATCACGCACGAACGCGATGCCTTTGACCTCGTCGAGCGGGCGCTCATCGGCGTAGGCACCGAGCAGGTCGGCGAGTGTTTCCTCCATCTCGCCGCGGAGGACTATGTCGATGGGGCTGTTCTCCTCGTTGAGTATCTCTTCGTACATGAACGTGGGATGCGGTCCACCAAGGAGGGTGTGGATATCCGGATTCACCTGCTTGGCGACGCGCAGTGCCTCGATCGCGGCAGGTACGGTGCACGTGCTGATGGCGCCGGTCACAGGGAGGTAGTCGAGGGACATGACGACATCAGGCTTGTAGGTCTCCACCTGGTGCCGGATCTCTTCATACGACGTGTCTTTGTACATTGCGTCGTAGATCTTCGCATCGTGTCCGGCTTTGACTGCAGCACCTGCAAGGTGGACGAGGTGCAACGGTGGCCAGTTTCCGATCATCTGCTGGCCCCAGCACCGGTATGGCGGTGTAACGAACAGGACTCTACTCATTCGGATGCGTCTCCCATCGGTTGCACGTATCGAGCATCGGGATAGCAAGCATGGTACCACTGACCGCGCAAGGTTGGTTAACCTATCGGCCACTCAGGTTGCCGTCCGTCTGCTCCATGATACTCTCACACGATGGACCGCACGACTGAGGCGAGAGACACATGACCGACCACTACAAGACCCTCCAGGTTCGCCGCGACGCATCGGCGGCAGTCATCGCCGCAGCCTACCGGCGGCTCATGAAGGGGGCCCACCCTGATCATGGCGGAGACACTGACTATGCGGCCGCACTGAACGCGGCGTATGAGACACTTTCCGACCCCTCGTTGCGGGCGCGCTACGATGCGACGCTTCCGACGGAGGATCGGCACAGCCGCCCGTTGGCGCCAGAGATCGCATACCGGATCGGTCGGTCGATCGGCAGGCTCGTTCGTGTAGCGCATCAAGAGTCTCTTTAGAGGGACGACAGCGCGGCCCCCGGGGGCCGCGCTGTCGTAGGATGTCGTATGTAGAGTCTCTGTGCTAGAGGTACTGCCACACGTCGTCGATCCCTGCGTCGCTTGCGGGGATGCACTCGAGGATCGAGAGCGCATACGTCCCCGTCTCGGGGTCGATCAACCGGAGGTCGATCGTGTCGGGCTCCTCGAGCCACTTTCCGTCAATGGTGATGAGTCGCTTCACGCGTGGTCGTAGTAGATCGTCTTTGTTCACCCGGAAGACCACGGAGGTCGAGCCGTCATCGATCGTCACGACGGCCCCCATCGGGTAGATGCCCAGCATCGCGACGAGAGCTTTGGTGACGCTCGGGTCGTATGCTTTGCTCCGTCCCTGCATGAGTACCGCAAGCGCCTTGTCGGGGCGGATCTCACGCCGGAACGGACGCCGCGTGGTCATAGCATCGTATGCATCGCACAGTGCCACGATCTTGGAAAAGAGGTGCTGCTCCTGTAGTCCTTCTGGCCGTGGATAGCCCTGTAGGTCATGGCGCTGGTGGTGTTCGTAGGCAACAACCATCGGCATCTGGTCGACCAACTGGATGCGCTTGAGCAAGTCGGCGCCTTCGGTCGTGTGACTCTTCACGATCTGCCACTCGTCCGAGGTCAGCGGGCCTTCTTTGTTGAGTATCTCCTCGGGGACACGAACTTTGCCTAGGTCGTAGAGGAGCGCGGAGAGGCCGAGCGAGCGGAGCGTGTCCGCATCCAGTCCGATCGACGCGCCAAGGGCGAGTGAGAGTATGCAGACGTTGAGTGAGTGGTTGAGAGTGTAGTCGTCGTGCGTCTTGATCGCCGCCAGGCCGAGTATGGCAGCCGGATCCTTGAACAGCGTGTCGAGAAGCGCGCTCACCATATGCTGGAGTGCGTCGACCTCAAAGACCTTGCCGAGCTTGGCCTGCGTCTCCACATCACGCATGAGCGAGACGCCCTGGTCGTATATCTCCCGGCCGCGGGCTTTGTTCTCGGCCTCCTCGGCGGCGCGCACTGACTCATCCAGATCACTCGTCTCCGAAAGCGCCACACTCGTCACGCCCGAGTGACTGAGTAGTGTCTGCGCGTCGATGATCGAGGTGATGGATGTGTTGTTCAGGAGTGTGGCCAGTGCGGCCGCATCATGTTGCGTGAATCCCGGCGAGAACGTCACGGCCGATACGCCACGAGCGAGAAGGTCCTCGATGAGTTTGCGATACGTCACGCTTTCCTCAGGAAGGACCTGGTTCTCGATGAAGAGGGTCGCTTTGTAGACGTTGAGTGTGACGTCCTCGAACCCGAGATCGACGAGTGTCGATACGGCTTCGGCAAGCTCGGCCGTGGACTGCCCTACAAGGGGGTGCGTCGGTGGGTAGAGCGAGTCGTTGTTCTGTGCTACGGCGAGAGCTCGGGCAAGTGCGCGGGCTGCTCCGAGGCGTTTTGCGCTTGAGAACGGTGGCCGGGCGGCAGACCCGGCGAGCGAGGCGAGCTCCTCCGGTGTCTCGAGCCGATCCTCGCTCAGGGGATTGTCGGTCACTCGATGTCCCTCCTTGTTCCGGGGCGGGTGCGGTCCTCGATGGATTCGAGGACTCCGCCCGCCAGATAGCGGAGTTCACGGTTCTTCTTGCCGATCACGAACCGTCGCGATGCAAGCCGCTTGAGGACCGGAAGTGCACGGTCCGAGCCGATCGCATCGAGACTCTTGAGTACTTCCTTCTTGAGCTCGTAGTTCCTCTCATTGAGCTCGACTATTGAGACTACCTTGAGTAGGGCGGGCACGGCATCATCGAGTCGCATCGTGCCGATCGCACGAGCAGCGATCCGCCGTGTCTCGGGATCCCAGTGGACGAGGCACTTCTCCAGGAGCTCGAGGCTTTCGCTTCCAGGGGTCTTCGCGATGGCGTTGACAGCTGCCGCTCGGACACGCGCATCGAGGTGTTCAAGCCCCAGTGCCAGGGTCGGGGTCAGTCGCCGAGAGGTCATCACCTCGAGCATCTCAGTGACTGCGAGTGCCATCGCCGGCTCACCGGCCCGAAGCGTTCGGCCTGCGAGCGGGGCGATAGCCTCCGAAAGCGCTTCGATCGTCGGCATCAGTCTGTCGCGGGTGGGTCGGTCGCTTTCTGCATACGACGCGATGAGCCCCTCGGCGCCTGTGCTGCCCGCAGCCACGAGCAGTGATCGCGCGGGCAACAACGAGGGGTCGAGCAGCAGCTGTCGGATGCACTCTCGCGTGAGCGCAGGATCACTCAGAGCCCCATAAGCAGCTCGTGCGGCGACACTGAGAGCGGGATCGCCGAGGCTTTCGTCGAGCAGCGATGCGGCGTCCGCGACCTCACGGAGTGCGCCCGCAGCGGCAGCGCCGGGGATTGCGTCCCCGATCGCACGGATCGCTTCTTCGTCGAGACGCAGCCGTCCGATCCGGAGCGCGGTACTGAGGCCTCGAGCTGCCGCGTCTCGGAGCGTTGTTCCTGCGACGAGACGGTCGAGCTCGAGTACGTCCGTCTCGTCGGTGCTCGTCACCTCGGCTACGATAGCGGATACGTCGGCTTCTGCCGGGATGCCGCGGGCCTCGTCCGATACGGGAGCGGGGCGCATGAGGGCGGCTACCTCCTCCGCGACCTCCGGCGGTAACTCGAGTGACCCGCCAAGATCGCCGGGGTCCTGTCCACGCATCTGCGCAGTCATTCGCAGTAGGCGGGCGAGCGAGGCGGGCGGCATGTGCGCCACGACGTCCAGCATGCCGGCCATCGTGGCAGCGTCAGGCTCGTGTGCCAGCGCGGCGTCCAGTAACGATATCCTGGTCTGCTCGTCGAGGAGGCGGAGTGCCTCGGCGCACCGGGTCATGGCCAGGCCGCGCGCGGCCGGTTCGAGGCGCGTGATGGCGGCGGCCACTGCATCAGGCATGCTCTGGTCCGTACCTGCTCCGGCCGCCCATGCTTCTGCGGCACTTGCGAGTTCCGGCGCGATCTCATCGAGCGGTGAGGTGGTGAGATCGAGACCGAGCAGGCCGGACTCCGTGGATGCGCGCAGTGTGACCTCGACGACCGCGACGTGTGCGATCCCTGCCTCCAGAAGTGCCTTGCGAAAGCCTCCGGATGCGCGGAGTGCGACCGAGTCGCCGTTCAGGATTTCGAGGAACCGCACGATCTCGCCATCGGTGACCTCGGGCGCGATGATCAGCTGCCGGACCTGCAGCGCATGCAGCATCTCGGCCAGCGCCGCGATCTGGGGCACCCCTTCACCGATCGCTGTTTCGCCGATGATGAACCGGTTGCGGTCGATCCGGTACTGCAGTGGTCCGGTCGTCAGGTTCACTTCACGTGTGGCTGCGGTGAAGCGAGCGATTGCTTCGGCTCGCATCGGGCTTGCAAGGGGATACAGCCGCACGGTGTGCAGAGCGACTGAGAGAGCACGGAGTAGGTCTTCGGCACGCGTCACAGAGGCGTTAGCCGGGTGTTCCATGACTCCTCCTCTCGCGCTCACGTGGCGTGTGGGTATATCGTCAGAAGGCGAAGTATGGTGTCGCGTACGCCCGTACATCCACACGATCACCTATATGGTATTCCCTAATGGGGTTCTTTGAAGGAGATTCGTGACACTTCGTAGTGACGCATACTATCGCCAGCTTGTTGAGGACGAGCTTCGGGCTGCCGGTGTCGATGAGCCTCCTGTTTCGCTAGAGGCGGTTGCAGAACATCTTGGCATACCTATCCGCTCGATCCCACTCCCACTGTGGTTCACAGCGGCCCTCATCTATGAAGACGGTCTGCCTGCGATCCTGCTCAACGCCTCGCGTCCTATGCTTGTCAAAGAGACGGGGCTCGGTCATGTGCTTGGGCACATACTCGTGGTACTGGACGACCCCGGTGCGACGTACCCGCGAGACTGTGAGGGCCAGCACCGTGTCGCCGATATGCTCTCTGCTGAGTTCATGACGCCCGGTTACCTTGTTCGCGACCAGGCGCAGAAGTGGTTCAACGACTATCGCTATCTGGCTGGTCTATTCGGGGTCCCCGAGTCCCGGATGTTCGAAGCTATGCGCGATCTCGGGTTGATAAAGAGCCGGGGTATCGTCTGGGACTACTAGGGGCTGTGTCGGTCTCGGCTGGTATCATCGGCTGGCAGCCGGAATCGTCGCAACACCATGGGAGGTAGATGCGCATGCGGACGTCTTACGCCATCGGCGTCGATGTCGGTGGCACGAGAGTGGCGGCGGGCCTGGTCGACCGCAAGGGCAGGATGCTGAAAGAGGTTCGCGCTCTGACGCCCAGGGATGCGGGTCCCTTCGCGATCGTAGATGCGATCATCGAGTTGATCGAAGACGTCGCCTCCGGCGTGCACTACGCGGAGGTTGCCGGCATCGGCGTGGGGCTTCCGGCGCAGATCGACTTTCTCAAGCAGTCGGTAGAGTTCTGCACGAACCTCCCGCTTGCCGGGGTCGACATGCGCTCACTTATCATGTCGCGCGTGCGTCACTCGGTCACGATCGATAACGACAGCAACTGTGCGGGAATCGGCGAGAGTCGGTTCGGCGCGGGTAAGGGTGTCCGTGACTTCGTGATGATCACGCTGGGCACCGGTGTCGGTGGTGCGCTCTTCCTTGATGGTGGCTGCTATCGGGGTGCGCGTGGGCTCGGTGGCGAGATCGGCCATATGGTCGTGCAGCTCGACGGACCGCCGTGCCCTTGTGGCGGTCGAGGACATATCGAGTCGTTCGTGGGCCGTCCGGCGATCGCTGCCCGTGGTCGCGAGGTCGCCAAGACGTTCAAGGCCTTCGCGCTGCGCGAGGAGGCAGGCGGAGATGCGGAGCAGGTGACAGCCGAGCACGTCATCGCTGCCGCTACCAAAGGCGATGAGGACGCACGGGCCATTCTGCTCGAGGCCGGTGAGGTCCTTGGTCGGGCGCTCGTCGGCATCGTGAACCTGCTCAACCCCAAGCTGGTCATCATCGGTGGCGGTGTCGGTGAGTCAGCCGCGCTTCTTGTCGAACGTGCTGGTGATGTCATCGACGGTGAGGCACTCGCCGGTCGGCGTGACGTGCGTGTGGTGCAGGCCGAACTCGGCAACGATGCCGGTGTGCTCGGCGCAGCAGCGCTCGCGTTCGATGAGCACGATTCGCGGGAGGGGATCCATCGGTGAGTGCAGTCGCAGCCGATACAGCCACGGTCTACTTCGCACCCGTGCGTTCGCCGTTGAAGCGCAGCATGGTGACGCGGGTGGGTGGTCTGCTCTTGCGAGCGGGGCTGGGTGATGTGGTCGCCGAGGGCGATCTCGTGGCCATCAAACTGCACTTCGGAGAGCAGGGCAACACTGGATTCGTCAGCCCGGTCTACCTCCGCGAGGTGGTGCGACGTGTTCGCGATGCGGGTGGCAAGCCGTTCCTGACCGATGCGAACACCCTGTACCGGGGCGAGCGCTCGAACGCCGTGGAGCACCTTGCGTGCGCGATCCACAACGGCTTCTCGTTCGCCACGGTCGATGCGCCGCTCATCATCGCAGACGGGCTCGACGGGCGCGATGCGGTAGAGGTGCCCGTGAAGGGGAAGCACTTCGACTCGGTCCGCATCGGCTCTGCTGTGGTGCACGCTGACGTCATGGTCGTGGTGACGCACTTCAAGGGTCATAAAGCGACCGGTTTTGGCGGAGCGTTCAAGAATGTGGGCATGGGTCTTGGGTCTCGGAGCGCCAAGCAGCGTATGCACTCCGATTTTCGGCCAGAGGTCACGCCGGAGGCATGCACGGCGTGTGGACGGTGCGTGAAGTGGTGCCCGGTCAACGCTATCACTCTCAATGACGAACATCATGCGGTCGTCGACTACGAGATCTGCTACGGCTGCGGCGAGTGCGTCGCTGCATGCCCGTCCGGCGCCATCGCCACACAGTGGAAGACCGACGCCACGAGCATCCAGGAGAAGATCGTCGAGCACGTCGCGGGGGCACTCGATGGGAAGGATGGCAAAGTCATCTACCTCTCATTCGTGACGACCGTGACGCCCGAATGCGACTGTTTCTCGTTCTCTGATGCGCCGGTCGTTCCGGACATCGGTGTTCTCGCATCCACCGACATCGTTGCGATCGAGCAGGCGGCGTCCGACCTCGTCACTCGGGCATCAGGGCTCGCCGGGTCGCTCGGAGAGGGACTGGTCTCCGGCGACGATAAATTCGTGGCTATCACAGGCGTTGATGGCACACATGCGATAACGTATGCGGAGGAGATGGGTCTGGGTACGGCCCGTTACGAGCTCGTGCAGGTGGACTGACAGGGCGCTCCATATAAAGGAGTTTCAAGTGGACTACTTCGACTTGCTGAAGCGCGCGTGGAACATCACCTGGCGTTACAAAGCTCTGTGGGTACTCGGTCTCTTCGCTGGCGCGATGAGTGGATCATCGGGAAACTATTCGAGCAGCAACTTCTCCGATAGCAGCGAGGGCATCTCTTCCGAATGGAGTCGGTTCGCCTCATGGGCTGTCGACAACGTCGCTCTCATCGCTGTCGTGATCGGGGGTCTGACGATCATCTCGGTCGCGCTGTGGATACTCACGGTCGCAGCTCAGGGAGGTGTCGCCCATGGGACCAATGAGGCCGCCGCAGGTCGGACACCTTCTCTCAGAGAATCATGGTCCGCAGGTTTCGCCAAATGGGGTCGCACGTTCATGGTGCAGTTCGTTCTCGGGCTCCCGGTGTTCGTCGCTGGGCTGCTGATGGCTGCCATGTTCGCCGTCTTGGGTGTCTCGGTCGCCACGGAGAGCGACATGGTCGAAGGCATCGGCGTAGGGATGTGCTTCTTCTTCCCGCTGCTTCTCGTGGTGATCGTCGTCGCCTCGGTGATGATCGGCATCCTTTTGCCCGTTGCTATCCGTTACGGCGTGCTTCTCGACGTCACGTTCGGCCAGGCGATCAAGCGCGCATGGGGCGACCTGTGGGGCAAGAAGGGTCTGATGGTCTTCTGGCTTGTCATGCTGCTCCCAGGTATGGCCTACGCGTTCGTGGCTTTTGTCATCGTTCTGGTGGCACTCGTTCCTGCGGGCATCGCTCTCTTTGCCGAGCAGTACATCATCGCCGGAGCGTTCGGTCTGCTGATAGTGCTCGTGATGATGTTACCGAATGCCATCTATGCGACTTTCAGCAACGCTGCCTGGACGCTCATGTTCCGCCACCTGACCGGTATGGAGCAGCCGCTCCCGCAGGCAGCTGTGTCGCCCGTAACGCCCTTGGGTCGGGTCGCTGTGTCCGCTCCGCCGGCGCCCCCGATGTCTACGACGATGGTGCCACCTCCGCCGCTCCCGCCCGGATCCGATGTCTAACAGACCCGGCGTCCTTATCGTCTGTGCCACGCCCATCGGCAATCTGGGCGACGTGACGTTCCGTGTGCTCGATGCACTGAGGACAGTCGACGTGATCGCTGCCGAGGACACGCGTGTCACACGCAAGTTGCTCGCGCGATATGAGATCCGTACGCCACTCGAGCCATACCATGAGCACAATCGTGCAGTCAGGACGTCCATACTCGTCGATCGTATCGAGCGAGGCGAGCGCATCGCGCTTGTCTCGGACGCCGGGACACCGGGAGTCTCGGACCCCGGCGAGCAACTGGTGGATGCGTGCCTCGAGGCCGGGCTTCCCGTCGATGTCCTGCCCGGAGCATCGGGTATCCTGACCGCGCTCGTGGCAAGCGGACTGCCGACGCATGCGTTCTACTTCGGCGGGTTCCTTCCGCGCAAGGCAGGGGAGCGATCACGTTCGTTGCGTGCGCTGTCGGAGCTGGATGCGACACTCGTCTTCTACGAGTCTCCGGGTCGTACGGCAGCGACGCTTGCTTCGCTGGCCGAAGTGTTTCCCGGCCGCAGAGCGGCGATGGCACGAGAGCTCACGAAGCTCCACGAGGAAGTCGTGCGCGGTGAGGTGAGCGAGCTTGCCGGGCGCATCGCGGGGCGAGAGCTTCGCGGTGAGGTCGTTCTGCTCGTCGGTCCGCCGGAGGGGCCGGTTCAGTTGGTGCTCGATGAAGAGGCCGTCCGCGAGCGGCTGATCGCCGCAGAGGCTGCCGGCGCCAGCCGCAGGGATGCGGTTCGCGAGGTGGCTGCCGAGATGAGTGTTCCGCGAAACGACGTCTACCGTATCTCGCTCGGGTAGACGTAGGATGGCTTCTGTGTCAGAGCGTTTTGATCTCGGCGATGCACGCTGCGCAGATGGGACGAGTCTGGACCAGGCGCACCTCGTCCTGGCTGCCGCAGATGACGCACGAGTCGATGTGTTTTTGAAGGACGACCCGCTCGCCTTCGACCGAGATAGAGAGACGGTCATGCTCGCGGATGCCCAGTGTACGTCGCAGCTCCATGGGAATGACGATCCGCCCGAGGTCATCTACTCGGCGCACGATCCCGGTGTCGCTCATGTGTTCTGCTCCTTCGCTCGACAGCGTGCGTCGTACGGTGCGGTATGATGTGGGACCATCCGGGGAAACCCGGAGTTGCTTCCATAAATACCCATATCGAAGACGAGGTAATCGCCGGTGAGCAAGCCACCGTTCTACATCACCACACCGATCTACTATGTGAACGCCGAGCCGCACCTCGGAACGGCCTACACCACGATCGCAGCTGACGCGCTCGCGCGGTACCGGCGGATGACCGGTCATGACGTGCGCTTCCTCACGGGGCTCGATGAGCATGGTCAGAAGATCGCCCAGGCTGCCGAGGAACACGGCGTCTCACCACAGGAGTGGGTCGACTCGATCGCCCCTACGTTCACCAAGGCCTGGGAGATGCTCGGCATCACCTACGACGACTTCATCCGCACCACCGAGGAGCGGCACAAGCGCGGCGTACAGGCATTCTGGCAGAAGCTTCATGACGATGGCTATCTCTATCAGGGCAACTATGAGGGCTGGTATTGCGTCCCTGATGAAACGTACTGGACCGAGGAGCAGCTCGTCGAGGGAATGTGTCCCGAGTGTGGTCGTGAAGTGCAGTTCATCCGTGAGGACAACTGGTTCTTCAAGCTTTCCGAGTTCCAGCAGCCACTGCTGGACTTCTACGCCGAACATCCCCAGTTCGTGCAGCCCGATACGCGGCGCAACGAGGTCGTTTCCTTCGTGCAAGGTGGGCTCCGGGACCTCTCCATCTCACGCACCACGTTCTCGTGGGGCGTACCGATCCCGTTCGCCGAGGGACATGTCACGTACGTGTGGATCGATGCTCTCCTGAACTACATCACTGCTCTCGGCTATGGAAGCGACGATCCGGCGGACGCGGCACGGTTCGAGCGGTACTGGCCGGCCGACTGTCACTTCGTCGGCAAGGACATCATTCGCTTCCACTGCGTGATCTGGCCGGCGATGCTCATGGCCGCCGGTATCGAGCCTCCCAGGAGTGTCTTCGCTCACGGCTTCCTGCTCACCAAGGGCGAGAAGATGAGTAAGTCCAAGGGCAACGCGCAGACGCCTGCCTCGCTCGTCGAGCGCTTCGGCGTGGACGCGTATCGCTACTACTTCTTGCGCGACGTGGTGTTCGGCCACGATGGTTCGATCTCGATGGAAGGTATGGTCCAGCGGTATAACGGTGACCTTGCCAACGACTGGGGCAATCTGTGCTCACGACTCTTCAACATGACTGAGAAGTACTTCGACGGCCTGGCACCCGCCGTGCCCGATCTCGCAGCTGAGACCACCGAGGACGCCACGATGCGCGCCATCGCAGGGAAGCTTCCCGAGACGTACGAGGACCACATGTCGCGGCTGGACTACTCGGGTGCGCTCGAAAGCGCCTGGGAGCTCATCAAGTATACGAACCGCTATATCGAGAACAGCGCTCCGTGGACGCTCGCCAGGGAGGGCGATACCGCTCGCCTGGCGGCCGTTGTCTACAACGCGCTTGAGGCGGTGCGCATCGCAGCGCTCTTCACCGAGGCAGTGATGCCGAACACGTCGGCTGAGGTGTGGAGTCGGCTCGGGCTTGGGGATATCGCGGCCGTGACGGACATCCTGGGTGCTGCCGAGTGGGGCAGGCTGCCTGAGGGAACGCGTGTGACCAAGGGTGAGCCGCTCTTCCCACGAATCTACGACGAGCAGTAGCCGCGACGTTGAGACGCCCCTGATCGAG
>Ga0265295_1006952_pt1 | contig 13336 bp, 16 predicted proteins | sample Munlansysbiofilm_FD_192503 | JGI IMG/M metagenome (GOLD analysis project Ga0265295, IMG submission 192503) | Leachate microbial communities from a municipal landfill in Southern Ontario, Canada - Methane capture system biofilm | ecosystem: Engineered > Solid waste > Landfill > Unclassified ... | reverse complement strand
TGATTTTAATGTACTTATTAGTTTGGATACTGTAACAGTAGGCCCAGTTTCCAGTAGATAATGTATATGATCATTATCAGTGTTTATAGTTTTGATAATTGTATGCTGTTTTTTGCAGATATCTTCAAATAGTTTTATGATATCAGTTCTTATTGGTTCATTTAATAATTTTTTTCGATACTTACATACAAGGATTAGGTGATATTGTAGTAAGTATTTGTGTCGGTTTTTTGATTCCCATGTATTCATAATAAGCGCCATTCAGCCCATACTCTAAAGAGTATGGGATTTCTGGCTAGTTTTTTTAAACACAGAGAACCTTTGTCGTAAGAAATATAATATATGCAGGAGACTTTCGCTAATCATGCCAGAGCTAAACATTAACAGAACACTTAGATACATCGAAGGAACTCAGCGAGTTCTTGATGAAAAAAGTACTCTTGAGAAAGTAAACGATAATTCCAAACAAATAGGAGTTACAAGGGTTGCCAGCATCACTGACCTTGACAGGATTGGCATTCCCGTCATTTCAACTATCCGGCCCAGTGCTGCGGAAGGAGCTATATCAGTCTATTCAGGAAAAGGCAACACAGAGAATCAGGCAAGAATATCCGCAATTATGGAGAGTTTTGAACGATGCCTGGCAGAAAGGAAGGGACTAAACAGCGATGTGGCAGAAGATATCAAAGCCCAGCACATCATTGAGAGCTTTGTAACAATGGAAGAAAACCAGCGCACAATTAACCCTGAACTCCTGCTTCTGGCTGAAAGCTACAGCTCCCAGGAATTGGTAGAATGGATAAGTGGATGGGATCTTTTCAAAAATGAAGAGACCTTTGTTCCTGCCAATGCAGTGTACCACCCATATGATGCCCCAGGCAGAGCATTGAAATTATTTAGAAGCAATACTAACGGACTTGCAGCAGGAAACAGCATAGAGGAAGCAATATTCCATGGATTGCTGGAAGTCATCGAAAGGGATGCTCTTAGTATAGCAGAATTCAATCGCAATCCTGGAAAAGAGATAATGCTTACAGAAAGTGATGGTGAAAACTACGAGCTCCTACGCAAGTTCACTGACAATGAAGTTGATGTTAAATTATGGGTATTACCCCACGACACAAAAATAACAACGGTTGTTGCAGTTACCGATGATATAAGGCTTAAAGATGCAGCACTACTTGTGATGGGAGCAGGAGCACACCTCAATCCGGAAATTGCAGTCAAAAGAGCATTAACAGAAGCCGCCCAATCAAGAGTTGTGCAAATACACGGTGCCAGAGAGGATACCGAACGTGAGAAGTTTGTCAGGGAAATAGGATATGACAGAATAAAACGCATGAACAAATACTGGTATGAAGATGAAGAACAAACATCCATGCATAATCTTAAAGACCTTTCAGGGAACACACCTGCTGAAAGCATCGATATAGTACTGGAGCAATTGAAGGACATTGTAGAATATGCCATAGTTGTAGATATGTCAAGAGAAAGCATAACAGTTCCAGTTGTCAGAGTGATCATCCCTGGTTTTGAGATGTACACACTTGACAGAGAGCGCGTGGGCAAAAGGGCAAAGTCAGGAAAAAGGAAGAGACTGGCAGCAAAGGACAGGCCATGGAGAAGCGGACGCAGGAAATGAGTGACAAAACAAGAACTCACTCCAAAGTCCTCGTATTTGCAGGCACAACCATCAGTCATGAGGATGCTGTAGAGCTCCTTGATGCAACATACTGGCCACCTATATCAAGAGGTGATATCGAGAAGGCTATGAAGCAGGGATACACCGTTATTGGCATCATTGATGGCATTTTTTTTAGCAGAGCAGCTGTGGCCCACAAGGAAATAATCAGAGCGATGAAGGAAGGGATAATCGTTATTGGGGGATGCAGTATGGGAGCCCTTCGAGCCTCAGAGCTTGACGTACATGGAATGAGCGGTGTGGGGCAAATATATGAATGGTACAGAGATGGGGTCATTGAGGATGATGATGAAGTAGCTGTTGCTACTAATCCTGATACATTCAAACCAGTATCAAACCCCATGGTAAATATACGGGAAACTTTTAAGGCAGCCTTTAATTCCAATATTATCAACAATGATGAATTCAGGCGCATAAGCGAACTTGCCAAAAGTACGCATTATACGGAAAGAAGTTACTTTGGGATTACAAAGCAAGCTTCAAGGGAAGGAATTATTCCCGAGGATAAAGCAAGTAAGCTCCTTAAATTCTGCACAGAGAACGAATGTGATCTAAAAAGAGAAGATGCACTCCTTGTTCTTGAAAAAATAAAACAGATCTTAACAGAATAGTTAAGCTGCTATTTTTGGTTTTAACCCGTCATATAAGAAGTGCAGTATATAGACAGAAGACATCACCAGGATGATTGTCGCACCTGATGGAGCATCGAACAAATATGATAGTAACAACCCTATAATGCTGAAACTTATACCGAAGAATGTTGCAAGGTACATCATCTTCCCCAGATTATTGGTATAATGTCTGCCCAGGGATGCTGGCATAGTAAGCAGTGCAATAATAAGAATAATACCTACTACTTTTATCAACAGTACTATTGTTAGTGCTATCATGCAAAGCAGGAGCAAATAAAGTTTTTCCACAGATAGGCCTGCAACTGTTGCAAACTCTTCGTCAAAACAAAGTGCCATGAATTGTTTATAGAAAGCGTATACAACAATGATAATAACAAGATCAAGAGCCAGCATAATGTAAATATCAGACATTGGTACTGTCAGGATATTACCAAAAAGATAGGTCATAAGATCAGGCGCATAACCAGGGGTCCAGTATATCAGAATAATACCTATTGCCATCCCCAGAGACCAGAGTATACCTATGGCAGTATCCTCAGCCACTTTTGAACGTTTGCTGACAAGACCCATGACAAGTGCGGAAAGGAGACTGAAAGGAATAAGACCATATAATGGATTGATCCCAAGATAGTATCCAAGACCAATACCACCAAAAGATGCGTGAGAAATACCACCACTTATGAAAACTATCTTTTTCACAACTACATAGACGCCAATTATACCACATGCAACACTGGCCAGGATGGCGGCAAGAATAGCATTCCTCATAAAATCATACTGGAGTATTTCAAGCATATTGTTCACCCTTAATGCTCTTTTAATACCCTGTGTGGGACACCGTGGGCGATTAGCTCGATCGGACACTGATATGATACTTCCAGATCATGCAGATTTAGTTCTTTAGAATCATGATAGTGGAACTTTCGGTTAAGGCAGCCGATCTTATCGACATACACTGAAACAGCACCTATGTCATGAGTGACCATTATAATGGCGATCTCGGCTTTGAGCCGGTTGAGAAGTTCGTAGAACTCTTTCTGCATCCTGGAATCTATACCCGTGGATGGCTCGTCCAGTATTAGCAGTTTAGGCTTTGTAACAAGTGAGCGGGCAATGAAAATCCTCTGTTTCTGACCTCCAGAAAGTTCACCTATCTGACGCTCCTTGAATTCAAGCATTCCAACTGTTTCAAGAGCCTCATTTGCTGCTTTATAATCTTCTGCATTATACCTCTGAAAAGGACCTTTCTGACTGAGACGACCCATAAGCACAACATCAAACACTGTGATTGGAAAATCAAGGTTTGAGGAATGGTATTGGGGAACATATCCCACATACTTCCTCATCTTTTTAGGATCTCCACCCAGAAGTTTTACTGTGCCCCTATCAGGCTTGATCAATCCCAGAATTACTTTCAGAAGAGTGCTTTTTCCTCCCCCGTTTGGGCCTATGATAGCCAGGAAATCCTTGTCCTTGACAGTAAGAGTGACAGATTCAAGAACACGAACACTATCATAACTTACCCAAACATCCTTAAGATTGATCACGTCTTCCATTTCAAGCCAGTCCTTTTTCAAATGCTTCTGCTACTTTTGCAAGGTTTTCTATATAATCCTTTGCAAGGGGATCAACTTCCACGACCTCACCGCCTATCTCATTTGCAATAGCAGATGCGCTTACAGTACTAAAGCCGGTCTGAACAAAAATAACCTTTATATTTTTCTCATTTGCTTCGTCTATAATGTTCTGCATATCCCTCACACTTGGCTCTTTACCTTCTATCTCAACAGAAACCTGAATAAGACCGTATTGTTTTGCAAAATATCCCCATGCAGGATGATAGACCATAAAGCTGCTTCCTTCCTTGCCTGAAAGAGTGGCCTTTATCTGTTCGTCCAATGCATCGAGCTCTGCAAGATATGCATTCTTATTCTCAAGATAAGTTGTTTCATTTTCAGGATCAAGCTCTACAAGCCCTTCATAGATTGTTTCGACCATTAACTTAACGTTTGCAGGAGATGTCCATATATGAGGGTCCATACTGGTTTCACCCTCATGCCCATCCGTAACAGCATGCTCATCTTCACCCTCATGAGCCTCCATTTCACTCATAATGATGCCTTGTGAACAGTCAATGATCAGCATGTCAGGATTCAAGTCTGCGATCTTAGCAATCATACTATCTTCAATGCTTATTCCTGAACCCATCATTGCATACAGTTTTGCGTTACTCAGATCCCTAAGCTGTCCGGGACTAGGCTCATAAGAGTGGAGATCGGCACCTGGTGGAACCATAACAATTACTTCTACATTATCCCCTGCTATTTTTTCCACGAATTCTGCCTGTGGAAGTACAGTTACAGCAACGATCATGTCACCTGACATATTCCCCACCCCATCAGAGGAGTTTTGATTGTCAACGCATCCTGCAGTCAAAATTATACAAATAGAAAAGAGCATCATCAGAGCTATCGTATTTTTCTTCATATTATACACCGTATTAATTTGTAGTATATGCAAATTGTTTGGTATCCACCCAATAATTAATCGTAAAAAATCAAATCAAAGATTAGCAGCAGAACCACAGGAAATGTGTTTAATTCGCCCGCAAACACCCACAGTAGGATGACCCATAGCATCGCACACCTTATCAATCGCAGCTTTGGAGATTAATGATTCAAACCGAGATACCTCAGCACAGGATTCCTCCGAAGAGAGACCATAATGAGTAAACATCAGGCTTAGTATGTTGTGCCTGTTAACGAAGAACTCAGCATGCAACCTGCCTTTTTCAGTCAGTCGCACCCCACGGTAAGGAACATGATCAACATAACCCGATTCAGAAAGATCATTTATAGTCTTCGTAGATGTGGATGGATCGACATTAAGCTCTCTGGAAATATCAGTGGTCTTTACAAGATCACCTTTTTTCAATAGGAGTTTCAGATACTCCACTTTTTTAGGAGATAGCTCCAGCCCTGTGATTTCCTGCATGATACATCATAATAAAGAGAGAAAGTATATATTCTTTTTGAATACCAGTCAACTTTTAGCGTTATTTGTGGTATGTATCCAAAGATTAAACTTTTTCACCAGTAAGTTGCAGCCAATACCCACAAACAAAATAGAGAAGTAGTCAGAAAAATATTTGTACGCATGATCAAGATGTAATCAGGGGATTAAAAATGATAATACAACAGATATTCACTGAGAAAATTGCTCATAGTTCTTACATATTGGCAGGAGATAAAACCTGTGCAATCATCGATCCAAGAAGAGACATTGAGATATATCTGGAAATGGCAAGAGAACTTGGAGTCAAGATCACACATATCCTTGAAACTCATTTACATGCCGATTTTATTTCGGGCCACGTGGACCTTGCACAGAGAACAGGAGCTACTATTTATGCACCATTTGCAGCAGATTATGATTTTGAATATATAGCCCTCTTAGAAGGAGATTCTTTTTCCATAGAGAGCATTAGGCTGGATATTCTGGAGACACCCGGGCACACACCTGAGCATATATCCTACGTAGTCACTGACAGTTCAAGAGGTGAAGAGCCAATTGCACTTTTCTGTGGAGATACCATCTTTGTAGGGGACATTGGCAGACCGGACATCTTCCCAGGAAGAGCAGAGGAACTTGCGTCAAAATTGTATGATACTTTGCATGAGAAGCTTCTTAAATTGCCCGATTTCTGTGAAATATATCCGGCACACGGTGCAGGGTCCCTTTGTGGAAGAGCCATGGCAGCCAAGAGAAGCAGTACCATTGGCTATGAAAAGAAATATAATTATGCACTAAATATCAATGAAAGGGCAGACTTTATAAAATCACTTACAAATAACATGCCTGATGCACCAGACCATTTCAATCGATGCACAAATGTAAATCGTAAAGGGCCTGAAAGAGTGAAAGAACTTCCTGCCCCAAAAGCATTGAACAATATACAATTCATGGAAAAAATGAAAGATGCGAACATTCTTGATGTGCGTATTTTTGAATCCTTTGGCGGACAGCATATATCACAGGCTTATAATATAGACAGCAAAGCAAATTTCCCCACTTATTCCGGATGGTTACTACCCCCTGAAAAAGACATACTGATAGTTTCAGACAATTATTCAGAAGTATTTGATGCATGCATTCAGCTACAGAGAGTAGGACTGGACAAGATAGCAGGCTACCTTGAAAATGGCATGTATGGATGGGTAACAGATGGACTACCTACAAAACATGTTCCACAGATCTCTTCTCCTGAATTGCATAGCCAAATAAATAACGGAGAAATGATGACCCTGCTGGACGTAAGAACTGCCTCTGAATATGATAAGTTCCACATTAAGGGAGCTGTAAATATACCGGTACACGAATTGAAAGAGCGGCATACAGAGATCAACGATGATGCTGAAACTATTCTTATATGCGGCTCAGGTAGAAGATCGAGCATGGGATGTAGCATCCTTCTACAAAATGGATTCACTGAAGTACAAAATGCTGCAGGCGGTATGACTGGATATGCAGCTGCAGGATTTGGGCATGAATGTCCCATATGTGTTCTTCCCTGGGCACCTTTCAGTAATAAGTAAAACTAAATGAAAGGCACATTCCAGAAAGTGAAAAGTTCCCTGACCATGTAGAGGAAGTCTACAATTTCATCCGTTGAAGCAAGCAGCAAAGCCAGTACCAATAGTGCTATGAGCAACTCTGTGTAATCCGGCAAGGACTGTAGTATATGAGCAAATATGCCCACATTTCCATTTGTAACATGAACCATAATATCACCCAAATAGAAATCTGCTGCTATGTATAAAAACATATCTGTTATTGTTAATGATTATTTATTATAATAAGAAGGCGTCATTAATTTATAAAAAATAAAATAAAATAAAATAAAATAAAATAAAATAAAATAAAATAGATTACTCTACTGAGCTTTGTTTTGAATGTGATATTCACTCTGACAGCCTTGAATTGACTTCTGTCCACAAAGACCTGACCTTAGTGGAAAAATCATTATCAAAACACTCTACAACAGATTTTCCATCGATCATTGCATCAACAGGACTTTTATCATAGGGAAGTATCCCTGCAACAATTATTCCATTCTCTTTACAGTAAACAGAGATCGCCTGTGATAAATCTACATTAATATCACATTTATTGATACAGACCATAACAGGAATTCTGAAATGCTGTGCTACCTGAACAACTCTTTCAAGATCATGTATCCCCGATACCGTTGGCTCCGTAACAACAAGAACAAGATCAGCACCTGTTATTGCAGCGATCACAGCGCATCCGGTTCCCGGTGGACCATCGATGATGACAGTATCCTTCCCATATTCCAATGCAAGCTCTGAGGCTCTTCGCCTCACATCTGAGACTAATTTGCCACTGGCTTCCTCTCCGGCTCCGAGCTTTGCATGAACCAGTGGACCGAAACGTGTGTTGGAACAGTAGTATTCACCAGCTTTTTTCTCAACCATGCTTATAGCATTTTCAGGACAAACAAATTCACAGACTGCACAGCCTTCACATTTGAATGCGTCAATAACATTAAACTCATCAATTGCATCAAACCTGCATGAACTGGCACACATACCACAATCAGTGCATAATTCTTTATTGATCTGTACAAGTTTCAGCCCATAAAAATCAGTTGTTTCAAATATTTCAGGCTGTAAAATCAGGTGCATGTCTGCAGCATCAACGTCACAATCTGCAATTATCGCATTTTCAGCGAGTGCAGCGAAAGAAGATGTTATGGTGGTCTTACCTGTGCCACCTTTACCACTGATAACCGTGAGCTGTTTTAGCATTGATACGACCCCCTTTCACATATATCCCGGTACATTTCTCTGAAATTCTCTTTCCAGGCTGGCATATGTTCCACAAAAGGAATGCCTTTTGAGTAGAGAACAGCTATTTCCCGAATGTAAGGAATCTTCATCAGGATCGGTATATTTTCAACACGACAGTATTCCTCGACTTTGTTATCCCCTATACCATGTCTGTTTATGATGACCCCAAAGGGAATGTCCAATTGCCTGATAACATCAACTGCAAGGACAAGGTCATTAAGACCAAAGGGTGTTGGCTCTGTTACAAGCATACAATAATCCATGTCTGCAACAGATGCTATGAAAGAACAGGCTGTCCCCGGAGGAGAGTCAATAACTGCAAGCGTGCTTTCATCCATGTGTGTTTGCAATTGTCTGATAACAGGTGAGGCCATGACTTCACCAATATTAAGAGTAGCTTGCAAAAGTTCAATGTTAAACTGCTCGTTCGTACCTTTTTCAATAATACCTATTGAACGCTTTTTCTCCGTAATGGCTTTTTCAGGACAAACAAGGACACAGCCACCACAGCCATGGCACAATTTCGGAAAAAGCATGATACTATCAGATAGTTTAGCTATCGCATTGTACTGGCAGAACTCTGCACATTTACCGCAAAGGGAACACTTTTCTGAATCTACCAGAGGAACTGTTGTAGTAACATCTTCCTGCTTTTCAAGATCAAATCCAAGAAAGAGATTGCAATTGGGTTCTTCCACATCACAATCCAGCAATTGTGTATTCCCAAGAGAAAGCGCGAGATTGACGGCCACCGTCGTTTTTCCAGTCCCGCCTTTACCACTTGCGATAGCTATTTTCATGTATTATACACCTATAATAAAATCAATGACAGTGCTCGTGGTCATCATCGTGGCCATGGCCACTACATGAATTATCCCGTGTGGCTTTTGAAAGCTTAGAAGATTCCCAGGCATCAATGGCATCCTGAACTGTGCCAGTGGCACCACAGAATACATCAATACCAACCTGTTCAAACATATCCACAGCTTTTTTACCAAGACTGCCACAAAGCATAATGTCTACGCCTTCCTTTGCCATGAGTTCTGGAGGCAGACCTGTGCCACCATTATGCTCACTTGTGTTTGGAATAACTGAAGTTTCTTTTGTTTCTGTGTCGTACAATGTGTAAAAAGGCACTTTTCCAAAGTGTTGGCCAACTGTCTCTTCAATTCCATTGGTTCCCATTGATGGAATGCATAATTTCATATTTTATACCTCTGATATTATTAGCTTTATTAGCTTTAAACTGGTGCTATTTATATTATAGCACACACATAGCACACACCGAAGTTAGAATTTATTTTCCCTTATTAGGAGAGCCTGCGGTTTCGATGCTATCCAATGAACCTGCTTTATAGGAATTAATAGCTTCAAGAACGGACCCGGAAGAAAATGTTTTCATTTCAACATTCTCAGATGACAGTAATGAGAAAGCATTAGGACCAACACTACCTGTGATCAATGTGTCTATACCTTTGCTGATCACCTGTTGTGCTGCCTGAACACCTGCTCCACCGGTAGCAGAGCTGTTTCCATTCTCAATAGATTCAGATTCCATGGAGTCAGGATCAACTATCACGAAGTATTTGCATCTGCCAAAATGAGGGGAAACTGATGCTTCTAAACCAGAATCGTTTGCTGTTACACATATTTTCATTGATATTCTCCCATATATTTAAACGCGTATATAGACATACAAGTGCAAATATATAAAGATGACTGATAAACATTATATATTTACTCTCACTGGAGAACAAAACAGAAAATGACCAGCCCTTATATATATAAAAAAGACAAAGTGGCACTAAATGTTAACAATTTATGAGGCAATTATACTTGGAATAGTCCAGGGAGTGGCAGAATGGCTACCAATAAGCAGTGAGGGAATGACAACCCTGGTTATGATCAACGTTTTTAACAGAACACTTGCAGATGCCCTGCCCATAGCCATATGGCTACACACAGGAACCCTTCTTTCAGCCCTCGTCTATTTCAGGACTGATGTCAAAGAAATACTAAGAGAAATACCACATTATATTAAAAATAGGGATAATCAGGAAAAAAAGGACAGCATAATAACGTTCCTGTTAATAGCAACAGCCATAACCGGAATAATTGGATTGCCACTTATCCTCTTTGCAACTGGATTGGAAGATTTCTCCGGAAAACTTGCAACTGCTTTTATCGGATTACTTCTCATAATCACAGGCCTGTTACAGATATCCGCATCAAAGAGAACAAAGAAGAGAGAACAACCGGTCATCATGGATTCTATTATTACAGGAATTGCACAGGGATTTGCCGCACTTCCGGGAATAAGCAGATCAGGTATAACCGTATCAATACTGCTCCTGCGGGACATTGAAGCTTCACAAGCCCTAAGACTCAGTTTTCTAATGAGCATACCTGCAATCATTGCTGCTGATCTGGGAATGGCTGCAATGGGAATGATAAGCTTTAACCTAAATGCATTACTGGGATTGTTCTTTGCATTCTTATTTGGGATAATCACCATCGATCTTTTCATTAAAGCAGCAAAGAAATTTGATTTTTCAAAATTCTGCATTGCTCTTGGAATCCTCAGCATACTGGCGTATTTTGTATAATTTTGATACGGATTTTGCCACACATGAGAATAAATACATAACGGTTTCTAAAAACGTATAAATACTACATCATTTAATGAGTGTGTAACAATGACTTGCAGAGGAAGGCCTAAATCACCCAGAAGAGTCAAGTGCTCGCCAGGGGCATTGTATTTTAAACCACGGGGAATACCACTTCATGACCTTGAAACAGTAGCCCTCCAAATAGAAGAACTTGAAGCTCTGCGACTGGCAGACCTTGAAGGATTACAACAGGAAGAGGCTGCAATTAGCATGGGTATTTCAAGAAGGGCTTTCTGGCAGGATCTTCAAAATGCAAGGAAAAAAGTGGCTTCTGCCCTTATTGAAGGCAAAGCCATAGAAATTGTTGGCAATAATCCAAAAGATATAGGATAATTGTTACAGTACATAGTTCAATAAAATTGCTCAAAAAGAATAATGCTAAAGGCGAAACAACATGACACAAAATATCCAGAGTGCAGAAGACCTTTTAAAAAAGCCAGAAGAACCAAAGCTCGTTAAGAACATGAGAGCCATCAAAAAGAAAATAATGGTTATGAGCGGCAAAGGTGGAGTCGGCAAAAGCACAGTGGCAGCAAACTTGGCTGCAAGACTTGCAGAACGTGGACATAAGGTAGGACTTCTGGATGCAGATATCCACGGTCCAAGCATCCCAAAAATGTTTGGTATTGAAGATGAGAGACCTACTGTTGATGAGAATGGTATTGTACCCATCAGTGTCGCAGAAAATCTTACTGTGATGTCAATAGCACTTCTTCTTGAGGATAAGGACGCACCTGTGATATGGAGAGGTCCGGCAAAGATGGCAGCTATCAAGCAGTTCCTTGAAGATGTTTCATGGGGAAAACTTGACTATCTTATCATAGACCTGCCACCTGGCACTGGTGATGAACCACTCAGTATTGCACAGTTGATAGAGAAAATGGAAGGTGCTGTTATTGTGACAACTCCCCAGGATGTTGCGCTTGTCAGCGTAAGGAAATCTATCAAATTCGCAGAGATACTCAAAGTACCTGTAATAGGCATTGTTGAGAATATGAGCGGTATCGTTTGCCCCCACTGTGACGAGATGATAGACCTATTCGGTAAAGGTGGCGTCAAGAAAGCAGCATCTGACTTTAATGTACCTGTTCTTGGCGAACTCCCTATGGACCCGAAAATTGCAGAGATAGAGGACAATGGAAAAGTTTACACAGACATCAACGAAAAGATACTCTGGGGCAAGAATTTTGCTGCAATTGTTGATTCCATAGAACAATTCAAAAAGTGATTTAAAAGACCTATACAAGGAAGAGAACTTCTCTTCCATTTTTGTCTTTTTTTTTACTTCATCATTTCCTTCTTCAGACTGTTCACAAATACAGGATGGATTGCAGGCAGAAAGATAAATAAACGCCCAGGCCATCAGGAACTATATGGATTTTAAGAGTGAAACGTCATTCAAATGGCTGTATTCACAGAAGATATCAAAAGTAAAATATCTTGCACGCATCGTTCAGGCAAGTTATCTCTGGAATGAGGAAAATGACTACAAGGACAAACTTGTAAGCTCTAAAACCGGAGACTCATGGAACTGCGACCTGCGGGATACCGCACGTGCAGCTTCTGTTCTTGCACTTACAGGCATCATTTTTCCGGATGTTGAAAAATGGATGCTCTTAAAACAATCCGATAGATCGTGGAATGATGATGTATATGACTCTGTATACGCACTGATATCACTTGCAGATATGGGATCATATAATCAGGAAGGATGTCAGTGGCTTGTTGATAACTACGGACCAGAATGGGAACATCCCGGAACCACTGCTCTCATAATCACTGCCCTCTTAAAACATGAAAAACTTGAAGGTGAAGATGGCTTCAGTAACTTCATAGAGGAACGTGCCAGGTGGATAATCTCACAAAGGAAAAGTGAGGCTGCCTGGAAAACACTGGCAACAAGCAACCTTGTAATTCAATCACTTCTTCTTGCCGGGCATAAGGATGAAACAGTTGTGCCTGTCAAATGGATATTGTCACACATGAATGACAATGGTTCATGGGGAAAAGGAGAAGGAGACATCAATACAACATCCCTGTCACTCATTACTCTGTGGGAATATTTAAAATAAAATATGGCGTTGTTAATAAATGGTAGTTATATATGATAAGAACCTATATTCTTTATGAACTGCCCAAGATGTAAGAGCTCCAGTCACAAAAAGAACGGTATGACTGCTGGCCTTCAGCGCTACAAATGTCATGATTGCGGATATAACTATTCAGTAGAGCTAAAATCAACTGCATTTCCTGAGTCCGTCAAAAGGCAGGCTTTACAACTTTATCTTGAAGGACTAGGATTTCGTTCAATTGGCCGTTATTTAGGAGTTAGTCACGTTTCTGTGTATAACTGGATAAAGAAATTCGGCCAGGAATTAGAGGATTTAAAGAGCGAAAATAAGATATCGATCGTTGAATTAGACGAAATGCACACTTATATCGGAAACAAAAAAAATATTGTTG
>Ga0265295_1006951_pt1 | contig 13338 bp, 10 predicted proteins | sample Munlansysbiofilm_FD_192503 | JGI IMG/M metagenome (GOLD analysis project Ga0265295, IMG submission 192503) | Leachate microbial communities from a municipal landfill in Southern Ontario, Canada - Methane capture system biofilm | ecosystem: Engineered > Solid waste > Landfill > Unclassified ... | reverse complement strand
AAAGCTGGTGTTCTCCACAAATTTGGGGACATTCAGAATGGAAACTCAAGCAATTCGTGGGTTTGATATCGTGGAAATCACAGCACAGGTTGCAGCGCCTGGATTTACCCGCCGTCTTGGAACGGCGAGGACGTGGTTGCTGACAAAGCAACGAGATGTACGGATAACTGCAGCAGATCTGCGGACCGTTGAAACAAAAGCCGGCAGAGACCGGGATGAAGAATCATTGGAAGAACGAATGAAAAAAGTAGACAAGAAACAAGAAGAACTGAAAGACGTAGACGTTGTAGCAACCGAGGAAGTGGTTGCAAGTGAAATCGTAGAAGAAGCAGCCGTTGTTTCAGAAGAGACGACCGTACAGGAAGAACCCACAGTCATTGCAGAAGAGTCCATCAAGGACGAGACAGAGTTTGCAGAAGAAGAGGATGAGGATCTGGACGAGCAGGACGAAGACGATTTCGAAGAGGACGATGAAGAAGACCTCGAGGAGATCGACGAAGAAGAGCTTGATGAGGATGCTCCCCAAGCAGAAGCAAACGAAGTGGAAGATGACCTTTTGACCCTCCGCTGGGAGGATGATGATATTGCAGATCTTGCTGATGCTCCTGCAAACGAGGCATCCAGCGAAGAACACCCAAGAAGAGATAGAGATGACCGAGGCCGTGGTCGTGATGATCGCCGTCCTTCCTCAGGTGATCGTGGTGAGCGAAGGAGCTATGGCGATAGAGCCGAGCGCCCCTCCTACGGCGATCGTGGTGAGAGAAGGAGCTACGGTGACAGAGCCGAGCGCCCCTCCTATGGCGATCGTGGTGAGAGAAGGAGCTATGGCGATAGAGCCGAGCGCCCCTCCTACGGTGATCGTGGAGAGAGAAGGAGCTACGGTGACAGAGCCGAGCGCCCCTCCTATGGGGATCGTGGCGAGAGAAGACCCTTTGGTGACAGGCCTGCACGCCCTTCCTATGGTGATAGGCCTGAGAGACGGCCGTACGGTGACAGAGCCGAGCGTCCCTCCTATGGTGATCGTGGCGAGAGAAGACCCTTTGGTGATAGACCTGCACGTCCTTCCTATGGTGATAGGCCAGAGAGAAGACCGTTCGGCGACAGAGCTGAGCGCCCCTCCTATGGTGACCGTCCTGAGAGAAAGCCGTTCGGTGACAGAGCTGAGCGTCCCTCCTACGGTGATCGTGGCGAGAGAAGACCCTTCGGTGACAGGCCCGAGCGTCCCTCCTACGGTGATCGTCCTGAGAGAAAGCCGTATGGCGACAGAGCTGAGCGCCCCTCCTACGGTGATCGTGGTGAGAGACGTCCTTTCGGTGACAGGCCCGAGCGCCCCTCCTACGGTGATCGTGGTGAGAGACGTCCTTTCGGTGACAGGCCCGAGCGCCCCTCCTACGGTGATCGTGGTGAGAGACGCCCCTTTGGTGACAGGCCCGAGCGCCCCTCCTATAGTGATCGTGGTGAGAGACGTCCTTTCGGTGACAGAGCCGAACGTCCTTCCTACGGTGATCGTGGCGAGAGAAGACCGTTTGGTGATAGGCCCTCATTCCGCGACCGTGATGAGAGACGTCCGTTTGGTGATAGACCTGCACGTCCTTCCTTCCGTGACCGTGATGACAAGCCCGCCTTCGAACGTCGTGATGGTGGTCGTCCTCCTTTTGCTGGTAATCGTGAACGTTCTGAGGGTGATGCACCTGCAAGACGCGAGCGAAAGTCTGCTCCGAAGCCATATGGTTTCGACAAGTACAGAGAGACAAAAACCCGCGGAGAGCATGAGGATGATTCCTTCTTCTGGCTCGATGACGATAAGAAGAACTCTGACAAATAAGTTCGGTTATGACCAAGAAGCCCCAGGAATATCTGGGGTTTTTTGGGGCATGCTCCAAAGATATCTTGTTGACACTGGTTGGTGTCTCGATTATCATAACTATTGAGAGTATTTATCATTTAGGAAAATCAATGAAAGAGAAGCGGCAGACAATCCAGAAGGGGTTGGTGTGGGAAGCTGTGACGTCAGCAACCAATCATCCCAATGCAGAACAAATCTACGAGAACATTGTCTTGAAGCATCCCTCCATCAGCAGAGCAACGGTATACCGGAATTTGAATATGCTCGTGGATGAAGGGAAGGTAAAAAGGATTCGTGTTCTTGGAGGTCCTGATCATTTTGATCGTACACTTGGCAACCATTACCACATCCAATGCACCTCCTGCAAACGGGTGAGTGACATCGAAGTGTTTGATGATATCAGTCTGTGTGCAAAGAATGTTGAAACCCATGGATATCTGCTTGAGTCGTATGAAATCGTGTTCAACGGGGTTTGCCCCGAATGTCAAAACAAGCGTGCTGCCACAAGGCAGTGAAGGAGCTGAGGTATGGAATTGAAAGGATCAAAGACGGCAGCCAATTTGCATGATGCGTTTGCTGGTGAGTCAATGGCTCGGAATAAGTACACGTATTACGCATCACAAGCTCGCAAAGAGGGCTATGTCCAGATTGCAAACCTGTTTGAAGAGACCGCATTCAATGAGAAGGAACACGCCAAGATTTGGTTCAAGTTGCTTCAGGAAGGCGGAGAAGTCCCCAACACTGCAACCAACTTGAAGGATGCCGCTGCCGGTGAGCACTATGAGTGGACCGACATGTATGCAAACTTTGCCAAGGAAGCCCGTGAAGAAGGTTTCAATAAGATTGCCACCCTGTTCGAAATGGTCGCTGCCATTGAGAAACACCACGAGCAGCGCTACCTTGACCTTCTGAAGAATGTCGAAGGTGGTTTGGTTTTCAGCCGTGAAGGCGATCAGATGTGGAAGTGCTCCAACTGTGGCCACATTGTCATCGGCAAGAAGGCTCCTGGAATCTGCCCGGTTTGCAACCATGCCCAGGCATATTTCGAGATTGTTGCAACCAACTACTAAGAGCAGCAATCCCCACAAGAGAGGCAGACGAGAGTCTGCCTTTTTCAATGCCTATTCGAATCGCATGAACCGAATCGGGTTTGTATGCACGAAGTGGTGGATTTCCTCATCGCTGAACGGGGATTGTTCGAACGTTCGGTAGTAAGAGGTATATGACTCCACCTTCAACAGGTTCACTGAAAAATCGGTACCGAACATCGTTCTCTCCATGATTGTCCGGCGTTTCTCCTCATCCAGGGATCGCAGATAGTTGAAGAGCAGCTCATAGAACTCTGGGTTGGTCCCGCTGAAAGAGACATCGGCGTAGATGTTTGGATAGAGGTGCATCAGCTCCACAAGCTCATGGAACCACGGGGAGTCGGGGACCTTGTTTGCCAAGCTGCTGATCAGGGTGAGTGGGTTCTTCTGCAGTTGATTGTACTGCCACCCGTAGTGAGCAAAATCGATGCGCAGGGTAGGGAAGCGTGCAAGCACCGGCTTGTACGAGGAAGGAGCTGTGTATTTCCAGGCTTCCTTGGCGGGGACACCACGAAAGCCTTGGTCGTCACAATGGGTCATGATGGGAATGTCGTGGGTAGTACAGAACTCGTAGATGAGCGTGACTTTCTTCTGCTCTTGCTCATCCGCCGGCCAAGGGTCATACCCAAGCGGTGGATAGAATTTCACACCGTAAAAGCGTTGGCTTCCCTTCTTGTGCTTCCGGTCCTTGAGCACATAGGTATCGAGCAACTCCTTGATGAAGTCAAGTGAGTGCACCGGTGGGTTGATCCCGAGGAAGGGAAAGAACTCAAACAAGCCTTGGGGATGTTGCTTTGCATAATAGTCGAACCCCTCAAGGGTGTCTCGTACGTAATCGAGAATCTTCTGTTCCTTGGGAATCGGATAGTACAGAGACTCCTTGCGCAGTTGGTTGCTGGAGAAGTCCATCAAGAGCGGACACATGGCAAGCTTGTCATACACCTGATTTCGCATATGCATCTTCCCATCCCTGATATAGGGGTGTTCAGGTCGCAATGCTCCCTCCTCGTGGGAAGGGAAGGCCCCCATCAAATCCTTCTCCATCAGGACCAGGGTTTCCCCAATACTCTGTTCAAAGGTTGTCAGGGTGTTGGTCATGCGGTTGAGCAGGATTGGACCTTTGCGATTCTTTGCTGTCAAGATGTAACTTGGCGAGAGTGCCCCACTGGTGATCAGGTCAGGAAGGCCGGTGTCCAAGGAAGAGAAGAAGGACAACAGATTTGGATGCGCGATATTCATTACATGAAAATGCTGGTCGAAGAAATAGTTCACCACATCCTCCTATCAACAAGGGGACGGCTTGTCCCGTCCCCTTGATCAGTACTTACACACCCATTTTTTGCTTCAGTTTCGCCCAAGAGTCCTTAAGCGTAACGGTGCGGTTGAAAGTAGGAAGCTCACTCTTTCCCGTCTTGTTGTCCAGGCAGAAATACCCGTTTCGGATGAACTGCAGGTAGTCTCCCACCTGTGCCTTCAAAATCTCAGGTTCTGCTTTTGCATCAGTGACAACCTTCAACGAATCGGGGTTCAGGTCATCAAGATAGTTGCCTGTTTTCTGGCCAGGGTATTCGATCAAAAAGAGCTTGTCGTAGAGACGCGCTTCGATTGTTACACCCTCGCTGGCGCTTACCCAATGGCTGGTGCCTTTCACCTTACGGTTGTCAGCAGTGGCGCCACCCCGAGAAGTCGGGTCGTACGTGCAATGGACTTCCACAATATTCCCTTCCTCATCCTTCACCACTTCAGTTGCCGTGACATAGTAGGCATACTTGAGGCGGATCTCATTGCCAGGATAGAGGCGGTGGTAGCCCTTGGGAGGCACTTCCATGAAGTCCTCACGTTCGATGTATAGCTCGCGGGAGAACGGAATCTGATGCACTGCACTGTTCGGGTCCTCCGGGTTGTCGACTGCCTCGAAGTACTCAACCTGATTTTCGGGATAGTTGTCGATGACCAGTTTCAATGGATCGAGAACAACCATCAGACGTTTGGCACGCTTGTTCAGGTCTTCTCTGACACAGAACTCCAGAAGCGAATAGTCGACAACACCCTCAACCTTTGCCACGCCGATGCGGCTCACAAAGTCTTTCATGGATTCGGGGGTGTACCCGCGTCTTCTGATTCCACTGATGGTAGGCATGCGTGGGTCATCCCAGCCATCGACGATGCCCAGCTTCACCAGCTGCAGCAGCCGTCGCTTGCTCATCACCAGATAGTTGATGTTCAGGCGGGCAAACTCATACTGGTGGGGCGCATGCTCAATGCCGTCGATGCTCGTAGCCCAATCATATGCAGGACGATGGTCCTCGAACTCCAGCGTACAGATGGAGTGGGTGATCCCTTCGATGGCATCACTGATGGGGTGGGTGAAATCGTACATCGGGTAGATGCACCAGGTATCACCGGTACGGGGATGGGATGCAAACTTGATGCGATAGAGCACAGGGTCGCGCATATTGATGTTCGGACTTGCCATATCTATCTTCGCCCTGAGCACGTAAGACCCCTCAGGGTGCTTGCCTGCATGCATCTCCTCAAAGAGCCTTAGGTTCTCCTCAATGCTGCGCTCTCGGTCAGGACTGTTCTTTCCCGGTTCGGTCAAGGTTCCCCGGTACTCCTTCATCTGCTCACCGGTAAGTGAGTCGACATAAGCTTTGCCGTCTTTGATCAATTGCAATGCTATCTCGTAGAGCTGCCCATAGTAATCGGATGCATGATATTCGTAGGGCTCCCACTCAAAACCAAGCCAACGGATGTCCCGCTTGATGGAGTCGCTGTACTCAACATCCTCTTTTTCCGGATTGGTATCGTCAAGGCGTAGATGACAGCGGCCTTGGTACTTTTGGGCAAGTCCGAAGTTAAGACAAATCGACTTGATGTGGCCGATGTGCAGATATCCATTGGGTTCGGGGGGAAACCTGGTGACAATGGTGTTGTCAGGCACCCTGCCGTTGTTCAGGTCATCCTCTATGATTCGTTCAAGAAAATTAAGAGGAGCTTTTTCTTTCGTCTCTTCTTCGTAGCGCTCATCCATACAAAATCCTTCCTTGTGCCCTTCCAAAGGGGCCCTTTTCAGATAGCACACATAGTAGCATACCCGCACCTCTTGTGCGAGTGCTCATGCCTCTGTCCTGGTGTATCGCAGAGCATGCATCGAAGCGGTATAGGTTTCTTTCCCTGCATTGGTGAAGTAGGGTCCGAAACTGATGGAAAGCTCACATCCGGGCAGATGAATGGTGCTCACCCACCTTATCTCTTCTTCCTGGGCAAGCCGATAGCCAAGAGAAATTCCCTGTGCGTCCCTCTTGACTGTCCATATGGCCACTTCAGCATTTTCCGTTGATACAGCAACGCAGCTTCTGTTAGTGTATCCGGAGATGCAGGTCTGCAGTTCAATCGCCTCACCAGAGAGTCCTGCAGCTGCATAACAGCTCTCCAGATGATAGATGCACATGCCGGCAAAGCCTTCCTTTTTGGGGATGGTAAGGGTAGCTTCACAGTTGAAATACTCGTCACTGACTGCCAGCAATAGGGGACCGGATGGCAAACTGGTATGCGCATCCACCTCAAGGCTGACCATCTGGTACTCTTTTTTGAAAGTCATGGGTTTCCCAAGCCAATGGAAATCCCTCATGGTGATTCTTCTCATGGTTGCAGTATAGGCACTTTGCTGCTTTTTATCCACATCCCCTTTATGTTGTCGTGAAGTTGTTGTAGGCTTAGGGTATGAAGTCACCCAAAGAAACCCACTTGGAACATCAGTTGCTCTCCTTGCTCAAGGAGGGTTCAGACAGTTTCCGTCTGGCCACGATGTTGGTCAGTGACCCAGAAATTGAGGCGCTTCAGGAGTACGCAAACAGCGTGTCGATCAAGCGGCTCAACTACAACGACCATGGCCCGGTGCATATGCGCCAGGTTGCCATCAACGCAGTGAAGATGCTCAGCCTGCTGAAGCATGCAGGAATAAAGACATCCTTGGAGGTTGAGGAAACAGGATCGCACGAGGACAGCCTGTGTGCCATCCTTCTTGCGTCCTTTGTGCATGACCTGGGCATGAGCGTAGGAAGGTCAGACCATGAGTTGACCGGCTTGATCATTGCCCGTCCCATCATCGACCGCTTGCTGAAGACCTTGCTTTCTGACCAGCTTTCACGTAGGGTTGCCATCGCATCGGTTGCTACCGAAGGAGTGCTTGGGCATATGGCCAACAGGAAGGTGCACTCATTGGAAGCGGGCCTTCTCTTGGTTGCCGACGGCTGTGATATGGAAAAGGGGAGGGCTCGCATCCCCATGAGTCTGGGAACCGCCCCAAAGACGGGGGATATCCACAAGTACTCGGCCAACTCCATCGAGAAGGTTACCATCACACAGGGCGATGAGCTGCCGATACGCATCGATGTGCAGATGTCCAGCGATGTCGGATTCTTCCAGATCGAGGAAGTGCTGCTTCCCAAGCTTTCCATGAGTCCGGCAAAAGCGTATGTACAGGTGGTTGCAGGTGTCATTGGGCAGGAAAAGAAACGGTATCTGTAGGAGGGGATGATGATAGGTATCATTGGCGAAGGTCTGATCGATTTCATTGCACGGGGAACCGAAGATGCTTCAATGGTCTTCGACTCCTATATCGGTGGGTGTGGTCTCAACACAGCTACAGCTGCCTCGCGTCTTGGCTCTCCGGTGGGTTTTGTAGGCAAGCTCTCCTCGGACATGTTCGGACAGCGCATCATCGGCCATCTGGTGGACAACCAACTTATGTTTGATCCTGATCTGTGTGCCGTATCACTGCCTTCTCTTATCGGCTTTGCCTCCCTCGATGCCGAGGGCAAGGCAAGCTATGCATTTTACTGCAAAGGAACCGCGCCTGTTTCCTATGAGAAGGAAGAGCTTGTGAACAGCCTGGTTCTTCACTCTGATTTGCGTGTTGTGCATATCGGATCGGTAGCTCTCGCCGTTGAGCCGGGCTGTGATGCCATCCTCGATGCCTTGGATGCCCTTGAAGTGAAGCCCATCATCTTCCTTGATCCGAATATCCGTCCTGCTGTCATCGATGATATTGGCCAACATCGCCTACGCATCGAGCGGGCCTTGTCGATGGCTAGCATGGTCAAGCTCAGTGATGAGGATTTGTTGCTGCTCTATCCAGGCTGTGATGTGCACTCCACTGCCTCCAAGCTGGCTGTTGATCGAACCATGGAGGTTATCCTTACCTTGGGCAGGAAGGGCAGTATTTGGTACACAGCAGAAGGCAAGAGCTTTGCCCAGCCGATCATCGATCTTCCGCTTATTGATACCGTGGGAGCCGGGGACACCTTCAGTGGGGCCCTGCTCTCCTTTTTGCATGAGAAAGCGTGTTTCGGCTCTGATGGACAGGTTCCTCACTTCGGTATGCTCTCAGAAGAGCTGCTCAAGGAGGCTCTGCGCTTTGCAACTGCAGCTAGTGCGATCAACTGTAGCCGCAAGGGGTGCAATCCCCCTACAAAGGCTGAGGTTCTCTCCCTGTTGGGCTCGGTGTAGTTGCCTTGTGCACTGCAATGGAAGTACACTGAATCCATGCTGAAGAACACCCGCAACAGATTGGTACGGCTCATTCTCATGATCTTGGTGGGAACGCTCAGTGTGTTCTTTGCACTGGTTCTGGTGCGCTGGACCAACTCCATAGCAGAGGACAAACAGAAGCGAGAGCTTTCCCAAGCATTGAGGACCATTGTTGAGGAACAGGGAGCACAAGGGGTGCTCAACCTGAGCGGAGTGCCGGTGGCCAATATCTTCCACGGTGAGTCGGGCCTCATTCTTTTTGAGGGTAATGAAGCCCAGTGGCTCTATAGTGCTGACGAGAAGCAGAACATCGGTGTCTATGAGAAGGTGAACAAGAGTGTGGTGCATATCACCACAACAGTCGAGACGCAAGTCAATGCGTTCATGGATGTCTTGCCGGCCCAAGGTACGGGCAGTGGTATCATCCTTTCCACCGATGGCTACATCCTTACCAACGCTCACGTAGTGGAAAAAGCTGCAAGCCTGAAAGTCGGTCTGTACAACAACCAAACCTATCCTGCCAAGCTCATCGGTGTGGACAGTGAAGATGATCTTGCGGTCATCAAGATTCAGGTGGAGAAAGAGGTGACGCTCCATCCTGCTACCTTGGGAACCAGCGAGGAACTGAAGGTTGGACAGAAAGTGATCGCCATCGGTAATCCGTTTGGCTATGACCGGACGATGACCGTAGGAGTGGTCAGCGGCTTGAACAGGCCGGTGCGAACGAACGAAGGAAAGATTGTCATGAATGCCATCCAGACCGATGCAGCCATCAATCCGGGCAACAGCGGGGGACCCCTGCTCAACGGAAGGGGAGAAGTCATCGGTATCAACAGTTCCATATACTCCACTACCGGCAGCTCACAAGGGGTGAATTTCGCCATTCCCATCGATACAGCCATCGCAGTCATTCCAGATTTGATCAAGTTGGGCAAGGTGAGTCGAGGTTGGCTCGATTTGGCCGCTGTGCAACTTTCACCCCAGCTGGTCTCGTATGCAAAACTGCCGGTCACCAAGGGTGTGCTGGTCAGCCAGGTGGTAGGTTCTGGGTTTGCTGACAAGGCTGGCATCCGGGGTGGAACCCAGATGGTGCAGTACGGCTCATCGGTGATCTACCTTGGAGGGGACATCATCACCAAGGTCAATGATACGGTCGTCGAGGATCTCAATGATCTCTATCTGGCTCTCCTTCCCTACAAGAGCGGGCAGAAGGTGAATATCACCGTCAATCGCAAGGGGGAGATCAAGAGGATGGAGGTCCAACTCATAGAAAGAACAGCGCAACACGTCAGCGCATTGGTACGATAAGCATGGAAGAGATAAAAGTAGATGAACGATGGGGCGGAGAAGCGATCACCAATATTCATGGCTCAGTCTCCTTTGCCAACAAGCCCTTCAAAGTGGTTTCCCCGTATGAGCCCTCAGGTGATCAAGCGGAGGCCATAGAGGCCCTGAGCAAGGGTCTGAAAGCTGGGGATGTGTTCCAGACCCTGAAAGGGGTGACCGGCAGCGGCAAGACCTATACCATGGCCAAGATCATTGAGCAGGTCCAGCGTCCTACGCTGGTGTTGTCACACAACAAGACGCTGGCGGCCCAGTTGTACCGCGAGTTCAAATCCTTTTTCCCTGAGAATGCAGTTGCATACTTTGTCTCGACCTACGATTACTATCAGCCCGAAGCGTATGTACCGGGCAAAGATCTCTATATTGAGAAAGATGCTGACATCAACCAAGAGATTGATCGTTTGCGGCTCTCCGCTTCCTTCTCCCTGATGGAACGTCGTGATGTCATTGTGGTTGCTACCGTCTCGTGCATCTTTGGTTTGGCAAATCCGGTTTCCATCCGTGATATGGTGTACACCTTTGAGAAGGGGCAGGCTTTTCATCACCATGATGTGCTTGAACAACTGGTGCGCATGCAATATGAACGTAATGATGCCATTCTCAAGAGAGGTGCGTTCCGCGTTCGTGGTGATGTGATAGAAATCTGTCCCTCGTATCTGGAGAATGCCGTGCGCATCTCCATCGATTGGGATGAGATTGCCTCCATCCAATGGTTTGACCCCGTGTCGGGAGAGAAGCAGGAGATGGTGGACAGCTACACCCTCTATCCTGCCAAACAGTTTGTGATGCCCCAGGATCAGGTGAAAGCCGCCATCTCCCGAATTCGCAGTGAAATGGAAGACCAAGTGGAGTTTTTTACGAGCTCGGGAAAGCCTCTTGAAGCCGAACGCATCAAGACGCGGGTGGAATATGATCTGGAGATGCTCGAGGAGATTGGTTATTGCTCAGGCATTGAGAACTACTCCCGTCCGCTTTCGGACCGAAAGGCTGGTGAGCGTCCTGCTGTCTTGCTTGACTATTTTCCTCCCGACTTTGTGACCTTCATTGACGAGAGCCATGTCACCCTTCCTCAGGTGGGTGCGATGTATGAGGGGGATCGAAGCCGAAAACTCAACTTGGTGAACTATGGATTCCGCCTCCCATCCGCTCTCGACAACCGCCCGCTGAAAGCCTCTGAGTTCGAGCAGGTGGTCAAGCAGCGAGTCTTTGTCTCGGCAACACCTGGAAAGATTGAACTGGAGAAGAGTGCAAGGATAGTCGAACAGGTGATACGCCCCACCGGCTTGCTCGATCCGGAGATTGATGTTCGTCCCACCGAAGGCCAGATGGAAGATCTCTATGGGGAGATACGCAAGGTTATTGCCAAGAAGCAGCGGATATTGGTTACCACCCTCACCAAGAAGATGAGTGAGGATCTGACCGATTATTTTGCTTCGCTTGGTCTGAAGGTGCGGTATCTGCACTCAGAAATTGATACCATTGAGCGGGTGGAACTGCTTCGGGACCTCCGCCTTGGAGTCTTTGATGTCTTGGTTGGCATCAACCTCCTGCGGGAAGGCTTGGACCTTCCCGAGGTCTCTCTCATCGCCATCCTTGATGCAGATAAGATTGGCTTCTTGCGTTCAGCCACCTCTTTGGTCCAGATCATCGGGCGTGCTGCCCGAAACTCGGAAGGACGGGTCATCATGTATGCCGACCGGATGAGCTATGCCATGGAAGAGGCCATCGGTGAAACCAACCGTCGCCGTGCCATCCAGACCGCCTATAATGAGGCTCATGGCATCACCCCGACGACCATCGTAAAGGCGGTGCAGGATATCATCGAGCGGGAGCGGGAGGAGACCAAGGAGATCCAAAAACAGGATCTTTCCATCCTCAAAGGTGGGTTCAACCTGCTCAATGCCAACGACCGCAAGAAGTATATCAAGGCGCTGGAGAAAGAGATGCTTCAGGCTGCAAAGAACCTTGAGTTCGAGCGGGCTGCCATTATCCGCGATGAGATGCAAGCTGTCCGTGATGGACAGTACATCAGCTAGAAGTCAAGCAACAAGGTATACGCCCCTCCTGTAATGGTGGGGTGTTGGTAGAACACAGGGTTCTCACCTTCGGTGGGAATTCCTTGGTGCTTGCAGATATACGCATACAGCTCATCAAGATTGAGTAGTCCTTGGGTCTTGTTCAGGCTTTGATGCTGTGCATCCCAACCCATGCCCTCCAAGAGTGCTTGGGTGAAGTAGCCGTGGATGGGAGAGCCGTACTGTGGTTCCTTGCTGGTATTATCCTTGGTGGTTGCAGCCACTACAGTGAGAGGGGATTTCCTTCCCGGTTTCCCGAAATAGGTGGCATAGAGTGTGTGCAGAAAATCAGGAGTTTCGGAAATGAGGGAGAGTGAGGTTTCGCTCTCAGGAACAAAGGTTCCCGCATAGCAGCTGTCGATAAGCAGCAGCACTTTCCCTTTTGCCTTTTCCAGTATCACTGAAATCTCTTGCACAGAAAGCAACACCCCTACATCCAAATCACCTGTGTCGGTAAAAATCTTTCCATCATCATGTGAAGGGGCGAGCACCCAACTGCCGTCGGTGTGTCCATGGCCGCTGTAGGTAATAACAAGTAAGTCTTCCTGATTCATGCCTTCACCCAGTGATGCAAGACTGAACAGTACCCGTTCCTTGGTAGGCAGGTTCGCTTTGGCTGCACTGTCATATCCCATGCTTCCATCGGGGAGCAAAAGCCCCTCCTGAAGCAACATCACACTGGTGAATGAGCGCTCCTTATACAGAGCACTGAAGGCTTTCTGTTGTTCCCTTGCATCGTTGAGGGTTCCTTTAAGCAACCGTACATCGGTTCCTGCATAGTTGAGGCCAATCCCCAAGTGATACACCTTGCCCCGCGAAGGAGAAGGGTAGCAAAGTTCGCATCCAATCATGAGCAAGAGATACAACAACAACAGTGCATAACGATACATGCTCAGAAAGAGAGCCCAAGCCGGGTTTTGCTTCAGAACCGGAAGAGGATCATATCCATTGCCCCGCCGTTGGTCATGGGGTGCTGGACGTTGGTGCGTGGCCAGAAGAGAGTCGAGCGGATGGGATAGGTCTGATGGTCCTTGATGTAGGAGTAGAGGGAGTCGACGGTGAGGACTGATGCCCTTCTTGCAGGAGGCAGGGGGAGAGCAGCAAGGTCCTCTGTTGCATTTGCAGCGTAAAGCGGATGAGGATCATTAGGCCAGCCAAGGCCTTTCAGCAAGGCAAGGGTGAAATCCCCGTGGGAGTGGTCAGAAATGTCAGTTTCCCAGGATTTTGTATCCGCAGCAGCAGTGAGCAGGAAGATATCAGGTATGGAGTAGTTTTCACTCGACCAATACTGGTTGAACCAGTCATTGATGCTGTTCTCGTAGACAAGCGAGAGGCTGGAGGAGCTTTGATCAACAAAATGTCCACTGAAACAGCTGTCCAGGATAACTAATTTTTTGCCTGGGATTTCGCTCATCCAAGTAAGCAACGTAGTAGGGCTGAGTTTGAGTTC
>Ga0265295_1006949_pt1 | contig 13341 bp, 9 predicted proteins | sample Munlansysbiofilm_FD_192503 | JGI IMG/M metagenome (GOLD analysis project Ga0265295, IMG submission 192503) | Leachate microbial communities from a municipal landfill in Southern Ontario, Canada - Methane capture system biofilm | ecosystem: Engineered > Solid waste > Landfill > Unclassified ... | reverse complement strand
AAATCACTTTGACACCGGGATTGGCTTCTTCAAACAATGTAGCAATTTGTTCAAAGGTTTCTTGGAGTGATGCAGCAGCAAATACGATCAATTCGACCTCCTCAGCTGGTTGGGCAGGTTCGTTGGCTGGGGCTGCAGTACAGCCGGTCAAGAAAACTGCGAGTACGATTAATATAGTAAAGATTTTTTTCATTCATTCCTCCGATGATAGCTCAATTATTGAGTAGTTGGAAGTTATTGTATCGTATTTCTGAAAAATGTGAAGAATTCAAACAAGATTGGATGAACTTAAGGACAGATTCGAAATCCTTAGCCCTTGTTTAGTCGCTGATAACAGCCATATTCCCCAAAACACCCCAGGACATCAGGAAAACTTCATTTGGCGTGTCATAAAATTTGCCGTTATTCATATAACGAATGTGACTTTCGCTGTAACCGGTCAGGATGACCACATGTTCATAGGGTGCGACGGTTACGCTGCGCCCCAGCGAATCGATAAATTCAGACGGTTCACTATATTCCATATTGCCAATCACCCAAACGATAATCGGCTTGTCTTCCGAAAGCTTTTGTTTGACTTCTTCAAGCGAATAATTGACCACAGCTTTAGCCGGCAAGCCTTTTTCTGTCAGCACATCGGCAATTGGACCGGCATGGACACCATAAGCATAAGGTGGAATCTGCCCCCAAACATCGGTTAAAACCTGACCGACAAAACCATAGTCGGGATTGTCTGAGCTTGGTAGGGCAAATTGGATGCTCGATTCATAAATCGACAAGCCAAAGAAGTTTGCCCAATCGGAAGCAGCGCTGGCTTCGCAACTGAGGGGATAGGCTTGTTTGTGTCCCGAAATGCCGAGGATGTAATGGCTCTCCGGATAGTCAAAGCCCAAGCTTTGCGGTTTTGCCGTGGCAGCAGGCTCTTCTTGCGTCGGCTGCGGAGAGGGCTGAGCAGTTTTGCTGGGTTCAGTGGTCGGTTTGGGTGTTGAACTTGGCTTTGGGGTTTCGGTTATGATGCTTGGCAGGCTTTGGGTTGCGGTTTCTGCTTCCGGCGTTAAATCAGCTGCCTGCGTTTGGCAAGCAAAAAGCAGGCTGGTGACAAGCAGGCAGAACAACAAAGATTTCCGGTAAATTTTCATCCCTCAAGTATAAAGGAAAATGAACAGTAGGCCGGCTTGTGTTTTTCAAGCCGGCTAAACCTTGGCAAATGAAATGCCGGATTCAAAAACGGAATTTTTTCGTAGGCCGGCTTTCGCTTTTCAAGCCGGCTAAACCCTGGCAAATGAAATGCCGGATTTAAAAACGAATTTCTTTGTAGGCTGGCTTGTGTTTTTCAAGCCGGCTAAACCCTGGCAAATGGAATGCCGGATTCAAAAACGGAATCCGTCCTACGGTGGTTCTAGGTTCTGCCGGATTCAAAAACGAATTTCTTTGTAGGCTGGCTTGTGTTTTTCAAGCCAGCAAGACCTTGGCAAATGAAATACCGGATTCAAAAACGGAATTTTTTCGTAGGCCGGCTTGTGTTTTTCAAGCCGGCTAAACCCTGGCAAATGGAATGCCGGATTCAAAAACGGAATCCGTCCTACGGTGGTTCTACGTTCTGCCGGATTCAAAAACGAATTTCTTTGTAGGCCGGCTTGTGTTTTTCAAGCCGGCTAAACCTTGGCAAACAAAATGCCGGATTCAAAAACGGAATCCGTCCTACGGTGGTTCTATGTTCTGCCGGATTCAAAAACGAATTTCTTTGTAGGCTGGCTTGTGTTTTTCAAGCCAGCAAGACCTTGGCAAATGAAATACCGGATTCAAAAACGGAATTTTTTCGTAGGCCGGCTTTCGCTTTTCAAGCCGGCACACCTTGGCAAATGAAATGCCGGATTCAAAAACGGAATCCGTCCTACGGTGGTTCTATGTTCTGCCGGATTCAAAAACGAATTTCTTTGTAGGCCGGCTTGTGTTTTTCAAGCCGGCTAAACCTTGGCAAACAAAATGCCGGATTCAAAAACGGAATCCGGCTTACACGGAGGATAATTATTACTCGCCAAAGCCTTGTTTAACCATTGCGAAAGATTTTGGATTGATCTTTGGCCGGTTTGCGAACAATCGATCATAATATTCTCCATAGCTTGACCACTCCCAATCCAATGGATCATCCACATAAAGATGCTTGATTGGATTGTAATGGATGTAATCAAAATGGATTTGCATATCCCTTTCGTTACGAATGGTATGTTCCCAAAAGCGATCTTGCCAAATTTTTAACTGCGGAACGCCAATTATTTTTCTCAATTCTTTGGTTGCTTTCTTTTTAAATTCCTTCATGATTGTTGAAAAATCTTTTTGGTCAGTTGGTAGAGTAATCAGCAAGTGAAGGTGGTCAGGCAAGATGCAATAAGCAACGAGCTCAAACGGGTGATACTTCTGGACATGTCTTAGGGCTGAAAGACAAACATCGATATAAGCTGGCTCGGAGAAATAGTGAAATCGATTGTGGGTGATTTGAGTGAAAAAGTATGTACCTCCCTCAACATAATTGCGTATATATTTTCTCATAGGACAAGTGTAGCATGAAATTAGCTTTTCGTAGGCCGGCTTGCGCTTTTCAAGCCGGCTAAACCTTGGCAAATGAAATGCCGGATTCAAAAACGGAATCCGTCCTACGGTGGTTCTATGTTCTGCCGGATTCAAAAACGGAATCCGTCCTACCGTGGTTCTACGTTCTGCCGGATTCAAAAACGGAATCCGTCCTACGGTGGTTCTACGTTCTGCCGGATTCAAAAACGGAATCCGTTCTACGGTGGTTCTATGTTCTGCCGGATTCAAAAACGGAATCCGGTCTACGGTGGTTCTATGTTCTGCCGGATTCAAAAACAGAACCCGCCCATGGGGAGGTTGTCTTCGAATTACTTATCCGGAAAGATAACTTGGTTTTTGATTGCTTTCAAAATTCGTTGCTGAGGCTCTTCGTCGAAAAAAGGCAGATAGTGGCGCATCCTTCGACCAACTACAGAATCGTTGCTATCTATCAAAATTTCGCGCAAGAGATAGGCGGTTTCTTGGGGCGATTTTTCTGCCAGAGCCTCAACCACTCTTTCAAGCGCTTTGTCAACTGAAGCATCCGGACTGATCAAAAATTCGCGCACCCAGCGAAAGTAAAGTGGCAAGCGGTCAACCGTGCTTGCTGATATCACCTTGCTCAAAGCGAGCATACCGAGGCGTTTGCTCTGAATTTTGGGAGCCTGCAGCAAGCGGTTGATCAATTTTTCCCAATCTTCAGGGCTTTCTGCTTGAAGACGGAGACCGGCGTTCTCGATAACGGCTTCGCTCAGGCTTTGATCGAGCGGTTCTGAAAGCCAATTTTCGATGGTATCTAAAACTTTTTCGCTGTGAGAGAGAGGCAGGTTGCCAAGCATAGTGCTGGCAAGTTCGCGAGCTTCGTAGAATGGGTCTTGCCAAAGTTGCTTGACAAGCGCGAAAACCTGGTCGGGCTGGTTGAGAGAAAGCGGCTTTAAGCGTGCTTCGATGTGACTAAGCACTTTTTCGGGTAAATCGTAATTTTTAAGAAAGCTGATTTGGCGGTTTTGATGACGGCGGTGGGAATAGCGGTGATAAAAGGAAAGCAAACGATGCAGCTCTTCTTGAAACGCGCGCGGGTCATCAACGAGGAGCGCAAGCTCGTCTATTTGCTTGTCGAGACGGGTCAGGTCAATTGCAGCCATGGTCTTATTTTACTTTGATAAATATAAATAAAAAATCCGGATTGCATTCCATTTCAGAGGAATTCAATCCGGAATGTAATCAAAAAAACAGTCTAATAGCCTTTGGCAAAATAGGCGCGTTTCGTGGTTTTCTTACCGCTGAAGAAGCAAATGCCTTCGCCTTCGGACGGGGCAAAGTTGCGCAAAGTGGCGCGGGTGTCTTCTTTAATTTTGGCTTCGTTTTCGCGGTCGTCATACCACCAGCCAACCGCCCAACCTTTGTTTTCAACAACGTCTTTCAACTCGTCATAAGTGCTGACTTCAAAAATATGATCGTCGCGGAATTTCGTGGCTTTCTCCAAAAGGGATGTTTGAATGGTCTCGAGCATCTCTTTAACCGATGATACATAGCCTTCCATCGGGATAAAACTTTTCCCATCTCTGCCCAAAATGTCGCGGCGTGCCAATGCGAGGCTGCCTTTTTCGACATCTTTAGGACCAATCTCGATGCGCAGCGGCACACCCTTCATCTCCCAGTCGTTAAACTTGAAGCCGGGGGTCATTCCGTCACGTTCGTCAACTTTGACCCTGACATCTGCCTCAGTCAAACCAGCAGCAACTTGTTTGACCATCGCCATGACGCTTTCTTTTTCTTCGTCTTTGCGATAAATAGGGACAATTACGACCTGATAAGGTGCCAAATGGGGCGGTAAAATCAGCCCCTGCTCGTCACCATGGGTCATGATCATTGCGCCGATGAAGCGGGTTGAAACACCCCAGGAGGTCGTCCAGGCAAATTTCAGCTGGTTGTCTTCGTCGAGGAATTTAATGTCAAAGGCTTCGGCAAAGTTTTGCCCGAGGAAGTGCGAAGTGCCGGCTTGCAGCGCTTTGGTGTCGCCCATCATCGCTTCGATGGAGTAGGTTGCCTTTGCACCGGCGAATTTTTCTGTCTCAGATTTCTGACCGGGCAAAACCGGTACAGCGGCTTCATTAATGGCAAAATCAGCATAAACATCGAGCATGCGTTGAGTTTCCTCAACGGCTTCTTGCTCGGTGGCATGGGCGGTGTGGCCTTCCTGCCAGTAAAATTCAAGCGTGCGCAGGAAAAGCTTGGTGCGCATTTCCCAGCGAACCACATTTGCCCATTGATTAATCAAAATTGGCAAGTCGCGATAGCTTTGCACCCATTTTGAATACATTGTGCCGATAATTGTTTCAGAAGTCGGGCGAACAACCAAGGGTTCTTCCAATTCCTGACCGCCACCATGGGTAACAACTGCCAATTCGGGCGAAAAACCCTCGACATGCTCTTTTTCTTTGGTCATATAAGACTGGGGAATCAGCATCGGGAAAGCGGCGTTGACGTGTCCCGTGGCTTTGAAGCGTTTGTTGAGCTCGGTTTGGATGTTTTCCCAAATTGCCCAGCCATATGGGCGAACAACCATACAACCGCGCACAGGGGAATAGTCGGCTAATTCGGCGCGTAAAACCAGCTGGTTGTACCATTCAGAAAAGTTTTCTGAGCGTGAGGGGAGTTTCTTCTCATCCATAATTAATCTCCTGAGTTGAGTTTGTTTATAATTTCGAGTGCTACTTCGGGGTTTGGGGCGAACTGCGGAATACGGCGAACATCTTTATTCAAATTATCAGCTTGCCCCTCGAAAAATGCTCTTATCGTTTGCTTCCAGCCCTTGCCAATCAGAATTATTGTTTTGGAAGAGATGGAGCTGATTGCTATTTTATTGTAAACCATAACAAGTTCTGCCAAAGTGCCGACACCACCGGGCAGGGCGATATAAGCATCGGCTTGGGTGGTAAGGATTTGGATTCTCTCGTCAAGTGTGTCGGTTTGGCGAATTTCTTTGACCCAGGCGTTGGCAGCGAGAGGACGAAAGTCTTCGATTTCACGACATGTTACGCCAATCGTATGCCCACCAACTTCAGCGGCACCGCGAGAAACGGCTTCCATCGTGCCGGAATAGCCACCGGTCATGACGGCATGTCCGGCTTTTGCCAGGATTTCTCCAAGAACAAAGGCTTCCCGATAGAGGTTGTCTCCGGGCACAGGATTGGCAGAACCGAATACGGCGACAATCATAGCTTTTCCTCCTCATCAGCCCATTTACGATCCCAATTTTGGGCAACCTTTTTAAGAATCGCTTCTTCAAGGTCAATTTCGCAAACGCTGGCAAGCTGGAGCAAATAGAGCGAAACATCCGCCAATTCCCCGGCAAAGGCTTCTTTATCGGCAAGCTCTTCTGACCATTGAAAATGCTCGAGCACTTCGGAAGCTTCCAAAGATAGCGAAACAGCCAGATTGCGCGGCGTTTGAGCTTTTGGACTGGCAGGGTCATACCAGCCATGATGCTCGACAAGCGAATTCATTTTTTCGGTCAGTTCTTTAATGTCCATAACCTTTTGATTATACCTGACTTGGCGGGGAATTAGGGGCGAATTAAGAGGGGCAGGCATTCGGAGCAGTCCGAATTGGTCCAGAAAAGGCCTCTTAATATACAGTACTTAGTGGATTTCCAACTATGCAATCCCTGTCAATAAACCTTCAACCCGATCCAACCAGAACCTGCGATAACCATCAGGCACTATAGCAGTGTCGGTAGTGAACAGAGCTAAGTGGACTTGCACCTTTAATCCCTCGTGGTTGAACACAATCGGCTTACCGTCTTTTTCAAACAACAACTGAAACCCATCTACCTTATGTTCATATTCAGTTCTTGAAGTGCCCTTGGGGTCGACGAAAATGATATGGTAATCCAAGCCTTTTTGCAGCCAAAAGATAAAGTCAGGTTTAAAATTTGAGATCTTGTTTTCAATTCTGTTGTGATAAGGTACATTTATCTGGTCGTAGGTTTCATCAATCCGGCTAAACAGCCACCAGTCCATCAGTTTAAATTTGTTCTCAGGTTCTCCAAGATATTGAATTAGTTTATTCAGGAATCTGACTTCACTTTCAACCTTAATCACAGTGCGGATATATTCGATTTTTTCGTCTTCGGAGGTCAACATGGGTAAATAATAGTGCTGGGCAAGATTCATAAAATTGACCGCTTGCCCTTTGTAATCGAAACTATCAGCCTTGCCCAATTTTGTTGACTGCTCGAACATATCTTCAAAACTGAGCTGACCAGAATCATATTTCGCCTTTAGTTCAGCGATTTTCTTTGGTTTTTCCTTGAAGGTTTGCAACTGGCTTTCAAAACGTTCAAAATCCACTTTTGGCAAAAACAGGCGAACATGTTTGAAGTGGTTGATCTCATCTTCCAATAATTTGAAATCCTGGAATTCTTTACCATACAATGTCGTAAAGCGTAGCGCCTGCCCCAGCAAGACGTCGAGGTTGGTGTAGTTGGGTCCTTCGGGTCGGAAATGTTCCAAGGGATTTGCGAGATTCTTGCGCAACAGACTAAGCTGCTTTGGTTGGGCGTTGTACATTGCTAACAAAACGCGATCATCATCCAGATGTCGCAGATAATTCTCAAAGACTGTCAGGTTCTCTGCTGAAAGCGAAAACTTCGCCATGCTTTTTTCCTTCTCAGCCAGTGGTTGGTCCTGCACTCGATAAACTGGCACGAGAAGCGTTTTGTCTTTCACTTCTTGCCAGTTGACATCCAGACTAATTTCCTGGCTATCCAGTTCGTCATCTTCCTGTTCCAAACCCTCAATAACTGCGCTCAAAGCATCACGGTTGGTACCAAAGATAAACTCACTCTCAAGGATAAGGACATCGTCTTTTACCTGTTCAAACAAAAGTTCTTCTTCATTAGCAAGCAAGCCACCGGTTTTTAGGTAAGAAAAGCGCTTGCGTTTATCTTTCACCGGTTCAATTCGGGCACCACGACCCACTGATTGCAAAATGAATTTCTTGGCATCAAAACCAACACCGATGTTAATATACATAATCACATTAGGACGGTTGGAATCCCAGCCTTCATAAAAACTGCGCGAACCGAGCAACATGTTAATATCAGAACCCTCTTTATTCAAGCGTTCAAAGAAACTTTCTTCGTTGAAATGCTGGTTAATCTCGTAACCTTTAAATTCTTCGGTCAACCATTTCGAGATATCTCCAATGCGAATCAAAGCAAAAGGGTCGTCGCTGGTCTTGAGTTTCAGTGCCACTTCCTGGCGGTCTGAAGGGCGAATAAGTACTTCAATCTCACCGGGAAGATCGCAGTTGAAGACCGCTTCGCGCAGGTCTGCCTGGCTGATGCTTTCCAAATCGCGGTCTGCCACGCGAACCTTCTCGGCACCTTCATACATAAAGCTGGGGCACCCCCCCAATTCAGCGCGCAGCTCACTTTTAGCAGCCTGCCACTGGTTCTCATCAATCTCTCCTTTACCAATGCGAGCCAACTCCCTGAAGAACATTTTCAGGTCGGCATCCTTAGTATTAACAGAGTTGACCAGTGTCATCAATAAGGGTCGGTGATAGAGCGATGGGTCCACTGCCTTTACACGGGCTTCCTGCTGACGTGCTAAACTGAGCATAATCAGCGCTTTCAACACGATTTTTTGCTTTTGGTTATCGGTGAAGTCTTCTTTTTTGCGAAAGGCGCGGGTGTCTTCTTCGAAGATGTAAATGTGCTTGCCAAATCCAGACTGGATGAATTTGCTCAGGTTAAAATCGAAAGCGGTGGTGATGATATCGCGCTGGTCCGTGAAGGTGGCAGAAAAGTTGAACAGAAAACCGTTGCGTGCCATGATGGTGTATATCTGTTGGCGTTTGGAATCTTCCTTGTCCCCTTTGTGGGCTTCGTCCAGCAGGACATACCAATGCCCGTCATTATCGTAACTGCGAAAATCGATAATTTTTTCTTTTTGTTCATCAGACAGGTTGTCAGAGCGATAGTAAAAAATGTGGCACTCGGTAGCCGAGAAGAGCTGAGGTTGGTTGTATTTGACCTCGTTATACTCTTTCAACTCGTGCAGAATGATGTTCAGATCGCCGATGGTGTTAAATTCTTTTACGTGTGCTTTCAGCTGCTCAAGCAGGTCATCGCGGTGTGCCAGTACCAAAATATCGTTTCGCGGGATTTCTTGGCGTTCCATGAGCAGTTTCAGCAGCTCCACCAACTTAACAATCACAAGGGTTTTGCCAGAGCCGGTTGCCATCCAAAACGCCATGCGGTTTGATAAGTGCTCGTGAGTCAGGCTTGCCTTCTTTTTATTGTCTTCAATCGGGTAATACTCTTCCAAAAGGCTGATTAATGCCCGTCCGGCTTTGGTATTGCGGTCTAGGCTGATGCCAAGGTTTTCTTCCACGCCAAAATCGTGATACCACTCTGCGAAGGCTTGCTTGCGTTCCACCACCGTAAGACCGGGGGGAGAATAATATTTCCACAAAGCTTTCAAGGCATTCGTCAGAGCTTGCTGCTGGTAATCCCAAAGTTGCTTTTCGCGAGAATATTGCACTAAATCAAAGCCGCGCCAATTGGGGGGAAGACTGGCGTCGGGGATTTCGTCCAGCATGCGCTGGAGGCTAACCTTGCTCATCTTACTGCCACCAGATCATCGGTTTGAGCGTTTGCCAGTCGGGGTCGGTCAGGCTCATTTGTTCGCCGTCTTCGAATTCAACGTATTCAGCTGTGATGCGACGAATCCACTTGCCGGTCAGGTGGGAGAGCGTCTCCGCAAGGTCGATATCCGGGTAGATCCGTTCCGGGTGGAAGCGGACCTGGTTATTTTCGTAGTCGACCTCGAGACCCTCAAGCATTTTTAAATCGCGCATGAAGACGTAGGAACTATATGGGTCTTGATTGGGGTCGTTGAACAGGTCGCTGTCACCGTAATGCGCTCGCTCAAGGACCTCTTCGTATTGTTCTAGACCATAGTACTTAAAAAAACCACCGCCTTGCCAATTTGCATTTTTTGATATGCCTACAGGCTCGTTTTTTCCGATACCAGCTACAACCTGCTTCATACGGAATAAAATATCGGTTTCAAAGTAAGAGGCCATTTCGACACCTAACCATTTCCTTCTTAGTTTGTGAGCTACAGCCACAGTCGTTCCAGAACCTGAGAAGAAGTCAAGAACTATATCTCCTTCGTCCGTTGTTAATTTAATAATTCTTTCCATTAATTGTTCGGGTTTTTGAGTTATCTCCGCTCCGTTTGGTGTATACTCTTTTGCGTTTCGCTTTATTTTATTAGAGTGAAGATCCTCATATTCACTAGAATTCCATGTGTCCTCGATATTGTAAGCACCTACTTTGGTTTCGAGTCCGATTTTATATACTGCACCTAAGTCGTCTTTAATTGCTAGCTTGATGTTTTTAATTCGCTTGTCTTTAATCCCCCATTTATCAATAATTTTGTTGAGTTCATCGGAAATCTCGCTTTGTTTGAAGGATTTATAAGGTATTTTCGATTCACTTTTTCTAAAATAGTAATCTTTTCTGCTGCTTTTTGCATATATATATATTGTGTCATGATTTCGAACAAATGCATCAACTTGGGTCTTATATCCTGAAACCCAGCCTATCCTCCAAACGATCTCATTAATGAAATTGTTTTTACCAAAAATATCTTCTAGGAGTCTTCTTCCCATGTAATTGGCATTCCAATCAAGGTGTAAAACCAAACCGCCTGATTTCGTAATATAATCTTTTGCCAACTCGAGTCTATTGTGTAAAAAAGTCAACCAAGTGCTATCTTGAAACTCATCAATGAACTCAAAGTCATCACCTGTATTGAAAGGTGGATCGATATATATAGTTTGAACTCTACCCAAATATTTCCTGATTAAGGTATTGAGTGCTTGGTAGTTATCACTGTGCACTAACCAACCGTCTAGGCTAGTATCAACATTATCAAACAAATCCAATATCTCAATTTCCAAATCTGGGAAAAGTTTTGTATCAAATGGTAAGTGTTGATATTGGGGTTGGATTAAAACACCAGTCAGGTCCTTTTGGGTGAGCATCTCGGCTTGGAATCCGTCATCAATCATGCCCAACTCTTGCCATTCCCTGACTTGCTCCTCGAAATTGGGGTGGGCGAGAATTTTATCCAGCACCGGTTTGCCCTGCAGTTTGTCGAGGGTGATTACGTAGTGACTATTGCGCACAAACTTGGGCTTGTTCCAGATTTTGACAAGCTCGTCTTCAAACTGGCTGATGAAATCGATGACTTTATAAGCAATGCTTTTAAGGGCTTGCAACTGGGCGAGGCGTTCTGCTGACCAGACATTTTGCCCTTCGAAGAGGTATTGGTAGAGCCACATATCGAACTGCTCGCGCAGGAAGGAGCGGGCGTCTTTGTTGATGAAAAAATCAACTTCGCTTTGCTTCTCGAACACACGGAAAGCCTGGTTTAGTGTCTCTTCCGATATGTCAGTCCCTTCTTTATTGAGGTTCTTGAGGATTTCTTCCTCTTTTGTTTTGCTGCCGCGTTCTGAATAGCTGACATCAAAGACCAGGGTGGCATCTGTGCGCTTTTCGCGAAAGCTGAAAACGACAGAGCGCTTCTCGTTGGAGCGTTTCAGCTCGATTTGGCTGGCATCAAACCAGAATTTTTGCTCATCCACCTCGACCAGCATGCTCTTGAAAAGACGATCAGTTTTGACGTAATAGAGCATGTGGGTCTTCCAAAAGAGGACCACATCGCGGTCATCGGTGTAGACCTTTTCATAGATGTTTTGGTGCAGGGGTGTATGGCGGAAGTAGATTGAGCCACTTTCGCTGAAGTAACGTTGGAAAAAGCTGTAGAGTTTGTCGAAAAGCTCTTCGCGGAAGTCCGGGAAGTCTGTCAGGGCTGTGTCGATGTCTCTTTTTAGCTGAGGGAAAACGCCATTTTTGTAGTAACGAGATTTGATTGCCATCAGGTTGATATAGCCCGATTCTCCTTCAATCTTTGCGCCAACGAAGATATCGTTGAGGGCGTTGAAAAACTTCTGTTCGTGAGCATCGTTTTTTGTCATGCTGGATTTCCCTTTCGTGGTGCTCCAATTGTACTTTAAACCGTCTGGAACGGGGCTAAAGTAAAGATGCAAATTGTCAGGAGTTCGGTTTGCTCCGACCGGACTTTGGCGATCGTTATTGCTCACTATTGAGACCTTCCTCTACCTTCTTATATCTATTACACTGTTTACAATATATGAGTAAGATTTTTTTATTGATTTAGCAGGGAAACGAGTCATGTTTTTTTATATTGAGAATTATCAAGATTTGGTATGCATTTCCCATTTGATTTCTCCTTTGTGTTATCATTAAAGCAATAACATTTTTCTTTATTTCTAATTTTTCGGAGGTCCTATGGACAATGATGCAGTTACAGTAAAAGAAGTACAGGAGCCAAAATTCAATTATGGCAAGTTGTTCCTGATTGGTTTTGGTTTTTTTGGCACGAGTGTGTTATGGAGTCTTTATAACGTTTACGTCCCCCTTCTTTTGTCACAAAGATTCGGACTCGATTCTGTCGCTATTGGTTTCTTTATGTCGATTGATAATATTGCGGCATTATTCATTCAACCCCCTGTGGGTGCCTGGTCTGACCGGGTTCGTACCAAACTCGGCCGCCGTCTGCCTTTCATTTTAGTTGGCGCACCGATTGCAGCAATCGCTTTTGGTTTGATTCCCATCGCAGCATCGCTTCCGGTTTTCGTAGCCTGTACAGTAACGACAATTTTGGCGATGGCATTTTGGCGGACGCCGGTTGTGGCGCTGATGCCAGATGTTACCCCCTCTCATTTGCGTTCACAAGCGAACGGCATCATCAATTTTATGGGTGGTGTTGGAATGGTGCTCGGAACGTCCATCGGTGGTATCTTAGTCAAGCAAAATCAAGCTTTTCCTTTCTGGTTCGGCTCAGCTTTAGTCATTTTGGCAGCAATTTTGGTTTTGATTTTTGTCCGTGAGCCAAAAGTTCCTGTCGATGAAGTAAAAGAAGAAGAGCCCAATATGTGGAAGAGCCTCAAAGATCTTTTCACCGGAAAACATGGCGATGCCCTGCGGATTTTCCTGGCGATTTTGTTTTGGTTCATTGCCTATAACGCTATCGAAGCCTTCCTTTCGCTTTATGGTGTCAACGTTCTTGGCTTGGCACAAGGTGATGCCGGACGTTTGGTCACCAGTGTTGGTGCCACTTTTCTGATTTTTTCCATACCGGCTGGTTTTATTGGCGCAAAATTAGGGCGCCGGAAAACAATCAGCATTGGTTTGACAATCATGATTTTAGTTTTACTCGCCATTTTCTTTATTCCCCAAAGCACTTTGCTGGTTCAGCATGGAACGCTGCCCCTTTTAGGGAATTTCTATAATTTGACAATTTTGCTTCTGCTGGCAGGTATTGGCTGGAGCTTTATCAATATCAACTCCCTGCCAATGGTAGTTGACCTGACGACAGCCGCTAAGACCGGCACTTTCACCGGTTTGTATTACCTGTTTTCAACGCTGGCTGCTATCTTAGGACCCAACCTTAATGGATGGATAATCAAATTAGCCGGTGACAATTATGGCGCCATTTTCGTGATTGGCCCGGTCTTCATGCTGGCTGCTTTGGTTATGATTTTTGGTGTGCGTTCCGGGGAAGCACGAGATTAAGAGCTTGCTGTAGGCCGGATTCTGTTTTTGAATCCGGCTTAATAATTTGCCAGGATCTTGCCGGCTTGAAAAGCACAAGCCGGCCTACG
>Ga0265295_1006947_pt1 | contig 13345 bp, 12 predicted proteins | sample Munlansysbiofilm_FD_192503 | JGI IMG/M metagenome (GOLD analysis project Ga0265295, IMG submission 192503) | Leachate microbial communities from a municipal landfill in Southern Ontario, Canada - Methane capture system biofilm | ecosystem: Engineered > Solid waste > Landfill > Unclassified ... | reverse complement strand
CAAAGGATCCGCCTATCTTGCGGGGCATCCGCGCTTCGGGGCCAAGCTCGCCCGCGTCGGCAGCCTGCTGCTGCGCCACCGCCTGCCGCTCCTTGGCACCTACCGCTTCATCTACGGCATGCGCGGAGTCGTCCCCTTTGCCTTTGGCGTGTCGGACCTCTGCTGGCGCTTCTTCCTTGCCGCCAACCTGTTCACGGCAACGCTATGGTCGCTCTTCATCACCCTGCTCGGGCTTCATGCCGGAAAATTCCTGGCCGATCCGTCCATCGTCGCAAGACTGCCCCTGCTCGGCGCGGGCGCGGCCCTGCTTTTCGGACTGGGGATGCTGGTGCGCGGACGAATCAAGGCCCGGTCCTGAACGCGGCGGGTCTGCCGGGTTCCGCGCCATCGACGCAGAATGGAGATTCAGGACGCGCTCTCCGGGGAGACAACAAGCGCGGGCGCGGCCTGCGGTGGCGCGAAGCGCGCCAGTTTTTCCGTGCGCATGGGTTTGGTGCCGTCAAAGAAATCGCAGGCCATGTAGTAGCGCAGGTCGGAAAACCAGAGGCCGGGCAGATCCGGACGGGACGAGAACCTGCGCAGCACTTCAAGCGGATTGGAGAGCGCCATCCCGAAGGGACCGAGCAACTCGGACGGGTCGCGGAAGCATTCCCAGTCGCAGCGCCGACAGACCGGCTCGCCGCCCGGCAAATCCGTAAGCTCCCAGAAAGGGCCGAGGTCCTCCGCGCTGCGGTAGCCGCACGGATAGGCATGCCCGGCCGTGGCATCCACGAAAAAGAAGTCCAGGCCTCCGCGACAGGCGTACGTTTGCCCGCCTTCCCCATCCGTCTGCCGCACAAGGGCGTCCAGTGAGGACAGCGGCGTGAAGAGGCGAATGCGCGACCTGAAGTCCGGCACGACATCCTTGAGCGCCAGCAACATGGCCCTTTTCTCCTCGGGGCTGAAACGGATGAAGGAATCCGAGGATGTGGCCTGGTAAACGGCACGATCTTCATCACTCATGGGGTAGCAACAATTGGCGATAGTGAAACCAAGGTTCGTCGCAAACGTGAAAAAACGGGTGAAGGCCTCGAAAAAGCCCTGCTGAAATCCGTGCGCATCAAAAGGGCCGTGCAAGGCCGGAATATGACCGCCGCAAAGACGGTTGATACCCAGATTGACCGAAGGGTAAAGGCCGCTCTGGTGAAAAATGGGCAACGCCTTGGCCATGCCCCGCACCACGCCGGGCAGGCCACGGTTTGTCTCATGGATGTCCGAGTCGCTGGAATCGAGGCTGATCCAGAAATTGCGGATGCCGCTCTCGAGCAATTCATCGGCCGTGCGGCGCATGCGGTCCTCAAAATCCGAGGCCTCGTGGCGCTGAAAGATAAAGCCGTTGGTGCCGGTGCGAATGTAGGGGATGCCGAGCTTTTTGGCGCTGCGGATCATGCCGGTCAGACGCGGCAGATCAAGCAGAGGTTCGCCTCCGGTAAACGAAACGGCCTGCATGCCAAGCCTGGCCACAGTATCGAGAATGCGGTCCACGACCTCCGGGTCGAGACTGTGACGGGCAAAGGAATGATCGATGCTCATGCCGCATTGCACGCACCGCGCATTGCAGCGGGTCGTGATCTGGATCACGGCCTGGCCGGGAAGTCGTCCCCGGAACAGGGCGCGACAGGTGGAAAGAAACTTCATGCAAAACTCCTGCGGGCCTAAAAACCCAGGAATGCCGGGCCCAGGTTCATGAATTGAGAAGCTCCCGGAGTACCTTGCCCGTCTTGAAATGAATCCGCCGGCGAGCCGGAATAGTGATGGTTTCCCCGGTGCGCGGGTTCCGCCCCATGCGCGCGGCATGGAGCATCACGGAAAAGGAACCAAGCCCCGGCAAAGAGATTCCTTGGCCTTGGGCCAGAGCTTCGCGGATGATCGCGTAGAAGGCCTTTTGCGGGGAAGAATGGGAGTCCTGGGTCGTATGGGACAAATGGGACGTATGTTCTGCTGTGAGTTCCGTATTTTCATACGTCTCGTTTATCTCATTCGCCTCATGAGACTCATTCACTTCATTCGTCACATTGGTCTCATAGGTCCCATTCTTCTCATCTTCTTCCGCCCCCACCTCTGCCGTCAGCTCATTTTTTTTTTGCTTCGTCACCCAGTTGGCTCGAAGGCAAAACCGGGGCTTGCTGTTGCGTCGCCACCGGGGTCAACGGCTGCATTTTGTTCGGGACCCAGGAAAGCTTGAGCTCAAGCTTCTCCTTGTCGCTTTTCTGCTTGATTTCGAGCTCCGCCTCGATGCTGTCCGAAGGCCGCAGGATGAGGGGCCGCTCTTCATTGTCGAGAATGAGTGTGCCCTGCCTTAGGCCCGCGAGTACGGTTTCCAGATACGCGACCAGATCATCCCTGGTCATGATGTTCTTGGATTTGAGCTTGTCTTTACCCATAAAATCCTCCTTTTAAGTATCACGCCAGGGAAATGAGAGCCTGGCAGAGCAAATGCGGGTCGATGGCGCCGGTATTCGTGTCGGTCAGGGGAGTTTTAATGATCTGGATACCCAGCGAAGCCAGCTCCCGCTGCGGATTTTTCGTGTCCGCATAGGTCACGGACGGATCAAGCAGGACAAAATCGAGAACATCGCTGATGGCGATGCTGTCCGGGGCGTCGGCCCGCAGGTGACGCAGCAGGGTCCGGACCTGGCCCGCCAGAGACAGCCCGATCGATTCGGGGTCTTCGAACGTGTTCGGAATGAACACCTTGGGACAGGGCGTCTGACTCACGGCCTGCCCGACTCCGCGGGGCAGCAGGTTGGCGACGATGGAGCTGTAAAAACTGCCCACCGGGTAGCAGATGAGGTCCGCGCCCTGGATGGCTCTTCGGATCTTGTCGCGGATAAGCGGCCGCACCGGGGCGTTGCCCTTGGCCGGATCGACAAGGGACAGCTCGGACACGGCGCAGGTCAAAGGGGGAGTCTCCTTGCCGGTCAGCAGGTGCTGTCCGACGAGATGCCCCCCGCCCTCCAGCACGGCCCGAAGTTGCAGGTTGGAATTGATCAGCAGGCGAACTTCCCCTCGCACCTGAACCAATTTGGAATAAATGTAGACAATGGGGTCGATGTGCCGCCTGTTCTCGAGATACCCGGCGGTCAGGATGAGGTTGCCGACGCTCGCCCCGCGTAGGTCGAAATCCGGGCCAATGGATTTCTCGAAGAGCTGCAGGTGATGGCGGATGATCTTGCGCATGGGATCCGACACCCGGGTGATGAGCGGGTGACTGCCCCCGACCAGGGCGGAGAGTTCGTCCTGCAGCTGTTCCGGACTGGCGGTCCTCGGCAGGCGGTGGGCAAAAAGCTCGAAAATTTCTGGGTATCCGTGCAGGGTGCGATCGGCCAGGGCCATGAGCCGATTGCGCAGGTCGCCCACGGCCGGCATGTCGAAATAGCGCCGCAGCACGGCCGAACTGCCGCCCGAATCAAACGGCGTGACCAGATGCACGGAGTTGTGGGTATATCCGACCAGGGCCTGGCTGGTTTCCTTCAGCGCCGTGCCTCCTGTGAAAAACAGGATTCGCGGCCCGAGGTCGGGGCTGCGCTGCGCCCTGGCCACGCGCACCGGATCAGGGACATTGACCTCCCGGGTAACCCGTATCGCCGTCATACGCTCTCCAGCAGGCGCAGACAGCCGGCCGCGGCCTGGTCAAAGTCCACGCCCCCGCTGATCTCGAAAACCCTGCACCCGCGCAGCGCCTTGGCATAGTCCTCGGCCGTGGGGGCATAGCCATTTTCGGCGGTGAAAAAGAGGCCGGTATCCTTCATGAAGGCGTCCAGCAGATCGTGCCGCTCGTTTATGTCGATTTCCCCGATGCGCGTGGGCGAGCCGTCCCGATGCCAGTTCAGCAGCACCAGATAGCGCATGGGGCACTGCAGGATGAAACGGTCCGAACCAAAGAGCTGATCGATGAGCGCGTCGTATTTATGCTCCAGGCTCCAAAGCTCCTCCGGGGACAGACTTTGGAATCGCACCGTGTCCTCGGGAGAGATTATGCCTGTCAGATCGGGATTGTGCAGCGCCGTGCCTGGATTGATGCGCGGATGCTTGGCCACGCCGAACATGACCGGAGCAGGCGTTCCCGGGCTGATCATCAAGCGGTCGTTGCTGACAAAGGTCACTCCCTTGCTGACCAGATGCAGGGCCAGGGTGGACTTGCCCATGCCCGAAAACCCGGCCATGGCCATGCCGGCCTCGCACACGGCCACTCCGGCGGCGTGGGCCAGAAGACAGCCGTCGTTCAGCTTGCGCTCGATGAAGCGGTTGTTGATGAAATTGACGACCTGGTTGGGATTGGCCTCGCAGTCGCCCACGGCCAGATTCCGCCCTTTTCCGAACAGAAAGTGCATGCCGGTCAGGCGCTTGCGAATAACCCGCCCGCCTGCGACGTCGGCCCACTCCTCCTTGATCTTGGTCTTGCCCGGATCCGGCTGTTTGACCTGAAAAGAAAGCCCCAGCTCCGGGACCTCGGCCTGCAAAGCCGTGATGGTGATGTCCGCGTCCGCTGCCGATTTCAGAAAGGGCCCGAAATACGTGGTCATTTCCCGGGCCAGATTTTCGGAATTGGTCACGATCCGAAAGCGGCAGTCGCCCATGCTCAGGCAGACCTGATGCGGTGTCGCGATTCCGGCGCTCAAGAGATCCACGAGTTTGGCCAGACTGGTATCATCGTTCACGAATCTTCTCCATGACGTAATCGGTGTACATGGCCGCCGCATCGAGCCCGCAGGCATCCTGGATGCCGCGGAACCCGCCGAAGGCGGAAACCTCGAAGACAACCGGGCCGGTGGCCGCTTCCACCACATCGACGCAGGTGAAGTCGAGGTCGAAAAGGGCCTGGGCCTGTTCGGCCATACGCAGGGCCTCGGACGAAGGCGTGGCCGGAGCGTATTTGCCGCCCGACTCGGTGGTCGTGTTCCAGGCCCCGGTGCCGCAGCGGGCGTAGGTGGTCAGGTATTTGCCGCCGAGAAAAACAATGCCCAGATCCTGGCCTGGCAGCTCGATCTTCTGCTGCATATACATGATAGGGTTTTCCGCGTGAAAGGCCTCGATGGCGAGGCGTGCCCCGGCGCCGTGTTCAATGACCGTCATGCCCCGGGCCTTTGACGTGAAAAGCGGCTTGAACACCGCCGAACCGTAGCGCTCCACCGCGCCCAGCGCCTCGTCCACGGACTCGGTGATGGTCGTGGGCGGCATGGGAATATCCCCTAGGCGCAGGGTCACGGTGCAGCTCAGCCGATCCAGGACCCGCATGATGGACATGGGCGAGGAGAAAATGGACAGCCCGCGCTGCGCCAGAAAGCGCAGCACCTCAAGCCTGTCGAGAAGATCCGGGGAATAGCGCGCGCCGATCTTCTTGATGATGAGACCGTCAAGCCCGCCCAGATCGACTCCTTCGGTCCAGACCTTGCCCGCGTCCAGATCCATGCAGACCTGCTCCATATCCACCAGCAGACGAAACCCGGTCTTGGCGGCCACCGTGTCCGCAAGAAGTTCCGAAGACCACCCGCCGCGTGTACCGACCACTCCTATCTTCATAAGCGATTCCTAATAGTTGAGTATTTCCAGGGGGAAAGAGAACTGTGCCGGCGACTCAAGGCGGGCTTCCGTGAGCCGCTCCATGAGGAAGAGGCAGCGATTGTACATGGCGTGGGCAAAGGTCCGGTTCAGCTCGAACCGGGTCGAAGTATAAAACGATCTGGCCACGCCGAGCCCAAGGCGGATATCGAAGCTCTCGTCGCCATGGGCCTTGGCGAACGCCTTGCTGAAATCGTAAAAACTTTTGATGGTCGCAGTGATCCGTGCGCGCGATCCCCGGTCAAAGGCAGGCAGCCGGAAATTGGACACAAGAAAAACCGAGACGTCCTGCACGTAGTCGGAATGCTGCGAACGGTGCAGATCGATAAAATACACCTTCTGATCCAGGTGGTTGTAGATGACGTTATTGATGTTGAAGTCGCCGTGAATAAAAACCGAAAAGGGAGCCGGATATCTGACTTCGATATCCATGCATCCCTTGATTAATCCACTGGCCGAGGGGATGGGCACGGAACCTATGCCCATGGCGGGACGCATGAGATCCGGGTGGACCTGCAGGATGGAGGACATGCGATCCAAGGCCTGGCGCATCATGTTCGTGGGCAGAGCGACCTGGTTCATGGTCTGCTCCCAGACATGCTGTACGGTCTGCTCGAAGATGAACAGGGCGTTTTTGAGAATCTCCTCATCCGGGTTGAAGATGGCCTCATCCAGGGTGCAGCCGGACAGAAACTCGGTCAAAAGCGACGCGTTTTCCCCTTCTTCCTGATAGCTGAAGACTCTCGGGACCAGTCCGGGAAAAATTTCATTCCAGCATTCCAGATTGATTTTTTCCTGCCGGATCTTGCGCAGGTTGCCTTCCTTGAAAATGGAATCCCTGGCCTGGGGAGTTTTCTTCCCTTCCACGCGAGCGATGCGGCAGCCCGAGCGCGAGCCCCAGATGCCCTGGAAATCCACATCCGTGACATCCCCCTGCAGGCCCGACTTGTTCAGGTTGCGCTGCAGGGCCTTGAACTGCTGGATCTTGATGCGCTCGCCAATGATGACGAAAAGCAAGGCTTCCCCGATGTTGAGCAGGCTATCGCCGATGCGTTCCAAATAACGGATGATAAAGAGCGAGGTGATATGATCCTCCACGTTGCGGCCAATGCGCAGGTGGATCATGATCTTGTCGAAGTTCTCCTTATACATGATATCAAGCTCGTCTTCCATGCGACAAATGGTCAACGCTCCGGAAAGATTTGCTTTTTGCAAGACAGGAAGGATCTCGCTGACCGTCTCGTGGATTTTGAGAAAACTGTCCTTGTACTCAAAATTTTCCAAAAACCGGTGGGTCGACAGATAGCCCATCTGCTTGGCTATATTGACGCAATAATCGCCGATGCGCTCCAGATTGATGGTGATGATATGCACGGCGCGCAGATACTTCATCTGATCCGGAGCCAACTTGGTCTGATTGAGCGTCATGAAACATTTATTTTCAATGACGTTCTTCAGGTTGTCTATGTAGTCGTCCTTGCTGAATATCTTGTCATAGGTCGCTGGCGTCGGCTCCAGCAGGAATTCGAACGTGGCCTTGATCTGGTTTTGCACCTCCATGATCAGGAACCGAAAATTCTCATCGAGCCCTTCAAAACTTTTGAGCATGACACGTCCTAGGAGGTGATGGAAATTGTGCCGGTTGCCGGGGATTCATCGCTTTTGTCTTTCCAACTGACCTTGATGCCGAGCTTGTTCTCCGAGCCCTTCTTCTTCACCGACACCTCGAATTTCATGTACCCGCCCGGATGCAGGCAGATTTCAGACCCCTCGGAGTTGAGCACGATCCGCCCCTCGGCAAATCCATCCTGCAAGGCCTGCAGATATTTCTGGATGGTCCGGCTGTCCTGTACGGACTCGAATTCAAATTTATCGTCTTGAGACATGAGTATTCCTTTTTTTTTCAGCCCAGCAGGCGTTCGCGATATTCGCGGATGACGATTTCCCGACTCATGCCCGAGAGGATGAGCCGCTTGGAGATCTCCAGGTCATCCCAGGCCGGTTGATAGCCGATCTCCCGATTCGCCTTTTCCGCATTTTGCGACGTGACGGGTTTGACTTTCTCACCCATGTGGGTGTCATCGCCCATGAAGACCAGCTTGCGACGTGTGGACGGACCCGCGCAGGCGTTGACCCTGCCCACGACCGTGATCAGAAAATCCGTGTAGCGCTGCGACTGGGGGTTCCAGACCTCGTATCCGTCCACGTCGTAATCGGCCAGGAGAATGGGCCAGAACTGTTCGGGATGCGGAATGATGATCCCTCCGCCTAGCGCCCGGACCTCCTCGATCACCTCCGATGTACGATAGAAATAACGCAGCGAAAAATGGGTCTTGACGATGGCCTTGACCGCCGAGAGATAGGTCTGGATGCGGCCTATGAGTTCGTTATCGTACACTGGCCGCAGCGCATCGAAATAGTTGCGCAGCAGCTTGTTCTTGAGAGCGTCCTGGGAAAGGCATGCGTGGTTTTCCTCCACCATGCGCTGCACCTTGGTCACGTGATGGCGCACGAATTCGACCAGATCCAGATCCGCCCCGGTCTCCCGGGCGGCCTGTTCGATGCGGTCTTCCAGCGGTGCCGTTATGGTGTGCATGAAATCAAAGAGCTGGGAGGCGCGGTAGGTCTGGGTGTGCCGGAGCATGGCGCGGAGCGTGTGGGCGTGTTCCAGACGGACCGTGGCGAAGTGCAACAAGAGCTGCACCTTCTGGTTGAAGCCATGGGAGTAGCAGTCCACCTCCACGCCGCTGAAATCCCCGTACTCCAAGATCTCGTTATGCTGAGTCGGGATGATCAGATTCTCGGTCATGCCTGGGAACATGTTGTGAACGCGTTGTTTAATGACCGGCATGGGCACGAATTCCGGGTGCCAGTGCACGGCCATGACGCTTTGCTGCCCAGGAAGGACAAGTGGCGGCGAGGCCAGTTCCGTCAATTTTTCCTCGCTCAGATCCGTACTGATCACGCTTTCGAACACGGCGCGGTCCTGCGCGGTGATGGCCGGGTCCCAGCCCGCAGGATTCATGGGATCAAGTAAACGCATTGGCAAAACCTATTTGTAGCGGTCGTGGCAGGATTTCTTGGCCTGGGCCAGTTCTTCGACCACCGCAGCCGTTGCGGCCTGGTCCTCGTGGTCAAAGGACGTGCGCAGACGCTCGCAAATTTCCGCATACGCAGGATAAAAGTCATCACCGTATCCGTGATACGAAATCATCTTTTCAGAATCCGAAAGAAAAACCGAGACTATCTCACGCGAAGGCATCTCGCCGCGGGCAACGCTTTCTCGGATGGCCTTGAAATAGATCTGCATCCTCTTCTTTAGCTTCGAATAGCTCTCGCACACAACCCCCGACCCACACGGATCTTCTGCTCCGCAAACCTTGAGGCCCTTGCCCGTGAATTTCACTTCCAGGGCATCGTCCTGCCCCAGATCAACCTTGACCTTGAACTTGACCAGTTCCGCAAGGCTGATCCCGTATTCGCCCAACTCATCGGACTCCTGCTCCAGGGTATCCGCCAGTTTGCGCAACAGATCCGCGGCTTCGGCGCGTGAGAGCAGCCAATTGTGTTTCAGTTTCGATGCCATGCAAGCTTCCTTGGTGAAAAGTAATATGGAAATGCTAATTTTCTCTATTAACAGGGCCGCAAAGTCAATTCCCGTACTGTGTCATTTGTGTCACAGTTCCGTGACAGACCAATTCTGTACCAACATGATTCCGAAATCTTTATCAAATTGCCATGCGAGTGTAACAGTAATGACGCCCGCGCGGGATAGCGTGCGCAAACCACAACGAGGTACGCATATGATGCCACAGCGCAAAGCGGACATGCATGTCCATTCCAAGTTTTCCAGCAGGCCATCGCAATGGATCCTGCAAAAACTTGGCTGCCCGGAGAGCTTCACAGAACCAATATTCATTTATAATCAGGCCAAAGCGGCTGGCATGGATTTCGTGACCATCACCGATCACAACGTCATCGATGGAGGCCTGCACATTGCCCATCTGCCGGGAGTTTTTTTAAGCGAGGAGGTGACCACCTATTTCCCGGAGGACCGCTGCAAGCTGCATGTCCTGGTCTACGGCATCACCGAGACGCAGCACGGCGAAATTCAGCGCCTGCGCGAAAATGTATTTGATCTGTGCGGCTACCTACGCAGGGAAAGTTTGGTCCATGCACTGGCCCATCCCCTGTTCGCGGTCAACGACACGCTCAGCATCGACCATTTCGAACAGAGCCTGCTCCTCTTTGACGTCTTTGAATTGAACGGTTGCCGCGACGAAATGCAGAACACGGTGCTGCGGTCGATCTTGGCGGATCTGGACCGGATCACGATGGAGATCCTGGCCGACCGGCACGGGCTGGAACCGCTGGGGCGCACGCCCTGGAAAAAAGGCTTGATCGGGGGGTCCGACGATCATTCGAGCCTCAACATCGCAAGCATGCACACCCTGGCCGAAGCGGACAGGCTGGATGATTTTCTCGGCGCGGTGCGTGATGGGCGGGGGCTACCGTCCGGTCGCGCGGCCACCGGACATGCCCTGGCGCGAAATCTCTACGCCATAGCCTACCAATTCTACCGCGCCCGGACCAAACGTTCGCGCTCCAAAATGCTCTGCATGCAGTTCGCCGACCACATGCTCGGCGCCGGCGAAACGTCCGGGGACGGCATTCTGGCCCGCCTGCACGCGGCCATCGGCACGCGCAAAAGCAGCACCTACCTGCGCCTGGCCGATGCCGACGGAGTCAAGGCCGTACTCTTGAAAGAGGTGACCCGCATCATCGAGAACGACCCCACATTCACGGCCATCGCCAAGGGAGAACCGGGCGCGGACTTTGACCAGGAGTGGTTCCGCTGCGTCGGCCAGGCCTCGGACAAACTCATCGCCACATTTCTGGACCGCCTGCTGACCAGCGCGATCGGCGCGGACATCTTCGACATTTTCAGCACCATCGGCACTGCCGGGTCGCTGTACGCCCTTTTGGCCCCGTATTTCGTGTCGTTCGGGCTCTTTGCCCGTGAACGGTCATTCAGCCGACAATGCGCCAAGGCTTTCGGACAGGCGAGGCCGCGGCCACTTACGCTCCTGCATTTCACGGATACGTTCGAAGACGTGAACGGCGTCTCCTGGACCATCCGGCAACAACTGGACATGGCCCTGGAGCATGGCAAAGACATGACCGTGATCACGTGCGGCCAAGGAGATAACGCACCGGGGATCAAGGTCTTCGACCCCATTGGCACGTTCGCCATGCCCGAGTATCCGGAGATTTCCATTTCCTACCCTCCTTTCTTGCGCATGCTTGAGTACACGCTGGAAACGGACGCAAAACTCATCCTGGCCGCCACGCCCGGTCCTGTCGGCCTCGCCGCGTTGGCCATCAGCAAAATTCTGCACATCCCCATCCACGGCACCTACCACACCGCCTTCCCCCAGTATGTCGCGTCCCTGACCGGCGATTCAGGCCTGACAGACCTGACCCGCAAGTACATGGCATGGTATTACAAGCAGATGGACGTGGTTTATGCCCCATCTTCGGCCATCGCCGAAGAACTGACGACCTTCGGCGTGGACCGCAAGGCCATCCGGGTATACCCGCGCGGGGTGGACACAGCGCGCTTTGATCCGATCAAGCGAAATGGCTTTTACAAACCTTGGCCAGGCATAGACTCTTTCAAACTGATCTATGTCGGACGGGTTTCCAGGGAAAAGGACCTGGACATCCTGGTAACGGCCTACAAAAGTGCGATCTCGCGGATGAACGGACACGACGTACACCTCGTCATTGTCGGAGATGGCCCTTACCGGACGGAAATGGAAAAGGAACTCCTCGGGTTGCCAGTGGTCTTCACCGGCGTGCTGCATGGCGAGGCATTGGCCGCGGCCTATGCCTCGGCGGATCTTTTTGTCTTTCCGTCGACCACGGACACATTCGGCAATGTGGTGCTGGAGGCCCAGGCATCGGGGCTGCCGGTCATTGTCAGCGACAGGGGCGGACCCATGGAAAACATCGATCCCGGCAAAACGGGCCTCGTCGTTCCCGGCCGGGACGCGGACAGTCTGGCCCAGGCCATGATCGAGCTGTGCGCCGATCCGCGCCGCGTCAAACGCATGGGTGAAGCGGCGCGTGTCTTTGCCGAAGAGCGCAGCTTCGGCTCCGCGTTTCTGGCCACCTGGGAACTCTACAAAGACGCCGCCCCGCCCGCCGCGTGAGGGGACGCACGGCAGACGGGGCGGACACGTTGGCAGGAAAAAGAATCCGGACCATGCGGCCCGGTCATGGATCAAAGCCCGGTCTTGATGACCATGTCCGTGATCGGACCGCGCGAGCGTTCGCCCTTGAGCACGATGTGGCCGTAGCCCGGCAGGCCTTTGAGCATTTTGACGGTCCAGTTCAGACCGTTGTTGGACTCGTTCAGATAGGGGTTGTCGACCTGGCGCGTGTCGCCAAGGCAGATGCACTTCACGTTCTCGCCCATGCGGGTCAAAAGCGCCCTTGTTTCGGCGCGTGAGAGGTTCTGCATCTCGTCGATGATGACCACCGCGTTTTCGAGATTCATGCCCCGGATAAAGGCGATGGGCAGGATCTCGAAGCGTTTGGGGTTGAAGCGGAAATTGCCGCTCTCGCTGTCGGCGAAGAGGCGGTTGGCCGGGCGCAGGTCGTGCAGCTTCATGAGCAAGTCCCCCACGTAGCGCACATAGGGGGCCATCTTCTCCTCAAGATCGCCGGGCAGGTAGCCGAGCTTGGCGCCAATCTCAATGACCGGCTTGACGAGGTAGATCTTGCGGTAAGGGTTGTCCTTCTTCTCCAGGGCCATGAACAGGGCGGCGGCCAGGGCCAGGAAGGTCTTGCCGTACCCGGCCTCGGACTGGATGGTGACCAGGTTCACGGCATCGTCGAGCAGCAGCTCCAGAGCCAGGTTCTGATAGACATTGCGCGGACGCACGTTCCAGACGTTATGCTGAAAGTCGATGACGCGGGGCCCGGAGGTGGCGTGCATGTATGGCTGGCCGCCAATCCAGGCGAAGCTGTTGGCTATGGGCGGTTCGCCCTCGCGCACAAAGCCGGTGTAGGACTGGGATTCGGAGCGGAACGGGTTGGAATCGCGGAACCCTTCGCTGGCGATGGCGTGGATGCGGGCCTTGAGCTGCAGGATGCGGTCGTTGGTGACCAGGATGGGCGCATCCACGCCGCTGTCTTTGAGTTCGTCAAGGATCAGTTCGTCGCCGTTCTTGCCCTCCGCGTCCGTGAAAATCCGGGGCGGAAGGAACTGGATGTCCGGGTCGTCCTGCAGCGCGGCAATGGCCTGGGCCACGATATGGGCCACGCGCGGCTCGCGCTTGAGCTTGTCCAGCTCCCGCAGGACGGTGTACGGCAGGATGACCCGGTTCTCCTGGCCGTTGCGCAGAGCGCGGATGCATTGGGGGTTGTCAATGAGCACATTGGTATCGAGTACGTAATTCTTCTGCATGGACGGCTCAATCCTTAGGGGCTCATGCCCCGGTCCGGACCATTGACGGGAGAGGGCGGCCGATCAGACTGCTGCCAGAACCCCGTCCCCAAGTCCGGTGCGCCCGAATTCTTCGGGAAGCCTGTCTATCATCTCCTGGCACTCTATGCAGAAGAGCGCGCTCGGTATGGCCAGGAGCCTGCGGTCGGCAATATGCTCGCCGCACATTTCACAGATCCCGTAGGAATCGTTGTCGATGGCCTTGAGGGCGACGGTGATGTCTTTGAGCAG
>Ga0265295_1006946_pt1 | contig 13345 bp, 9 predicted proteins | sample Munlansysbiofilm_FD_192503 | JGI IMG/M metagenome (GOLD analysis project Ga0265295, IMG submission 192503) | Leachate microbial communities from a municipal landfill in Southern Ontario, Canada - Methane capture system biofilm | ecosystem: Engineered > Solid waste > Landfill > Unclassified ... | reverse complement strand
ATGAAGAAATAATGGTACATATTACTGGCGCAGTGATAAAACCTGGTGTCGTTAAGTTAAAGCAGGGTTCGCGACTGGTGGAGGCCATTGAATTGGTCGGTGGTTTAACTGAGTCAGCTGAGATCAAGGCACTGAATCTGGCCAGAAAACTACAGGATGAAGAAAAGATTCATATTCCCGCCATCGGAGAAGTTCCAGAAACAACGGTTGCCAGTGAAAATACTAAAATCAATATCAACACCGCCAGTCTGGAAGAGTTGAAAAGTCTACCGGGAATTGGGGATGTCATTGCTCAAGGGATCATTGATTACCGGGACAAGAATGGTGGATTCAAAGAACTGGAAGAATTGAAGAATGTCACGCGGATTGGTGATAAAATATTTGAAGGTCTAGCGGACTCAATAACCATTTAAAAGAGGTTACAGATAACTATAATGATAAAAAGTTATCATTATAGCCTAAAAATATATTTTATATGTTTACAATAGTGTTATTTGTGTTATACTTAATAAAATAAATAGCTAAAGGGGTTGAACATGGAGTTATCAAGCAGGCAAAATGAAATAATAGCGATAGTGAAAGACAAACAACCTGTAAAGAGTAACGAAATTGCCGAGTTACTCAATATTAATCGGGCGACAATACGTCCCGATCTTAAAATTCTGACGATGATGGGTATTTTAGAAGCCAAGCGAAAGGTTGGCTATTATTATACCGGTCGTTCCTTGTTGAATATTTTGGGAAGCTATATCAAAACCATCAGTATCATGGATATTCAAACGGAGCCAACGGTTGTCGAAGAAACAACATCCATCTATGATGGGATCATTACGATGTTTACCAAAAATGCCGGAACCTTGTATGTAGTCGACGGAAAATATCTATCTGGGATCGTATCCCGAAAGGACTTTATCAAAGCCATGATCGGAAGAAAAGAGGTAGAAACGCTACCGATTCCGATGATTATGACGCGAATGCCTAATATTACTTATCTGGAACCAAATGAATCGGTTTATGATGCCGCCTATAAAACCATGACCTACGAGGTAGAGTCGCTGCCGATTGTTACAAAAGAGATTGATGAAAAGGGTGTTCAGCGGTTAGTCTTAATTGGTAAGGTGTCACGAACAAATATTACCCGCTACGTGGTTAACATGGGGAGAAGTGCAGAATAAAGAGGTTGTAAATTGAAGAGCATTGTTATTTTTGTCGTTTCAGATACACCGACTGAGATTGGTGAACTGCTGGTCAAAGCCGGAACAAGCGTATTTGAAAACGCCATTCGGGAAGTACGGTTTCATCCTTTTGTGGATGATAAACTAAGTATTGATTACCTGTTGGATTTAGCAAAACAGGAAAATGGATTGGTGGTCTATCGTTTTGCATCAATCGAATTAAAGCATTATATGGAAACAGAAGCCAAAGTTAAGGGTATTCCCATCTACGATGTCATGGGCTCTCTGGTTGAAACGCTGAGGAGTATAACCGGAGCAGAACCGGCTCGCAATCTGAGCTCCAGTCGGGAACTCGATGACTATTACCTTAAAAAAATCGAAGCAATTGAGTTTGCGGTGAAATATGATGATGGCAAAAATACATCCGACCTGGATCAGGCCGATATTATTCTGATTGGTGTGTCAAGAACATCAAAAACACCGATCAGTATCTATTTGGCCAACAATAATTATAAGGTAGCCAATATTCCATTGATGCCAGAGGTTAAACCGCCAAAAGAATTATTTGAAATTTCAAACAAAAAAATATTTGGGCTGATATTGGATCCAAACCATCTGGTCAATATCCGATCGGAACGAATTCGAGCCATGGGGCTCACCGGAACATCAAGCTATGGAAGTTACGAAAGAGTCATGTTGGAGTTAGAAACAGCGCAACAGCTTTTCGATAAATTGGGATGTACTGTCATTGACGTCACATCTAAAGCAATTGAAGAAATTGCAGCGATAATACTTGCAAATATAATGAGGAGGTAGAGGAAATGTCAAAAAAATGGGTTTATTTGTTTAAAGAAGGTAATGCAAACATGAAGGAGCTGCTAGGGGGAAAGGGTGCGAACCTTGCCGAAATGACAAACATCGGTTTGCCAGTGCCGGGAGGGTTTACCGTTACTACCGAGGCCTGTACTGAATATTACAACCAGGATACAAAGCTTTCTGACGAAATTATCGGCCAGATCAATGACTATATGAAGATCTTAGAAAAGGAATGTGAAAAAGAGTTTGGCAATGCCGACAATCCGTTACTGGTATCGGTTCGTTCTGGTGCTAAGTTTTCCATGCCGGGGATGATGGATACCATCTTGAATCTCGGACTCAATGATGAAACCGTGGCCGGTATTGCCAAAGCAACAGGCAACGAACGATTTGCCTTTGACAGTTACCGCCGCTTTATCCAAATGTTTGGGGATGTTGTTCAGGAAATCGGGAAAGAAAAGTTTGATCATGTTCTGGAAACCGCCAAAGAAAAAAATGGCTACAAAGACGATACTGAATTAACTGCCAAAGATCTCAAAGAAATTGTAGCAGCCTATAAAAAAATTGTTAAAGATGAAACTGCAAAAGACTTCCCATTGGATCCCAAAGAGCAGCTGTTAATGGCGATCGAAGCGGTATTCAGATCGTGGAATAATAATCGCGCCATCAGCTATCGAAATATGAATGATATCCCTCATGATATCGGCACCGCTGTCAATGTGCAATCAATGGTTTATGGTAACATGGGCAATGATTGTGGAACCGGGGTGGCCTTTACTCGAAATCCGGCAACCGGACAGAAAAAATTATTTGGTGAATTTTTGATCAACGCCCAGGGTGAAGATGTTGTGGCCGGAATTCGAACGCCCAAGGATATTAATGAACTAAAAGATATCATGCCGGAAGTGTATAAACAATTCCACGAAACGGCGGATTTGCTGGAAAATCATTATAAAGACATGCAGGATATCGAGTTTACGATCGAAAAAAGTAAACTCTTTATGCTGCAAACTCGAACCGGCAAGCGAACAGCTGCTGCCGCGATCTGTGCTGCAGTGGAAATGGTTGAAGAAGGCCTGATTACCAAAGAAGAAGCACTATTGCGATTAGATCCCCTTGCTTTGGATCAATTGCTTCATCCAACCTTTGAAGCAGCTGCTTTAAAAGCCGCTGAACTTCTGGCGACCGGTCTGCCAGCCTCACCGGGAGCAGCGACCGGAAAAATATATTTTACCGCTGAAGCGGTCTGCGCCGCAGTTGCCAATGGCGAAGAAACAATCTTAGTTAGAAAAGAAACATCCCCTGAAGATATTGAAGGTATGTATGCAGCCAACGGGATTTTAACAGCCCGCGGTGGCATGACTTCTCATGCGGCGGTTGTCGCTCGAGGCATGGGAAAATGCTGTGTGGCCGGATGCGAATCGATCAAGGTCGATGAGGCTGCTAAACAATTTACTGTCGACAATCAAGTTTTTAAAGAAGGCGATTATATCTCTTTAAATGGAAGCACTGGCAGTGTTTACAAAGGCAGTATCAAAACCGTTACACCGGAGCTGTCAGGACATTTCGGGCAGATCATGGCCTGGTCGGATGAATTCAGAACCCTGAAAGTCCGAACCAATGCCGATACCCCCAAAGATGCTTCCGTCGCTGTCGGTTTTGGGGCGGAAGGGATCGGCCTTTGCCGTACCGAGCACATGTTCTTTGATGAGCAGCGGTTGCCAAGCGTTCGCCGGATGATCCTTTCTGAATCAAAAGAGCAGCGCAAAAAAGCCCTGGCTGAAATTCTGCCGATGCAAAAAGAAGACTTTATTGGCATCTACAAAGCCATGGAAGGCCGGCCGGTTACCGTTCGTTTACTTGATCCGCCACTTCATGAATTCCTACCCAAAGAAACTAAAGACATTGAAGCACTAGCTACAGATATGGGATTTGATGTCGAAGAAATGACGACCATCATTCAGGGATTGGAAGAGTTTAATCCGATGTTAGGCCATCGTGGCTGTCGTCTGGCGATTACCTATCCCGAAATTGCCGAAATGCAGACCCGAGCCATTATGGAAGCAGCGATTGAAGTCAAAGAAAAATATGGCTTCAATGTGATCCCGGAAATCATGATCCCGCTGATTGGGATTAATGAAGAATTGACCTACCTGGATAAAATTGTAAGAAATACTGCTGAAGTGATTAAAGCTGAGAAAAAATCAGATATCGACTATCTGGTGGGAACCATGATAGAAATTCCCCGGGCAACCCTGATTGCCGACCAGATTGCTAAAACAGCCGAATTCTTCTCCTTTGGAACCAATGATCTGACTCAGATGACGTATGGTTTCTCCCGGGATGATGCCGGTAAGTTTATCAGTGACTATAAAGATAAAGGCATTCTGCCTAATGATCCATTCCAGAGCATTGATGTTGAAGGTGTTGGTAAGTTGGTTGAAATGGGTGTGACCCTGGGCCGAAAAACTAAGCCAGACCTTAAAATTGGAGTTTGCGGCGAACATGGCGGTGATCCCAAATCGATTTTCTTCTTCCATAGTGTTGGATTAAGTTATGTTTCCTGCTCACCCTTCCGGGTGCCAATCGCCCGGTTGGCCGCAGCGCAGGCAGCGTTAAGTAATAAATAAATGAATTGATAAACAAAAAATCGTCTGGAAGCCCTTCGGGGTTTCCTTTTTTTTAAAAAAGTTCTATAATAAAGAAGTCAGAAATTTAATTATAAATAATGAAAATAGAGGAACAGGATGAAAATATTAGTATGCGGTGGAGCCGGATATATTGGATCACATGTGGTAAGCGCACTGGTGGACAAGGCCTATGAGGTGGTAGTTTTGGACAACTTCTCGACCGGACACCCAGGAGCGATTCCCCCAGAGGCGGTTATCGAAAAAGGGGATATTCGCAACCAGACCTTTCTTAGCCAGATCTTTCAGGCGCACCAGATTGATTGTGTCATGCATTTCTGTGCTGATTCGCTGGTTGGAGAGTCCATGGAGCAACCCATCAAGTATTATCACAATAACGTTTACGGCACCCTTTGTCTGCTCGAAATGATGGTGGAGCATGGGGTCAGAAATTTTGTTTTTTCATCGACGGCAGCCGTTTATGGGCAACCAGAGGAAAGTCCGATTACTGAGGACAGTACCAAAAATCCCACGAATACCTATGGGGAGACAAAACTGGCGGTCGAAAAAATGCTGAAGTGGATGGATACGGCCTATGGCTTGAAATCGATGATCTTCCGGTATTTCAATGCCGCCGGAGCCCATCCCAGTGGCGAAATCGGCGAGGACCACAGTCCTGAAAGCCATTTGATTCCGCTGATTTTAAAAACAGCCCTGGGGCAGCGCGATAAGATTAGTATCTTCGGTGAAGACTATCCGACCCCGGACGGCAGCTGTATCCGCGATTATATCCATGTTATGGATATTGCCTCTGCTCATATCTTAGGGATGGAAAAACTGCTGGCTGGATGTGAAAGCAATGTTTATAATTTAGGCGATGGCAAAGGTTTTTCAGTAAAAGATGTGATTGCCAAAACAAAAACGCTGACCGGTAAAGTGTTTAAGGTGGAAGTTGTGGACAGAAGAGTTGGAGATCCAGCCGAACTGATTGCCTCAGCCCAAAAAGCGCAGCAGGAATTGGGTTGGACAGCAGCCCATTCAGATTTAGATAATATCATAAAAACAGCCTGGAAATGGCATCAAAACCATCCCCAGGGCTATCAAATTTAATATTTGCCAGATTAGAATTCCAGGGTGCTGAAATACTCGGCGGCGGTTAAATCCATCACCTCAAGGAGTTTTTCAATGCCCTTTAATTTTACCGAATAGTGCATTTCCACCCCGATTTTTTGATTCTGCAAAACCCCAGCCTCGCGCAGTATTTTCAGGTGCTGGGAGAGGTTGGCCTGGCTGTAATCAAATAATTGATTCAGGATGCAGACACATTGGGGCTCAATTAAAAGAAATTTTACGATTTGTAAGCGAACTGGATGTCCCAACGCCTTGAAAATTTTTACTGAAACATCATCAGCATTCATAGAGGTCCTCTTTTCTGTTAATCTTCTTGGGTGGTATCATAAAACTGAAAGCCTCCAGAGAGATTATATACGTTTTTAAAGTCGTGATTAAGTAAGATATTCTGGGTGGCATTGCCAGTGACGCCCTTATTGCAATAGGTAATCACCGGCCGGGTCTGATCCAGTAGTGCTAATTTGCTGCGCAGATCTTGATGAGAGATGTTTTGCGCCTCCGGCAGATGTCCAGCAGTATATTGTTCAGTTACCCGGGTATCGATGATCTGATCGATTTCGCCATCACTTAGTTTTTTTTTCAAATACCTCGGCAGTGATCAGTTTACGTCCCTTATTCAGGGCGTTATCGAGGATCATGCCAGTATAGTGAACCGCATCCTTAGTCGTTGAGAACGGTGGTGCATAAGCCAAATCAAGATTAAAGATTTCGTCCACGGTGGCACCATAGGTAATCAGGGTGACGAAGATATCCAGCCGCTTATCAACCCCTTCATAGCCGATGATCTGCACTCCCAGCAGTTTTTGAGTGGCTCGATCGGCAATGGCTTTGATCAGCATTTCCCGGCCGCCATAATAATCCGGCTGATTGAGTTTGATATTATGAGCAATTTCGATATCATATCCCTGGCTGCGGGCTTCGGCTTCAGACAAACCAGTACTGCCGATACTGATATCAAAGATCTTAAAAATACCGGTACTCAGGTTGCCGGGGTAAATAATATGACCACCGGTAATATTATTACCGCAGATGCGACCGGTTTTATTGGCAGTTGTACCTAAAGGGCGATAGTGAGGCTTTTTAGTGACCATTGACCAGGTTTCAATACAGTCGCCACAGGCATAAATATCGGGATCGATGGTCATCATTCGTTCATCAACCCGGATCGCACCGGTAACACCCAGCAGTAAGCCGGCCTCCCGGGCAAGGGCTACATTTGGCTTAACGCCAGTGGCTACGATGATCATTTCGCCGGGAATCAGGGCGCCGTTTTCGAGGATCACCCCCTGGCTGGTGGCCGCCACCACATTGGCATTTTTCAGGATCGGAATTTCTTTTTTATGCAGCAGTTTTTCCAGATATAAAGACATATCCTCATCAAGATTAGGGGTCAGCTTACCGGCTCGTTCAACCAGGGTTACCTTGATTCCCAATTCGATCAGATTTTCCATCACTTCAAAGCCGATAAAACCAGTTCCGACAATAACGGCAGTTTTAGGGTGATGATTGTCGATAAAGGCTTTTATTTTTAAGGTGTTTTGAACATTTCTGAGAAAAAAGACATTATCAAGTTCAATCCCCTTAATTGGCGGAACAAAAGCCTGGGCGCCAGTGCTGATGATGAGTTTGTCATAGCAGTCGTTTAAAATAGTTCCGGTTTCGAGATTTTTAACCACCAGGGTTTTAGTAGGGATGTCGATTTTTAATACCTCATGGCGGATATGAATGTCAATATTATATTTGGACTTAAAAAACTCAGGATTTCGGGGGGTCAATTCCTCAATTGATGCGACCTTTCCGCCAATAAAATAAGGCAGACCACAGCCAGAATAAGAAATGTCCTGATCTTTTTCATAGATCGTAATCTCTGCTGAATCATCATTTCGCCGCGCCTTTGCTGCGGCCGACGTGCCTCCGGCAACCGCCCCTATGACTATAATTTTCATCATGTTCTCCTTTATTTAAATCAGATTGTCAGCAGCATTCAAAAATAAAAAGTTCTTACCTGAAATAACATTAACTACATTATAATTTATCGATGATTCAAAAGCAATGAAGATTTAGCGAATCGTGGTGTGAATCACCGTCAGGCTAAGTATTGTTTGGTGATTATGGTTTATTTGACAGCATTGAAAATAAATACTGCGATCACTAGGCTTACTCAGAGCGTTTGTATCGCGTTCAAATCAAAAAAGCTGATTAAAAAAGTAGTAATCGGGTAAGAATTGATGATATACTAATCGAAAATTATGGGCATTACGTTGTAAATATGAAGCAGTCAAAAGCGGTATTGAAAAAATGAAAAATCGGTGACAACAGATAATTCTGGACAGGTCAATAGAATTTAGATTTTTAAGAGGGTAGCGCATGATGAAAAGAAACAGAGATACTAATCGCCTTCAACCAGATAAAAAACTAAATCACAGCATTCCCAAAATTCGGGCTTGGTCTTTTGATTATTTATTAAAACCATCAACCCTGGGGGTGCTTGTTTTATTTGGCCTGCTTTTAGTAGTCCTGTTTTTAACCCCGGTCATTGGGATGGGCGATGATGGCAGCACCGCCGCCATTATTTCCGGCAGTAATCTCTATAATCTTGGCGAGCTCACCCCCAAAGAAGCGATAGCCTTTTTTCAAAAAGACTGGGGGATTATGGAATATTACAACGATAGCGGTAACGCTCAGATCACCTCCCAGACACCTTTTCTCGATGCGGCCAAGCGGCTTGATCAGGCCTTTACCTGGGATTGGCTATTTGATCTGCGCTTTTACGGCGCTGTCATTTCGGTATTTTATCTGATTGCGATGTACTTTTTATTTGAAACGGTTACCTACGGCAAGCGTGCCATATGGACCTATGTCATTGTGGGGCTGGGGGTGCTTATTTTTGGGGATACAGGATATACTGCCTGGATCAATTCATTTTATCCTCAGGCGCTGAGTTTTTTTCTGGTAATCATTCTGGGTACCTCGCTTATCTTGATGGGGCAGAAAAAGCTCAACGACTACCTCTTGATCGGCTGCTTTTTTTTAAGCGCTCTGTTGCTTTGCCTTTTAAACCAGCAATATGCTCTGCTGGGACTTTTTCTGGGTATTTTGGGGGTTAATCTCAGATATGTGGATGAAAAAAAATGCTATCAACGAATTTGTGCTGTTTGCGGGATCCTGTTGATGTTATCTTCGCTGGCGGCATATTTTATGATGCCCCATGGATTGACAAAGTTAAGTGCTTATCACAGCATGACCCGGGGGGTGCTGATGACGGCCAATAATCCCGAGCAGGCTCTGAAAGCGTTTTCGATCAATCCTCAATATGCCGTTTTGACCGGAACATCTTATTATCAGGCGATTTCTCCGGAAACCATGAATAGCCCGGAGTTGGCGACGGCTTTTTTCAGTAAGGTAAACCCCACCGGAGTGGCGATTTATTATCTGGCCAATCCGGGTCAATTGTATGAAATGCTCAATCGCTCGGTGGACAGCAGTTTCAATATCCGGCCAGCCTGGTTGGGCAATTACGAAATAACCCAGGGCTATCCGGCGGGAGCACAAACCAACTTTTTTACCCTGTGGAGTTATCTCAAAGCCAATTACCTGCCGGGAAATTTTGGCTTTATCATCATCTGGATGGCGGTGCTCATTGGCGTTTATGTCCGGTTTTTCCGAAATGGCATCATCGAAAAAAACGAACGCAATACCCTGCGATTTGTGGGACTGATGACCTGGTTGTTCATCGGGCTCTGGGAATTGTACGTCGCTATTATTACCTCCGGAGATACCGATACGCTGGGTCATTTATTTATTTTTTCGCTGACCTTCGATCTGATTTCATTTATCATTCTGGGAAAGTTTATTCATTGGATCGCAAAACAATTGCGAAAGGTTAATTGGGAGGCTCGAAAAGAGGCGTTTTTGAATCGGAACAAGGATAAGGAAAAGAAAAAGAATCGGGAACAGCGAGGTTATCGACTATGAAGCAGAGCATTCTAATTCTCATCGCGCTGGCTTTAATGGTTTTGCCGATGCCGGCTATTTACGGAGAGGAAACGGTCAATCAGGAGAACATCAGCATGACTATAAATACAAAAGATGTGCTGCTGATCTACGACCAGTTGGCAGTGGACACAGTTTACCGTAATAATCTCAACACGGTGGAAACCCTGCTGAGCGCCCTGTCCCGGACGGCGGAAATAGTTTCCATCGATGATTATAGCGTGGGACAGATGTCTGGCTATCAAAAATTGATTATCTTAAAAAATACCGAAAATCCCATCACTAATCCGGATTTTATTCATGACTGTCAGAATTATTCCGGGGCACTGTTTTATATCGGGTTTGATGTCTCGGGACTGATTCCCGCTCTGGACAGTTTTCCGATCAGCCGTCAGATGGGGCGGACGGTATCCGTTAATTTGAATGGCTTAGCTATCAATAGCATCTGGGTTGATGATTTACGGGTGATTAATGAATTGCCTGGTTCAGGAGAAACAACCATTGGGGTAGGGACATCAGACTATCCGTTTTCAAAAACGATCAATCGGCTGACCTATGTGCCGACCTTGATTGGCGACCCGGGGTTTACCCTGGGTCTGGGCGAAATCCTGAAAGACTGGTTTGGGCTGGCAACATCAGCCGATATGACCCTGTTAATCCCTGATATTTATCCCTTTTCTGATTTGAATATGGTTATCAAAACCAGCGATGCGTTTTACGCAAATGGTATCCCCTTTGCCCTAGGGGTTATTCCGATCGATGATAATATCAACTTTCCAGCGATGTCCCGGTTTTATCAGGTATTACGTTATGTGCAGTCAAGAAATGGAACGATTATCGTCCACCGTCCCAGCCCTGCTACTGTATCTGACAGCACGACCGTACTATCTGAAAAAATGTATGTGGTAATCACCAAAATGGTCGAAAATGGGGTCTATCCCCTCGGTCTAGCAAGCGGAGAGAGCCTATTTTTTGATGAGGTCAGCAAGGTTAATCCCTTAAATCTTTTTTCAACGGGGATTATTCTGCCGGATGATGGCATCACTGCGTCGGGAAGAAAAGAAACCTGGGCGCTGAGTTCGGCTAGTTTAGGGATCAACCTTGAAACGATTGCAAATACCAGCAGCCCAAATCGGAATTTTGGCAATTATCCCATTAACACCACTATTATCATGCCCCTGCCGGAAAATGAAGCGATGCTGGTCGCCCAGCTGGGGATCATTAATCATAAGTGGCTTTCGCTGACGGATTATAAGCGACTCGATAATTATTGGACAATCGGACAGAATACCATTGCCAGCAGTGCTTCGGGAATTCGGGTCAATGGTCTTCCGGTTTCGTTGAGTTACGACGAAGAACCCATCGAAGCCGATTATCGCTATCAAAAACCGCCGGAATATAGTCTCGAAAAAATCTTCACTGCCGGAAACATCTTTCTGCTGACGGTGGTGGGGATTATCATAGTGATCTTTATCATGATTGTAGTTTTCAGCCGGCGAGTATATCTAAACAAGTTTAGAAAAGTAGTCAATAATAATGATGAAAATAATGAGCCAGTCATAAAACGTCAGGATCAGGAGGGAAAAACGCCATGAATGGGTTTGATTATATAATGCTTGTTAACATCTTTTTAATCTGGAGTCTCTTATTTGTTAACATTGTCTTGATTGTCGCCGGATATGTATATTATCTGAAGGTCGAAAAAGAGCAGCCACCGGAAATTATTGGCGAGTATCCCTTTGTTTCGATCATGGTTCCAGCCCATAACGAAGGAGTGGTTATCGTCAAAACTGTGGCGGCGCTGCTAGCCTTTGACTATCCCTGGGATCGCTACGAAATTATCGTGATTAATGATAACTCATCCGACAACAGTGCCGAGCTGCTCAAAGAAATCCAGGACACTAATCCCAGCCGTAATCTGACTGTTATTAATACCGATAATATCAGCGGCGGCAAGGGCAAGTCTAATGCCTTGAATATTGGCTATCAGCAGGCCAAAGGTGAGTTTATTGCCATTTACGATGCCGACAATACCCCGGAACACAAGGCACTGCGCTATCTGGCCGCCGAACTGAAAGCGGATGATTCGCTGGGAGCTGTGATCGGAAAATTCCGAACCCGAAATAAGGAGGTCAATCTGCTGACCCGCTTTATCAATATCGAAACCCTATCGTTTCAATGGATGGCTCAGGCTGGCCGGTGGCAGCTGATGAAGTTGTGCACCATTCCGGGAACCAACTTCATTCTGCGGCGGACGATTATCGAAGCCATTGGCGGATGGGATGAAAAGGCGGTGGCAGAAGATACCGAAATCAGCTTCCGGATCTATTTAATGGGCTATAAAATAAAGTTCCAGCCCAAGGCGGTGACCTGGGAACAGGAACCCCAAACTTGGGCGGTTTGGTTCAGACAGCGAACCCGCTGGGTCAAGGGCAATGTTTATGTGTTGATTAAAAACATCGGTTATCTAGTTGATAAGGATGCCAGGAAAATCCGCTTTGATATTTTCTATTTCTTATCCACTTATTTTTTACTCCTGACGGCGCTGGTGGTGTCGGATGTTATTTTCGTAATGAATATGGCCGGGCTGGTATCCACGTCGATCCAGGGATTTAGCAATCTGCTCTGGTTTACGGCCTTTATAATGTTTATTTTGGGTGTATTTATTGCGCTGACCACCGAAAAAGGGGAGATGACCGTTAGCAATTTTTTTATCATTGCCCTGATGTATGTCACCTATTGCCAAATGTGGATCATCGTAACAGTATACGGTGTTTTTCAATACTTAAAAGACCGCATTAAAAAGCAGGACAGCAAATGGTATAAAACCGAGCGCTTCCAGGGCTAACAAGACCGAAAAGGAGAAGAAAATGAAACAATTAACGATCACAATAATTTTGCTGAGTTCGCTGCTGGCGTTGCTGATTCAGCCCGTCAGTGCGGCGAACTATGGCGGGGTGCCTCAATCGGAAGGGCGAACAGCGCCCCAGAGCTTTGTGACCAATTTTTCTGATCATTCCATGAAAGGGCTTTTTTCAACGGCGGAACAAACTTTTTGGATTGCCAGCGATTGGGACGTGGAATCGGTGCTACTGCATTTGGAATATCGAGCCACGCAATTGGCAGATACGCAATTGTCCAGTCTGACGGTGGCGATTAATGAGACTTATTTTTATTCGCTGCGTCCGGCCGACAACTCCGGCAACCGTCATGGCATTGATATCTATGTGCCGCTGGAGTCGCTGCAGCAGGGCTACAACAATATCAGAATCGACGGCTATATGCGAACCCAGGATGCCCTGCCCTGTGTCGATGACGTCAGTGAGGCCAACTGGCTGGATATTTTTAAAGAATCAAACATTGCTGTAAAGTTCGACAAAAACGCCTTTACCACCAGTATCGAATCCTTTTATAATCGTTTTTTTGAAGTGGATGCCCTGAGATATGGGGAATCGGGATTTATTATTTCAGATGCCGACAATCCGGCCGAATTAAATGCCACGCTGTTGGGAATCTCCGGGATATCTAATCAGACCATTTACACCGATGGGTATTTTCCGATTTTGACATTCAATGATCCAGCCGGAAATCCGCTCCAGAATA
>Ga0265295_1006945_pt1 | contig 13346 bp, 10 predicted proteins | sample Munlansysbiofilm_FD_192503 | JGI IMG/M metagenome (GOLD analysis project Ga0265295, IMG submission 192503) | Leachate microbial communities from a municipal landfill in Southern Ontario, Canada - Methane capture system biofilm | ecosystem: Engineered > Solid waste > Landfill > Unclassified ... | reverse complement strand
CACACCCACTTTTATGGAGCATATTCGCGTGGAATGGCAATTCCCGGAGAACCGGCTTCTACTTTCACCGAAATTTTGGAAAAACTCTGGTGGAAACTTGATAAGGCACTGGACGAAGAAGGCACACATTATTCGTCATTAACTTTACTGATTGATGCGATTAAATACGGCACGACCACGATAATTGATCATCATGCATCTCCGAATTTTATTGATGGTTCGCTGGATGTTGTTTACGATGCGGTTTTGCAATCCGGTTTGCGTTCCTCACTTTGTTATGAAGTGACCGATCGCGATGGCGCAGAACGTTCGCTGGCAGGCATTAAAGAAAACGGTCGATTCATTAGCCGGGTTCAGGCAGGCGAAATTGACCCGATGGTCAAAGCGCATTTTGGTTTACATGCCGGAATGACAGTTTCGGATGAGACGCTGGACAAATGTTTGGAAGAGAATAATGATCGGGTTGGTTTCCATGTGCATGCCGCTGAGGGTTTGGCTGATGAAGAAGATTCTGTAAAGAAATATGGCAAACGTGTGGTTGAGCGCTTTATGGACAAAAAAGTTTTGAGCGATCGCAGCATTTTGGCGCATGGCATCCATTTGAACGACAATGAAATTCGTTTAATGGCTGAAAGCGGAAGCTGGCTGACCCATCAACCTCGCTCGAATATGAATAATGCGGTTGGCGTTGCTCCGATTGAAAAGTTGCTGAATGCCGGCGTCAACGTTTGTTTGGGTAATGACGGCTTTTCAAACGCGATGTGGTCTGAATGGTTCTTCACTTATTTGTTGCAGAAATCATATTATGGCGACCCGCGTGTGATGGGCGGTTATGACGTCATCAAAATTGCAGTTGAAAACAACTCCAGGTTAGCCACCCAAATATGGGATGGTATGCGAGTAGGCAGCATTGAAGTTGGTGCAGCAGCTGATATCATCTTTGTCGATTATCATGCAATCACTCCGATGCATGCCGGCAATTTACCCTGGCATATCCTCTTTGGTTTCCGTGATGGCATGGTAACGATGACAATGGCCGGTGGTAAAGTTTTGATGAAAGATCGCAATCTTTTGTTCCTGGATGAAGCTGAAATTGCAGCAAAATCACGTGAAGCAGCAACTCGCGCCTGGTCGCTGGTTGAAAAGATGTAGTGGAGGACGAATGAAATATACAATAGGTATTATTGGCGGGACCGGCAAAGAAGGAAGCGGTCTGGGTTATCGCTGGGCTTTAGCAGGTCATAAAGTCATCATTGGTTCTCGCAATGAAGAAAAAGCCTTGGATGCTGTTGCCACATTAAAAGAAAAAATTGGCGATCAAGTTGCTGATATTTCAGGAATGAGCAATAGTGAAGCGGTAAAAGCATGCGATATCGCCGTTTTGACTGTTCCATTTTCCGCACACAAACCGACATTGGAGGGACTGAAGGACGAATTGCAGGGCAAAATCCTGATTGATGTATGCGTGCCTTTAGTTCCGCCAAAAGTTACTAAAGTTCAAATGCCTCCGGAAGGAAGCGCCGCTTTGCAGGCGAAGGCAATTCTGGGCGATGGTGTCCAGGTTGTGGATGCCTTCCAGACGATATCGTTTGAGCATTTGCTGTCCGGTGAAGAGATCGATTGTGATGTTTTGGTTGCCGGAACCGGTAAAGAAGCGCGCGAAGTCGTGATTGGTTTGGCAACAGATATTGGACTAAAAGCCTGGGATGCCGGTGTTATCGAAAACACAGTTGTCCTCGAGGGCTTAACCTCAATCTTAATCGGATTGAACATCAAATATAAAGTGCCTTCGGCAGGTATTCGCTTGACCGGTATCGAATGAGCAAAGCGAAACAATTAATTCTTTCAGCAATTCCGGGTATCCCCTTGGTTTACGAGGGGGATAACCTGGCTGATATGGTTTATAAAGCTGTCCTCGAGGCCGGTTTAGGCTTTGAGGATGGCGATGTGATTGTTTTGGCTCAAAAGATTGTTTCTAAAGCCGAAGGACGTTTGGTTAATTTGTTAACGGTGAAGCCTTCAGAAAGAGCAATTGAATTGGCTGAATATTTGGATAAACGCCCCGAATTGGTTGAGCTGATCTTACAAGAAAGCACCGATATTTTGCGAACCCGACCGGGGACAATTATCGTCCAACATCGCGAAGGTTTCGTTTGTGCGAATGCCGGAATTGACCACTCCAATGTAAAAGGACCCTGGGGCGAAGACAAGGATTGGGTTTTGCTCTTGCCGGAGGATTCGGATAAATCAGCGGAGCGTATTCGCAAGGAACTCGAAGCTTTAAGCGGAAAGAAATTGGCGGTTTTGATTATAGATTCGCATGGTCGTGCCTGGCGCAATGGCATTATTGGCAGCACGATTGGCCTTTCAGGCATGCCGGGTTTGATTGATTTACGCGGTGCTGAGGATATGAATCATTACCAATTACGCGTTACCACAATTGCCGCTACTGATGAATTGGCTGGTGCAGCATCGTTAATGATGGGGCAGGCAGATGAGGGACAACCGGTTGTTTTGGCGCGTGGTTTCCCCTATGAATTCCGAGAAGGTTCGGTTCAGGAACTGATTCGGGATAAAGAAAAAGATATGTTTAGATGAGCGAGCAAAGTATTTCTCAATTTCCAAACCTGAAAGTGGCTGTTTTGGCCGGTGGTGTTGGCGGTGCGAAATTGGTTTTAGGTTTGGACCGAGTTTTAGCACCCGGCAATTTGACGGCCATTGTCAATACGGGGGATGATTTCATCCATTTCGGTCTGAAGATTTGCCCCGATATTGACTCTGTTAGCTATGCCTTAGCCGGTTTGGCAAACAAGACTTATGGATGGGGTTTGGAAGGTGAAAGCTGGAAAGTGGCAGATGCGCTTGAAGCTTTAGGAGCACCCACCTGGTTTCAATTGGGTGACCGGGACCTGGCAACTCATTTGGAGCGCACCAGGCTCTTGGCTCAAGGGAAAAGACTTAGTGAGGTTGTGGCTGATTTGGCTTTGCGATGGGGGATTCGAAGCTGGATTTTGCCGATGACCGATGATGAAGCCCCGACTTTGATTGAAACAAAGGCGGGAGAAATTCTGCCCTTCCAAGATTATTTAGTTAAAGAAAAAGCCCAACCAGAAGTTGAGAAAATTTTGTTACACGGAGGAGTTGAATCCAAAGTTTTGCCTGCTGTGTTGGATGCGATCCGTGGCGCAGATTTGGTAATCCTTGCACCTTCTAATCCTTGGGTAAGCATTGACCCAATTTTGGCACTAAAGGGCGTTCGCGAGGCTTTAGCCGATAAGACAGTGGTTGCAGTTTCACCGATTATTCAAGGTAAGGCATTGAAGGGTCCGGCTGCAAAGATGTTCTCAGAGCTCAATATTGAACCCTCGAGCCGGGCAGTGATGGAACATTATGCTGACTTTTTGGATGTCTTTGTCTATGATGAAAGTGATCTGGCTTTTGCTGAAAGCGAAATACCTCACAATATTAATGCTGTGCAGATGCAAACCATCATGATGGACGAAAACGACAAAATAGCTTTGGCCGAAGCCATCATCAACTATGCGATGAGCATGAAAAGAGGCCGATGACTCTTTGGGCTATTCTTCCGGTAAAGGCACTTGAAAAGGGAAAATCCCGTTTGCGACCGTGCCTGGGAAGTGAAGAGCTTTTTATGCTCAATTGGACTCAATTTTTGAGTACTTTTGAAAAACTGGTTAATTGCCCTGAAATTGATAAAGTTCTGGTTGTCAGTGCAGATGAAAAAATACTCAATCACGTCAGGGAAAACGGACAAATTGCGCTTGAGGAGCATGAAAAAAGCAGTTTGAATTTGGCTGTCAGTCAGGCACTTAGTTTTATAACCGAAGCTGATGGCGGTCAGGTTCTAATTTTACCGGCAGATTTGCCCTGGATGACGGGGAAAGACTTGGCCGGATTCATTCAATTACAAAAAGAAGGCAACTTTATTGCCGTAATTCCGGATCAAAAACAAACCGGAACGAATGCAGTTCTTATCAGCAATCCGGGATTGCTGAAGCCAAAATTTGGAGAAAATTCATTCCAAAAACACACGAAACAAGCTCAAAGTATTGGAACAAATCTAATTGTGTGGTTAAATAAGAATATCCAGAGAGATTTGGATACTCCCCAAGATTTTGAGTTTTATAATAAAATCAAACCATAATCAAACAAAGATAAGAAAGAGTAGAAAGGACTCCCATGATTGAAAAAGTAGCTTTATACCTCCAGGACTCCCACGATTTGCGGGACGGTTTGGACATCGTCAAATACGCTGAAGAAAAAGGCTTTGATGCTGTTTGGCAAGCAGAAAGTCGATTAGTTCGCGATGCTATCGTGCCAATGGCTGCTTATGCCGCGGTGACAGACAAAATTAAAGTCGGTTCGGGCGTAATTAATAACTGGACTCGAAATATTGGTCTTTTAGCTTCCACCTTCCTGACATTGGATGATTTGGCTCCGGGACGCATTATTTGCGGTATTGGTGCATGGTGGGATCCTTTGGCGAAGAATGTCGGCATTGACCGCAAAAGGCCTATGAAAGCAATGGAAGAGACCATCCTGATTCTTCGCCGATTGTTGAACATGGAAAATGTAACATTCGATGGTGAATTTGTTCATGTGAATAACATCGAACTGGATGTAGTCCATGGACGACGTGAACCGCGCCATGTTCCTCTTTACATTGGAGCAACCGGTGGAAAAATGACCGAACTGACCGGTCGAATTGCTGATGGCATGGTGATGAACTATTGTGTGCCGGTTGAATATAATGATCAAGTTATCGAACAACTCGAAAAAGGGCTGAAACAATCCGGTCGCAAGCTGGAAGATTTTGATCGCCCGCAATTGGTCGTTTGTTCTGTAGATGAAGACCATGACAAAGCGATTGATTACACTCGCGAATTGCTTTGCCAATATTTAGCCCAGCAACCACATATTGCTCAGGCTTCCGGTGTTTCAATGGAAGTTGTTGAAGACATTCAGAAGATTTTGGGCTGGCCTGCCACACATGAACAGATCCAGGCTGCCAAGCATTTGGTTCCTGATGATTTGATTCACCGCATTACCGCTTCCGGTACCCCCGATGAAGCACGTGCGAAAGTTCAGGAATATATCGATCATGGCTGTACTTGCCCGATTCTTTATGGCGTTGGTGGCAATACGAAATTGCTGATTGATACATTTGCAAAATAGGATTGATTCAAAATTGCCAAACAGTGAAAGCTGTGATGTTTGCGGAAAAGATAAGCTTATCTGAAAGAAATTAAATTTTTGAGCAACTACTGACGGCGATGTTGAATCATACTTCAACATCGCCGAAAACTACTTAACTTATCCGGAAATGGTGCATGGCGGCAACTTGTGAGGCTGGCATTATTAAGGTTATTGACCGAAACAGACATTAATTATTTATAAATTGAATGGAAGGTGAAACCAAATGAACAATAGAACGATTCAATATTTAAGACCTGAAACGCTGGGAGGAGCGCTGGACATCAAGCGCGAATTTGGTGCTAAGGCAAAATTTCTCTTTGGCGGAAATTTTAAACCAACTGTGGATGAAACGATCGAAGTTTTAATTGATTTGCAGAACACGCCTTTGGATATGTTCGTTTGGGACGACGAAGGCTTTCACATCGGCGGTTTAGTCAATTTACGCGATTTGGCAGAGGGCTTGGAATTTCCGGATTTCGATGAAGCTTTGAGCATTGAATATGGTATGAATGTGCGCAACAGTTTGAGCATTACAAATTATTTGGCTCAGGCAAACGGTCGTTCACCAATTCTTTGCTGTCTTCTGGCATTAAAAGCTGAAGTGTTTACTTTAGAGGATGATGAGCCAATTTCTTTGCTGGAATATTTGCGCAATGCTAAGAAAGATGACTTTGTTATTGAGCTAAACATTCCGGGTACAGACAATTTAGGCTTTGAGAGTGTTGGCAGAAGCCCTAAAGATTTGCCGATTGTCTGTGTAGCAGCTTCAAAAATTTCTGAAAATGAAATTAGTGTCGCTGTTGGCGGAACTGCTGAAGTAAAAGATAGCTTCACGATTGTTGATTTCGATGACGATGGCTTAGCAAAAATTGAAGCTGCTTTTGAAGGTGCTACCGATGGCTGGGCAAGCGCTGAGTATCGTCAGGATGTTTCGAAAGTTTTACTCTCCAGAGTGCTTCAAAAACTGCAATTGCAAACCAGAAACGAGGAGTAGAGATGAAGATCACTTTATTAATAAATCAAAAATTGTACGAAACTGAAATTCGTCCCGAAGAAAATCTTTTGACCACTTTACGCCGATTAGGCTTTCTGGGTGCAAAATCCGGTGGTTGTGTAAAGGGCGAATGTGGTGCTTGTACGGTATTAATGGACGACGTGCCGATTAATAGCTGTATGTACCTGGCACTCCAGGCTCAAGGGCATCAACTGACGACAATTGAAAGTGCCGGACAGCATCCCAAGCAAGGCTGGAAGGAAACCGACGGTTATTCGATTCTTCAGCAAGCCTTTATCGAAAGTGGCTCGGTGCAATGCGGTTATTGTACGCCTGCGATGATTTTGGCTGCGAAATCTTTATTGGATGAAAACCCAGATCCAACTGAAGAGGAAGTCCGCGAAGCACTATCCGGCGTTTTATGTCGCTGTACAGGCTATGTCAAACCGGTTCAGGCAATTTTAGAAGCAGCAGAAAAAATGCGCAGACTTACGGAATCGAATGTTAATCCGAAAGATGTTTACGAACCTTTCGTTTATCAGATTGATGAGCGCGAAGAAACCCAGACAATCGGTAAATCAGAAACGAAAATCGACGCAGCAAAATTGGCACAAGGAAAGCCGGCATTTACTGCCGACTGGCAAATGCCGGGTCAACTCTATGCCAAGGTTTTACGCTCGCCTTATGCTCATGCCTGGATTAAAAGCATTGACACTAGCGCAGCAAAAGCCCTTGATGGTGTTGCTGCAGTTTTGACCTGGGAAGATATCCCCAGAGTTGTTTATTCAACTGCCGGTCAATCTGACCCTATCCCCGGTCCTTTGGATATGTTCTCACTGGATAAAAAAGTTCGCTTCGTAGGCGACCGTGTTGCAATGGTTGCGGCAGAAACACCCGAAATTGCAGAAAAAGCGCTTGCGCTGATTAAAGTTGAATATGAAGAGCTTCCTCCGATTATTGATGTACGCGATGCAATGAAACCCGGCGCGGTTATTCTTCACGATGAACCGGAATATGTCGATTTCGCCGATTCTGATCGATCGATCAATTTGGCGGCAAAAATCCGCATTGACATCAACGATGTCGAAAAAGGCTTTGCTGAAGCAGATCAAGTTTTTGAAGAAGAATATGTGGTTCCGAAAGTCCAGCAAGCGCATATTGAACCGCATGTCACCTTGACCTGGTGGGATGAGGACGATCGCTTGGTGATTCGAACCAGCACTCAGGTTCCTTTCCATGTTCGCCGAATGATGGCACCTGTTTTGGGTTTGCCTGTCAAACGAATTCGGGTTGTAAAACCGAGAATCGGCGGCGGTTTTGGAAACAAACAAGAAGTCTTGGTTGAAGATGTTGCCGGTCACTTGACGATTGCAACCGGAAGACCGGTTTTGTATGAAATGACTCGGGAAGAAGAATTTATCGCTTCTCGTTCACGGCATCCTATGCGTGTTCGAATGAAGACCGGCATTAAAAACGACGGCACGATGACCGCCAATGAGATGTATTGTCTTTCTGATACCGGTGCCTATGGCTGTCATGCTTTGACAGTTACCGGCAATACCGGTCAGAAATCGATGGGTCTTTATGTCGGAGACGGAGAATATCGCGAAAAACCGAATATTCGCTTCTATGCAGATATTGTTTACACAAACACTCCTCCCTCCGGTGCATATCGCGGTTATGGCGTTCCTCAGGGCTATTGGCCTCTTGATCGTCATTTGGAAAACATTGCCCGTACTATTGGAATGGACCCAATTGAATTCCGTATGAAAAACTCTTTGCGATCGGGTGAATATCAACCCTTTAGTACAGCCTGGAATGAAGGGCGTGAGCCTGTTCCTGAAATTATCTATACCGTAGGTTTGGAAGATTGTGTCGAACAAGGCAAGATTGCAATTGGTTGGGACGAAAAATTTGGCAATGAAGAATGGCATATGGTTCCCGGTAAACCTCACCTGAGGCGTGGGATTGGTGTTACAACCTGTATGCAAGGAACTGCGATTCCGTATTTGGATATGGGCGGTGCTCACATTAAAATTAATGATGACGGCAGTTTCAACTTACAGGTCGGTGCCACGGATTTGGGAACCGGCAGCGATACTGTTTTAGCACAAATTGCTTCTGAAGTTTTGGGCGTCACAGTCGATGACATTATCGTTACCTCTTCCGACACTGATATGACACCGTTTGATGTTGGTGCCTATGCTTCTTCAACGACTTACATTTCCGGTACTGCGGTTCTGCGAGCCGCTGAAAAAGTAGCCCAACGGGTTAAAGAGAGAGCGACCTTGTTCTTCACCGATCGAGGTTTTGAGATTCCGGCAGAAGAAGTGGTTTTGAAAGAAAAGCATGCTTTTGCTCCGAACGGAGAAAAAGTTAGTTTGGCAGAAATCGCCTTGGATTCACTCCATTGGCGCAACCAGGAACAAATTATGGCAAGCGCATCTTATGTTGCACCAAATTCACCTCCTCCTTTCGCCGCACAATTTGCAACTGTTTTGGTTGATATCGAAACAGGGCAGGTTACGGTGGAAGACTTGATTATGGCGGTAGATGGCGGTGTAATCATCAATCCGATTGCCGCATCCGGACAGATTGAAGGTGGCGTTGCCCAGGCTTTAGGATATGGCGTCAGCGAAGAGATGGTCTACGATGAACGCGGTATTCCGCGCGAGAGTAGTTTCGCGGACTATCATATCTTTAGAGCTGATGAAATGCCAAAACTTGAAGCAATCTTCGTAGAAACTTACGAAAAGACAGGTCCGTTTGGCGCGAAAGCGGTAGCCGAAATTCCTTTGGATGGTGCAGCTCCTGCAATCGGAAACGCTGTTTTGGATGCTTGTGGTGCAAGTTTGCTTGACAACCCGGTTACACCGGAAAAGATCTGGCGTGCATTGCACAAATGAGGTTGGTATGGAAAAGGGAATCTACCAAAAAAAAACATCTGACAATATTTATGTAACCGGACATATCAATCCTGATACTGATTCGATCGCATCTGCGATGGGTTATGCCTGGTTGCTTAGAGAACGTGATGGTTTGGCGACGATTCCCAGCCGTGCCGGCGCAGTTAATATGCAAACATCTTTCGTTCTCAAAACTTTGGGCATTGAGGCACCGGTTCTGATGACCGATGCCAGCCCAAGGTTTGAGGGCGTTATGAGACGTTTGGATGTGGTTACGCCTGAAAAATCTTTGAATGAAGCCTGGACGATTCTCAACCGAACCGGTGGCATTGCTCCGGTTGTAAATGAGGATGGGACACCATACGGAATGGTTACGGGCACCAGCGTGTTTGAGTTCTTGCGGCGAATTTTGGGACCGCATCCTCGATTTAAGGATATGACGATTTCTGAAATGCTCGATATCCATTGTCAGGAGGCTGCAACCCGTAACTTGCCAAAGTTCCAACCGCAAACCAGGATTAAAGATGTTTTGAATCGCTTGTTGCGCCTGGAGTTTAATGAATATTGGGTTGTGGATGAGCAAAACCGTTATTTGGGAGTTGTCAGACAACGTGATATCCTTCATCCACCAAGAATAAAGGTTGTTTTGGTCGATCATAACGAGCCGCAACAATCGATTGCTTCATTGGAAGAAAGCGAATTGTTAGAAATTTTGGACCATCACCGTTTGGGCAACCAATCGACGAGAAATCCGATTAAATTCACGGTTGATATCGTTGGCAGTACCTCGACCTTAGTCGCTGAACAAATAGCCGAAGCAGGTTTGAGTGCACCGCCGGAACTGGCAAGCTTATTATTAGCCGGGCTGCTTTCGGATACGCTCATTTTGACTTCACCAACGACCACACCTCGCGATCAGGCGATTGCTACAGTACTTGAGCGCTGGTCTTTTGTTGCCGGTTCACCATTGGAGAATGAATCGATACAGAGCTGGGGTGAGAGCATTATTAATGCCGGTGCAGGCTTATTAACTCAGGATCCGGACTTTATTGTTCGGTCTGATATGAAAATATATGAAAATGGCGGTTATAAATTTGCGATTGCGCAGGTTGAGACCACAGATCTTTACCAAAGCACGGAAGCAATTGATAATTTGCGACAAGCTTTAAAAGGGCTTATCAAAGAACATGGACTGGACTTTGCAGGCTTGATGGTTACCGACGTGGTTGAAAGTTCAAGTCGCCTGATTTTTGTCAACGCTCCGGCGATTTTTGATGAGCTACCCTACGAACCGCTTCCTGATGACACCGTTTTGGCACAGGGCGTGGTTTCGCGTAAGAAGCAATTATTACCAAGTTTATTATCTTTAATAGAGGTTTGATGAAAGAAATTTACGAAAAATTAAATAAGAGTGTGAGCACCGGTCAACCGGTTTGCCTTTGTATTGTGATTGAGACCAAAGGTGCAGTTCCACGCCATGCCGGCAGTAAAATGTTGGTTTATCCTAACGCTTTGACTGTTGGATCAGTTGGAGGCGGTCAGGTAGAAAATGAAACGGTCGATGCCGCCTTACGTGCTTTGAAAACCGGACACCCTGAAATTTTGCGATATACACTTGATGGAAAATCACAAAATTCTGTTGGAATTTGTGGAGGCGATGTGACAGTCTATATTGAGCCTCAGGCAGTCAGACCTATACTGCTTGTGCTTGGCGCAGGGCACGTTGGGCGTTCGGTTGCTAAGTTTGGCCAGTTGCTTGACTTCCGGGTTGTTGTTTCGGATGATCGTGCGGAGCTTTGCACCAGTGAACAAATTCCCGGTGACGTTGAATTTTTGCCTATCCCTATGGCAGAAATCCCGGAGCAGCTTGATATAAACCAACAAGTTTATATCGTTGGCGTGACTCGTGGCAGTGATGTTGATATTGAAGGACTGCCAACACTGCTGGAGCATACACCGGCTTATTTCGGCATGATTGGTTCACTCAAACGTTGGGGAGCAACGAAACGTGCATTATTGGATAAAGGCATTCCCAAAGAGCGGATTGATTTGATAAAATCCCCGATTGGAATCGATATCGAAGCCGAAACACCGGATGAAATCGCAATTAGCATTCTGGCAGAAGTAATTGCTGCCCGAAATAATTAATTTATAAATTTAGGAGGCGTATATGTGGAAGAATTACCACATGCCTGAGACAATTGAACAAGTTTTGGAATTGCTGAAAGAGGGAAGCCCTCAAACAAAAATTATGGCGGGGGGAACGGATTTGATGGTTGAAATTCGTGAACACAAATGGCCAAATTTGGAGGATGTGATTGACATCAGCCGTGTTCACGATTTGGATAAGATTTACCAAGGTGAAGATGGTTTGGTCCACATCCAGGCAGGCGTTACGCATAATGACGTTTTGCGTTCGGATTTTTTGAGAACGGTTGCATCTCCCTTATATCAAGCCTGCTACAGGGTTTCGTCACCTCAGCTGCGCAATCGCTCAACTGTGGTTGGCAACCTGGCAACCGCTTCACCGGCAAATGATACGATTACACCGCTAATGGCGATGGATGCCAGTTTGGTTTTGGTTTCTGCTGCCCGGGGAGAACGGCCCGTTCGATTAAGCGACTTTTATTTGGGCGTCCGGAAGACGGTTCGCGAAATGGATGAGTTAATCAAGGAAATCGTTTTCAAACCGCTTAAGGCCAGCCAAAAAGGAAGTTTTATTAAGCAAGCCTTGCGAAAAACACAGGCAATTGCGACATTGAATTGCTGTGTTTTGCTCGAAATGGACGGCGAGCAGATTGTCGATGCGACTGTTACTATGGGTTCTGTTGCGCCAACAATTGTTCATTCACCTGAAGCAGAAAAATATTTGACAGGCAAAAAATTGGACCGGGAAAGCGCTAAGATTGCCGGTCAGCTGGCTGCCTCAGATTGCCATCCAATCAGCGATATTCGTGGTGGGGCTGACTATCGGGATTATATGATGCAAGTGATTGTGGAAGATGCATTGATTGAGCTTTTGCAAGGTTGTCAAGATAGTAAAGTTCCTCAAAATCCGGTTACTTTAAGCAAAGGCGATGCCTGGCAAGCTGTTCCGGGTGGCGAATGGAATCAGGAATTCCTTCAAACAAATGTCAACGGTCAAGTTCTTGAACTTGAAGGAAAAACAGAGACTACCCTCCTAAAATACATTCGAGAGCGCATAGGTTACACCGGTTCAAAAGCCGGATGTGAAGAAGGGGAATGTGGAGCTTGTACGATTTATCTGGATGGACAGGCGGTTGTGAGCTGTTTGGTGCCTGCACCAAGGGCGCATTTAGCTACAATCACAACCATTGAAGGTCTTTCAGCAAACGGTAAACTTCATCCTGTACAAGAAGAATTTATTAATCACGGAGCGGTGCAATGTGGTTATTGCACACCCGGTTTCGTGATGGCAGCGGCAAAAATGATGGAAGAAAAAGAACATCCATCAACCAATGACATCAAAGATGGCATATCCGGAAACCTCTGTCGCTGTACCGGTTATTACAAGATTGTTGAAGCGATTGAAGCCGCATGTCAGGATCGCGGAGGTGAGCAATGAAAGAAGTTGGAAATTCAACCAAAAGAATTGATGCCCATGCGAAAGTAAGCGGGAAGGCAAAGTATCCCGGTGATTTTGAATTTGCCAATCAATTGTTTATGAAGGTGCTCTTTTCGGAAAGAGTTCATGCCCGAATTCTTTCAATTGACACTTCTGAAGCCGAAGCTTTGGATGGCGTGGTTATGGTTTTGACCGCTAAAGACGTACCGGTTAATGAGTTTGGCTTGTCGGTTTATGATCATCCGGTTTTGAGCGGTCCCGGTTCGGAAAAAGAAGGAGCTGAAATTGTTCGCTTTGAGGGCGATCAGGTGGCATTGGTCATTGCCGAAACGGAAGAAATAGCTGATAAAGCAAAAAAACTCATCAAAGTTGAGTATGAAGATTTACCAATTGTGCGGACGCTTGCCGAAGCTTTGGCTCCTGATGCCCCGATTTTGCACCCAGGCCAGGAATCCAACATTTTCTATCACAATCGGATTCGATTGGGCGATGTTGATGAAGCATTCAAAAATTGCGATGTAATCGTTGAGGGCGAATATCAGACCCCGGTTCAGGAACATGCTTACCTACAGCCTGAAGCTGGGGTGGCTTTTTATGACGACCAAGAGCGGATTACGATTGTAACCGCCGGACAGTGGACACA
>Ga0265295_1006943_pt1 | contig 13353 bp, 11 predicted proteins | sample Munlansysbiofilm_FD_192503 | JGI IMG/M metagenome (GOLD analysis project Ga0265295, IMG submission 192503) | Leachate microbial communities from a municipal landfill in Southern Ontario, Canada - Methane capture system biofilm | ecosystem: Engineered > Solid waste > Landfill > Unclassified ... | reverse complement strand
TCGGAACTTTCTACGTGTACCACAACCAGGCAAGGAAGGTCCGTTCCATCACCGACATCGAGGTCACGTTCCAAGGCGAGGGGATACGGGAGGACTTGGCACGCTTGTATGTCGCCCACGCAATGGTCGAGATGGCGATGCGGATGCACGGAGGCGATCACGAGCAACTCTACGGCATCCTCTCCCGGCACCTGGTGTTGCTTGCCCAGCGCGAGGTCGAGCCGCGCAGGCTGTTCATGCAATTTGCCTTGCGTTTCATCGCGATCATGGGACTTGAGAGCGATCTCTCTTCCTGTCCGGTCTGTGCACACCGTTACGAGACGCAAGAAATCCTGTATTATCATACGGGGTTGCACGCACCGTGTTGCCGTTCGTGCGCAGATATCGATACCGAGACGTTCGAGATGGCGCTCGGTCCCGGCGGAAGGAAGTATCTCGAACTCACGAGAAACATGGAGGAGGTCTCGGCCGTGTCGGTCGACCTGACCGAGGCGACTACCGAGCGGCTCTTTCGCTACATGGTCCGCCAGGTGAACGACATCCTCGGATCGGCACTCCGCAGTCTGACCGGCGGCGTGCTTACGGAGGCTTTGCAATGAATATTTATAAAAGGTTGAATATATATGAAGGAATGGCTGAAGGAACCGGTATCGGTGGAGTTGGTACGCAAGCTCAACGAACAGTATGGTGTGGATTACATCACCGCGTCGCTGTTGGCTCGCAGGAAAGCGGTGGAACCTGAGGATGTCAGGTACGTGCTGGAATCGGATATCTCCTATCTGCACAATCCGTTCCTTTTCGATGAGATGGAAAGTTTCGTGGAACGAATCCTCCAGGCAAAGGAAGAGCAGGAGAAGGTCTGTGTCCTGGGGGACCGGGATGTGGATGGGATAACCAGCACGGTGTTGTTGGTGCAGGAACTCCGTGCGATGGGCATCGAGACCTCCTGGTGGTTGCCCGAAGGCGATGTTCCCTATGGATTGTCGATGGAAGTGATCGATATGATCGCATCAAAGGATGTGACGCTCGCGGTCACCGTGGACTGCGGAATATCGAACACTGATGAAGTCGCGTACGCGCGAACTCTTGGCATCGATGTGCTCATCACCGATCATCACATCGCCGGTTCGGTGATTCCCGCGGCGGTCGCGGTGATCGATCCCAAGCTTGAAGGCTGCGGATATCCCTTCGCACATCTGGCAGGTTGCGGAGTCGTCGCCAAGTGCATCTGGGCGCTCAGGTTCGCCCTCAGCGATTTTTTCCGGGAGGAGATGATCCTTCTCCACGCAGTTCCCGGCAGTACCGTACCGGGGAACGAGACCGTCATCATCGAGGCGGTGCGGCTGAAGAATCTGGTGGAAGAGGACCGTATCATCGAGGAGATCGTTCCGGGAGTCCTCGAACTGCATCAGAGCCGGATCCTCAGGTTTCTCGACTGCGGATTGCCGATACTCGCGCTCGACGTTGATGTGGAGCGTACCCTGCTGCGACAGGCTTTCGGACGGAATATCGACATCCATCTCGGAGAATTGCGACCGCAACTCGAACGGATGCTCCCGCAGATTGCCGGCAAGAGCCTGTTCAGTCTCAAGCGCATCAGCAGGGCTGTCCGGTACACGAAGACCGCATCGGAGCTTGATGTGCTCATCGCGCTGTTCCATGCGTTCGTGCTGCGTTCCGTTCCGGCACTCTCGGCCGGATATGAGCAGGTGTTGGACTTGGTTGCCATGGGTACCATCGGAGACCTGATGCCCATGACCGACGAGAACCGGATCTTGGTGAAGGTCGGCATGCGCGTCATGTCCGAAGGGGTGAGGAAGGAGTTGCTCGCACTCTTGACCATGCAGAACCTGGTCGGCAAGCGGCTCTCCACCAGCGACATCGGATGGCAGCTCACTCCCGTCATCAATGCTTCAGGCCGCCTGGGGAGACCACAGGTGGCGGTGAACATGCTGTTGGCCGAGGACCTGCATGCGTGCGAGGAATTCGCGGGTGAGCTGATGCGATTGAATCGCGAGCGGCAGAAACAGGGCGAAGAGTCTTGGGACCGGTTGCTCCCCAAGGCCCGCTCAAGCCATGATGATTTCGATGGAAAGTTCCTCATGGTCGAAGATCCGACCGTGAGCAGGGGCCTCACGGGAATCATGGCGTCACGCTTGCTGCGGCAGTTCAACGCACCGAGCATGGTGATCGCACATGTGGATACCGATCGTGTCACCGGATCGGTCCGCAGTCCCCAGCACTTCAACGTGATGGAATTCCTCTCGGCTTTCGAGGATCTGTTCCTCGATTTCGGCGGTCACCGCTGTGCAGGCGGATTCAGCATGGAACGGAAGCATCTCGGCACCTTGCGCGACCGTATCGCCAGTGCCATCGATCTTCTGGAATCACAGGCAGATGCAGGTGACGAGCCGGTAACGATCGATGCGGAGCTGCCGGCGACCTACATGACACCCGAACTGATCAGTCTGGTGGAGACCTTCGAACCGTACGGGGAGGGCAATCCTCCGCTGCAGTTCCTCATCCAGGGGGCGAAAGTGGAGGAGGTCCAATTCCTCAACCGCTCGAAAGGCCCGGGGCCATCGCATGTGAAGATGCAGTTGCAGTTCGGACAATATCGGTGGCCAGCCCTGTACTGGAATGCAGGAGATACGGTGGGAAGCGAATTCGATGCAGGCGATGAGGTCGACCTGGTCTTCAGGATGGGCCGCAACTATTTCAGGAACAATGAGTCGCTGCAGCTCACCGTAGTCTCGCTCAAGCGGCACAAGACACCCATCGAACGGATCTTGCGGTGACAGGGCATCCGCTCACTTGACAAAATCCTCGTATTTGGAGAAGATTGTGCAGAGTTTGGTCCCAGGTCAGGGAAGGGGGTGATTACTATAGCTTACGTAAGAGTTGACGATAATGAGCCACTCGAGAAGTCGATCAAGAAATTCAAGAGAATGGTCGAGAAAGAGGGCATTATCCGGGAATGGAAAAAGCGCGAGTACTTCGAGAAGCCTTCCACCATCGAAAACCGGAAGAAGAAGGCCTTGGCGCGCAAGCAGATGAAGAAAGTACGTAAGATGCACTCCATGAAGAGCTATTGATCGCCTCTGTACATGTGACGTCGTCAGACCGTCGGTGTACAGCCGGCGGTTTTTTTATAGCAAGGAGGTTCCAGGATGAGCGGGATGCCAGTCAAGAGAAGCAGGAACGGCTTAGTCCGTGCCAGCATGCGATTTCCCGTGTGTCTCATGTGCCTGTCAGGCCATGCATCGAACGAAACCCATCGATAAAGGAACCTCCCATGGATATTCATACGCATTATCATTTCGAAACCCTCCAGTTGCACGCAGGCCAAGAATCGCCCGATCCGGCGACCGGAGCCCGTGCAGTTCCCATCTACGCCACGACCTCTTTCGTCTTCGACGATTGCCGCCAGGCTGCGGCGCGTTTCGACCTCTCCGAGTCGGGCAACATCTATACGAGGATCATGAATCCCACCACGGATGTGTTCGAGAAGCGGATCGCCGCGCTCGAAGGGGGAGTCGGTGCGCTGGCGACCGCGAGCGGACAGGCAGCCACCACGATAGCCATCCAGAACCTGGCACAGGTCGGCGACCATATCGTAGCCGCCCGAACCATCTATGGCGGTACCTACACACTCTTCAGCAGGACATTCACGCAAATCGGTATCTCTTGCACATTCTTCGATGTCGATGACCTTGATGAGCTCACAAACTCGATACAGGGCAACACCAAGGCGGTGTTCATCGAGAGCATCGGGAATCCCAACGCCAATCTTGCCGACATCGAGGCGATCGCACGGATCGCGCATGCACACCACATCCCCTTGATCGTCGACAATACTTTCGCGACACCTTACCTCATCCGCCCGATCGCACACGGAGCAGACATCGTCATCCACTCCGCAACGAAGTTCATCGGCGGTCACGGCACGAGCATCGGGGGAGTGGTCATCGATGGTGGGAATTTCGATTGGAAAGCCTCGGGCAAGTTTCCCAGGTTCGTCGATCCGGATCCGAGTTACCATGGCATCAGTTATACCGAAGCCACGGGAAATCTTGCCTTCATCGTACGTGCTCGTGTCATCCTCCTCAGGGACTACGGAGCCGCCCTCAGTCCTTTCAATGCGTTCCTTTTCCTTCAGGGCCTTGAGACCCTCTCGCTCCGGGTCGAGCGTCATGTCTCGAACACACTGAAGGTCGTCGGGTTCCTTGGTGCGCACCCACGGGTCAAGCAGGTGAACCATCCCTCGCTGCCCACCCATCCTGACCATCATCTCTATGCTCGCTATTTCCCCCGTGGCGGTGCTTCGATCTTCACCTTCGTGGTCAACGGAGGCGCCGAAGCAGCCACCCGTTTCATAGACCGCTTGCAGATATTCAGTCTCCTTGCCAATGTTGCGGATGTGAAGTCGTTGGTGATCCACCCTGCGAGCACTACGCACAGCCAACTTTCGGGAGAGGAGCTGCTCGCCGCGGGAATCGAGCCGGGTACCATCAGACTGTCCGTCGGTACCGAGCATGTCGATGACCTGATCGCCGATCTGGCGCAAGCGCTTGAAGCGTGAGGGAGGTTGCATGCCGGTAAAGATTTCCGATGCATTGCCCGCACGAGGCATCCTCGAACGGGAGAACATCTTCGTGATGACCGAGAAGCGGGCTGCGAGCCAAGACATCCGCCCGCTTCGGCTTCTGATCCTGAACCTCATGCCACTGAAAACCAGTACCGAGACGAGCTTGCTGCGGAGACTTTCGAATACGCCGTTGCAGATCGAGGTCGATTTTCTCCGGACCGCGACCTACACCTCGAAACACTCATCCTCCGAGTACCTGGAGGAGTTCTACAAGACCTTCGACGAGGTCTGCAAGTCCACGTATGACGGACTGATCATCACCGGGGCTCCGGTGGAGACCATGGAGTTCGAACAGGTCGGATATTGGGATGAACTGTGCAAGATCATGAGTTGGGCCGATGAACATGTGTTCGCAAAGCTGTTTCTCTGTTGGGGAGCCCAGGCGGGGCTCTACTACCACTACGGGATTGGCAAGCAGCCGTTGCCCAAAAAGAAGTTCGGGGTGTTCAAGCACCGGGTATTGGTCCCCAACACTCCCTTGCTGAGAGGATTCGACGACAGGTTCTTCGCTCCGCATTCCCGGCATACGGAAGTGAGACGTGCGGATGTGGAGGCTGTGGGAGAGCTGCACATCCTCTCGGACAGCGAGGAGGCCGGACTCTACATCGTCTCGAGTGAGGATGGGAGGCAGGTCTTCGTGTTCGGTCACCCCGAATATGACAAGGATACGCTGGACCAGGAGTACAGACGGGACGTAGGGAAGGGATTGCCGATCGAAATTCCCGCCAATTATTACACGGACGATGATCCTGCGAAGGGACCGATGGTGAATTGGTACTCCCATGCTCAACTTCTGTATACCAATTGGCTGAACTATTACGTGTACCAGACCACACCCTTCGATCTCAGCCTCTTGCCCGCTGCGCGTGCGCATGGCCCATCACCGGCGGCTCCGCGGCATATCAGGCTCGATTGACAAGGTATACGGAAAGAAGTTCAGGGTAAATTTACCTTAACATAAATTTTTCATTACATATTTGACAAATACACAATCAGTAGAATATCATGTAGATACATTGTCCAACTAAAGGAGAATCATGATGTTGCTACTGATATCCGATGCATTCGATGCCTCGCTTCCCAAGAAGCTCGAGGCTTTCGGTGAAGTCACCACTGACAAGAATCGATTGGGCGAAGCCGATGTCGTGCTCGTCCGCAGCAAGACCAAGTGTACCAAGGAGTACATCGACTCTGCCAAGAACCTGAAGTTGATCATCAGGGGTGGGGTGGGCATCGACAACATCGATGCGGAACATGCAAAGAGCAAGGGCATCATTGTCCGCAATACTCCCAAGTCATCGGCGATCGCGGTTGCCGAGCTTGCATTCGCACTCATGATTTCCGTGCCGAATCACCTGATCGAGGTCCACAACGGCATGAAACGGGGAGAATGGCTCAAGTCGGTGAAGCGTTCCGAATTGTATGGCAAGACTTTGGCATTGATGGGACTCGGGAACATCGCGACGAAGGTAGCCGAGCGTGCGAAGGCATTCGGGATGAAGGTGGTCGCCTATGACAAGTATGTCACCTCAAGTACCGTGGCAACCCTGATGCCCACACCCGAGGATGCGGTGCGGGATGCCGATTATGTCTCATTGCACTTGCCGCTTACCCCTGAGACGGACTGTCTCTTCTGTGAGAAGCTGATCAATGCGTGCAAGCGCAGTCCCGTCATCATCAACACGGGTCGGGGCCGGTGCATCGATCCACAGGTGATGCTCGATGCATTGCAGGACGGACGAGTCTCCTGGTACGCGACGGATGTCTATCCCACCGATCCTCCTGCAGAGGATTATCCACTGCTCAAGAGTGACCGAGTGACGTTCACCCCGCACATCGGAGCCAACAGCGAGGAGAACCTGCTGCGCATCGGCGAGGAGGCGTATCAATTGATCGAAGAGTTGGTGAAAGGAGGATCGCTATGAGCCGCAAGAAAAACTTTTTTGCCGGACCGTCGGTGATGCCGATGGAGGTCCTGCAGCAGTTGCACGACGATTTGCTCGATTACAAGGGTGCAGGCCTTTCGATGATCGAGGCGAGTCACCGCGGACAACCGTTCGAGGACATGTATCATGAATGCCTCTCGTTGCTCAGGGAGTTGATGGGCATCCCCGAGAACTACGATGTGTTCTTCCTTGGCGGCGGTGCCACGCTGCAATTCGCGATGATCCCGATGAACTTCCTGAAACCGGGATCGGTTGCCGACTACATCAAGAGCGGAACCTGGGCGAACAAGGCGACCAGCGATGCGAAGAAGATCGGAAAGGTCAACCTCTACTACGATGGGACCGATCACAATTTTACCAGCTTGCCCGATCCGAAATCGGTGAAACCTTCCGAAGGATCCAGTTATCTCTATCTTTGTTCCAATGAGACGATCGGGGGGATCGAGTGGCAGGGCTGGCCTGAGACCGGCGATGTCCCGCTGATCGCAGACATGTCGAGCGACTTGCTCAGCCGCCCGGTCCCTGTCGATCGGTTCGCGATGATCTACGGAGGAGTACAGAAGAACCTCGGTCCGGCAGGTGCCACCTTGGTCATCCTCCGCAAGGACATGCTCGAACGACAGAACGGGAATCTTCCCGCATATCTCGATTACAGTCTCCACGCGAACGATGAGGGTCTCTACAATACGCCTCCGGTATTCTCCATCTGGGCAGTGAAGCTCGTGCTCGAGTGGATCAAGCGCAACGGTGGAGCGGAGGGCATGGCGAAGCGTGCCGACCTGAAGTCTTCCATCATCTATCGGGCAATCGATTCCAGCGACGGGTTCTATCGCAGTCCCGTCGATGCGCGATACCGTTCGAAGATGAACATCGTGTTCAGGATGGCCAACGAGGAACTTGAGAAGAAATTCCTGGCGGAGGCAAAGAGCGCCGGGATGCTCGGGCTCAAGGGGCACCGGAGTGTCGGTGGCCTGCGTGCATCCATTTACAATGCACTTCCAGTCGAGGATGTACAGGCGCTTGCCGATCTCATGAAGGAATTCCAGAGAGTGAGCGGGTGATGAAGAAGATAGACGAAACCAACAAGGCCATCATCAGGCAATTGGCCGATGGAAGGAAACCGTTCAGTGCGATTGCCGAAGAGCTTTCGATCACCGAGAACACTGTACGTGCGCGAGTGAACAAGCTCATGGAAGAGGGGATCTTGCAGATCTCGGGGTTGATCAACCCCGAGAGTGTCCCCGGGGTCCAGGTGGTCATGATGGGAGTCAAGCTGAAGACACTCGATCTCGGGCGCAAGGCCCAGGAGTTCTCCCGCTTGCGGGGAGTCGTCTCGGCGGTCGTCGTGACAGGGAGGTATGATCTCATCGTGCAGGTCATCCTCAGCGAGGAGGAGGGCCTGAGCCTGCTGGATTTCTTCAAGAAAGAACTGGCGAAGGTTCCCGAGATCCTTGAGGTGGAGACCTTCGTCGTCTACCAATCGCACAATTATCTGGTTCCTTTCATCCTGTAGCCGGATTTTCCATGGTCCCCGACCGGGACGATTCCTGTTCCGGTCGGGTATTTCCCTTTCCTTCATGATGTACATGAGCATGCATGGCTTTCCTGACGGATAAAATTTTGCATCCAATTGCGGAATAGCGCAAAATCAGCAATAATATATTAGTTAATTCATGAGTTACGAAGCAATAATGATTTTTTTTAGATTTTTGTTGACAGATGGGGAAGTGCCCCGCATAATAAAGTATGTTTCAACAAATAAACGCGTGTTCAAATAATGAAACATCCTACCAGTTGGCAACGACGGTAATGAAGGCATTCAATTTGCTTGAGTTTATCAGCAGCAACCAACCGGTGCAAGCTCCCACGATGTGCAAGGGACTTGGATTGACACGCGCGAACCTTCACCGGCTCCTCTACACGCTCATGACCCTGGGATACATCGAGAAGTCGAGGATGGGCTATCAGTTGAGCCTGAAACTGTTCCAGCTCGGCAGTACGGTTCCGATAAAGGAACAGCTGCGCGAATCGGCGAAGACGAAGATGTATGATCTGGAGCGGATCGCGAATGAGAACATCTATCTTACGGTCCTCTACCACGACATGGTCATCGCAATCGAAGAGGTGAAAAGTTCCCACACGGTGGTGCTCAATCCCGATGTCACGTACACCTATCCGGTGAATTCGTGCGCATCGGGAAAATTGTTGTTGTCCAGCCTCTCTGATGAGGAGCTGGATCGGTACGTCGAGAACGTGATCTTCATCAGGAAGACCCCGCGTACCATCATGGACAAGGAAGAGTTCAAGCGATTGGTGAGACAGTCGGCACAGCAGGGATATGCGACGGAGATACTGGAGTTCGGAAACCATCTCAACTCGGTTGCCGCTCCGCTGTACAACCGCGATGGCGAGGTGATCGCCACCATAGCGATCTCAGGACCGTCGATGCGGTTGACCGAAGAACGGATGAAGGAATTGATTCCGCCGCTCAAGGAGATGGCGGATCACATATCGAAAAGCATGAGTTATAACAAAAAGTCCCCTTCCCGGTAGAAGCCGGAGTTGCTGGGCAAAGGAGAATAGGTATGGATAATGAGAAGATGTTCCAGGAAATGTCTCTGCAGGGTGCTCCCAAGATCGTTGCGGTGCCTCCCGGGCCGAAGTCGCAAGATATCTTGAAGTATCAGGCTGAGCATGAGAGCTCCGCGGTCTCGTACTCGAAGGGCATGCCGATGGCAATCGCCAGGGGCAAGGGAGCTACGCTGGAGGATGTCGACGGCAACATCTATATTGATATGTTCAGTGGTGCCGGCGTGATGGCTCTCGGTCATGGTCATCCGGAAGTGCTGAAGGCTGCACATGAGCAGATCGACAAGGTCACCCACACGCTGGACATTCCTTCCGAGACCCGCATGAAGATGGTCCAGGCGTTGCGCAAGGTCCTTCCCAAGGAGCTCACCAGGGTGTTCTTCGGTGGTCCCACCGGTTCAGATGCGGTCGAGCAGGCCATCAAGCTTGCAAAGTTCAACACCAAGCGGAACGGTATCATTGCATTCGAAGGTGCATACCACGGCATGACCGGTGTCTCGCTTGCCCTCACGACCGACAGCAGCCACCGCGACGGTGTCGGCCAGCTCGTCCCGGGCATCCAGTTCATTCCTTATCCCTATGAGTACCGGAATCCGTTCGGCTGTCCCACCGAGAAGGTGCAGGATCAGGCGGCTGACTATCTCGAGCGCATCCTCGAGGACTCCCACTCCGGTTTCTCCCTTCCCGCGGCTGTCATCCTTGAGTCGGTGCAGGGCGAGGGCGGTACGATCATTCCTTCGAAGCGCTTCCTCCAGAGGGTTCGCGAGATCACCAAGAAGCACGGCGTGCTGATGATCTGTGACGAGATCCAGGCAGGACTCGGACGTACCGGCAAGATGTTCGCGTTCGAGCACGGCGAGATCGTTCCCGATATCATCACCATGAGCAAGGCGCTCGGTGGAATCGGGTTCCCCATTTCCGCGATCGCATACCGCGAGGAGCTGAATACCTGGCCCGCAGGAAAGACCATCGGAACCTTCCGTGGAAACATGGTCGCTTTCGCAGCCGGTGCCACCGCGCTCGACTGGATGACCGAGCACAAGATTCCCGAGCGTACCGCAGAGCTTGGCAAGAAGGCGTATGCCAAGATGAAGGAATTCGAGAAGAAGTACGACATCGTCGGCGAAGTGCGCGGAATCGGGCTGATGCTCGCCATCGAGATGGTAGAGGATCGCGCGTCCAAGAAGCCTTCCATGGCCCTGGCGAAGAAAATCCGCAAGTATGCCCACCAGAGAGGCGTCATGATCGAAGTCGGCGGACACCACAACAACGTAGCCCGTCTGCTGCCCCCGTTGGTGATTTCCGAAGAGTACCTGATGAAGGGAATCGACATCATCGAAGGCGTCATCGCAGATCTGCAGAGCGGAAAGCTCGAATAGTCACAGGAGGATTGACATGGCAAACAAGAAATTTACCGTTGCGGTGGTCGGCGCACTTGGCGTCGTCGGAACCGAGATGATCAGCACCCTTGAGAGGAGGAACTTTCCCGTGAAGGAGTTGGTTCCCCTCGATGTGGCCAGCCAGGCCGGCAAGGAAGTCACGTTCCAGGGCAAGCAGTGGGTTACCAAGGAGGCCAAGAAAGGTGCCTTCAAGGGTGTCGATATCGCGATCTTCTCCGCTGGTGGCGATGCCAGTGCGGTTCTTGCACCCATCGCTGTCGAAGAAGGCGCGATCGTCGTCGACAACAGCAGCCAGTGGCGCATGGACCCCAATTGCCCGCTCGTGATCCCCGAGGTGAATGCCAAGGATCTCGATTGGCACAAGGGTATCATCGCGAACCCGAACTGCTCCACCACCCAGATGGTGGTGGCACTGAAGCCGTTGCATGAGGCTGCGAAGATCAAGCGCGTCGTCGTTTCCACGTACCAGGCCGTCTCCGGTTCCGGCAAGCGGGCGATCGATGGGCTGTATGCCGAAGCCGAGGAGCTGATCAAGGAAGGCAAGGTTTCCGGACCCAAGGCTTACAAGAAGCAGATTGCCTTCAACCTCATTCCCCACATCGATGTGTTCCAAGAGGGTGGTTACACCAAGGAGGAGTACAAGATGGTGAACGAGACCAAGAAGATGCTCGATCCCTCCATCAAGGTCACTGCGACTTGTGTCCGTGTCCCCGTATGGTACGGTCACTCGGAATCGATCAACATCGAGACGGAAAAGAAGCTCACCGCCGACGAGGCTCGCGCCATCCTGGCAAAGGCTCCCGGCATCAAGCTGATCGACGATCCCTCGAAGGAACTGTATCCGACACCGATCGAGAGCAACGATGAGGATCTGACGATGGTTGGTAGGATTCGTGAGGACTATACGATCGCCAACGGTCTCAACTTCTGGTGCGTCTCGAACAACATCCGCAAGGGTGCCGCTTTGAACGCTGTCCAGATCGCAGAGGCTTTGATCGAGAGGGGTTTGGTATAAATGATGGATATCCGAGAGGCTGTCAGATCACATAACGATGAACTCATAGCTTTGCGGAGGGATTTCCATGCTCATCCCGAGCTGGGATTCCAGGAATTCCGGACGTCCCGGAAGATCGAGCAATACCTGAAGGCACTGGGGATGGAACCTATGAAGATCTCCACTACCGGGGTGGTTGCCCTTCTGAAGGGACGAACGGACGACGGACCGGTCCTGCTCATGCGGGCCGACATGGATGCGCTTCCCGTGGAAGAGCAGACCGGTCTTCCGTTTGCTTCCGAGCACAAGGGGTTGATGCACGCGTGCGGACATGACGCCCATATGTCCATGATGCTCACCGCTGCGAAGATACTTTCGCAGATGAAGGATTCGTTCGACGGTACGATCAAGTTCGTCTTCCAGCCGAACGAGGAGATTGCCGGTGCGCAGATCATGATCGATGATGGTGTCTTGGAGAATCCGAAGGTCGATGCAGCGATGGGAATCCACATCTGGTCTCCGCTTCCGAGCGGGACGATCGGTGTGAAAGCCGGGGCAGTCACTTCTTCGATGGATGTCTTCAAGGTCACCATCAAGGGAAGGGGCGGTCACACCGGCTATCCCGAAAGTGCGGTCGATCCGGTCGTGTGTGCGACCGCGGTCGTCCAGCAGGTGCAATCGATCCAGACCAGGTTCGTCAGTCCGATGAAACCGATCGCGCTGATGTTCGGCCGGATCTCAGGCGGAACGAAGAACAACATCATTCCCGACAGCGTCGAGCTCGAGGGGACGATCAGGTACCAGTTCGCAACGAAACCGGGCAATGCCGACAATCCTACGGACAAGTTCAAGCAGATGGTCACCGACATCTGTACGGTGTACGGATGCACCTGCACGTTCGATTTCAACCACGAGAATGATGCGGTGATCAACGATCCGAAAATGAGTGCACTCTCGTATGATGTGGCAAAGGAAATCGTCGGTGAAGAGAATGTCGTTGCACACGCTTCGATGGCTTGCGAGGATTTCGCTGCGTTCGGAGAGCACGTGCCGGCCTCTTTCGCATTCATAGGAACTGCGAGCGAGGATGCACGGAGCAATTATCCGCACCACAATCCTCGGTTCACGATCGATGAGGAAACCTTGCCGATCGGAGTGCGGTTCCTGGTTGAATCTGCATTGAGGTTTTTTTCACAAAAGTAGCTGATCCGTTCCCGGGCATTCGGTGTGGGAGGTATCGATGCTCGGATCGGAAGAACAAGGAGGATCCTTCCATCCTTGGAAAACGGTATATCCTGGATATGCCGGGAAGCGTTGACCTGTTCCCCTCTCGAGACAGAGGAACGGGAAAGCGGCAGGGAAGGGGGATCGGAAACGAGTATGGCGACACTCAAGAGTCGCCTTGGCAACGTGGAATTATGCGGCATGAGGTTATGACCGTATAAGAAAATTTTTCAGGAGGTTTTTATGAAAAATCGCATCGTCCTTTTGGCGCTGATCCTGGCATTGCTGATGCCGACAGCGACGCTGTTCGCCCAGGGAGGGCAGGAAGCTGCCGCACCCGCAGCGGACAAAGTGTACAACGTGAAGATGCCGTCCGCCGAAGCGGAAGGCGACCCGATGACCGTATGGGCACGGGAGTTCGCGGCCTACATGAAAGAAGCCACCGATGGCAAGTTCAACATCGAAGTGTTCCCCTATGGAACCCTTGGTGAGAACGATGACATCCAGGAGCTCGCACAGCTCGGCGTCGTGGAATTCGTCTTCTCCGACTAC
>Ga0265295_1006942_pt1 | contig 13356 bp, 15 predicted proteins | sample Munlansysbiofilm_FD_192503 | JGI IMG/M metagenome (GOLD analysis project Ga0265295, IMG submission 192503) | Leachate microbial communities from a municipal landfill in Southern Ontario, Canada - Methane capture system biofilm | ecosystem: Engineered > Solid waste > Landfill > Unclassified ... | reverse complement strand
GCAAGCACCGAAAAACATACTTTTTTCTTGATTTTTTTCATCAGCTAACCGATCTTGACAAATACGTATTTTGATTTAGCATTACCACCTTGTCACATCAGCCTTATCGTACATGCATTCCATACAAACCAACAGGAGGCAGCAGATGCGTAACAGTAAAGGCTTTACCCTGGTAGAACTGGCCGTGGTTCTGGTCATCATCGGTATCATCCTGGGCGCGGTCATTAAGGGGCAGGATCTGATCGTCAACGCCCAGGCAAAACAGGCTACAGCTGCAGTTAGCTCGTGGCGTAATCTGACAATGGCATATCTCGACCGTAATGGCCGACTACCTGGTGACGCTATGCGCAACGGCGTTATCGGCGACCAAACCACTACAACTACCGAACAAGATGCCGCTCATTCTGCAATTGGCGAACTGACAAAAACCATGCAGTACCCGCCTGCAAACCCTATGGTGGTTGGCGGCATGAACTTCTGGGTGTACTTTGGCAACACAACTGTTACATCTGGCACACGCAATGCCATGCTTGTTTGTGGAACTGAAGACTGCGCTACCGTATTCAGTGCTGACCAGATTGAAATTATGAAATCAATGGACGCCTCCTTTGACGGTGTTGCAGAAGCAGCAGCCGGTCAGTTCAGAGCTGTTACCGCAGCACCCACCTTGCTTGGTGCTGCCGATGTAAACACTAATTGGAAAACTGCTGTTTTCAGCGGTACAGGTGTTGTTCCTGTGGACACAAATGTAAACGGTGCGACCGGCACTGAGTGGGCCATTACTCACCGGGCTGCTGTTTGGCTCTTCGACAGAACGTTCTAAACACTTCAAAACTTACTGATCAAGAGGAGGCCAATCGGCCTCCTTTTTTTGTGCCTTTTGCCTTGCTCTGCGCCTTTGCGCCTCGCCTTCCCCCCTTTGTGTTAAAAGGCTTTCCAACGCAAAGAACAACGAAAGGCAGACGCAAAGGCGCAAAGAAAACCACCCAATGCTTGAATTTACCGCAGTATCAGGTAGAATCGCCACCATGCAACGACCTACAGACACAAATGGCTTTACCTTGGTTGAACTGGCGGTTTCTCTGGTGGTGATCGGGCTGTTGATCGGCCTGGGCACTTCCATGGTGGGGCCACTGATGAGCGCCATCAAGGTGCGGGAAAGCCGTGAAAACCTGGGGGCGGCGGTGGAGTCGATCAACAGCTGGGCTTCAAGTAACAACCGGCTGCCGGATGTTGCTGGAGGTACTTCTGATTTCAAAGGCGTTGTGCGAACACCAGCCGACGCATGGGGACGAGATTTCATCTATCTTTACGATTGCCGTTTTGCATCTACAGATTCAGTTGCCTGCCCAGGCGCAGCACCCGCAATAACCAAAGATACTATTTGCGGACGCCGCACCACGAACATCACACTGACCGATCACAATACCGGCGCCAGCATCCAGAACGTTGTGTACGCTGTCTTCAGCCAGAGTGATGACGCTGCGGCCAACAGCACCTTTAGCGCATGTCCACCTAGCGGGACTGCTGTCAGTTCAGGCCCACGCACTGCAACTACCCCAGTCTGCGCAGACACAGCCAATGACCTTGTCCGCTGGGCAACGCTGGATGAACTGCGTACCAAGGTGGGCTGCCAGGGGCCGCAACTGCGTATCGTGAATAATGAATTGCCCTATGGAAGCTTAAGTAGCCCCTACCCTGATGTCTACGTTGTTGCAGACGGCGGTCTCGGGTCATCAAATTATCAATGGTGCGTTGAAACAACGAGCGCATCTGCCCCGGCAACTCTAGCCTTCAGGCAAAACAGTGCCACTGGAGCAGCGTTATTAACGATCTTCTCGTCAAACTGTTCTACGCATACGACCTGGGGTAGTGCCACACAACTTGTCGTGAATGGCACCCCAACGATTGGCGGCAGTCACTATTTCAAAATTTTCGTTCGCGATGGCGCTACTGCTGCTGCAAACAAAGCCAATAAGGCCTTTGTCCTCACTATCAACCCGTAGTAATTATTTTCTCTGCGCCTTTGCGTCTTGCTCTGCTGTTCTCTGCGTTAAAACGCCTTACACCATACCCACAAATATATCCTTTTCACAAAGACATATTTCTAGTATATTAACCTTCATGAAAGACCACTTTCGCCAGATAATCCGCCAGAAGATCGTAGACGCCATTGCATCCCCTCCCCCGACCTTAACCCGTCGCGACACCTGGCTGCCAAAGGTTGCAAACAAGGCAACCGCTGTGATCGGTATGCGTCGGGCTGGCAAAACCAGCCTGCTCTGGCAGATTATGACTGATCGCCAAGCCCAGGGGACAGCACCAGAAGGGCTGCTCTATTTCAGCTTTGAAGATGAACGACTGGCTGGCTTGCAAGCTGCTGACCTCTCTATCGTACTGGAGGAGTACTACCGTCTGTATCCCGAGTGGCGGGATCAACGCCGGGCAGCTTTTTTTCTTGACGAAATCCAGCTTGTGCCCGGTTGGGAACAATTTGCCCGGCGTATGCTTGATAGCGAATCAGTTGATCTGTTCCTGTCTGGCTCATCTGCGCAGATGCTTTCACGTGAAGTTGCTACCAGCATGCGCGGACGCGCCTTGGAAGCAGTTGTGCTGCCTTTCAGCTTTCGTGAAAGCTTGCGCCACGCCGGACGTGAACCGCAAAAAACAGCAGACCGCCTGACCAAGGCCCAACGATCACTGCTGGACAGCCAATTGCTAACGTACCTGTCACAAGGCGGCTTTCCTGAGGCACAGGGGCTTGATAGCCGCAACCGCACTACGCTGCTGAACAACTACGTTGATGTTGTGCTGCTACGAGACATTGTGGAGCGACACGCCATTAGCCAGCCGGTCGTGCTGCGCTGGATGGTGCGCCAGCTGTTAGGCAACGCTGCCGGCACCTTCAGCATCAACAAGTTTCATGCCGACTTAAAATCACAAGGCATTGCCGTCGGTAAAGACACGCTGCATGCCTACCTGGCTTTCCTGGAGGACACCTTTCTGCTGCAAACAATTACGTTAGCCAGTGATTCTGAACGCCGTCGCAGAGTAAACCCTCGAAAATGTTATCCGATAGACACGGGTCTGATTCCGGTCTTTGACCGGTCAGGAAAAACCAATCTGGGCCATGCCCTTGAAACAGGCGTATATATTGAGCTTGTACGCAGAGGAGCGGTGATTTCTTATCTGCGTACAAAAAATGGCTTTGAGGTTGATTTTCATGCCCGCTATCCTGAAGGATCGGAAGCGTTGATCCAGGTCTGTGTCAATCTGGATGATCCAACAACCATGAGCAGAGAAATCAGGGCATTGCAAGATGCTGCACAGGACTATCCGCAAGCCGGACTCTTCCTGATTACGCTTACACCTCCTACGCCAACTGTATCCCCTGAAAACATTACCGTCTGTAATGCGGCGGATTGGCTTTTAGAGCAGTAAATTTCGCGCCTTTGCGTCCTGCTCTTGATGCTCTTTGCGTTAAAAGCCTTACCCACCACCTGGCAAATGTACTGGACGCGGCCAGCAAAAATGCCTACCATCCAGGCCATGCACAACGGTAATTAAGGACGCCTCGTATGCCATCACCCTTCACCCATTCCCGCTCCGGCATGTCACTCATGAATGTGATCGTCCTGCTGATGCTGATCGGTGTGCTGGTAATGGCCGGTTCAGCGCTGGTGGGGCCGCTGGTCAAGCGGGGTAAGATCAACGACACCAAGACGATCATCAACAACAACGTGGATGCGATTATCAGCTGGGCGGTGGCCAATGGACGGCTGCCAAAGAAAACAGCCACAACAGACGAGATCACCACTCTGTTTACCAACCCTAATGATGCCTGGGGTAGACCGCTGGTGTACGCCTACGACGCTAACCTGGCTGACTCATCAACCGGTGGACTCTGCGGCAGAACAGCAGCATCCTACAACAATATTGCCTTCATCATCCTGAGTGGAGGCGATGACTTCAAAACCGATTCGACACCGGAGACATCCCAGGCGCTTACTGCTGGGCCTGATCTAAAAATCAGCGACATCTACCGTGTTGTTACCCTCGATGAGCTGAAAAGCCGGTCCGGCTGCTACGGCGCCACTGGCGGTCGGTTGCGTATCGTCAACAACGAACTGCCGAGCGCCTGTAAAGATAGTGATACTTATTCCGCTACCCTCTTCGCCGGTGGTGGAGTTCCCAACTACACTTGGTCTCTGGTCGCACCTCCATCTTGGATTCAAATTAACTCAACGACTGGAACCCTTACTCTACCGCTAAATACAAAAACCCCCAACACCCCAGGCGCCACCTATCAAGTTACCACCACACTAAAAGACAACCACCAGCCAATCGCAACAACTGTCAACCGCACCTACAATCTAAAAGTCGTCAACTGCGGCACCACAAACCTACCCGTATCGCTAGAAGATTTCGTCGGCCCGCCCTCAAATAAGGTTCAGTTTGTCTATGATCCTGCAACTGAAACCTACACTATCATCACCACCAAGGGTACCGATGCGGGTTGCAGCTGGAGCGCCACCCCGATATCAATACCGACAGGCAAAACCTTCAGCGTCTATTTTGAGTTCGTCTTTAACGAAGAAACCAGGCTTGACAGTGGTGACTACGGCAATGGCTTCAGCTTCGTCATGTACAATAGCTCTATAGGCTCACCAACCTTGGTCTGTGGGTCACGCCCGCTTGGTTATGACGGCATTGGCCCCGACACGGTGGCCATAGAACTGGACGCGTATAAGGACAGCACCAACGACCCGATTGCCGGTGGCGGCAGCCGTAACCATGTTGCAGTGCAGATTGGTGACTCAGACCACGATGCAGGACAATGCAGCGTGCTACCTTTAGCTACACCACCATCATGCGGCTATCGCTCAGGCACAAATCTTGACGCCGTGCGCTGGTTTGAAAACGGCACCCTTACCGGCAGGCACAAGGCACGGATTGATATCACACAAGCCACCGGCCTGGTGCGGGTATGGATCGACTGTACTGATTGCTCCAACCCCGGCCCACCGACCATTCAACGCACCGTAACCGTGCCAGCCAGCTTTTATTACGGCTTTACCACAGCCTCCCAGGGCAGCCGCAACCAGGAGATAGAGCTGTACAACTTCACTGCAGGCTATTATTAACCATGACACGCACACCGCACCTACTGTTACTCGCCGGTGTAACACTGGTCCTCTACGGCTACTGGCGTCTGGCAGTGCCACCCGACGCCCTGTACGGCGAAGTACTGGCCCGGGCCCGCGAGGGTGTTTTGTCGGTGGCTGGTGGTGGCGGTCTGCTGATGGTCTGGCTGGCGAAGCGGTAAGCGGAAGGAGAGCAGGTAATGGAGAAGACTGCCGTACTACTGCTGCAGATGGGGGGGCCTGATGCTCTCTCTGCGGTGCATCCCTTTCTGCTGAATCTGTTTTCCGACCGGGAGATCATCAAGATCGGCCCGGCCTGGCTGCAGCCGCTGATCGCCCGACTGATTGTGAAGCGGCGCACCCCGGCGGTGGTGGAGAAATACCGCGAGATCGGCGGCAAGTCGCCGATCCGTGAGCTGACCCAGGCCCAGGCCGATGCCCTGTCTGCGGAGCTGGGACTGCCCTGTTTTCCGGCCATGCGCTACTGGCAGCCCTTCACCGCCCAGGCCCTAACCCAAGCACGACAGAGCGGCGCAACGCGGATCGTGGCGCTGTCGCTCTACCCCCACTACTCGCGGGCCACCAGCGGTTCCAGCTTTAACGACCTGGATCGTCAGCTGGCAGCATCGGGGCTGCAGCTCGACGTCGTCCGTATCCCCCACTTTTACGACCATCCGCTCTACATCCAGGCCCTGGCGGAAAAAGTCGAGGCCGGGATAGCCGGTTTTGCGGACCGAAGCCAGGTGCAGTTGCTGTTTTCAGCCCACTCGCTGCCCCAATCGTTCATCGACGAGGGCGATCCCTATCTTGAGCATATTCAGTCAACGGTACGATTGGTGATGGAGCGCTTCAGTGACGTGTCACACCATCTGGCCTTTCAATCCCGGGCCGGACCGGTGAAGTGGCTGGAGCCCTCCACCGACGACATGCTAAAACAACTGGCCGCTCGGGGCTGCAAAAACCTGCTGGTGGTGCCGCTCTCCTTTGTGTCCGACCATATCGAGACCCTGCACGAGATCGACATTGAGTACGCCGAAGAGGCCAGTAAACTGGGGATCAGCACCTTCCGACGCATCGAATCGCTGAACGATTCGCCCACCTTTATCAGCTGTCTGGCTGAACTGGTGCGCAGTGCAATGAAACATTCATAATCATTCACAATTGCTTCATCAGATCTTCCCATCGGGTTGCTAAGGTGGAACCATCTTAACGAGGTTCTTTGCGGAACACGAAACCCAAGGAGGAACGAATCATGAAAAAATCACTGGTAGCACTGACCGTAGTAGCAGCACTGGCCATCACCGGCTCAGCCTTCGCCCGTGGCGGCATGGGCATGGGTCCGGGTATGGTATCCGGCCCCTATGCCGAGCAGTACAAGAAGTTTGCCGCTGAAACCCTGCCGATCCGCCAGGAGATGATGAACAAGCATTTTGAGTTGCAGAAGGAGTATCTGCAGGAAAAACCGAACAGCGACAAGATCACCAAGCTGCAGGGCGAGGTGGCTGAGCTGCGCAAGAAGATGATCGATGCCCGCACCAAATCCGGTCTTCCGATGGGCAAGATGGGTAAAAGAGGCGGCAAAGGGATGCGTGGTGGCATGATGGGTGGCATGACACAGGACTGCCCGCTGATGACCGCACCGCCCCCAGCTTCCAAGTAATCGAGCACCAGCAACCCTGACTGCAGCCGGCCCCGTACAACCTGCGGCGGCCGGCTGCACACACAAACATTATGCCCAAAACAGCCCTGACATACCTGTTATCCCTGCTTGTACTGCTGTTGCTTGCGCAACCGTCCGCAGCCCTAGAGCCTGAAGAACGGCCATTTATGCCGGGACGCGGCTGGCATGGCCCCGGCAAGGGCCTTGGTCTCGGCCCGGGACGCAGCCCCTACGGCGCCTACTGCCCTAAACGGCATGCCGACCGCTACGGCGCCCGGCAACCGGTGCACAGCGCAGCAGAGGCCCGTGAGCGCCTGCTGCAGCTGTTTGGCGCCGACCAGGTGACGATCAGCAATCTCGAAGAACGTCCCCGCCACTTCAAGGCCAACATCGTCGACAAGAACGGCACGCTGCTGGACACCGTGATTATCGATCGCCGTTCCGGTCGCATCCGCTCAATCCTCTAGACACAGTTCCCGCCTGACTGACGGCCCCGGCTGTGCTATACTGCCCACCATCTCCTGCCGAACGGAGCTGTCATGCAACGCCCGATTCTGATCGTAGAAGATGATCTCAAGATCGCCCGGATCATTAAGGCCTATCTGGAAGGGGCCGATTTTCGGGTGATCCACGTTGATACCGCCGCCGCTGCGCTGGAAAAGGCCCAACAGGAGCTGCCGCTGGCGGTGGTGCTGGACTTGGGCCTGCCGGACCGTAGTGGCGAGGAGCTGTGCCAGGACCTGAAGGAGCTGGGCGACCTGCCGGTGATCATGCTCACCGCCAAGGCATCGGAAGAGGAACGGATCACCGGCTTTGCCCTGGGTGCCGACGACTACGTGGTCAAGCCGGCTTCCCCCCGCGAGCTGGTCTACCGGGTCAAGGCGGTGCTGAAACGCAGCGACGCCAGCGGCGGTGAACGACCGGCAAGCTTCAACCAGGGAACCCTGGTGCTGGACGCCAGGCGCCATACCCTGACCCGACACGGCCAGGCCGTGGCGATTACTCCCACCGAATTCAAGCTGCTGGCAACCCTGGCAGCCGCCCCGGGCCGCACCTTTACCCGTGACGAACTAGTCTCCAAGGCCCTGGGCTACCAGTTTGAGGGCTACGAACGCAGCGTGGACGCCCATATCAAAAATCTGCGCCAGAAGATCGAGACCGACAGCCGCAATCCTGAGCTGATCAAAACCGTCTACGGCGTCGGCTACCTGTTCAGCGGAGAACGGGATGTCCTTTAGCCTGCAACGCAAGATACTGCTGCCGCTCTTGCTGGTGACCCTGATCGCGCTCTCCTCCGGGGTGCTGTTGCGGAGCTTTATCATACGTGATTTCAAGGCCTTTGCCGAGGGCAGGAGCATTGACCGGCTCTATCAGGTGCTGGCGGTGCTGGAAGGACGATTTGCCGAACAGAACCGCTGGCAGGCGCCGGTGTTGGCCAACGACCTGATCTGGGCCCACCAGATGGGCTTCGAGATCAGACTGTATGACCACCAGGGCCAGCTGCTCATAACCACCGACCAGGCCTTAAGCGGCCTGCCACCGCTGATGCGCAAGCGGATCAGCGCCTCCACCGAGGGACGCCCTGAGGCTGCCCCGGACGACTATCACCCCTACCCACTGTTCCTGCAGGGCCAGGAAATCGGCCTCCTTGAGGTGCGCATACCGAGGCCGATCAAGGAGGAGCTGTTCATCCGCTCCTCAAACCTGTTTCTGCTCTATTCCACCGCCGGCATGGGTCTTTTGGCCGTGTTGCTGAGCGTACTGCTGGCCCGCCGGCTGTCGCGTCCCCTGCAACGCCTAACCACCGCAGCCGAAGGGATCGCCAGCGGCGACCTGGGACAACGGGTGCCGCTCAACACCAATGACGAGATCGGCCGCCTGGCAACCGCCTTCAACACCATGGCCGACTCACTGGAGGGCCATGAACGGCTGCGTAAGCAACTGGTCTCCAATGCCGCCCATGAGCTGCGCACCCCGCTGATGGTGATCCGTGGCGAACTGGAAGGCATGCTGGACGGGGTGCTGCCCAGCTCACCGGAGGCGCTGCAGTCGTTGCATCAGGAAACCGGCCGTCTGACCGCCATCCTGGACGGGGTGGACGAACTGTCCAGGGCTGAGGCCAGCTTTCTGAGCCTACAGCGGGAAGAGGTGCAGCTCAAGCTGCTCTGCGAGGGGATTGCCACCCGCTTTGGCCGACTGGCTGAGGACAAACAGGCCCGGATCGTGGTGGCCTGCCCCGACGGGTTGACCGTCTGGGCCGACCCGGACCGCTTGAGCCAGATCCTGATCAACCTGCTGACCAACGCCCTCAAGGCACTACCCGATCAGGGCCGGGTCGAACTGCGGGCCACGGAGACCGACCAGACCGCCGTCATCGAACTGAGCGACAACGGCCACGGCATCTCTCCGGAGCTGCTGCCGCATATCTTTGAACGCTTTTACAAAGGGGCGCAGGGCGGCCTGGGGCTTGGCCTGGCCATTGTCCGCGAACTGGTGGCGGCCCACAACGGCACCATCGAGGTTGACAGCGAACCCGGACGCGGCACCACCTTCATCCTGCGCCTGCCCAAACGCCACAAGGAGTAGCACCATGACCATGACCGAAGAACTGATCAGCTGGAGTTGGGAACAGAAATGCCGCAAGGCGGTGGCCGCCCTTGAGACCAACGGCTTCACCGCCGTCTACTGCGCAGCCCCGCAAGCAGCCGCCGACTACATCCTGCAGCAGGCTGCCGATGCCCACTCTGTAGGCTTCGGCGGCTCGATGACCATCGCCGGGCTGGGGGTGGAGCCGAAACTGGCGGCCGCCGGCAAGGAGATCCTCAACCATGGCAACCCATCCCTCTCACCGGACGAAAAACAGATCATCCTGCGCCGGGAATTGACCTGCGACCTGTTCCTCTGCAGCACCAACGCACTCACACTACGGGGCGAGCTGGTCAACATCGACGGTGTCGGCAACCGGGTGGGCGCCATGCAGTTCGGCCCCCGCAAGGTGATTGTGGTGGTTGGTCGCAACAAGCTGGTGGACGGCACGGTGCAGGATGCAATCCAGCGGGTCAAGACCTGGGCTGCGCCACCCAACAGCAAGCGACTCAAGGTCAAGACCCCTTGCGCCAGCACCGGCTTCTGCAGCAACTGCAACTCAGCAGAGCGGATCTGTCGCGTGACCACCATCATCGAACGCAAGCCGCGCCTGACCGACCTGCACGTTGTGGTGGTCAACGCCGAGCTCGGCTTCTAGCCGCACCCCCCATGCTCACTGCAGCCCGCAAGCTGGGCAAGGCACTGTTGGACCTGGCGCTGCCTCCCCGCTGCCACCTTTGCCGCTGCTTCATCCCCGAGGCCGGGCCGCTGCACCTCTGCCCGGCCTGTCACGATCAACTGCCGTTGCTGTCGTCCCCCTGCTGCAGCATCTGCGGACAACCCTTTGCTGGCGCAGGCCACGACCACCCCTGCGGCGCCTGTCTGCTGCAGCCGCCTACGTGGGAAGCGGCCCGGTCCGCCGTGCTCTTTGATGGTGGCTGTCGCGACCTGATCCACGCCTTCAAGTACCGTCACCGTTTCCACCTGCGACGCCCGCTGGCGCTGTTGACTGCCCGGCAGCTCGGCGGTTTTGTTGCCGAATCCAATGCCGACCTAGTGGCGCCGGTACCGCTACATCCCCGCAGACTACGCCAGCGCGGCTTCAACCAGTCACTGCTGCTGGCCGAGATCCTGCAAAAAGAATGGCAGCTGCCGCTGCAACGGCAACTCTTGCAGCGCACCCGCTACACCACCTCCCAGACCGAACTATCGGCCGAGCAGCGCGCAATCAATCTGCGGGGCGCCTTTTCAGTGCCTGACTCGACAGTTCTCATAAACAAACGGGTGCTCCTGGTGGACGATGTCTTTACCACCGGCGCTACCCTGGCCGAATGCTCACGCTGCCTGCTGCAGGCCGGAGCGGCAGCGGTCCTATGCGTTACCGTGGCGCGAGCGCCGCTCACGGCCCCCTGATGGGTCATGGCAGTTCAGTAGAATAGGCAGCACTTTCCCGGCAATTTTCTTGACAACAGCGCTGTTGTATCCTATATCAGACCGGCAATCACCTACGTAGCACTTACCAGGAGGTTTTCATGCGGTTGTCAACCAAGAGCCGGTACGGCCTGCGGGCACTGTTCGATATCGCCTACAACGGCAACGGTTCACCGTCCCAGATTCAGGACATCTCCCGCCGCCAGGAAATTTCCCCCCGCTATCTCGAACAGATCTTTCAGAGCCTGAAACGAGCCGGCATCCTCAAGAGCAAACGCGGCCCCCAGGGCGGCTACGCACTGGCAAAAAAGCCGGAACAGATCACAGTGTTGGAGATTATCAAGGCCACCGAACAGGATGTGCTGATGGTGGATTGTGGCGGTGAGGGCAAAAAGCGTCGCCGTAAGAACGAGTGTCCTTTTGAGGGCAACTGCGTCACCCAGACCGTCTGGAAGGACGCCAACGACCTGCTGTCTGAACTGTTCGGCAAGATGACCCTGCAGACCCTCTGCCAGCGCGGCCACGATATGGGCGTCAAAAAAGAGCAGGATCACCGCTTCATGTACTACATCTAACCGATCAAGCAGGATATCCCATGCACCCTCCGATTGACTCCTGCATACAGGCCATCGGCAACACCCGACTGGTGCGCTTGAATAAACTGACGCAACCGGGTATGGCCACCATCTACGCCAAGCTGGAGGCCGGCAACCCCGGCGGCAGCGTCAAGGACCGGATCGCCCTGGCCATGATCGAGGCGGCCGAGGCTGACGGATGCCTGAAGCCAGGCGCCACCGTGGCGGAACCGACCAGCGGCAATACCGGCATCGGTCTGGCCCTGGTCTGCGCCGTCAAGGGCTACCGCCTGATCCTGACCATGCCGGAAACCATGTCTCTGGAACGTCGCCGATTGCTGGCCGCCTACGGCGCCGAACTGGTGCTGACCCCTGGCAGCCTGGGGATGAAAGGGGCGGTGCAACGGGCTGAAGAGATCGCCGCCGAGCGGCGCTGCCTGCTGCCCCAACAGTTCAAGAACCCGGCCAATCCCGAGATGCACCGCCGCACCACCGGACCGGAGATCATCCGCGCCATGGCCGGCAGAAGCATCGACGGCTTTGTGGCCGGGGTCGGCACCGGCGGCACCATCACTGGCACCGGCGAGGTACTGCGCCAGCACAACCCGCAGATCAGGATTGCTGCGGTAGAACCGGCCGATTCGGCAGTACTGTCCGGTGGCCAGCCTGCCCCACACAAGATCCAGGGGATCGGCGCCGGTTTCATACCGGATGTGTTGAACACCAGCATCTATGACGAGATCATCACCGTTACCAACGAGGAGGCCTTTGCCTATGCCCGGCGACTGGCACGTGAGGAAGGTATTCTGGCAGGCATCTCCTGCGGCGCAGCCCTGAGCGGGGCGCTAAACCTGGCCAAGCGGCTGGGCAGCGGCAAACATCTGGTGGTGGTGCTGCCGGACACCGGTGAGCGTTATCTGTCCACCGGCGTGTTCGACTAGCCACACGAGACCACATACCACACACAAAACGCCCTTCATCGGGCGTTTTGTGCTTTAAGGAACCGGAAGCCATGCAGCACTATCAGCAACTGATCACCCAACTGAGCAGCAGAGGCCCTCTGGGGGTGGCCTTTTCCGGCGGCGTCGACTCGACCCTGCTGGCAAAGGCAGCCCATGATGCACTGGGTGACCGGGCCGTTGCCATCACCATTCACGGGCCGATGCAGTTGCGAGGGGAGTTGCAGGCGGCCCGTAAACTGGCACAGCAGATCGGCATTCGCCAGATAGAGCTGCGGCTGGACTGGTCAGAGCTGCCTGAGCTACATACCAACCCGTCTGATCGTTGTTACCTCTGTAAATCAAGCATCATCATGCTCTGCCTTCGTCAGCTTGCGTCTCTCTCTGACGCAGACCATAGCTGGAGCCTGATTGACGGCAGCAACCTCGATGACCTCCAGGCCCATCGTCCCGGCCGCCGCGCACTGCAGGAACTGGCGGTGGGCTCACCACTGGCCGAGCTTGGATTCAGCAAGGCCGAGATCCGCTCCGTAAGCCGTCAGCTGGGATTGCCCGGCTGGGACAGGCCGGCCCAGAGTTGTCTGCTGACCCGTTTTCTCCACAACAACCCGCTTACCGACGCAGATCTACGGCGGGTGGAATCCTGCGAGGAAGAACTGCACAGCATGGGATGTAGGCTGGTACGCGCCCGTTGTCTCGGTGATGGGGTACGGCTGGAGCTCGGTCAGCAGGAGTTGGCAGCCGTAACCGCCAACCCGCTGCTGCAGAAAGCCATTGAAGAAGTCTTCGCCAAGGCCGGTTTCAGCAGGGTGGTTATTGATTCATCAGGCTACCGCAGCGGCAGCATGGATTAAAACTGGTACATCACCAGCAGCCCGCCACCGACCGCCGGACTGGCGTCCGAGAACCCGGCCAGGCCATACAACTCCCAGGCCACCCGCCGCGACTGCAGGAAGTTGAGCTTAAGCCGTCCTTCGAGCGGAGCATCGCCCCCATCGACC
>Ga0265295_1006941_pt1 | contig 13357 bp, 15 predicted proteins | sample Munlansysbiofilm_FD_192503 | JGI IMG/M metagenome (GOLD analysis project Ga0265295, IMG submission 192503) | Leachate microbial communities from a municipal landfill in Southern Ontario, Canada - Methane capture system biofilm | ecosystem: Engineered > Solid waste > Landfill > Unclassified ... | reverse complement strand
CGTAATTGGCTTCATGTAGCAGGTAGGCAAACTAACCTATTATTTTGCACACAAAAAAAGAGGGTCAGAAGCAATGGATGCTATGGGCATATTACCAGGTTATACTGGTGTTGCAACACATGATTTTTGGAAACCGTACAACAAATATGATTGTCAGCATTCGTTGTGTAATGCACATTTATTACGAGAGTTAACTGGAGTTTCACAAAATAGTGATCAACAGTGGCCAAAGATGATGGGTGATCTGTTAATGTGCATTAAACATCATGTGGATAATGATTTTTTAGATACTAAGCTAATTCAAAGGTTTAGCGAGGATTATGATCACATCACCTGTTTTGGAATGAACGAAAATGCTCCTGATCCGGAATCAAATGTACGGTCTAAAAAACGAGGACATAAGAAGCAAACGATAGCAAGGAATTTGCTGGATCGGTTTATAGGGTACAAGAAAGATATCTTGCGGTTTATGTACGACCTAAACGTTTCGTTTGATAATAATCTGGCCGAAAGAGATATCAGAATGACAAAAGTACAGCAGAAGATTTCAGGTACTTTCCGTAGTGAACAGGGTGCTAGAAATTTCTGCAGGATAAGGGGATACGTTTCTACTATTAGCAAGAATTCGATATCTGTTATCGATGCAATTAGTGCAATATTCGATGGGAAATCATTTGTTCCTGAATTAGAGAAATGATGATAGAGAACTAGGCTGAATAGTTACGATTTACTTTAAAAGAGTAACATCACCACTATTTTGAACCACTACTTCCAATTCACCTTGATACTCCTTTACAATACCAACTATTAACACATGCTCGTTTTCACTTGTTCGTGAGTCAACATCATTTGCACCATTCGATGAAGGTACAAAGACTTTGATTACACCTAAACCATGATCAACGTTCATTAAAAGATGGCCACCTGAGTAAGTAAAGCGTTTTGAAAGTATATCTCCTTCAAGTCGAACTTTTTCACCGGGTACTGAAGAAGGACTAAAGCTTCCCACACTAGCGTCAGCATCACCTGAAAAAAAGGTGGCATAAGCTATTATCAAAGACAGGAAAACCATGCATAGAAGGACCACAACGATTCTCTCTTCTTTTTCCATGGCAAAACACCTCACTTAAGCTTTCTCTATTGAGACTAGCTCAATATCGAAGATCAGGGTTTTACCTGCAAGATCATGATTTAAGTCAAGAGTAACGTTTTCCTCTGATATGTCGACAATTGTCACAGGCCGATTCTGGATACTTACTTTCTGACCTATAACAGGCGTTATGTTTGCAGACTGGAATTCATCCACGGGCACAGGTACCAGAAGTTGAGGATTATGCACACCATAAGCATCTTCCGGAGGAATTGTAACAGTTTTTTCTTCACCAACTGCCATTCCCATTACAGCATCGTCAAATCCTTTGATCATCTGACCTGAACCAGCTATAAAGGACCATGGTTCATAGCTCTTGGAAGGATTGTAGATATTTTCTGCCATAGCAATGTCTGTTTTGGAAGTATCGAACACTGTTCCATCTTCAAGACTACCAGTATAATTAACAGAAACGTTATCTCCAACTTCAACTACTGGAGAATCGTCAGATTCAGTACAACCACAGACAAAGAGAACGCACATCAACAGAACAAAGAATAATATTTTTTTCAAACAACCACCGCTTATATTTAGTTTATATATTCATAATTAGAAAATTAATATTCTTAAAACTAATAATTTTCATGAGTACACTAATGTGATTCTTCAAGGTATATAAGATTACTGAAAAAAATCTTAAAATAATTTTGCCTGCATTTTCAAATACCTACTCTTTAATATATATGCATAAAAAACCTAAAATTAGGTTATTAAATATAGATATTATTTTATAAACAATGCGTCCTATATTTGAGTATATATATATACAGAAATATAGATGTGCGTGTGCGCACAGAAATACTGCAGAACATGAAATATAATCCTATAATTTCACAGGTTGATTAAAATCAAAATCATGCAAATTCTGCATAGTCCTTATTTATCTACACTTTCTATTGATGATCCGTTAGTAATCTCTTTTTTGATAGAATAATAACATTCATCTGCTACTTTCGTGGAACCTGCAAATAGCTTTTTCAAAATCAAAGAGAGAGGCAAATTCATCAACTGTCTCGTCAAACTTTTTTTCGTAATATAGCCCCGTATCCACCTTTCCAACGTGCTTGTAGCCAGAGTTATCAAAGACCATTTTCGTCATTTCGATATTATCGGGGTCAGGAGTCAATTTTGCAAGGACAAGCATTTCTTTCCAGGTGCCTGCCTGCATTGGAGTGAGGAAGTATATCCCCTCACCTCTTTGTTCAGCCTCCCATAGCTGCCACATAGGCACTCCTGTCTCCAAATGCAGAGCACAGATACAATCATCTACAATATTACCCTGAGCATCTTTAAGAATCCTCACCGGCACCTCAAGATAAGCAAAGTCAGATTCAAGTGACCCAAGAACGTTGCCGCAAAGACCATAATAAACGAGGATGCCATCAAATATATCCCCATTTCCTCAATGGCCATGTAGACTTTTTTCTTAAGAAGAGAGGGATCAGCATCCAGTGCAAACTCCAGGATATTAAGGACAACTAAAAACTCATCAGTCTGGCCAAGCTTTGAAGGCACATCATTGGCCGATATTACCTCATACTTTATGGAAAAATCATTTAGTTTCTCTTTTAGTAACTATTCAGCCATAAGTCTCAAAAAAAACAAAAATCAATATATTATGACTTCATTCTAACATTCAGACAAAAGATTCTGATAATCTGAGGGGATTAAAATAGAGCGGAAAGAAATACTTGCAGTTTATGAAGCTGGTCCAGAAGCAGTAGTGGAACTTGTAACTCGATTACTTGGAATAATTGAACAACAATCTCTTCAAATTGCACAACTTGAAGAACGTGTCAAGCATCTGGAAGAAATGCTTGATTCGATGAGAAATCATTTGTTCCTGAATTAGAGAATTGATGCTAGAGAACTAGGCTGAATAGTTACCTAAAATTTAGATATAAGTTTTACAAGCGTACTGTCACCTCTTAACTTTGAAAGATACTTCCACGTAAGTTTGGAGATGAACACGTATAAAAAAGATGTGGCAAAAGTTTGCCACAGATAATTTATTTTTTAATTAATATCTTCAGACCTCAATACAGTTCTCCCAGACACCGTGGATATTACAGTATTCAAGAGCACAGAATGCTTTGAAATCATCGAGTGTGTTCACGTGGAAAGAAGCGACCGGATCTGTATGGACAGGTTCGAAGTTTGCTCTTCCAAGATTGATTGTCTTTCCATCCTTTGTAATACCAAAGAGTTCCACCCATTCTATGTGGTGCTCTACAGTGTTTGGATGTGGTACTTCCTTTCCCACGATTACGCGTACAAAATTCGCTTTTGCTTCTCCATGCCCCCTGATTATCTCTATTTCAGGAACATGTTTTTCTTTACCTTCAACTTCTCTTCCTTGTAATATTTCTCCAAATTTCATATATTTCACCTTTCCTATTATATTATGTATTATTGATCATTTTTCGTTTGCAGGCGGATTGAACACTCTTGTTTCAAGTTCCTTGTCGATCATGAAAAGACCATTTCCTTCATTACCCACAAGTTTGAGCTTTGCTATCAGTTCATTGTCGTTTGCTTCTTCCTCTACCTGTTCTGTGACGAACCACTGTAAAAATATCTGGGTTGCATAGTCCTTTTCCTTATTTGCAAGGTCTACAAGTCCATATATCGACTTTGTGATGAACTGTTCATGCCCAAGAGTTGCCTCGAACATTTCCAATGGAGTTCCAAACTTGCCCGGTGGTTTCTCAATGCCATTGAGGACGACTTTTCCACCCTGCTCGTTTATGTAATCATATATCTTCATGGCATGACTCATCTCTTCCTGATACTGGACCATGAACCAGTTGGCAAAACCATTAAGTCCTGTATAGGTGCAGTGTGCTGACATGTCCATATAAAGATATGCAGAGTACATTTCCTTATTGATCTGCCCGTTAAGGGCTTCTGTCATCTTTTCGCTTAACATTTATTTCTCTCCATTATTAAATTTAGATCATCAGAATACAATGAGCTCATATCCGTCATCCATATATCGTGCCATGCTTGGATGTCCAAACATTTCATCACATAACGGAAGCTCCTGCTTCTTTGCGCTTTCAAGGCTTTCTGTTTTAGAGGCACAAGCTCTGCACACACAGTCTATAAGACCTGCATCCTTTACTTTTTCATACATGCTTGTAAAAGGCTTTTTCTCAGCCTCTGCCTCTTTAACAAGCCGGGTTGCAGAACCTTCGATTATCAATTTAACGTCATATCCCTTCTCTTTCATATCAAGTGCATTCATCAGGGCATGAACAAAACACATTTCATCCCCATTAAATGCAAAAATAGCTACCTTTTTGCTCATAGGTTCACCTCATCTGATAATTCCATTTGCTTATTCCCATATGTAAATTCCCCGCTTATCCCCTTTATGAATGGATAGATTTGTATAAAGTGCTTTCGGTTTCCTGATACAATAGCTTTTACCTCGGTGTTTTCTATGATTTAAACAAAGTATTGTCTGTCATCTGCCTTTCCAGAAACGATTAGGACGGTTATCAGCTTAATATGCAAAGAAGTAATAGCAGTAGTTTTGATATTGTTTCATTTTATTGCAGAAAGGAAAAAGAAGAAGACCAGTTTGGTCTTTCAGGCGGTTCTGTTTCCAGCATAGTTCTCCATTCCTCATCTGTCAACCTTCCTGAAGCTGGACGTGTAAACTCATAATGCTGTATAACAGGACCTGCACCCAGCACTATTTCTCCGGATGGCAACTCATATGCGACCAGTATAATGTCCACATAACCTGTGCCTTCTTCGAGTACCAAACCATTAATGTAATCCGTATGTACATCTGCAACCAGCGTTGTTTTCTTGATGGATGGATCTAAAAAGTAATCTGAATAAATTACTGTAGAACGTAATTTCTGGTCGAAGTTCGCAATAAAGCTGTATTCTTCTGAGCTCAGTTCCTCGTTGTTCAATTCTTTATTTGATATTGTTTCAAGCGTCCCTAAAATATGATCCAGATTATCTAGCCTTTTCTTTGAATACTTATCAAGGCAACCCATCTCATCAAGATGGGCCGACGTATTCCGTGTCATTGTTGACAACTGCCTGTAAAACTCAGGTACAGGTTCCACATATCCAGGGAGAAGCTCCCTTTTTTCTTGCTCATGCATACCGGTGACAGTAGAACTTTGCTTTGCATACAACATAGTATCATGTTTCAACTGGGTCCATGAGAACAGCGCAGTATTGAGCTCTTTATCTTTCCATGCTTCAGTCTGCATAAAAACTGGGTACCTAGGATCATGATCATTTAACAGGTAGCGTAGGGAATTCAGCCATGAAAGATAGAGATTATCATTCCACTTAGATGCATTATAGTTATTCATTTCATGTTTTAGTTCAGAAAGACGCTCCTTATACACAGAATCTGTAAGTTCGCCTTGTGAAGCAAGATGTTCATATGCTCTCTCTGAACCCATAACTGCCATTACATCCAGAGCAGTAGGCATATGGCGGTCTGGAACTTCAGGGTAGACCAGACTTTGCAGGATAAAGGAATCAACTACATGACATTGCCCTAATAGCCGGAAGCCAGCAGTCGAAGAGATACTTTCACTTGGAACAATGTCTGAAGCACTTTTCACCAGTTTACCTGACAATCCTTCATTCCTGTAAGCTCTTAGTTCCATTTTTAGTTCATTTGTATCCAGATCTTCTAAGGTTTCACCTTCATCCAGCGAAGCGTTCAACGCATTGATATATTCATATATACCAAGGTCAGCAGATGTGCCCACCATAAAAGAAATGACACCATTGATCCTCTCCCATTCCGTCATCAGTTGATCATCATTTGCCATGTGTGAAGAGATCAGGGCTGCACTTAGTGTCTGGATTTTTGCTTCTGTTTCAGGGTCATCGCATTCTATCAAATCACTTTTAAGCAGCATTTTCATGCGTCCATGCCATGTCATTGCCTTGAAATAATTTATCAGGTGCTCGGATCTTACGTAATGACCCCTTGGTATATACTGAGAATAATCTTCATTATAGTTGAAAATGGCAGACATGGATATCTGTTTGTCATTGATCTTTACAAGTTCAGCTTCAACGTCTTCAGCTACAAATTCGGGAATCTCAAATGAATAGTTTGAAGCCTGGGAGGTTGTGAAAAGATGCATTTTATCTATTGGGGTAGAATGTTCCCTGACTTCATCACTATCTTTGTTGTTATTATTGTAATCGTTTCCCCTGAATATCTGTTCTTCATTCGGTTCAAGCATAGCAAGAGCCACGGAAAAATAAGCCACGTTTTTTCTGGCTGCTTCCTTCATGAGTCCTGAAGAGCTTTCATAATCTTCAATTGAATACTCCAATAACTTTTTATCAGTCTCCCACAGTGCACGATATAATTGTTCTTCTTCAACGGTCTTGAGGGTCTCAACATATTGAAGATGATACATATGTAGCATGGAATCAGTGGTTATGAATACAGGCAGTCCATTATTATCAATGGTAGAATAAGTTCTGATCACTGAATCTTCCTTGCTGTTGAAAGGATTGCTTACTACAACAAATCCGTTATTTTCAAGTATCCTTATAGATTGCTCATTCAAATCAACAATTTCAGGAAAAATATCGATGTTTGAAATACTGGAACTTGCTAGAGGCAAATTGTAATGAGAAATTGAAGGCTCATTGGTTTCTGGATAATTGACATACAGGAAAAAAAGAATAAAAATAAAAATAATTATCCCGAGTGATAATAATATATTTTTCATTTTCATTTTTAACACCATCATTTTACATAAATATCCAAAAAGAAAAGTGAATATTAGTATTCACTTATTTGTAACTATTCAGCCTGACAATAACACAATCATCCGCCACCATCATAAATATCAGTTGAGTAAATTTCTTTTAAATTGTTTTTTTGTGACTGTTGCTATTGCGTGCGTTTTTTATTTTTAGAGTATCAGCGGACAAAGAGATCCTTTTCAGCAAAAACAAGATCAATAGACATATTGTGGTAGGCTGAATAGTTACACTTATTTTACATATATATTATACATAGGCAGTCTACACCATTCAGCCTCCCAATAGATGTCTCCTTCATTTATCGGCGATGGGTCATAAATATATAAATATCTATCTCCGAACTCTCCCCATCCGGCACATGCTCTGGCATGACCTTCAGCATAATCATTAACGACTGCGCTAACAAATGGTTTTTTTGAATTGATAGTATCTTTTACATACTGCCATTGTCCTGAGGTCCAATAAAATTGAAATGCCTCTGAATCTGTTTTATCTAACTCATTGAAATAATAGTACATTTGCCCTGCCAGATCAACTCCTGGGTCGTTGCCCATTATCCCAGCAATATAGTTCTGAGTATGATCAACATTGTAGTAATCAGCTATCATCTGACCAACTGCAGGAGCGCAGTAATCCTTATTTTCTTGTCCAAACAAACTGAACCTACTCAATTTTTTTGATGACACAGCTTTACTTGAGAGTTCAAGAACCTCTCCATTATCATCCCATTTCTGTATATTTTCTTTCATTTCTTTTACTGAAATTTGATCATATACAGACCATGTATCGGCTTTCACTCTCTTTGGTAGAAACAATTGAGTAATCAACTGCATCTATAAAAACATTTTTAACTTCACCACTTTTTGTATTTTGTAGTTGTAGTTTCATTCCTATTTTTGGGTAGCTATAACATACAATCTTAGCAGAATCAATTTTATGATTTGGATATTGAGATTTTACTATTGTGCTGGACTCGTCTTGGAGTATTTTAAAATTCCATACCGGGGCTTTTAATCCTATGGCACAAATTTGACTACTTAGAACCTTGCTGGCACTTGCTCTAATTGTACCTATACACACCCCAATCTTTTTCAACAGAAAACTGATAAAACAGTTTCTTATCATTGATGTCATAGATTGTTAAAGGATTTTCATTTAAAGTTGCACTTGTCCAATTAGTTCCATCGGGCCCAGGAAAACCAGCTGCGATGAAATTGTTTAGCATAACTTTAGCGTGTTTGTAGGCATCATTCATTGAAACATAATTCATTTCGATAATAGCTGACTTATCGTTTTCAGTTGATCCTGCAGCATTCAGAACTAAAAATGTCATCAAAAATACTAGCAAATACAAACAAAATATTGTATTTTTTGTTTTCACTTATTTCCCTCACTCAAAAATTTGATGCTCAAATGAGTACAATACATTAGTGTGTTTTGTTGGGTATAAATAGTTTGTGACCATTAACTAAACTGTTAATACAGTTACTTTTTTGCAATCTGCTCCTATTTTTAAAATACAAAAAAAGAGTTCAATAGTTCAGTGGATGTCTCTTTTTAAATACCTTACATATATTATTCATTTTTCATACTTTAAATGCTTGTTCTTCTCGTTTTCTTCCTTATATCTGTGACCTTTACCAGACAATTTAAATAATCTAAAGCCACTTAGGATAAAAAACACAAACAATACATTAATTGATTATATTTATCGGAGAGTCACAATGACCATTCCAAAAGAATATGACCCACATATTATAGAGCCCAAATGGCGTGATTCATGGAATATGTCCATGTATCATTTTGACTGGAAAGATGAAAGCAGGCCCCAGTTCATAATTGATACGCCACCACCATATCCGACGGGAAATTTCCATATAGGTAATTCCCTTAACTGGTGTTATATCGATTTTGTTGCAAGATACAAACGAATGTGCGGATATAATGTAATGTTCCCTCAGGGATGGGACTGCCACGGTCTTCCTACTGAAGTGAAAGTTGAAGAGATCCATGGTATCACAAAGAACGAGATTTCAAGAAAAGAGTTCAGGAACATGTGCCGTGAACTAACACTTGGAAACATCGAGAAAATGAGAAGCACAATGCTAAACCTTGGTTTCTCAACTGACTGGAGCAATGAGTTTGTGACAATGGAGCCTGAATACTATTCCAAGACCCAGGTGTCTTTCAGGAAGATGTATGATATGGGCCGTCTCTACCAGTCTGAACATCCTGTAAACTGGTGTCCAAGATGTGAGACGGCAATCGCTCTTGCAGAAGTAGAATACGAGTCCCGGGAAACGAAGCTCAATTATCTGCATTTTGATAATCTTGAGATCGCAACCAGCAGACCGGAATTGCTCGCAGCATGCGTTGCGGTTGCCATCAATCCTGAAGACGAGCGCTATAAAGACCATCTCGACTCAACTGTAAAAGTACCCCTTTTCGGTCATGAGGTCAAGGTAATCGGTGACAAGGATGTAGACCCTGAATTTGGTACCGGTGCAGTTATGATCTGTACCTTCGGCGATAAGCAGGATGTCAGATGGTGGCTGGAGCACAGTCTTCCACTACGCAAGGCCATTGACAAGGGTGGTCTTATGACCGAGATTGCCGGCAAGTACAAGGGCATGTCTATTCCTGAATGTAAGAAAGCCATCATTGAAGACCTTGAAAAAGAAGATTATCTCTTTGAGCAGAAGCCACTTGAGCAGAATGTCGGCATGTGCTGGAGATGCAGCACTCCTATTGAGATCCTTTCCGAACGCCAGTGGTTCATTAAGATAGATAATGATGAGGTGTCAAAGGCATCAAATGAAATTGAGTGGCTGCCTGAATATATGAAGGTCAGGCTTGATAACTGGACAAACACAATGGAGTGGGACTGGTGTATATCCCGCCAGAGACTCTTCGCAACACCAATACCTGTATGGTACTGCAAGCATTGTAATGAGGTAATGGTTGCAAAGGAAGAATGGATGCCTATTGATCCTACGCAACAACAACCACCAGAAGCCTGTAAATGTGGCAGCACGGAGTTTGAGGCAGAAGAGGATGTTCTGGATACGTGGATGGATTCATCTATCACAGCACTTCATGTTTGTGGCTGGCTCACAGACCATGAAATGAGACTGCCTGCACAACTTCGTCCACAGGGCCACGATATTATCAGAACCTGGGCATTCTATTCCATATTACGTTCCATGGCAATCACAGGCAAAAAACCATGGGATGCTATCCTGGTTAACGGTATGGTGCTTGGTGAAGACGGCCACAAGATGAGCAAGTCACTTGGTAATGTCATAGCTCCTGAAGAAGTGATCACTGATTATAGCGCTGATTCATTCAGGCAATGGGCTGCAATTGGTGGATCTCCTGGATCTGATGTGATGTTCCGCTGGAAAGATGTTGTTTCAGCATCAAGGTTCTTCACAAAGATGTGGAGTATCTACAGGTTCAGCATGTCTCACCTTGAGGATTATGAGCACAGCGATATTGATGTTTCAAAGCTTAAGATAGTTGACAAATGGCTTCTGAGTAATCTCAACAGACTTATTATGTCAGTTACAAGATCTATGGATGCCTATCAGTTTGATGAGGCATTCAAAGCTGTCAGAGCTTTTACATGGGATATCCTTGCAGACAATTACATAGAGCTTGTAAAAGCACGTCTTTATGGTGATGATGAATCTGGAAAACAGGCTGCAAGATATACATTATATACTGCAATTGATGCGCTCTCCCGTTTACTTGCACCATTTGCTCCGTTCTTTGCAGAGGAAATGTTCTCTCACATAGGCGATGGCAGTGTGCATGTTATGGCTTGGCCTAAAGCCTGTGAATCCCTGATAGATGCTGAGATTGAGCAGTCTGGTGAATTCATAAAGGATGTTGCAAGCAGTGTAAGGAGATACAAATCCGAACACGGTATGGCACTCAATGCTCCTCTTGCAAAAATAGAGATTTATGGCAGTCTTGCAGACATCACTGATGTTCTGGGCGCTACGAATTCTCCAGTAGAGCTCATTGCAGGTGAACCTGATTTTGAACATGTTCCTGTGAATGTCAAAGCTAATATGGGTGTGATAGGTCCTAAATTCAGGGGACAGGCAAAGGATATAATCAGTGCACTAATTGAAGAAAATCCAAAAAAGATCGCTGATGAAATTGAAAAAGGAATGATAACTGTAAAAGTTAACGGTGACATGCTTGAACTTGAACCTGAATGTGTTGAGATAGAGAAAGAAGTTGTCTCAGCCGGAAGGGCAGTTGATGTTCTTGATATCAGCGGGGTTCCTGTAGTTATTGTGAGATGAGCTTTCTATGGATGTGAATGTGAGCAATGCCCGCATAAACTTTAAAAGCATCCATTACCTATTTTACAATGTTGTTCGTGAGTATAATAATGGTTGCATATTAACGGTTGCATAATAACATTTACATAATATTTGTCTGCTTGACAGGTGATCAGTTGAAAATAAAATCCAGGGTACAGCTACGAAAATCAGCAAAGAATCAACTTTTAAGCGATATCACTTCTATCTTTGGTGACGCGGTAAAGCAGCTTGAAAAGAGCAAATTTGAAATGGCACACATAGATGATCAGTCACTTGTACTTGTTGATGGGGAGCCGCTCTTGTTCCAGATAAATGGCTTTTACTTCCCTACTGTAAAAGGAGTCCTGAATCTTGGTCTGACCAAAAATGTGGTAAAAGTTGATTCCGGTGCTGTTCGTTTTGTTGTAAATGGTGCTGACATAATGTGTCCGGGAATTGTTGCTGCTGATCCGGATATCGATGAGAAGGATCCTGTTATCATAATTGAAGAGGCTCATGGCAAACCATTGGCCATTGGTACAGCTTTGATGCCAGGTGCTGATATGCCAGGGAATAAGGGCAAAGCTGTAAAGTCCATACATTACGTGGGTGACAAGCTCTGGAATCTGGACATATGAGAGAAATCATTAAAATAGGATGAGTTTTAATATAAATGGCAGCAAGAGTTTATATTAATAGTCCGGCAACATATTAAGTAGTAGTGATAATATTATATAACAATGTTTTTCAATACATGAGGGCGAATTATGGCAAATATCGTGAACAAATTATTTGGTAGTAGCAACAAAAGCTCAACCACTGAAGATGAATATACAGAACTTGACCTCACTAAGTATGAAGAGGTAATGGATGATGAACCTGCAGAGACCTATATAAGGGTGGCAGAGCTCACAAACCTCAATGAGCTTAGCTCACTCAAAAAGGAAATATATGACGGTAATATCGTAATGATCGATATATCCAACATCAAAGTGGACAAATTATTGCTTGACCGTGCGTTGAAGGACCTCAAGGAGGTTGTAATGGATGTTCATGGCGACATTGCCGGCATCAAGGATGACCAGGTTCTGGTGACCCCAATGGGTATCAAGATCGACAGGTCAAAGTTAACTGGTGGCAGATATTGAACTCAAGAGACTCCTGCCAGAGCTTTGAAACAAGAACCTCATGCCCTCTTTGCCATGAAGATCTGGTGATTAAGTGGCAGGGTGATAATATTCCTTATTTTGGTGAGGTGATGTATATTACTGCATTATGTAAATGCAGTTTTAGATTTGCTGATACCATGATCCTTTCACAGAAAGAGCCAATGAGGTATGTGTTAAAGGTAGAGGGTCTTGAGGATCTTAACAGCAGGGTAATACGTTCCACTTCAGGTACCATTCGTATACCTGAACTTGGAATTGATGTGGAGCCTGGTTCTATCTCAGATTCTTACATCACAAACATTGAAGGAGTTCTTGACAAGATCTACAATGTAGTAATCACTGCTACCAAATGGTCAGTGGATGATGAGGAGAAGTACTCTCGTGGACTTGAACTCCAAAAGGCACTTGAAGAGACAATTGAGGGTAAAAGAACCCTTACTGTAATAATGGAGGATCCTTTCGGCAATAGTGCTATTATTTCCGATAAGGCTAAATCCTACGCACTTTCTCCCGAAGATTCTGAACAACTCAAGACTGGAATGATAGTCTTTGATATGGATTCTTCAGAGATGGAACTTGATGCCTCTGACTGCGAGCATCAGTTAAAGGAATGAACTTTCATTCCTGCTCCTTTTTTTACTTTGATAAACTTTAAGTGTTTATTTACTTAAAGTGTATTACTATAAAATCATTATACAAAAGGGGGAACTTATGTGGAAGAAGAATCATGCAAAGAGCCTGGAATGCCATTGATCGGTGATGATGCACCTGCCTTTAAAGCCAGGACTACTCTGGGGATGGTAAATTTCCCGGAAGACTATAAAGCTCACTTTCCGCAGGTACATCTTAAATCTAAACCTTTTTAACATACTTCTTCCATTTCATCAGTAAGATCATTTGAGGGGATGAACCAACTGCATGGAAATAACAACTACATCACTTTCACACCT